>JACKQG010000215.1_pt1 | contig 83753 bp, 74 predicted proteins | sample 8237621 | NCBI WGS metagenome assembly JACKQG01 (sample SAMN15677084, study PRJNA649215) | marine metagenome | biome: marine; feature: Black Sea; material: saline water; isolation source: suspended particulate matter (SPM) from the Black Sea western gyre | collected 2013-06-09/2013-06-10 | depth...
AGAGCCAACCCATTCGACTTGTTTGTAATTTCCACGCATTTTTCCCTTTTGCTTGTGCTCGCTCCATAAAAACACAAACGCCTGCACCGAACAATATAGAAAATATAGACATGAACTTTGTGTCAGCAACGTAATGCAAAATGAGCCACGTGTACCAATCTGCACCGGAAAGGTCGCCGTACACTGCAGGTGATTCATACGCAGAAGTCACCATCGAAAAGGATACTATGTTCATCAGCAAAATGCCGAGTACTGCAACACCTCGAAGTACATCGATGGAAACGATGCGTTCGTTACTTGTTACTGGTTGTGAATATTGAAGATCCAATGTAGAACTCCCTCTGTGTCTGATAAGTCTTCAAGTAAAAGTTCCGGTTCAGAGGCCTCAAGTTTAGCACGACTGTGGGAACCAGTGCAAACAGCTATAACGCTACAGCCAGCAGCTTTGCCGCTTGTAACATCATGCACAGTGTCACCAAGTAAAATTACTGGGCAATCCTTTTTGTGTTGGCTAATTGCAACAGGAGGCAAATCGTCACGAACTTTTCCATCAGTTCCCCAAGCATTTGTAGTAAATATGTTTGAATCAAATCCTGCGGCTTCTACTTTCATCCTCCCAGTTTCTTCGTAGTTCCCCGTAACAAGACCTAGAGTAACTTGTTCCATGACGTTAAGTTGATCTACAAGTTTTTTAACTCCAGGCAATATTGTTACAAATACATCAGCAATATTCTTCCTAAGAACTTGGACATAATTAGTGCGAAACTCAGAATGCAACTCTTTAGTATTTTGGATTCCGTACTTTTGGCAAACATCGTCCCAGATTAGTGGATCGAGCCTTCCACCAATCGGAATACCTTCAAGAGACACTTGTTGTCTAAACATCTCTTCGCATGTTTCTTCAATAGATCTCACGCCAACACCTTCTGAGGAAAGCATTGTGCCGTCAATATCGAAAAGAATTTGCATTAGGCGCAAGTTGTTGCAACTGCGTTTGCTACTTTAGAAGCAGCGTCTTCTAAGTCAGTTGCCGTTTGCATCGTTGGTAGTTCTTGCTGTGCATCTTTTAGAATATCTCGCGCAGCATCCACATTTGTACCTTCGAGTCGAACCACAAGAGGAACCGTAAAGCCAACTTCTTTCGCCGCTGAAACTATTGCATCTGCAATAACATCGCACCGCATAATTCCGCCAAAAATGTTTACAAGAACACCCTCGACCTTTTCATCTGACAAAATAATGTTGAATGCTTCTTTCACGGTTTCTAATGTTGCTGCACCGCCAACATCAAGGAAGTTCGCTGGGTTCCCGCCGTGCAATTTAATTATGTCCATTGTTGCCATCGCAAGGCCTGCTCCATTTACGAGGCAACCGATATTGCCATCAAGGGCAATAAAATTCAACCCGAATTCAGAAGCTCGCAATTCAGATGCATTTTCCTCAGTAGGGTCAAACATCTCGCTAATCTCTGGATGGCGGAATAAAGCGTTGTCATCGAAATTAAACTTTGCATCAATAGCAACTACTTCACCATCAATATGCTCCTCACTCTTTGGAGTAACTATGAGTGGATTTATCTCTGCTAATGAAGCGTCTGTATCTTGAACTAATTTCGATAAGTTCAACATAATGTCACGTGCTTGGTCAACCTGCAAACCTGTGAACCCAAGATTCTTCGCCATGTCTGTAGCTTGTTCAGCAAGTAAACCGTCTAATGGGTCAATGTGAACTGTTTTAATTGCATCAGGATTTTCATGAGCAACAGTTTCAATTTCAACTCCACCCTCACTTGATGCGATAAGTGCATTTGAGCCACTTGCACGGTCTGTAGTGATTGCAAGGTAGAACTCGCGATCAATATCTACTCCATCAGCGATGAGTATCTTCGTGACATCAAGTCCTTCTGGACCGGTTTGCACTGAAATCATTTTGTTTCCGAACATAAAAGTTGCTGCATCATTGACTTCTTCTGGCGTTCTGCAGAGTTTTACAAAACCAGCCTTCCCCCTACCACCAGCGTGCACTTGAGCTTTAACAACAAGAAGGGTTGCCCCTTCATCAAAAAGTGATTTTGCTGCATCGTTTGCAGCTTCGACTGATGTTACCATCGTCCCACATGGAACAGAAATTCCTGCTTCTGCAAGAAGTTGACGTGCTTGATACTCGTGAATTTTCATAGAATCTTAAATTATACAGCAACAAATGGAGACCTGTTATGACCGAAACCCCATCTCTTATGGTTCCTCTTGGAAGTAAGCTTCCTTCTTTTGAACTTCCAGATTCAAATGGAGCACTATACTCACCCACTAATAATACTTTTGGAACGCTCGTCATTTTCTTGTGCAATCACTGCCCTTACGTCATCCATATTGCGTCCATTTTGGGAAGGATTGAAGAGCATTGCAATCGATCGAATATCCAAATGGTTGGGATTAATTCGAACGATATTGAAGCGTATCCTGATGATAGCCCGAAAAATATGGCACTAACCGCACAAAAATTCCAGTGGCGGTTCCCATACCTATTTGACGAGTCTCAAGAGGTTGCCAGGGCATTTCAAGCAACATGTACCCCAGAAGTGTTTTTATATGACAAGTCGAATTGCTTGTATTACAGGGGGCAATTTGATGATTCTAGACCATCAAATGGCGTTGCAAGCGGTCAAGACCTCCTACACGCCATACAGGAGATGCTAGAGGGATTGCCACCACAAAAAGACCAAAAACCATCCACAGGGTGTAATATCAAATGGAGAGCGTAAAACGTCAAAAAAGTTTATAACTTTTTCTACATCGATGCTTGAAGTGATGCATACTACGTATATAACTTCGGACTCCCAGACTGGGACGATTCCTACACCATGCCCCATAGGGCACCTCGGATTCTTTGAAATCCGTTTCGGGTACATACAAGAGGAAACGTCCCAGTCTCCTTTTATGAATTTTTTCGTGCACAAACGAAACTTTCTTCGTATCATGATTAATAGTTGAAACAAAAGAAGTTTTAAATGCGTTGTACTAAAGCGACGTAATATTTACAGATAATAGGAGGTTCAGTATGAACAGAACAATTTTAGGTTTAACACTCTCCGCCCTTGCAACAACATCTTTCCTAGGATGTACCAAGACAGAAGAAGGAGCAGGAATTGGTGCTGCTGTTGGTGCTCTTGCTGGTCAAGCCATTGGTGGTGATACAGGTGGAACACTCATTGGTGCTGGCATTGGCGCAATCGTTGGTGGGGCTGTAGGAAATAGCCAAGAAGAAGAAGCCCAGCAACAACAACGTGCTGCTGAAGGGTCGACCGTCAGGCGAACTACAGTTCATGAAACTTTGAATCCAGATGGATCGATTACTCGAACAGGTACTACAACCACAACTTCAAGCCAATCCTCTGATGGGTATACCGGTCTTGAAGACTAATATTTATAAAGGATTCAGAATGAAAAAAATACTTACAACCCTATCAGTAGCAGCAATCTTGAGTGTATCACTTATAGGTTGCACTAAAACACAAGAAGGTGCTGGAATTGGTGCGGCAGTTGGCGCACTTGCTGGCCAAGCCATTGGTGGAGATACAGGTGCTACACTTATTGGTGCTGGCGCTGGCGCAATTATCGGTGGTGCGGTTGGTAGCAATCAAGAGTAACTAGTATTACCAAACACAAGAATACCCCGCTTGCAAAAGCGGGGTTTTTTGTTGGGTTAGAAACTACACAAGGGATCATTTTATCTGCGCCGACTTTGTCGTCGCAGAAGAAATGAGCCACCCACGGGAGTCGAACCCGTGACCTAAGCTTTACGAAAGCTTCGCTCTACCAACTGAGCTAGGGCGGCGAATGATCTCAAGGAATAAATGTCATGATTGATGTGTTTGGCTGGTCCAACGCACCATTCAAACGTGCTGCTGCATCTGCGAGATACCCATTTGCATTCTCAGCTAGATCTATAACCATTTCCATTTGCCAATCCTGAGCATTGTTGCCCCAACGGCGAACTGAACTTGCAGCTTCATCAAGCAACATTATACGATGTTCAAGTTCCCCATCTTCTAGCGCTGCTGCTATTAATGCTTGTTGAGCATTCTCGTCATCAATCATCGCAAGGGTTTGTGCAATTACAATTTGTGATTCAGAATCTGAAGTAGTTAAGGCTTCAATCAAGGTCCCTGTTGCATCGTCAACTTGCAACACAGTATTTGCTAATGCAATGTCTCGAAGAATTTCAAGAGCGCGAGTAGAAAAAGCAAGTTGCTCTTCATAACTCAGCCGTCCGCCAGACGCCTTACCTAATAGGTCTTCGATAATGCTCAACTTTGCTGAATCAGAAACTGCAACATCTGCAGTCTCAATCATATCTCGACCACCAATTGCGTTTGCAAGAACCTGTGCGTCACCACCAGAAGTAAGCACAAATGTTGGTGTAACTGCAGTTTCTGATGAAGAACCGATTTCTTGTGCTATTAAAACGCCATGATCTGAATTGCGCGAAATCACGACAGCTAAATCAATTCCCGGAACAACTCCTGATGCCTGAATCGCCTCAGTGGCTGTGCTTCCTTGTCCTGCAACAATCCAGCCATTCGAGTCAAGGAATGCAGCCAATTCAAGACATTGTTCTGGATCTTCGCCAACAATTATCGCGAAAGCATCGCCTCCGCTCCGAACTGCAGAAGCCAGTAATGGAACGACTCGGTAACTTCCAGAAAAACTACTTGTTGGTAGTGTTGAAGCGAGTGTAAGGGCAGCTTCATACTGAACTCTTCGATCTGGATAAAACATCGCCTTAATAAGTGGTTTTTCTCCCGAAAGAAGCGATTCGGCACCAGCAGTTTCTGACAATGCAGAAATCGCTTCAAGAGCAAGGGCAGTGTCACTTCTGGCAAGTGCAACATCTAATACGAGTTGTGCCACTTTTGGACCAAATACCGTCGCATAGAATTCAGGGCTATATGGAAGATTTCCATAAACAAGATCATTTTGCCCAGCGAGATCTCGATCTCTTCGTAGATTCGCTGCAACAAATACACTCATAGCGCTTTCATTTTCTGGATTCAAACCAAGTGCTTGAGAAGCATAATACATTGCCATCACATCCCCAAATACTTCTTGTGGCACATCAAGCGGAACAAGTTGTTGCTGTGAATCCCATTTCCAGAACAAGTTTGCACCACCAATCGGTTGCGGCATTACAGATGTTCGTTCTTCAAAAAACTGATTTGCTACAACTGTATTCAACACTGAAGGATCCACGTCTTCAGCAATCTCAAGTTGTGCCAATGTTTTCTTAACAGCATCTAAGACCGCTGGAGATTCCTCCGCATCATTCAACCTCTCGATTAGTGATGGAGCTGCATGCTTGTAACCAATCTCGCCAAGAACTTTTACAACAAGAACTTTAGAATTACTATCTAAGTGTGGAAGTGCAACTGAAAGTGGGAGTACTACATCACGTTGAATTGAAACTAACATTTCTCGAACCGTCCTCAATGTTTGAGTGTCGGTTGAATTGTGTAGAGTTTTCAACAGAGCGGGAACAGCATATTCACCAGCTTCTTTTAATCTTTTTTCAGCAAGAATTCTTTGACGTGTCGTGCCTTGCAATAAATCAATTGATTCTTGAATTCGAGCAGTGTTGCGAATTATATTTGTTCGCCCAGTCTCAAAACGGTTTTCTAAATTTGCAGAAAGCGGTTCCAAATCTGAAACGTACATCGCCCATCCTATAGCCCTATCAAATCGTTCTCTACGCTCCTTTGTTTCTGTCACTATTTTATAAAAGTCTTCATCACTGATCTCGTCATTGATAATCCATACCGCTGCCCCACTTGCTTGATCGACATTAGCAATTAGACAATAGTGAATGAAATCTTCAAGCTTAGATTCAACATCTGCATTTTGAGCTGAAACTACAGAGGAAAATACCACGATTGAGAATGTGGTAAGTGAGAAAATAAAACGATTTACGATGTTGGACATTGAGTTGCTCCGTTGAGATAGGCAAACACGACCAGAAGAGGTCATTTAAGAACTGCGAGAGTATCTTAGCAACCTTTTTGGTCCAATAAAGCATATACTTCGTATATCAGTTCGTTTTGCAGTTGTTCTGCATGATTGGCACATATTTGCCAAAGGGAAGGTGGTGAAAATCCACCGCGGACGCGCCGCCGTAATTGGATTGCCTAGTTTGGCACTTCTTATCAAAAAAGCCACTGCTTGCTATTTCAAGCGGGAAGGTGGATAAGAATCGACTCCTTAAGCCGGAAAACCTCTCTCTGATACCAGTGTTGCCTGCGCGAATCAGGACACGGCGCTGTGCCTATCGGCATTTCTCGTGATTCTTCGCAAAGGCCAAATATGGAGATCGCGCATGTCGCCACTATCAATAATCGTTCTTTCACTCATCTCAAACCCTTGGGCAGATTCTGTCGTTTCTTTCGACGAGGGCGTCGGCGGAAGCCCTGGCTACAACATTCCAGAAGTCTCCCTTGGTGAACCAAGCCGGTTTACAGGAGAAGATATCTGGCCAGGTGTTGTTAGCCCGTTTAATTCACCATGGCTTTCAAATGAAATTGTATCCATCGGAGTTGGGGGTTCGCTAGTGGTTTCATTTGATGAACCTGTTCAAGATAACTCAGCAAATCCTTGGGGTGTTGATTTACTCATTTTTAGCAATACTGGTTGCGTGGACAATTCGTATCCGAATGCAATTGTCGGTGGGCTCTTTAGTAATGACGGTGGCATGATTGAGGTCTCACAGAATGGAAAACAGTGGTACCAAATCACAACTGTTCTTGCAGATGGTCTTTGGCCAACACGAGGGTTTATAGATTCACAACCATACGACGCAATCGAAGGTACACAACCGAGCGCCTTCACTATGCCTGTAGACCCACGACTCACGCTTGATGATGTAATGAACCTTGGCAATGATGACCTTATGTCACTCTATAAAACTTCTGGAGGTGGGACACCAGTTGATATTTCAGAAACAGGGCTCAGCGAAATTTCTTTCGTGCGTATTACTGTCGATGCAAGTTCTAAACTTACACCTGAAATTGACGGTTTTGCTGATGTCACTGCACAACTTGCCGGCGACGTCAACATGGACGCTGTAGTAGATGTAAATGATTTACTTGCTCTGATTGGTGCATTTGGCGAACTTGAAGTTGGTGGTGAACTAGCAGATTTCAATGGTGATTTTGTGGTTGATGTAGTTGATTTATTAGTTGTGATAGGTAATTGGTCTTGAGAAAAGCATTCACTCTTATTGAATTACTTGTGGTCATCGCGATTGTTGGAATTCTCGCCTCTGTAATGGTTCCAGCAATTAGCGGCGGGCACACTCTATCTCAAACTGCTGTCTGCAAAAACAACCAACGACAACTTGTACTTGCTGCAGCTGCGTATCGAACCGACCATGGTACAAATCCTCCATCTGTCGTCTCAATGTTTACACATTGGGATGATGATTCCATTCTTTGGCAGTACATCGGAGGAGAAAAAGAAAACACAGCTTGCCCGAATCATTCAAGCTCAGAATACTCAGTTACTGGATATAACTACAACACGTCTTTTATTGGTGACGAATTCATTATTGGGAGTGGATTCATCGTCAAAGGACTCTTACCAGCTGAGTGCTCACATCCAAGTCATTGTGCATTATTTGGAGATGGATATGAAAATAAGTTTATGAGAGCAACATTGAGTGATGCCTCTATTCGGTGTGGTGGAAGACAGGAATACCGGCACAACTTCTCAACTGTCGTTGGGTGGCTTGATGGGCATGTGAGTTCACAAGAAAAACAATTCAACAACAACTGTACTGACGAGCAACAGGTTGGATTCTTAAGTGAAGATAATTCAGCGTACGACCCCCGAAAAATAGTTTTACAGTAACGCGTCTGATTACAGTCAACTAATAGCCACGGTATTTCTTCTCTTTTGTATTGTGTCAAAGCCAAGGGAAAGCTAGGCAAGACACAATGTCGCCTTCATGCAATTCGATCTCTGAAGGTGGGAGTTGAACAAGCCCGTGGGTTGTTGCAGTGTGCACCAAATCACCAGACCCCTGCCATTGAGGAACTCTCACCATTCCATCCACTAGAGAACATGGACGAAATGCTCTTCGTCGAGGGTTTGGTTTAACCGCGGATGCGAGTGGTGCTTTTTGCCAAGGCAAATCAACAGGCATACCCTGTAATGCTCGTACAATTGGCCAACCGAAAATACAACTGCAAGCTAATGCTGAGACAGGGTTTCCTGGAAGACCAAGCACGGATGCGCCAGAATGTTTGCCAACAATGACAGGTTTGCCAGGCTGTATTTTTACACCTTTAACGACAATGTCTACACCAGCTTTGTCAAATGCATCGGGAAAGAAGTCACGCTTCCCAGCGCTTATTCCACCGATGGTTACAACTAGATCAGACCGTCCATCAAGCACCTGTGCAATCAAATCATTTGTTCTCTGAGGATCGTCCGGAACATGGATCGATTCTACCACTTGACATCCCATCGAACGAAACGCTGATGAGATCATTGGGTTGTTCCCGTTACGAATTTGATGCGGCAATGGTTGTTCATTTGGCGCAACAACTTCATCTCCACTTGTAATCACAATAACCCGAGGCATCGAAACAACTTCTATTTCCTGCTGCCCAACACTCGCAGCGATTCCAATGTGTTGTGGTGACATTTTTGTGAATTTATTTACCAACACGTCCCCTGCTTTTGCATCAACCCCTTGAAAGTGTATTGCTTTTCCTTTTTGGATATCAGCGCAATGAAATGTCACCATGTCATTACCACCGTCAGTTAATTCATGTTGCACAACTGAATCAAAGCATGGTGGAATCGGTGCTCCAGTAGCGATAGCAACGCAAGTGTTGGGCTGGCGCTCACCAGAAAATGTTGATCCTGCCGAAACATGATTAAGCACTTGCATCGAAACACCTTCTTCAATTTCACTAGCAACAACTGCATATCCATCCATTTGAGATCGGTTGTACGGAGGAAAATCTCGGTCGGCAACGATGTCCACTGCTAGAAATCGGTTGTCCGATACATCAAGTGTAACTTTTTCAGTAGTACTCACATTGTGCACAACTGAAAGTGCAACATCAAGTGCATTAGAATAAGAAGGTAGAGTTGGCATTACCCACCACTCACTGGAGGAAGAAATGCGATTGTGCACCCATCTTCTAGCGGGGTATCCGCGGGGCACAGTTGCTTGTCAATCGCAATTGCACACCATTCTTTAAGTGCTAAAAATTGTTCATTATCACCAGCAAGTGTATCAAACAAATCACCTGCTGTTGATCCAATCGGCATCATCATTACCTTGTCTCGACATCCGATTGCTTCTGCTGCAGATGCAAAGAGCATGACATTACATTTTATTTCACCGTCTTCCAAATCGTTGCTCCAATTCTTCTATCGATAACCGCATTGTTGTTGGGCGACCGTGGGGACAGCTTCCACTTCGTTCTACTTCTTGTCTCTTTTTTAACAAGTCGCACAATTCTCTGTGTGACAATTGATCGCCTGCCTTTATGGCTGCTTTGCAAGACATCATATCTACAATTTCTGCAAGAGCTTCTTCTTCACTACTTGGAAAATCACTATCTCCAAGTTTCTCAAGCAATTCTCTTATAAAAGTTGCACCGTCGACATTCCTAGAAACAAGGAGAGTAGGCAACGCATACACAGAGATTGACGCGGGTCCTGAAGCAGATGCTTCGATGCCAAGCCGATCTAGTAAGGATTCATGTGTTTCTAGCGCTTCAATTTGTCCTGCGTCTGCATCAATTGCATCTGGAACTAAAAGTCGCTGTGATTCTAAACACCCTGATGAGAGCCGTTGCATAAACTCTTCAAACATAACACGCTCGTGCAATGCGTGTTGATCAATAATGAGGAGCCCACGTTCATCTTGTGTAACAAGAAAACATTTGTGTACTTGAAGCACCGCATCACTCCCAAGTATTGTTGGAAGTGGAGTAGCCATCGGTAAATCTATACCAGCAACTGCTTGTCTAGCTTCGTAAACATTAAATGAAGGAGTGCTAACTGCTCCAAACTCCGCTTGACTCCCCCCTGCATGAGAAAACTTCGTCTCTTTTGATGGCTGATACACTGGAATATATTCTTTGGTTGCAAGCGCACTAGCGACAGTTTTGTTCACAAGACGCCAAACAGTGTCGCGATTTCGAAAACGAACTTCACTCTTTTGAGGATGCACATTGACATCAACCAACGCTGGATTAATCTCAAGAAATATGGCAGCTGTTGGCCATCGTTTTTGCTCGATAAGGCCTCTAAATGCTTCTTTCAAAGCATGTGAAATCGAGCTATCACGTATTGCTCTGCCATTGACGTGCAAGCGAATATGTTTTGATGTTGGCCTAGCAATGCTAGGAGTTCCAACTAACCCCCAGAGTGTCATGCCTTCAATAGAACCATTAAGTTCAATCAATTCCCCCTCAAGTTCCCCACCAAAGATTGACATAATTCTTTCTTTTGATGTGGCTTGTGGGTAATCAAGAATTGTTCTATCGCCGCTCTTGAGAACAAAGGAAACATCATGGTGGGAAGCAGCAAGACGCTGAACCACATCTCGGACTCGGGTTGTTTCTGCCCCATCAGATTTCAAAAATTTACGGCGTGCTGGCGTGTTAAAAAAAAGTCGCCTCACTTCTACAGTCGTCCCAGTACTCACAGCAATCGGCTTTGGCGGAGCACTAGTGCCCCCATCGACTTCAATTTGCGTCCCAGCTACATCATCTTTTCTTCTACTTGTCAATGAGAGATGGCTAATTGAGCCAATAGAAGCGAGTGCTTCTCCCCTAAAACCAAGCGATGCAATCGCTGAGAGATCCGCTTCTTCTGAAATCTTGCTCGTTGCATGTGGCGTAATTGCGAGTTCAAGTTCTTCTGAAGCAATACCGCATCCATTATCGCAAACTCGAATCAAGTCCTTCCCCCCGTGATCAAGTTGAATTTCAATTTTGCTGCACCCAGCATCAATCGAATTTTCAATAAGTTCTTTCACGATACTCGCTGGTCTTTCAACCACTTCACCAGCGGCGATTTGGTTAATGAGGACTGTCGGCAATTTACGAATTGTCATGTTGTTTCCCTCGTTAACGTCCACGATCTTTTCATGACCAGAGGCATGCGACGACCTCTTCCAAACGTGCGTGGAGATGTTTTTAAGATGACAGCAGCTTGATACCGTTTGAATTGTGTTCGATCAACCATTTTTACAATATTTGAAATAAACTCTCTTGGCACTGATAGTTTTTCTTCAATATCATCAATCCCAAGATCAAAATCAATATGCAACCGAAGGACTTCATCCAAATCTTCATAAGAAGGCAATGTGTCTTGATCGAGTTGGTCTGGGCGAAGTTCCGCTGATGGCGGTTTCGTAACAGTTTCCAATGGAATTGGTGGAACATCAAAACCGCAATGTGCGTGGTTACTATTTATCCACTTTGCTAACGACCAAACATCTGTTTTATATATATCACCTATTACTGAAACTGCACCCACCATGTCTCCATAGAGGGTGGTATATCCAACTGCAAGTTCAGATTTATTTCCTGTAGCAAGAACTAACGACCCTTGTTCGTTCGCAGAAGCCATGAGTAGTAGCCCGCGAATTCGTGCTTGAGCATTTTCAGCCGCAAGGCCAGTCGCCTCCTTGCAACCTTCATCAAGTGTTCTCTCAAAAGCAGCATGAATATGTTCTATTGGCAATGTTTCAGATTGAATTCCAAGATTCTTTGAAAGTTGCTCAGCATCTTCTATTGAACCAAGCGAAGAGAATCTAGATGGCATCAGTATTCCAGTTACCGCATCTGAGCCAATGGCAGCAACTGCAATCGTTGCAACTAGAGCTGAATCTATGCCACCAGATATTCCCAAGTGTGCATGAGAATGCCCTGTGTCTTTGAAGTAATCTTTTGTTCCAAGGATAAGTGCATTCCATCGTTCTTCTTCTTCACAAGTAAGAGAATGAGAAAAAGATTTTGCATCAAGAGGTACTGAAAGGGATCCGGTTTCAAACAAAGGCAATTCACCGAGCATTCCTTTTTCAGAGATAACATACGAGCCACCATCAAAAACGAGGTCGTCTTTCCCACCAACTTGATTACAGACTGCGATAGTGACGGAATGTTCTTTTGCAAGTTGCAAAGAATATTGCACATGCGTTTCTCTTTTTCCAGTGACGAATGGCGAGGCACTAGGCGAAACAATAATATCGCATCCTTTGGAAAGAAGTTCACCCAAAGGGTTATTTGCATAACTTGGTGCTGCATTTGCATCGAAGCCACGCCAAAAGTCTTCACAAATAGCGATACCTACTTTTTTCCCATTCAGTTCAAATGTACAAGATGAGTCACCAGGAACAAAATAGCGAACTTCATCGAAGACATCGTAACTTGGCAACAACTGCTTATCGCACGTTGCAATTATTTCACCGTTTTGTAAAACACTTGCACTATTATGCAATCGACCTGAATGCGCAATGGATCTTGGATGCGAAACGATAATCGTCGCATCAGGACAGTCTTTAGCAATTTGGATTATTGCATCTTCACATGCTTGAACAAAACCAGTGCAAAGAAGTAAATCTCTAGGTGGGTACCCACAAATTGACATCTCTGGAGTCACAATAATGTCAGCATCTAGCGAACGAATTGCACGAATCATTCGATTGGTGTTTCCATCGATATCACCAATTACTGGGTTAAGTTGAACTAAACCGATACGCATAATTACATATGGTACCAATGCAACGCGAGCCCGCCAAAAGACGGGCTCGCGTATCACACACTGGTTCGGAGAAACCAGAAGGAAAGGAGTTAAGGGTTAACAGACGACTGCAACTGCGTTTTCTATAGAATCAATCACTTGTCGCACTGTAAATGGCTTTCTAAGAACACCATCGAATCCACTGCATGTCAATCGAGTGATTTGTCCATCTGTAAGGTGACCACTCATCGCAATAATTTTAGTTGCTTGCATATCGTCTCCATTTCGTAGTCCCTTTGTAAATGATGTGTAATCATCGCCACAAAATGACAAATCAAACAACATTACATGGGGTCGAAAACGTTCACATTCAACACCAGCGCTAAATGGATTACTGCAAGATTGAACAACATATTCTGTTTGGTCATTGAATACACGTTGTAGTGTTGAACATACTTCTTCATCACAATCAACAATCAATACACGAGTATTTCCCGACATCTGGCCATCAAATGGTATGCCATGTTCTTGCATGAAATTCAATAGTGCTTGTACAGGAATTCGACGATCCTTCGATCCTGGAATTCGGTACCCCTCAATTTGACCACTATCAAACCATTTGCTTACTGTGCGTGCTGCGACATTGCAAACTTTTGCTACTTCGCCTGTTGTAAGTACATCTTTTTCGAACGGATTCATCATTATTGCCTCGTTCACCTTCAGTTAGAGTTCGGTTAGTTCCACGTTCCACGTGGGTTGACGCTAAGTGAGGTTTCGACAATGCAGGGGACTCTATTTACTCCAAGGGTAGGGATTGTGCTGAAAAAACGTTCGGCCGCAAAGATTTTGCAATCTCAGCGACCGATAACGTCGTTGTATGTCAATTCAGGTAAGTATTAGGCGATTGGGCCAGCTAATCGAACAGCTTCATCCATAGAATATTTTTGGTCATTTTTCCTAAATTTATCCGCAAGTTCTTTTGCCATAGTGGTATACGCGTCAGAATCATCCCATGTTTGGCATGGGTCGAGAACATCATCAGGTACGTTTGGCGCTGTGGTTGGGATATGAAGACCAAAAATTGGATGTTCGACATATTGGGATTTTGCGAGTGACCCGTCAAGGATAGCGGTCACGAACGCACGAGTCCACTCAAGTTTGAATCGCTCACCTGTTCCATATGGCCCCCCTGTCCACCCAGTATTTAGGAGCCACACATGTGCATCTTGCTCTTCAACTCGGCGGGCGAGCCATTTTGCATACTCCATTGGTGGTCTTGGAAGGAATGGTCCTCCAAAGCACGGACTAAAGTTAGGGACAGGTTCAGTTATACCTGCTTCAGTTCCAGCAAGTTTCGAGGTGTACCCATTAATAAAATAATACATCGCTTGTTCTGAAGTCAACTTACTCACAGGTGGAAGGACTCCAAAGGCGTCAGCTGTTAAGAAAATGACATTTTTCGGGTGCCCACATACACTTGGGATAATTGCATCTGGAATGTACTCCACAGGATATGCAACCCGAGTGTTTTCTGTTTTGGAACCATCGTCGTAATCTGGAATACGTGATTCTTCATCAAGCACGATATTTTCTAGAACGGATCCGAATTTGATTGCATCCCAAATTTGTGGCTCACCTTCTTTGGAAAGTTTAATGCACTTTGCATAACAACCGCCTTCGAAGTTAAAAATTCCGTCATTACTCCAACCATGTTCGTCGTCTCCAATCAATGGGCGATTCGGATCTGCGGAGAGTGTAGTTTTTCCTGTTCCACTTAGTCCAAAGAAGAGTGCAGCGTTCGTTTCGTCATCTCTATCAACATTCGCAGAGCAATGCATTGGAAACACATCCACTTCGGTCATATCAAAATTCATAGCATAAAAGATTGATTTCTTTATCTCGCCTGCATACCGAGTTCCGCAAATTACAACCTTCTTTTGCTCCATAGATTGAATCACACAAACACCACTATTCAACCCCAAAGATTCGTAATCTTCAATAATTAAATTACATGCGTTGATAATGGTCCAATCTGGACTAAATGTGTTTTGGTCTGCGCCTCGGATAAACATTGTCGAAGCAAACAAACATTGCCATGCCTCTTCTGTAACGACCGATACGTTCAGTCTGTACCGTTCATCGGCACCTGCGAATCCATCAAAACGAAAGAGTTCCTCTTTCATTCCTAAATACTCCGTCGCCATTGCTTCAATTTTTGCAAAATTTTCTGGAGTGATTGGTCTATTGGTATTTCCCCAAGCAATGGCGTCATGAATCGCTGGAGTATCTTCAACAAACTTGTCGTTGGGTGAACGACCGGTACGATCACCAGTATCACAACAAAGGGCGCCATTGGAAGCTAGAACGCCTTCTTTGCGAAGAAGCGATGTCTCAACAAGTTCGGCTGTTGACAAATTAGAATGAATTGTAACGCCGGGAAAATCGAGGGTTTTTGTTGCAGTTTTCATTGTATTTCTCTTACTAAAAGGATGAATGAAGATTGGTTGCGTGAAACCTCGCATTCTACCGTACACCCGCCCTGTTTGTGTTATTAATTTAATTGAAAACCGACCAAAAGTACATGCGTGATTGACCAAACAACTCGTTGCGGATACCCTGCCATTCCCTATGGCGATCGTAGCTCAGTCGGTAGAGCACCGGGTTGTGATCCTGGATGTCGCGGGTTCAAGTCCCGTCGGTCGCCCTTTACGAATTTTGACCCATCAGAGAAAAACTACCAGCGGGATAGTTATTCCAACTCAATACCGCACTCGCTGCAAACATTTGCTCCTGACACTCTTTTGGGGTAGCCACAATGGACGCAGTGATCTTTTGACCAAGGTCGCTTCCTCCAAACAAGAAGTATCACCATGAATGGTCCAAAAAGCCAAAGTGATGTAAAGACAGACATAATAAGTGCACCGAATGAGCCGGTTGCACAGTAGCAATCTGTCTTTCTTCTCACCATTAAAAAAAGTGGAATCGATAGTAAGAGTTCTACGAGAGACCCTGCAAACAACCACCCAGTAAGTTTAACTAGTGGGCTAGGATCTCTCTTTCCGCGAAGAATGAAAATAAAGAGTAATGTTGACCAGATAACCCATGATATGAAAATAAATAAAATTGGATAGCTCATCTCCGGTTCAAATCCACCGTCAAAGATCCAAATACAACTGTACAAGAGGGGTGCTATTCCCCAAGAATCCCCCTCACCATTCTTACCGAGAATAAGCGTCAATACAATCGAGATTACTGCAGAAGCAAAAATAACGCATAAGGTCGTCCCGATAAAGCCAGCCATCAAGACGCTGATTTTTAGTGGCATCCCTTTGCTGGCTACTTTTGGAGGTTTGACTATAGGCAAAACGAAAATGGCTTGTGTCGCTACAAAGAAAAGTGACGCGATGATTATGTACTCATTGGAATCTAAACCCAAGTCATACGCTAGAAATGCGCCTGAAAAAGCTGCCACCGCTAGAGCAATACTCACCACCACTCCAAGAAAAACCAACCACCGTTTTGATCCCAGCATGTCTACACAGTACCAGAAGATACAATTCTCATTATGAAATTCCATGCAATCCAACATGATGTTGTCCAAAATGACCCTCGTGCAACCCAAGCAATAATTGAAGGACTAGTCGACGATGCAAACATTGCTTATGGGGATTTCGTTGTACTTCCTGAAATGACAACAACTGGTTTTTCGATGGATATTGACGTTGTATGTCAAGGTGATGCCGTTGCTTGGGCATGCGAACTCTCAAAAAAGCTAGGTATTTGGGTGCAAGTGGGTTGGGCAAAGAGAAATTGTAACCGTGCGAAAAATTGCATTTCAATATGTTCGCCAGATGGCGAACCAGCGGTAACTTACGAAAAAATATTTACTTGTAACCCTTTAGGCGAGAACCAAATTATTGACAATGGACACGAGATAGTCATTCTCGAAATTGAAGGAAGGCATATCTGCCCACTCATTTGTTATGACTTACGATTCCCAGAACTTTGGCGGCTCGCAGCCCTTGAAGGAGCAGATATATTTACAAACTCTGCAAACTGGCCTCGCATAAGGATTCACAGTTGGTCTGCTCTACTCGTTGCAAGAGCAATCGAAAATCAAGCCCAAGTTATCGCTGCGAATCGAGTGGGTGAAGATGATGTTGCACTATGGGGAGGATGTTCAGTCGCTCTTTCTGAAGAGGGCAATATTCTCGCAAGTGCTGATGAGGATTCAGAAGTTTGCATCAGTGCACTATTTGACAAAACTGCATCTGAGAAATGGCGAAATGACTTTCAAGCGCTTCAAGATACGCACCGAGAACTTCTAGGGAATATAGAGGTTCGGCATGTATCGGCTTGATGAGGAATGCAGAGTCGGGTACCCTTTGCAACTTAAGAGTTCGGCGAAATAGCTCAGTTGGTAGAGCACTGCACTGAAAATGCAGGTGTCCCCGGTTCAAGTCCGGGTTTCGCCATTAAACTATCCCGCGGGTCGATTCCTGATTTATCCAGCTTCACGAAGGCGATCAATTCGCATCTTGTGTACGAGTCGTTTCATTGTGTCATTCGTTGCGTTTGCAGCGCTCATTCCACCAAGGGGATAATATTCAGATAGTGCAGCTGCAAGCCTTGCCTCAGTTGTCATCATGAAATATGCAGGCCGATCAAGAATACGAGTTGCAAACTTTAACGCTCTTTGCAAATATCTAGGTGTTGTTGCAAGAACAAGCGTGTCCCCCTCAAGATTCATCGGAAGACAACGAAATTGCCACGCTTGACGATGAGTTACAAAAGATCTTGCTTCAGTGCGTGGAATAAATGTAACTGGATCAATCGTCGGTGCGTTATATGCATATTGGTATGCCCAAGCTTCTTCAATTGCTTCGGTTGAAACATTACAAAGTTTCTCGGCAATCTCGCCAAATGGTCGTCCGCTTTCTTGTTGTTGTTCAAGAATTGATTGAACATCGACTTCGGTGAGCAATCCTTGTTCGACAAGTACTTCGCCTAAAAGGAGAGTGCGTCCGTTCTTCCATACATTTAATTCATCCATGCCACACCATCGGTAAGCATCTCACCGCACTATATTGGAGTATGGAATATGGGCGGCAGAGTAAGTAAAGCAGTGTCGATTGTGCAGGCAAATAGTGTTATAGGTCTACAAATTAGACTGTACACGCTTCCCCAATGAGGTTTTCTGGGTTTAGACCTAGAAGTTCATCTTTGACAAATACCCCATCTTCACGGATTGCCTCTCCGTCAAAGCTAATGGTACCTCCACCATATTCAGGCCGTTGTATCAACACTAAGTCCCAGTGAACTTCTGATTTATTCCCATTGCATGCATCGTCGTATGCATTACCTGGCGTAAAGTGCATCGAGCCCGCAATCTTTTCATCAAAAAGAATGTCCTTCATCGCTTCCTTAATGTAAGGATTAAATCCAATTGCAAACTCTCCTACATACCTCGCACCCTCGTCTGAGTTGAATATATCTTCCAAAAACTCCCCACCCTGATCAGCGGAGCAACCAACAATTTTGCCATCCATAAATTCTAAACGAATGTTTTCAAACGAATGCCCTCTATAGATAGAAGGAGTGTTGTAATGAATAACACCGTTTATCGAATCTTTCACAGGTGCTGTAAAGACTTCGCCATCTGGAATATTCAACTTGCCGCAACATGGAATCGCAGGAATATCTTTGATAGAAAATCGCAAGTCGGTATCGCCTGGTCCTTTAATGTGAACTTGATCAGTGGCATTCATCACTTCTACTAACTTGTCAGCAGCTTCTGCCATCAGACTGTAATCAAGAGTGCACACATCAAAGTAAAAATCTTCAAACGCTTCGGTGTTCATACCAGCAAGTTGAGCCATACCTGGGGTTGGCCATCGAAGCACACACCAGCGAGTGTGATTCAATCGTTGCTTCATGTGTACTGGAGTTCCGTAAATTCTCCCCCATGCCTGTTGACGTTCTGGATCTAGGCCACTTAATTCACTAACATTATGAGAACCACGCATACCAAGATATGCATCCATGTGTTTCATGCGTTCAAGGTCATACGAAGACCATGTTTCATAACACGCATCATTCGCACCATCATGAATTGCTCGCATAATCTGCCCATCACGAAGCACAACGTGTGCATGACCGCCCACTTCATGTGTTGCTTTAATGATTGAAATAATCATTTCGCGAGGCATGTCGAATGCTTCTACAAGAATATGCTCATCCGCTTGTAAAGCAGTTGAGTAATTAATCAATAAATCTGCTAATTGTGTATACCTTGGGTCAATCATTGGGGATGTGTCCTTTCGATTATGAAGAGCAACACATAATACCAGATGCTTTCAGATGCCCGCGAAGATATCCTGAGCAAGATCAATAACATCCGAGTCCAATGTACAGTCATCTCGCACCCACAATTTCCCTTGGTATTCATCATGCATAGGTGCAAGCCAAAACCAGCCTCCTAATTGGGATTCCAACATCTGGTTCGGTTGCCAAAACCCATCAGAACAACGCCCGTGAGCTACGCGTGATCCCTTGGCTGGATGTTCGTCCCATCTCTCTATATGTGATCCGAGAAATGCTGACTCAACATCACCAGACCCTTGAATGTAGGGTGTACAGACAAGGATAAGATTTGCCTCCTTTGGCATAAATTGTTTTTGCGCTCGATGCAGAAGCCGATCAATCCTTGGCAATTCATCCACAAAACCACTTGGAAAACCAATCACTAAAGATACTCTCTTTTCATCATTTGGAGAAACAATTTTCACCCCACCAAGTTCAGTTCCCTCTTCATCTCGAACAACATGTTCATCACCGAGACGCGCGGTCTCAATAAAAGAGGCGGCTTGCGTCACATAAAACTGCATCGCTTCATCTTGTAATTCTTCTTTCCATCGAATTTTAACGACCCACGGCCTTTCAATTTGCTCAAGAATTCTAAGGCGTGAGGAAATTTTCAATCGACGGTTTTTTGGACGACTACTGCCAAGGCGTTTGACGTGTACAAATAACCGGACACCATCACGTTGCAGTAGCAAATCACATGTTTTTCCTGATGGAGTTGGCACTTCTATTTGAATCGAACACCCACACCTTCTAGCATGCAATGCAACCAATGCCTCAGCAAAAGAATCTAAAAAACCTCTGCGGTTTTTACGGGCTTGTAATCTGTGATAGAGTGGATCGAGTTCAGTGTCTCCCTGCCAAGTACGAATCATCCCGACAATCGCAGGGTTCAAATCATGAGCAAAACGATCAAGACCAAGTTCACTTGGGGTCAAAATGTTCTCCTACATAGCATATCTGTCATAGTTTACTCTTGAAACCGGTGTGGAGGTAGTTGGCAACTCTCGCACTCTTTAGTGTCCATCGACCAAAGTTCTTCTATAAAATCTTTTGCTTGGCATCCGTCAATTTGCACGTCACGCTCTCTTGATAATACCTGTTCAATTTGATTTCGCCCAATCCGTACTGTGAAAAATGAACGGTCATCCTTCCAATCACGATGAAGAACCTCCGTTCGCTTTTCAATAAAGTCCACCGCTTTACTAGCACTACTTGGAAGCGAAAGAACAACTTCACGAACATCCCCAATTACATGAACTTGCACTTCTGAAATCAAGGTTTCTATTCCCTCGCCAGTTGAAGAAGATATTTGAATTGCATCTGGATATCTTGAGACCCAGACCAATCGGTCAGAGGGATTTTCAAGAAGATCTATTTTGTTCAATACTAATAGTCGCGCTTGATGCTCCGCTCCAATTTCTACTAAAGTGTTTTCCACTGTCTCAAGTTGAGACATCGCGTTTGAATCAGAAGCATCAAGGACTATTAACAGCAATTGGCACTGAATTGTTTCTTCAAGAGTTGAACGAAAACTTGCAACTAAGTGGTGTGGCAATCTGCGAATAAAGCCAACGGTATCTGACAACATTGCATTTGTTCCACCGCCAAGTTCTAATCGCTCAACTCTTGTAGAAAGTGTTGCAAAGAGTTGATCATGTGCCCATGCGCCACCTGAGGTGAGTGTATTAAACAGCGTCGACTTACCAGCATTCGTGTACCCAACGAGCCCGACAGTAAAGTAATCACTATTTCTCTTTTCAACTTCCCGTACTGACCGTTTCTGAATCTCTTCAAGTTCTCGACGCAATTGTTTTTGTCGACGTTGAACCAACCTGCGATCAATTTCTATTTGTTGTTCACCTGGACCACGTGTTCCAATTCCAACTGGGGCTCCACCAGTAACTTGACCTAAATGGTCCCACATTGCACGAAGTCTTGGGTATGTATATTCGAGTTGTGCAATTTCAACTTGTAATTTTGCTTCAGTAGTTGATGCGCGACTAGAAAAAATATCCAATATTAACTCACTTCGATCGATAATTTTTCGATTTGTCGCTTCTTCTAGATTACGGATTTGTGCTGGAGTCATGTCATGATCAAAAATAATTACTGATGCATCAACAGATTCTGCAAGATCTTTAAGTTGAGTAACCTTTCCCCTCCCAAGAAAAGTACGCCCACTAGGAAGACGGCGTTTTTGTGTCAACTGACCTACTACAACTCCGCCTGCTGACTCCGTCAAGGCACATAGTTCATCGAAGCGATCTTCAAGAGGGATACATTCTCCTCTGAGAGTCATGGCGACAAGCACCGCTCTTTCTGCAACTACATTTAGATCTTCTCGTTGTTCATGACCCATAGTACTCGCGGCTCCTCGCCACTCGTGGTATTGTAGTGCACTTAAAGAAAGTACTTTATATACATTTTGAACACATGAAGAAGGGGGAAAGGAATTCGCATGTCATTTCGACCTCGACTCATGCCAATAATGTTGGTATTACTCACAACCCTCGCAATTGTTCAGTTATCAATTGCTATAACAAGTGCTTCTCCTAGTTATGAGTGGTTCGACCCACTTATCGATGTTCGGGGCGTCCTAGTGGACCGCCATGTAAAAGTGCCAGACGAAGAAGAAATGCAGAAAGCAGCAATCAAAGCGATGATTGAATCTCTAGAAGATCCCTATGCCCTGTTTGTTCCAGACGAGAAGGAAAAAGCTTTCATCAAAGATCTCGAAGGTGATTACGCAGGAATTGGTGCTGAGGTCCGTATGATTGACGGAGAACTCGTCATCATCACACCAATGGATGATTCACCCGCACTCAATGCAGGTGTTAGAGCTGGAGATGTAGTTGAAAATATCGATGGCGAACGAGCAATTGATTCAACTATTCAAGAGCTCATTGATCAACTCACTGGACCTGTTGGAACTGATGTTCAAGTCTTTGTTCGACATAAGGATGGATCAAAAGAAGAGCTCACGATTACTCGTGGGCATATTCAATCTCCTAGTGTTTCAGGATTAATTCGCAGAGATCAAAAATGGTCTTGGTGCTTAGATGAAGATAATAGCATTGCGTATATACGCATCAGGCAATTTAATGAAACAACTCCAAACGAATTGGCTGTTGCATTACAAGCTGCCAAGCGAGAAGGTGTTCTTAAGGGACTCGTTCTTGATTTAAGAGATAATCCCGGCGGAGCACTCTCTGCAGCAATCACAATTTCAAATATGTTCCTTGAGAGCGGAAATATTGTCACTGTTACAGGTAGAGCAAACCCTACAAGATCATGGGATGCCCAGCCCGATCATATTCTGCATAACGTTCCTATTTTGGTTATTGTTAATGGTAATTCTGCTTCTGCATCTGAAATAGTTGCAGGGAGTTTGCAGGCAAACGAACGTGTCGCCATTCTTGGAACAAGAACTTTTGGCAAAGGGTCTGTGCAAGAAGTTTTAGAACTTGCCTCTGGTGGAATGTTAAAATTTACAACTGCACGATATGACCTTGCCAATGGAAGAACTATTGACAAACAACTTTCTGAAGACAAAAGTCTTTGGGGTGTAGATCCAAACGAAGGGCTGGTCATTCTTGAGTCACCTGAAGAGTTCAGCGCCCGTTTAAAAAGCAGAGAACCATACATCGTCATCACTGATGATGAACCAAAAGAAGGTGCTTGTGGGAATGTGGAATGGATTGAAGAAACTTTTCAAGACCATCAGCTCGCACAAGCTCTTCTTGCTATTCAAACCAAACTTGAAACAGATCAGTGGCCAATTCTAACTGAAACAAACCCTGTAATTCAAGGAGTCCGTGAAGAGGTTACTGAACTTGCAAAAGAAAGAATTGAAATATTAAAAACTCTGATTGACGTTGATAAACAACTGACATTTCTCCAGACTGAACTTGATGAAGAAGATGCTTCTCTGTTTCCAGAAGATACCAATCTAAAGAATGTAAGTATGACTATCAGAGATACTGATGGGAACATCCTTGGCACTTGGCGTGTCAAAAATGGTGACGTTGAAGCAGCACTAGATTCATTACAATTGGAACCAGAAGAACAAACATACGAATAATTACATGGAATGGGGGATACTACCTATGACCCTTGTATTAGGAATCGAATCGAGTTGTGATGAAACTGCAGCATCTGTAGTACAAGATGGTTGCACAGTTCTTTCTAACATTGTCGCATCTCAGGACGAACTTCATACTGAATATGGTGGCGTTGTCCCTGAAATTGCAAGCCGCGCTCACTTGGAACGAATTCTTCCAGTAATCCAAGAAGCAATAAAAAATGCAAACATAGAACTCAGCGCTATCGATGCAGTTGCGGTTGGCAATCGACCAGGTCTCATCGGTTCACTTCTCGTTGGAGTCGCTGCAGCGAAAACACTTGCGTGGACACTTAACAAACCGATTATCGCAGTTGATCATGTCATCGCGCATCTGTGGGCACCACACCTATCAGGTGCGAGCATTGAATACCCAGCGCTTGGAGTTGTTGTTTCAGGTGGTCATACTTCTTTACTTCTCTTAACCGATCCTTCAAATGCCAAGTGTTTAGGTAAGACAATCGACGACGCAGCAGGTGAAGCTTTTGATAAAGCTGCGGCGATACTTAAACTTGGTTGGCCCGGTGGGCAACGAATTGATAACGCAGCTGCAAAGGGCTCCCCTGTTCACCGATTACCAAGACCAAAAACAAAGGGCAACCGCCCCGACTTTTCGTTTAGTGGATTAAAAACTGCTCTGTTGTATGGAGTTCGGGGAAACCCTTCAAAAGTTGACGGGAAAATGATCTTCCCTCACAGTCCAGAAGAACTCTCAACACAGGAAATATGTGACTGGGCATCCTCATTTCAACATGCTGCAGTTGACTCTATCATTAACGGTGTCCACAACGCTCTTTCGAATAATCCTGTACGATGTGTTGTCTCAGGTGGTGGCGTCTTAGCGAACTCTCTCCTGCGAACAAAACTTACAGTTACCGCTGAACAGTTTCACATCCCAATACATCTTCCTGAATCTACTTACTGCGTCGACAATGCAGCAATGATTGCAGGCCTAGGACATTACTTATTCACACACGGTCAACGCGACTCACTTTCCATAACTGCATCACCTCGAGGCATTGCCTCATAACCTTATCTTTACCTCTCATGAATACAAATCCAAAAAAGAAGTCAAGCAGAACTAATGATCTCTTGCCGCCAATATCTGCTTTTCAACAATCAACTCACAAAATGATTGACGACAAACACCCCTCAATGCTTCGAGAAGAGGAGTTACTAAAGAATGTTGTTCTTGATTTTGGTCGAAGCAGTGGCCCAGGTGGACAACACAGAAACCGAAAAGCAACCGCATGTACAGCAACGCATATTCCAACTGATATTAGTTCTGAGGCAACAGAGAGACGAAGGCAAAGTGAAAACAGAAAAATGGCGATTAGCAGGCTAAGGCGAACACTTGCCATCCTTCTTCGAAGAAAAATCAACTTAGATTCTTATACTCCAACTGAACTTTGGGAGAATCGGCGACAAGGCGACAAGCTTCCAATCAATCCTAAACACCAAGAATATCCTGCTATTCTTGCAGAGACTCTTGACATTATTCTCGCAACTGATTTTAACATGAGTGATTCTGCAGATATTCTTCAAGTAACAGGCACACAACTTCTTACAATTATCTCGCATGACAAAGCAGCTCTAACTTGGCTTAATGATCAGCGTAAGGAACACGGTCTAAAACCGTTGCAGACATGACGACGACTTCAAATATATCAAGAACCGTAAACGATATCATCGGAACTATTCTTCCTGAGTTAATTACTATCAGGCATGACCTCCACAAGCATCCAGAACTTGGTTACAACGAAACTCGAACGAGTGGGGTCATTCAAGATTTCTTAACAAAAATTGAGGTCCCCTTTGAAGCAGGGCTTGCAAAGGGCACAGGAGTCCTTGGGCATCTTGAGGGGAACGGTGACAATTCGATTGCGCTGCGAGCGGACATTGACGCTCTGCCCATCACTGAAGAAAATGAATTTGATTGGAAATCCATCCACGAAGGGTGCATGCACGCGTGCGGTCACGATGGGCACACAACAATTTTGCTTGGAGCAGCAAAAGTTTTGTCGACTATTGCAAAAGAACAAGAGTTACCAAACCCAGTCACATTTGTTTTCCAACCCGCGGAAGAAGGCGGTGGCGGTGGAGAACAGATGGTACTTGATGGGTGCCTTGATGGTTCACGTATTGGCAAACCAGTAGGAATGATGTTCGGCCTGCACGGCTGGCCTCAACAAAAACTTAACGATGTTGCAACTAAGGTAGGCCCCATGCTTGCAGCTGACATCGGAGTCAACGTTACCATTCGTGGTGTAGGTGGACACGCTGCTTTCCCACACCTTTGCTGTGATCCGATTTTGTGTGCTTCTCAACTCGTACTTGCACTACAGCAACTCGCGTCGAGAAATACTGATCCCCTTGATGCTCTGGTAGTTTCAATAACTCAGTTCAATGGAGGTTCGGCGCACAACATTATTCCAGAAGAAGTCAAACTAGTTGGCACCATGAGATATCTTGAACAAGAAACTGGTGAGATGGCAAAAAAACGATTTGTCGAGATTGTGAATGGTGTTGCCACAGCACATGGTTGTGAAGCGTCCATCACATTGCATGATGGTTATCCAGTCACTCGCAATGATGAGAAGGCGGTTGAAACATTTTTTGAAATAGCAAACGAAACTTTATTAGAGGACCAGGTTTTACTTTTTGAAAAACCGGTAATGGGAGGCGAGGATTTTTCATATTATTGCAAAGAAGTGCCTTCTTGCTTTTTTGCACTTGGACTACTTCCCCAAGACAAAGAATCAATGCCTTCGTTACATCAGCCAACATTCGATTTCAATGACGATGCAATCAAAACAGGTATAACTATGTTTTGTGCCCTCGCTCTTCAAACAAAATTAAATTGATGCTTGTGAAATATGAAAATCAATCATGACATCGTAGTGGATGAAATTGATTTTCAAAAATAACTCTGCAAGTTCCGGGTCAAACTGCGAACCTGCACAAGCTGTTATTTCTTCAAGAACTTCGGATCTACTCATTTTCTCTCGATACGAACGAGAAGAGCACATAGCATCAAATGCATCTGCAATTCCAAGAATACGTCCAAAAAGTGGTGTCTCTTCACCTTTTGTCCCGTCAGGATACCCACCGCCATCCCACCTTTCATGGTGAGAGCGTACTCCAGGAAGTACTGAATGCAGTTGATGGACTTCTCGTAATATGTTTTCGCCAATAACTGGATGAGCTCGAATCTGATTAAATTCTTCGTCGGTCAATCTTCCGGGTTTTCGAAGAATTGCTTCAGGAATACCAATCTTTCCTATGTCGTGCACTAATCCACAAATATGAACTTGCTCTATTGTTGTCGAATCAAGTTCCATAATTTGAGCAAGTTCTTTTGATAGCCATGCCACTCGCTCAGAGTGCCCACAGGTGTACGTATCCTTCGCATCAATTGCATTAACGAGTGCTGAAACAGTTCCAAGAAGAAAACCGTGCCTTTCTTCAGTGTATCTTCGTTCAATGTCCGCACGCTTTAAGTTTGACATCGCAAGTGAAGCAATTTCTGCTAGACCTGTGCAATATTCAATATCCTCATCAGCGGTTTCTCCTCTAGCTTGCCCTTCTCGGTTATCAAGATAGATACATCCTGCGACTGACTTACCAATCATGATGGGAACACACAATGCTTCCTCGATGTTGTATTGCATAATGCTCTGTGCTTCTTGTTCAATTACTTCTGTCTTCTGAAACCGAACTGGTTCCCCTTCCATAGCAGCATCAAGTAATGAGCGACTAATATTGAGTGAGCCATCAGAAGCAACTCTTCCTTTGGTTGCAAGTATTTCAACTCGATCCCCTCCTACTGCTCTTAAGATTGCAACATTTCTAAACAACGTTCCAGCGCTTGCAGCTGTAGCGATTGCTAGAGCCATATCTGTTTCTGATTCCGACGCATGAAAAATTCGGCTACATTCTAGTAACCCCTGCAATCGTTCTTGTGCCAGTTTTACACCGCTCTGGGTACGGTCAATTCGAAGAATCGAAGTGCCACGAACTGATTTAGCATCATCAAATGTTTCAGAGTAAAGATTCCCTGCATTACGATCAATAATTTGAAAGGTAAATGGTTCGATTGTGATGAGATCACCAGGATGCAAACGAATGGGTTTTGAATCTTTTAATTTAATTCCATTGATAAATGTTCCATGCCGAGATCCACTATCTTGAATTTTCCAGATAGGGTCACCGTCTGATGTATGTTTGACAATAACTGCGTGATTTCGTGAAACTGTCGCTCCAGATGGCAGTGCAAGTGTATGTTCTGCCCCCCTACCGATTGTGATTGGTGCGTCGCCATCTAACATCAGCGAATGAAACACTGGTCCATGCAATGTCTCTAGCACGAGTTTTTGATGCTCTGTCATACCTTGTATAGAATACCGTGAGAATTGTGTGCAGTCCCCAAACGTAGTGTTGCTCGATAGCGAAGTCTTTGCTACACTACCACGTTCACTAAAAACACCGTTACTACCACTGCGTCGTGACTTGCTGGCCAGCATTCACACAGAACGTTGGTGGAAGGCAGGAGAATCACATGGCCAAAAAGATAGAAAAGCAATTTAAGGTGCTAGCACCCGGCGGTCAAGCCACACCAGCACCCCCTCTTGGTCCTGCATTAGGCGCAAATGGCGTGAATCCAGGGCAATTTATTCAACTATTTAATGATCGAACACGCGATCTCAACGGAAAAATCGTTGGTTGCATCATTACGCTGTATGCGGATCGATCATTTGATATTGAGATAAAGTCATCTCCCGCAGCAGTGCTCTTACGAGCTGCAGCTGGAATTGAAAAGGGCTCGGGAGTACCTCATACTGAAAAAGTGGGCTCGGTCACAAAAGATCAAGTCAGAGCCATCGCTGAAGAAAAAATGGAAGATCTCAATGCTGCATGTATCGAGTCAGCAATGCGGATTATCGAGGGTACCGCCCGCTCAATGGGCGTGACTGTGGAGGGAGCATAAACCATGCCACGAATAACAAAACGGCAAAAAGCGAATCTGGAAATTGCTACGAAAGGGAAAATGCCCCACAGCGTCCCAGAAGCAGTAAAACTACTAAAAACATATCCCGCAGCCAAGTTTGATCAAACTGTAGAGGTTGCGGTCCATCTATCTATTGACCCAAGGCAAGCCGATCAGCAACTACGAGGCTCCGTATCGATGCCCAAAGGTGTTGGGCGATCTGCCAAAGTCATTTGTTTCTGTGGCAAGGATAAAGAAGATGCAGCTAAAGCTGCAGGTGCAATCGAAGCGGGTTCTGAAGAACTCGTAAAGAAAATTGAAGGCGGTTGGCTTGACTTTGACGTTGCAATCGCCTCACCAGATATGATGCGATTTGTAGGTAAGCTTGGACGCCAACTAGGTCCAAAAGGCCTCATGCCTTCACCAAAAGCAGGTACTGTGACACCAGATATCGAAACTGCAGTTGCTGAATTCGCTGCAGGTAAGGTCGAATATCGTAATGATGATGGTGGAAATATCCACTGTATCGTTGGAAAAATTAGCTTTTCAGAGGAAGATCTCACTGAAAATCTAAACTTTTTTATCAACCTCATTTCAAAAGCACGCCCAGCAGCCGTAAAAGGTGAATTCATCAAGAATTGTTCAATTAGTGCCACAATGACCCCAAGCGTAAAGGTAGCAACATAAACTGCTACTCCCTAAGGAGTTACACCAATGAGTAAACAAATCAAAAATATGATTGTTTCCGATTACAAACGCCGTTTTAGCGATGTTAAGAATGCGTTAATCATCGATATCCGTGGCATTGAAGCAAACGAGAATAACAACCTTCGTGTTGACCTTCTTGGTAAAGATATCCACATCACAGTTTTAAAAAATAGTCTTGCAAAAACTGCGTTTGAAGGCACTTCCCTTGAGGTTCTTTCAACCACACTTACTGGTCCTTCCGCGCTTGTATTCGGTGGTGATTCGGTCGTCGATGTTGCTCGAAATATCGTCGACTGGGCTAAAAAAGTCAAAAAGCTTGACTTAAAGGCGGCAGTGCTCGATGGAGAGTTGTTTGATGGCCCCGATGGGGTAAAGCGTCTCAGCGACTTCCCAACGAAAGAAGAAGCGCAGGGTACAGTCATCCAGTTGGTTCTTTCACCTGCTGGAAATCTCGTAAAAGCAGCTACAAGTCCAGGTGGCAACGTAATGGGAATTATCAAAGAAATCAGAACTCGTTTAGAAGAGGGAAACAAGGTCGAAAAGATCGCCTAATCAACACGAGAAGTACACGACATCGCGTTTGGGACTGGCCCGTGAGGGTTAAAAGTCACACAGGGTGGCTCCTCTCCCACGCATGACACCTTAAGTTATGGAGTATGAACATGTCCGAAGAAGCAACAGCAACAAAAGAATTTGATAAAGCAATCAGCAAAATTGGCGATGAAATCGCTGGTCTTACTTTGACTCAAGCAGTCGATTTAGCTGATTACATGAAAGATACCTACGGTATTGAACCAGCAGCAGGCGGTGCAGTAATGATGGCAGGCCCAGCTGGTGGCGATGGTGGTGAGGACGAACAAACAGAGTTTGATGTTATTCTTGAAGCTTGCGGCGACAAGAAAATTGCAGTCATCAAAGCTGTTCGTGAAATAACTGGTCTAGGGCTAAAAGAAGCCAAGGCATTGGTTGACGAAGCACCAAAAGCAGTCAAAGAGAAGGTGTCCGACGACGAAGCTAACGATATCAAAGGCAAACTTGAAGAAGCAGGCGCAAGCGTCACAATCAAGTAACCTATTGCTAGTCTAAAACTTAGAGCAGCGAGTACATCTGTACTCGCTGCTTTTTTTCTGCACTGACAATGTAGGTATTATTTCATGGATAATCCTTCCTCGTCCGATAACCAACGACCAATCAACTCCCAGTACAAAATGCTTGACCATTCTAAAAAATAAAAAAATAATAATAAAAGTTCAAGTTTTTGACCCCGCTCCTTGCCCAAAAATAGCGCTTCGTATACCCTACGTGGCTCGGCAGCGGCGGTCGCGGCAACTTGGAAGACACAGTAAGAAACACACATAAAAACAGACAAACTGCCTTTCAACGCAGTAACGGTCAGTTATGAGGTTTATTTATGGCGACGATTACGGTACGCGATTTTTCAAAACGCGGAGATGCAATTCCTGTACCACCACTTACAAAAGTTCAGGGTGAAGCGTACGAAAGACTCATTCAATCTGATCTTGAACCATTAAAAAGAAAACCAATCGGGATTGAAGCGCTTCTTCGTGAAGTCTTTCCTATTGAAGCATACGACGGTTCAATGCGTGTTGAATATTTATATTACAAACTCGATGAGCCAAGGTACACAGTAGATGAATGCAAAGAACTTAGACTTACGTACGGTCGCCCATTTAAAATAGGTGTCCGTTTTGTTAGAGATGGTATTGCAGAAGTACTAGAAGAAGAAATTTATATTGGTGAAATTCCACTTCTTATCGGTGGTGGTGAATTTATCATTAATGGTTCTGAACGTTGCATTGTAAATCAACTTCACCGCTCCCCTGGTGTCGACTTTTCAATTCAAGACGACATGGGTGATCGACAATTGCATAAAGCAAGAATCATCCCAGAACGTGGTTCATGGATAGAAATTGAAGTCACGAAAAAAGATGTCTTAGCGATGAAGATTGACCAATCTGCAAAAATCGCAGCTACAACATTCCTCAGAGCACTTGACGAAGAATATAGTTCGACTGAAAAAATTCTTGATAAGTTCTACGATGTCAAGGAAATGTCAGTAAATAAGTTGAAACCTGAGTATTACTCAGCTGAACTCATTATTGATTCTGACACTGGGGAAGAACTCTGCAAAATTGGTGCTCAAATTGGCGACGCCTATGAAGCAATCCTTGCTTCTCCAATAAAAAAGATTTCGGTTATTGCAGACCCACCAGATGCACTAATTTTAAACACGCTCGCTGTTGAAAAACTTGACTTCCTTGCAGATGCAACTGAACACGAAGCATCACTATTAAAGATTTATGGTCGATTACGCCCAGGAAACCCACCACAAGTTGATAAAGCTCGTGCATTATTTGCTGACAAATTCTTCGATGACAACCGATACCGTCTTGGAAAAGTTGGACGCTTCCGCATCAATCGTAAATTTGATATGGAAATCTCTGAAGATGTAATGCATCTTCGACCAGAAGATTTCATAGCTGTAATCGAGTACATGCTCGACTTACGATCACGAAAAGATTCTGCTCACATTGACGATATAGACCACTTAGGTAACCGTCGCTTGAGAACATTGGATGAACTTGCTGTTGAAGAAATGCGAAAAGGTTTCCTCAAACTTCGACGAACTGTTCAAGAGCGAATGAGCGTTAAAGATCCAGACGAACTCAATAAGGTTGCAGATCTTGTCAACTCCAAGGCGGTAAGTTCTGCCATTGATTTCTTCTTTGGAAGAAGTGAACTTTCTCAAGTAGTTGACCAAACAAATCCACTCTCCATGCTCGTTCACGAACGTCGACTCTCTGCATTAGGACCTGGCGGACTCAACAGAAAACGTGCTGGGTTTGAAGTTCGCGATGTTCATATTTCTCACTATGGTCGTATTTGCCCAATTGAAACTCCTGAAGGCACCAACATTGGTCTCATTGCTTCTCTTGGTATCTATGCAAAAATTGATGAATATGGCTTCATTCAAACACCATATCGTGCTGTTCAACGGAATAAAGCCACTGATGAAGTTTGCTTTCTCCGAGCTGATGAAGAAATGAATTCGGTCCTTGCCCCAACTGAAGTCCTCGATGAAAAAGGAAAAATCACTGGCGATCATGTTATTGCTCGTCGCAGTGGTGAGCTCACCCAAGTTGATTCGAATGAAGTTAAGTACATTGATATTTCTCCAAAACAGCTTGTGGGAGTTTCTGCATCACTAATCCCATTCCTGGAACACGATGATGCCAACCGTGCTTTGATGGGTTCAAACATGCAACGCCAAGCAGTCCCACTCATTATTCCTGACCCTCCAATTGTGGCAACAGGGATGGAGAAAATTGTCGGCCATTATTCAGGCATGTTGGTCAAAGCAAAACAAGGTGGCAAAGTTACATATGTCGATTCTAGGCGAATTTTAATTGATAACTCTGATGAATATATTCTTAAGACCTTTAGAGGTCTTAATGAACGAACCTGCCAATCGCAAAAGCCAATTGTTAAAATTGGCGACACGGTCAAGAAGGGACAAATCATAGCTGATGGTGCTTCTACCGTGAACGGCGAACTCGCTATTGGCAAAAATGTCCTCGTTGCCTTCAATACTTTTGATGGCTACAACTTTGAAGATGCAATTGTCATCTCTGAACGTCTTGTCAAAGACGATGTCTTTACCTCAATCCACATCAATTCATATGAGGTTGAAGTACGAGACACTAAACTTGGCAAGGAAGAATTCACGTGCGATATTCCAAACGTCTCCGAGAGACAATTGATGAATCTCAATGAAGATGGCATCATTAGGCAAGGCGCTCGGGTTGGACCAAATGACATTCTTGTGGGCAAAGTTGTTCCAAAAAGTAAAAACGAACTAACTCCAGAAGAAAAATTGCTTCATGCAATCTTTGGTCGCGCCGGTGAGGATGTTAAAAACGAATCGCTCAATGTTCCTGCAGGATCAAGCGGTGTTGTTATTGGCACTAACCACTTCAGTCGACGTATGCACCTGGACTCTGATCAAAAGAAACAGATCAAGAGAAAAATGGATGCTTATGAAGATGAGATGAATAATATTGCCATAACTCTCTTTAGAGACATGGTCAGCGAAATGAATGCGATTCTAGGTACCGAAATGGTTGACCCAGCTACTCGCCAAAAAGTTGGTCTCTCAGATATTCCTGAGGTTATCATTGAACAGATTGATGGTTTCTCTGAGAAATGGGTTAAGGGCTCAAAAGACGCAAAGATAGAAGCTGCAAAAATCCAAGATCAATATTGGCCACGCATTGAAGCACTGTACAAGGAACGGGAACGAAAACTCGCACACATGAAACGTGGTGATGAACTTCCATCGGGTGTCCTTGAAAAAGTTGTCGTGTATCTGGCAAACAAGCGTACTATTTCTGTAGGTGACAAAATGGCTGGTCGACACGGGAACAAAGGCGTGATTGCTCGTATCGTTCCAGAAGAAGACATGCCATTCATGGATGACGGTACTCCCGTAGACATTCTTCTCAATCCACTGGGTGTGCCATCTCGAATGAATGTAGGACAGTTGTTGGAGTTACACCTAGGCTGGGCAGCAAAAGTTCTCGGGTTCCAAGCTGTTACACCAGTGTTTGATGGAGCTACCGAAGCCGAAGTTCTTGGTGCAATTGAAGAAGCAAACAATACTGTCCTTGCAAAACGAGAGCATTTTGAAGAAACAGGTGAAAACCCAGGTACTTCTAAAGAAATTTTGGCAAAAATCCCCTTTGCTGGAAAAGTGCAACTACACGATGGTCGCACGGGTGAACCATTTAAACAACCAAGTTCAGTCGGCGTGATGTACATGTTGAAATTACATCACTTGATTGATGACAAAATCCATGCACGATCAACAGGTCCTTACAGTTTAATTACCCAACAACCCCTTGGCGGTAAAGCTCGTACTGGCGGCCAACGATTTGGCGAGATGGAAGTTTGGGCTTTAGAGGGTTACGGCGCAGCGTACATGTTGCAAGAATTGCTCACAGTTAAAAGTGACGATGTAGAAGGCCGTACGAAAATTTATGACTCCATCGTGAAGGGCACCAATGTCCTAGAAGCAGGTATGCCCGTCGTGTTTGACGTGTTATGCCACGAGATAAGAGGTCTTTGTATGAATATTGAGTTGGAGAAGGATCAAGAAGAAACTGGAAGTCTTCTCTGATCCAACCGTTCGTATTTTCGAAACGATCTTCAATACACCTGATAGGAATAAAAAACCATGTCTGAACAAGTCTTTGATAAAGTTAACGATTTCAAATCTGCACGAATTGGTCTTGCAAGCCCAAGCGACATTCGCAGTTGGAGCTTTGGCGAAGTCAAAAAACCAGAAACCATTAACTACCGAACCTATCGACCAGAGAAAGATGGTCTTTTCTGCGAACGAATCTTTGGACCTGAACGTGACTACGAATGCGGTTGCGGAAAATACAAAGGAACTAAGTTCAAGGGAATCATTTGTGACCGGTGTGGCGTCAAGGTAACTCACTCAAGAGTTCGACGAAAGCGAATGGGACATATCAACCTTGCTGCATCTACTGTGCATATTTGGTTTTTCAAAGCACTCCCAAGTCGACTTGGAACGCTTCTTGGGATGAAGACATCCGATCTTGAGAAGATTATTTACTTTCAAGATTATGTCGTCCTAGAAGCAGGTGATGCTGAAATGGATGGCACCCCGCTTGAATACAAGCAAGTTATTACAGAAGATCAATATCGTGAAATTACAAGTCGCGGCGGATACGGAGATTTCCGTGCAGTCATGGGCGGCGAAGCTATTCGAGAAATTATCGAAGCACTTGATTTACATGAAGAAGTAACAATCATTCGCGAGGGATTAGCAAGCACTCGATCAAAGCAGAAAACTGCTGATCTAGCTAAACGCTTAAAACTTATCGAGCAGTTACGAGGAAGCCACAACGATCCTGCATGGATGGTTCTTGACGTTGTCCCTGTAATTCCACCTGAACTTCGACCACTCGTTATGCTTGAATCGGGCAACTTTGCAACAAGCGATTTGAATGATTTGTATCGACGAATTATCAATCGAAATAACCGATTAAAAAAATTAATGGACCTCAACGCACCTGAAGTTATCATTCGTAATGAAAAACGAATGTTACAACAGGCTGTAGATGCCCTTTTCGATAACGGACGATGTCGACGACCTGTCCTTGGCAGTTCGAACCGACCTCTTAAATCAATTACTGACATGATTAAGGGAAAACAAGGCCGTTTCCGTGAAAACTTACTTGGAAAGCGAGTTGACTATTCTGCACGATCCGTAATCGTTGTTGGCCCAACTCTTAAATTAAACCAATGTGGTCTTCCCAAGAAAATCGCACTGGAGTTATACCAACCATTTATTATCCGCTGCCTGAAAGATCGTGGGCTCGCTGATACTATCAAATCCGCTAAACGAATGCTTGAGCGTAGAGATGAAGAAGTTTGGGATATTCTTGAACATGTCATTCATCAACATCCAGTGTTGTTAAACCGTGCACCTACCCTTCACCGTATGGGTATCCAAGCGTTTGAACCCGTTCTCGTTGAAGGCAAGGCCATTACCCTTCACCCACTTGTTTGTACAGGGTACAACGCTGACTTCGACGGTGACCAAATGGCTGTTCACCTTCCCCTTTCGGTTGAAGCACAAACTGAAGCCCATGTTCTGATGCTTTCAACACATAATATTTTCTCCCCTGCACACGGGAATCCACTCGTGTCCCCAAGTCAAGATATTGTCATGGGTGTGTACTTTTTGACTCACATGGATATTAATGACACACGGCCTGATGAAGATTTGCGGAAATTCCGGAACGCGCATGAGGCGATTCTGTCATACGATTACGAGCAAATTTCACTCCAAGAAAAGATTCAAGTTCGTCTTCCGAGATATCCAAATATTGTAACTGACGAAAGTGGCCCTATCGAAAAGATGCCTGAAAATGGCCGAATTGTAACCACCGTCGGTCGTATCCTGTTCTGTGAAATCCTTTCCCAAGGAATGCCTTTCTACAATTGCTCGCTTACGAAGAAGGGCTGTAGTCGTGTCATCGATGATACTTTTGAAATAATGGGTCGACCAGAAACACTTACTCTTCTTGACGATATGAAGGATGTCGGTTTCAAAGCATCAACTTGGTCAGGCATTTCCATTGCAATCACAGATATGCGTATACCTTCCAACAAACAGGATCTTCTTGACGGAACACAAGCAAAAGTTGATCGAGTTGAACAAGCTACAGCAGCTGGTGCAATTACAAACCAAGAACGTCACAACCAACTTCTTGACCTCTGGTCTCATTGCCGAGAAGAACTTACTGGTTCCCTAATTAAGACCCTTGAAGTTGATCGCCGTGACCCTAAAGATAACAGTTATGTTGAAGTCGATTCTAATGAAGGTATTCGTTATCTCAACCCTGTCTACTTAATGTCTACTTCTGGTGCTCGTGGTAACGTAAGCCAGATGCAACAACTTGCGGGTATGCGTGGTTTGATGACAAAACCAAGTGGTGAAATTATTGAAACACCTATTAAAGCGAACTTCAGGCAGGGATTGAATGTTCTTGAATACTTCTCGTCAACTCACGGTGCACGAAAAGGGCTCGCAGATACAGCTCTAAAAACAGCTGACTCAGGTTACCTCACTCGTAAACTTTATGACGTCGCCCAGCCAGTAGTCGTGAACGATTTTGATTGTGCAACAAAACGTGGAATCACAAAACGTGCGGTCTATAAAAATGATGAAATACACATTCAACTTCGCGACTTAATTGTTGGGCGAACAAGCATGCAAACAATCATTAACCCTGTAACCGACAAAGTAATCGTTGCAAACAAACAGATTATTGATGAAAGCGTTGCAAACGATTTGGAAAATCTCAATATCGAAGCAGTTCAAGTTCGAAGTCCACTGACTTGCGAATCCGAATCGGGTTGTTGCGCATTGTGTTACGGGCATGATCTATCAACAAGCCAACTCGTTGAAGAAGGCATGGCTGTTGGAACCATCGCTGCGCAGTCCATTGGCGAACCAGGAACCCAACTTACAATGCGTACCTTCCACACAGGTGGTGTAGCATCCCGTGAGTTTGTTGAAACAAATTACAAGGCTTCACATTCTGGCACAATGATGCTCCGGGATTGCAATGAAGTTCCTTTACCAGAAGATAAAAATGGTTATCTCATTACACTTAAGCAAACTGGCGAACTTGTCATCGTTGATGATAAAGGTCGAGAACTCGACAAGGCGTTCCGTGTACCTTATGGTGCAACTGTCCGCATGCCTTCTGGAACGAAGGTGAAGAAGGGGAACATTTTGGTTGAATGGGATCCGCACATCATGCCAATTCTTGCTGAGAAAACTGGTTCCGTTGTCTTCAAGGATATTGAAATCGGCACCACGATGCGAGAAGAAGATAGCAAGGGTGTTACCGAACGAATCATTACAGAACATACCGGTGATTTACATCCTCAAATTCTTATTCAGGAAAATGAACAGACACTAGACTTCCACCACTTGCCTGCAAAAGCACGCCTTGAAGTAAAGAACGGCGATCTCGTCGTAACTGGACAAATGCTCGCAAAGCGCCCTCGAGAAGTGAAGGGTTCTGCAGATATCGTTGGCGGTCTACCTCGTGTTACCGAAATTTTCGAAGCGAGGGTTCCAAAAGAGCCAGCAATTCTAGCACGCGTGACTGGTCGAGTTGATCTTCAGTCCGAACGTAAGCGCGGCAAAATGGTAATTCATATTGTTCCAGAAGGCAGTGACCCAGTTGAGCACCTTGTTCCACAAGGCAAGCATTTGTTAGTCCATACCGGTGATAATGTCATTGCCGGAAGCCAACTTACTGAGGGCCCAAGGGATCCAAACAACATTCTTGAAATTAACGGTGAAGAAGCACTCTATAACTACATGATTTCTGAAGTTCAAAATGTCTATCGAGCTCAAGGCGTTCCTGTTTCAGATAAGCACATTGAAGTTATCCTCTCCAGAATGCTTAGTAAAATCCAGGTTCAAAAAGCTGGTGATACTGAACTACTCCCGATGGACTTTGTAGAACGGTATAAATTCCGTGTATCAAATAAGAATCTCGATGGCTCACTTATGATTAAAGATTCAGGTGATACTGATTTTGCTGTTGGAGACATTGTCGAAAAAGATACTATCAAAGAAGCGAATGCAATTGCTGAAGCTGAAGGTAAAACACCTGCAAAGACTACAAGGCCGAAGAAAGCAACTGGAAAGCCACTGCTTCTTGGAATTACTAAAGCTGCTCTCCAATCAGAATCTTTCTTGTCAGGTGCATCATTCCAAGAGACTACGAAAGTTCTCACTGAAGCTGCATTACGTGGAGCTGAAGATCACCTCAAAGGACTCAAGGAAAATGTGTTACTTGGACACCTAGTTCCTGCAGGAACTGGTTTTGATCCATATCAGAGTATGAAAGTTAAATTGCTCATTGATCCTATCCCAACAGATGAAGATGATGAGGATAGCATGATAGCTTTAGCAACTTCTCGTGCCGAAGCCGCTGGAGCACAACCCAGTAGCAGTGGACCAACTGTTCAAGTGCCTTCTACATCAGCAGTCGAAGTAGGCGAACTCTCATAGACATAGTTTCGTTACACCTTTGTAATAGTTCTACCTACCTCACACCCCGTAGAGTAATCATGCGCTTGGGAACTCTGCACCCTGTGTATGGTTTTGATCTTTGTGTCGAACCATTCTGAGGTGATTCCCTCGTTCATTAAGATGCACTTCGTTCATAAACGCGCGAATCATTGCAAGCCCCCTTCCCGATGGGAGTGTCAGGTTCTCATTAGCAGTAGGGTCGGGAATCGTCTGCGGATCATACCCCCTGCCTTGATCGATAACTTCAATTTCAACAAATTCACTCGTCACTGACCAAAGAACATCTATCTCGGATGTAGTATCGCCTTGATGACCGTGGAGAACTGCATTAGCAAGTGCTTCTTCAAACGCAACCCGAACTGAAAATAGATCGTGATCGCAATATTGGTTTTGCCGCATTAAGTCGAGAACAGATTCTTGAACCTCATCAAATGATTCGCGAAGACCGCAAATGGTGACCCGTTGTTTGTCTGGTTGTTCTGCTTTTGAGCACATTCAATACTCTATTGCCTCATTTGTTTTTTTTCCAGAAAAATCGGTAGGATTCTCACAAAAAAACAACTAAACATCTTACTTGGAGTAACACTCAGAAAAAGTGGTTATTACTTTCGAACAGAACCCATTGCATCAGCTAGTGTGTCGCAAATCGAAAAGGCCTTGTCTAATTTTGTGATCCGAAATACATCTCTAATCGGCCCATCGAGTGAAGCAAGAACGAGTTTCCCGTTCTTGTCTCCAATTTTCGTATTTACGGTAATCAGCATCCCCAAAGCTGAAGAAGAGAGGGCGTGTACATTCTTAAAATTTAGAATAACCTTGGGACAAGCCTTTCTCTCGACTACTGAAGACAATTCGTCTCCAATGCGGCTAATGCAAATCTCATCAAGAATGTTGGTTTCAACAAACTCGACATTAGTGATACCATCTTGTTCAAAAATTTGGAGCATTGATGTTTCAGCCATAATGATTAATCCTCACAGGTGTACCTTACCGTAAGAATGAATCGTTCGCGCCAGAATCGAGAATACTTCGGCTAAATAACATTTCTTCATTTTCTTGCTGAATGATAATCTCAGGTCTTAGAAGAATAATCAGTGTTGTTTCTTCGCGATTAGTAGTTCTATTTGTAAAGAACCTATTGAGATATGGGATTTTTGATAGCACTGGAACACCCACTTCAGTTTCGTATTCTCGAACCTTGCGTTGTCCACCTAGGAGCGCCGTTCCCTTATCTGGTACAGAAACAGTTGTTCTGATACGGTGTCGCAATGTAGATGGCAAGTCCACAGTTGAGTCAATCCCAATGGCACCTCCACCGCCTGCACCACCACCAGCTGCGGCTGCCGAGAAATCAGCAGTTGAGTTAAACTCGACTTCTTGGACATTAAAATCTACTTCCATCGTGACATAACGTCTGTCTGCGGAAATAACGCCTTGTACTTCGAACCGTACACCTGAGCCAGCAGTTCCAATTATTGGAGTGTACCCAATTGCACCCGCGTTAGAATCTAGACTGAGTGATGAAACATACGCAACTTCACGCGAAATATTAATCCAAGCGCGTTGGCCATTATGCATTGTTAGACGCGGAGCAGTAAGAATTGTATTACGCTTATCTGCCTGCGTTGCTTCTATCATAAGGTCCACTTGTACATCGTCCATGAATTGCAAACCAAAGCCCAGTGCTGGGTTGGCACCAGAAACTAGAGATCCAAAAGAGTTGAAGTTGCCAATGGTGTTGATTAATTGATTTGAGTTTTGCACAATTCCTAGTGGACTAATGCCTGAACCCTGCCCTTGTCCAACATTGGAGTACGCACCATTTGGTGGAGTTAGAGTCCAAATCATTTGAGATGGATCATCAGGGTCTGGTGTAGGAACATAAGTACCCCATGGAATTGTGTTTCCCGGAACAGTTGGGTTGCCATCACCATCTGGACCTGTCCATACGATTGGATCTACCAACTGTCCATTTGGATGGAAGAAATCGCTTAATGAAGCAGTTGGGTCATTCATGCTAAGTTGGTTGGACATATCATTATTTGTATTAAAATACAGGTCTAAGTCAAAACCAATCTGTTCGAACCAATCGGTTGCAATTTGTAAGAATCGAGATTCGACATTTATCTGCAACGCACGGACTTCTCGTAATTTTGCAAGCAATGAAGTTATTTGGCGATGAACTGCAGGGGTTTGCTTAATAATGAAGTTTCCATTGATTGAATCAATCTCATGTTGCCCATCATCATCCCAATCCCAAGCCCCTGATGGGCTCGTAATGTATTTTTCAATGAGGGTCTGCAATTCATCCATCAATTCCTCTTGTGTTTTGCCCTCATCAACGTCACCGTCACCGATGCCACCACCCGAGCCACCACCAGAGCCACCACCTGTGCCACCGCCACCGCCCCCACCACCTCCACCGCCGCCACCGAAGCCACCCCCCGTTCCACCACTGCCACCACCGGAACCACCCCCAGTATTTCCCCCACCTGTAGTAGAGAGTGCAGGTGCGTCAAAGTTTCTAATTTCAAAGAGAAGATCGGTAACGCTGTACACTTCAATATAAGTGTGATCTTTGAGTGCATGTTTTGTGGAAATTTCGAGTACCCCATCTCGAATGTCGTACCAAACCAAGTCGCCCGCATCCGCTCTGAGAGGATCAGATGGATTATTCTTGATGTTTACGTAATTCAAAACTCGTTCCAAAAAGATGAGTAGACTGACGTCACCCATCTTCAAACTATTAATGACAAACGTTGGAGATACATCAAAACCGGTTTCCATCGCTTCAAGTGTTGCCCAATCAATAAAGAAATCTTCTTGGATACCAGACGATTGTTGAATTTCATCTAAGACATCTTCTAAACTGCGATCTTCGATGTCATGCGCAGTTCCTGTGCTTTTATCCATGGCGACTTTAATCGCGCGGTTTTGTATTGTCTCACTAAAACCTGCGGCAGAGCCGAGACGACGAATCGTCAGGTTTTCCCATTCCGATGGATAAGTCATGATTCCAGAAGTTGATTTATCACCAGGACCAAGGTAGTTTTCTTCTGGCGGAACAAGTGCTTCTTGGTTTTGTAGAAGAAGTTCAGCAGTTCTGAACTCTTGCATACGACCAGATTTTGCGAAATCTTCGTAGAGTTTCGCTTGCTTAAGCACATCCCGAAGAGTAAGAGCGGCTTCATTATGCTGATCTATAAAAAGTATTTCCTCAACGATGCCGATTGCCTGAGCATATTTTCGCTCATATTGAAGCTGCCGAATCCGTTTCATATTCTCAAGAATCAACTGCGATCTTTTTTGAGATTCTTCAGCTTGACGCTTTGCTTGATCGCTTGAGCGTTCTTCAGCTTGGGTGACTAATCGCTGTTGTTGCCATGCTTCTTGAAGTTTGGCTATTTCAGCGTTTAAAGTAGTCGCTTCGGATCTTTTCTCATTGAATTCGTCCTCAGAGAATAAATTCTTGTCTAGACCTTCAAGTCGAGCTAGCGAACCAGCAACAATTTGGCGTGCTCTGTCAAAATCTTCTCGTGCAAGCCGATCTTTAGCAGATGTCATTGAATCCTTGAAAAGCTCTCGAGCTTCTGCTCGAGCCATTTGAATTTGTTGTTGATACTCAGACAAAAGCTTCGATTGGTCAAGCATTGAATATGCGTGTTGCAACCCTTTTATTATTTCATCATTGTTTGGTAGATATTGGCTAGCTTCAGAATATTTAATTGCTGCTTTTCGCCATTCTCCTTCTGCAGCGGACTCTTTTGCTTCCTTAAGTAGTCGTACACCAAGTGCACTTTGTGAGTCCTTGCGTTTTGACTCTGCAATTAATGCAAGGAGTTCTTCATGAGTTAATTCTGAAATCTTGTCGATGAGTTCATCCGAAGCATCAGGAATCACAACATCATCTTCTTCTTCAAGCGCTGGTAATGGTTGTGCTACAACGTACTTAGCGAACATTGAAACTGAACAAAAACTACACGCAATAGCCAGCATAAAACCAAAGCGGTGTGACAAAGTTAATCGATTGACTAGACGGGTCATAGAACTCTCCATAGTAAGTAAACCAGCACTCTAACTCTAAGTAGCGCGACATTATTATTTCGACTATTCAGCACAATGCTCAACAACCGAAACTCCCACCAATCCTACAAACTCGCCCTAAACTTAAAATCACCCAAAAAAGTAAAAGATATGCCCCGAAGAATCGGATAGCGTACTTTGACAAAAGCAGACTCGCAAGTGGTTCTGAGCTCCGTTACGAATCTTTCGTGACTCTTTTTTATAGGGTTTCAGATTGTGCATGCGATTTCATCATATTCACGAATTGTTCGAAGAGATACGATGAGTCATGAGGGCCAGGAGATGCCTCTGGGTGGTACTGAACGCCCATTATTGGCAATTCCGCATGCATAAACCCCGCCACAGTATCGTCATTGAGATGCCGATGTGTCACGATGCATCCCGAATCAAGAAGTGATTGCTCATCTACGCAAAAACCGTGATTTTGGCTTGTAATCTCGACTTTTCCGGTCTCAACCTCTCTAACTGGCTGATTCGCACCCCGATGCCCAAACTTAAGTTTCCAAGTTGTGGCACCAAGTGAGAGTGCGAGCATCTGATGCCCTAAGCAAATACCAAACATCGGAAACAATCCGACCAATTCCTTAAGCATTTCGACGGTAGATTCCACTGCAGCGGGGTCACCAGGACCATTTGAGATAAATACACCATCTGGCTTATATGTTTTGATCTCAGCAGCACTTGTGGTGTTTGGGACAGATACAACCTCACATCCAATCGACACTAAGTGTCTATATATATTGGATTTAGCGCCACAGTCAATTGCAACTACCTTCCATTGTGGACTGACTTTATGATTATTTGAAGTTCCCCATTTTCCAAGACATTCCGACCAAGTCGACTTCCCTTCGCAAGAAGAGCTACTCGCAAGATCTTTCCCAACCATTATCGGACTCTGTTTTGCTATTTCCACAAGATTGTGATCCGAGATAGAAGAGTCAGTAGTCATTGCTCCACGCAATGCACCAGATTCTCGAATTATTCGAACGATGGCTCTTGTATCGATACCAGTGATTGCTGGGACCCCTTCTGCTGCAAGCCAGTGAGTTAAACTACTGTCAGACCTATAGTTCGAAACCGTTTTGGATAATTCCTTAACCACAAAACCAGAAACTTGAACTTTGTGTGATTCCATATCTTCTGCATTAACGCCATAATTGCCAATTTGGGTTGCAGTCATCAATAAAATCTGCTCCGAATAACTAGGGTCAGTTAGTGCCTCTTGGTATCCGGTCATTGCAGTATTGAAAACCACTTCACCGCAAATGGGTGTTGAGCATGGACTTCCAAACGATTCTCCAAATACTAATGTGCCATCTTCGAGTGCTAATCTACATACCTTCGATTCCATAATCACATTCTAACAACAAATAAGTATATGGCTCCAAGGTCCACTACTGCTCTGCTACCACTGCTCAGAGCCAAACCAGCTCAGAGCCAAGCCCAGTATGACCCAGAGACAGAGTTTGAGTTTGGAAGAAATGAAATGAGCAGTGTTTTGAATTGGTCTGTACACTCGACAGTATGGCTGGTCTTTTTGATGAACCTTCTGTTTCTTACGTTCAAGTTGCAGTTGAACGTGGTATCGATCAATTTCAAGATGGATTAACTTACGGAGTACCCAATCGGTTGCACCCTCTGCACATTGGACAATTGGTCACGGTTCCTTTGGGAAAAGGGAATTCACCAACTCAAGCTTGGGTTATTCAAACAAATGAACTTTCCCCAACACTTCCAAAAGGGAAAGAAGCAAAACAAGTATTCGACACCGTTCGAGACACCATACTACTTCAGACTGATTTAGTTGAACTTGCAAAATGGATGAGTCAGTATTACTACACACCAATAGGTCCAACACTTGCAACTATGCTTCCAGGGCCAGTGCGTCATGGCACTGGACTCGTAACAAGGCAACTTGTCGACCTAGCCACGAATCCACCACAAGTCTCCATCACAAAAAAACAGCAACATGTGGTAGACACCCTCTCAGGCTTACCTGACACTGAGAGACCTTTAGAACCCTCGACCTTAATGAAACTAGCAAACATTGGAAGTCGAGGTCCAATAGAACGACTTATTGACCACGGGCAGCTTACGTGCCATCACGTAACTCGAGTCGAGGCATCATGGTTTCGTCAATCTGTAGACACATCAACGCCAGAGAAACTAACTGATGAGCAAACATCTGCAATTGAAAACATTGCCTCTACATTTTCAGAGTATTCATCCCACTTGTTATTTGGAGTTACAGGTTCAGGTAAAACAGAGGTTTACATTCGACTCATTGAGAAAGCAATCGCTAATGGTGGTGTTGCACTCTACCTTGTTCCTGAAATTTCATTAACTCCTCAAACCGCAGCTCGACTCATGGGACGATTCCCAGACAAGAGGATTGCTGTATTACATTCGGCACTAACAAAATCACAACGCCATCAACAATGGTGCCTAGTATCTGATGGTAAAGCGGATATCGTCCTTGGTGCAAGAAGCGCTGTTTTTGCTCCAATCCAAGAACATCAACTTCGTATTGTTATCGTTGACGAAGAACACGACCATTCATTTAAGCAAGAACAAGCGCCTCGGTATCACGGGAGAGATGTAGCCATTCGCAGAGCGTGGATGGCAAAGTGCCCAATAGTTCTTGGTTCAGCAACTCCATCAATGGAATCGTGGTGGAATGCGACATACAGAAAAATTTCCACAGTTCATACACTTACAAAAAGGGCTCCCGGATTATCCTCTCCTGATATTGAAGTTGTAGATATGAAACATGAACGGAGACAAGGAGAAATAGGATCCTCTGTATTAAGCGAAAAACTAGAAAGGGCAATCCACCAAACTATTGCAAAGGGTGGGCAAGTTTTACTCTTGTTAAATCGAAGAGGGTTTGCTCCTTGGATAGCATGTTCGAATCGAACTTGTGGATGGATGATGAAGTGTGACCATTGTGATTCGTCAATGGTGTATCACAGAAGAAAACCTCTTGAACAAGCAGGTTTTGTTCGTTGCCACCACTGTTCAACTGAACAAAGAGTGCCAAAACAATGCCCAGACTGCTCAAAAAAAATAATCCAACTCGGCGCAGGAACGCAACGAGTCGAGGCAATCCTACGTGAAACATTACAAATACCAAACGAACAAATTGCTCGCCTTGATTCTGACACGATGGGTAAATCCAGCGACTTACATTCCATGCTCGACAAGTTTGGAAAGGGCGAAATAAAAATATTACTTGGCACTCAAATGATTGCTAAAGGGCTAGATTTTCCAAACGTCCAACTCGTCGGTGTAATCGATGCTGACACAGCAATAGACCTGCCAGATTTTCGCGCGGCAGAACGCACATACCAAATTGTTTCGCAAGTTTGTGGTCGTTGTGGAAGAGGAAAAGAAACTGCCAAAGCAATTATTCAAACATTTAGCCCACATGCTTCGCCAATCATCCTTGCGAGTAAGGGTGAATATACACAATTTGCATCTGAAGAATTAACCTTCCGAAAAACAGCACAAGTACCTCCTGTTTTAAGGATGGCGCGTTTCATCATTCGCGACAGAACTTTTGAAAATGCTGCTGGTCGAGCGGATTCACTTGCTGACAGACTTAGTTCAATTGCTTCTGAGAATGTTGTAGTATCAACAGCAACAGCTTGTGTACTTCCTCGAATTGCTGATTGGTTTCGTTTTGACGTTATCGTCACTGCCCCAACCTCAAAAGAACTCCAAACATTTCTAAAAATTGCTCGCAAAAGCGTTCATGCAAGCAGAGATTTAGCCGTTGATATCGATCCAATTTCAATGCTTTAGTTGTCCGTTTCAAAACAGCTTCTGGTATAATTGGTTATTTATCAGCACACGAATAGGACATGCAACATATGCATTCTGAAAAGAAAGCGCAAGTGGCAATTACCCCAGCCACAATTGCTCCATCAATTAATAGTTGGAGTGCAGATTATCTCGACAATCTGCATCGTGAATGGAAAGATAATCCAAACGCTGTATCTAGGGAATGGCAAGACTTTTTTAAGGGCTTTGAACTTGGCAACTCTACCAAAGCACCTGGTTTTGATTCTGAATGCGTGAGAACGGATCAAACTAAGGTTGACTCACTTATTTATCACTATCGATCAGCTGGGCATTACGCTGCGGATCTTGACCCTCTCTCAATTACTCCTAGAACAAATCAACAACTACAACTTACAGCATTCGATCTTAACGAATCACAACTTGAAGAACTATTTGATCCAGGGCATCTTTCAATGCCGAATCCTTCAACTCTGCATGACATTATCGAGAAACTTGATACCACATACTGCAAACACATCGGAGTCGAATACCTTCACATAGAAAATACCGAGCAAAGACGTTGGCTACAACACAAAATGGAGCCAATCAATAATATCCCTACGTTTGATTCGACCACAAAAAAACGAATTCTACGAAAACTAATTGAAGCAACAACTCTTGAACACTTTTGCGCGACAAGATACATCGGGAAAAAACGTTTCAGTCTTGAGGGCAGCGAATCGCTTATTCCGATGATAAGTGAATTAATAAATCACGCTGGTGATCATAATGTTAAGGTTGTAACAATTGGCATGGCTCACCGTGGCAGGATTAATGTTCTTGTTAATATCTTGAATAAAACATATGACCAACTCTTCACTGAATTTGAAGATAACTGGGCAGAAGCGTATGCTGAAGGTGGTGGAGATGTTAAGTATCACCTTGGATACAGTGCTGACATTCTCACTGACAACAACGAACCTGTGCACATAACCCTCGCATCAAATCCTTCTCATCTTGAATTTGGGCACTCAGTCGTTCTTGGTAAAGCAAGAGCTAGACAACGAATCCAACACGAAGAAGACCGTGCAATGTGTATCCCCTTAATTATTCATGGGGATGCTAGTTTTCCAGGGCAGGGAATTGTTGCAGAGATGTTTAACATGGCACATCTAGATGGATACACAGTTGGAGGAAGTGTTCATTTTGTCGTCAATAATCAAATTGGTTTTACGACGAATCCAAGAGATAGTTACAGCGGTAGATACTGCACTGATATTGCAAAAATGGTTGGCGCACCAATCTTCCACGTCAATGGTGATGATCCCGAAGCATGCGTCCATACAGTTCGCATGGCTGTTGAATATAGACAAAAATTTCATAATGATGTTGTCATCGATATGTGGAGTTACCGAAAGCACGGACATAATGAATCTGACGAACCTGCCTATACACAACCAAAAATGTACGACGCCATTATGAATATGACAAATGTCACTGACAAGTATTCACAAACATTAATTAGTCAAGACATTGTTACGCAGGATGAGCGAGGAGTCATGACTGATGAAGTTCGTTCAAATCTTGACGAGTCACAACAACGATCAATCGAGAAACCTGTCAACCCTCTTGTTGAACCGTATGGAGAAACAACTGTGTGGGAAGGTCTTCGTGGAGACCCAACCATCAGAAAAGCAAATACCACCGTTACAATTGAAATGCTTAAAACCGTTTCAAAAGCTCTTGGAACTCTCCCTACAAACTTCTCTCATCATCCTAAGTTAAAAAAATTATTATCCATGAGAGCAAGCGCGATTGAAAACGATTCGCTCTTGGATTGGGGGATGGGCGAACTTCTGTCATATGGCACACTTCTTGAAGAAGGAAGCCCAGTTCGTCTCACTGGTCAAGATGTTGAGCGTGGAACGTTTAGCCATAGGCATGCGGTCATATTCGACACTGATACTGGCGAACCATTTTTACCACTCAACAACATTAGTTCAACACAAGCAACCATGTGTGTTCATAATAGCCCGCTAACGGAAAGTGCTTGCGTTGGTTTTGAATATGGTTACTCTCTTGGTGACCCTCAAATGTTGATTGTTTGGGAAGCACAATTCGGAGATTTTGTGAATGGGGCACAAGTAATCATTGACCAATTCATTGCATCTGCAGAAGTTAAATGGCAACGAGCATCTGGTCTCGTTCTCCTACTCCCCCACGGATATGAGGGGCAGGGTCCTGAACATTCTTCTGCACGTCTAGAGAGATTTCTTGCCCTCTGTGCAAACAATAATATGACGGTCATTTACCCAACAACACCTTCTCAAATCTTCCATGCGTTGCGTCGACAAATTAAATGGAACTTTCGCAAACCACTTGTTGTCATGTCACCAAAAAGCTTACTTCGGCATCCAAAGGCTGTTTCTCCTGTTTCAGATTTAATCGATAGCGGATTTAAAATTGTTATCGATGACAACAAAGCAAATCCAGCCATAATCAAACGCGTCCTCTTTTGCTCTGGAAAAGTCTATTACGACTTGCTTGCATATCGAGAAAAAGTAAATGCGTTAGACCGAATTGCCATTGTTCGTATTGAAGAACTATATCCATTTCCTCAAATTGCTCTTCAAGCGATAACTCACCGTTATGAGGGTGCCGAATTCATGTATGTTCAAGAAGAACCTGAAAACATGGGGGCATGGCGATACATCGACTCAGAATTCCGCGACAATCTCGATATCTCACTAACCCGTGTCTGTAGAAGAGAAAGTGCATCTCCAGCTGTTGCATCGAATAAAATGCACGGCATCGAACAACACCGTATCCTAGTTGAGGCAATTGGTTTATCCACTGAATAATTATGTCTACTCCTATCATCATTCCATCTCTTGGAGAATCCATCACAGAAGTTGTCTTAGGACAATGGCTTGTTAAAGATGGACAGTGGATTAACAGAGACACTCCTCTTGTGGAAGTTGAATCTGACAAAGTAACGCAAGAGCTTCCATCTCCCGTTTCAGGCATTCTCACTATCGAAAAACAGATTGGTGAAGAGTGTGTCATTGGAGATACCATTGGTTCCATTGATGAAACTGCTGATGCTCCGATTGAAACTCAAGAAGAACCTGATGCCATTGAGGAAGTAAAAAATGAAACCATTTCCTCAGCACAACAAACAAAAAAAGTGACTCCACTCGCACAAAAAGTTGCGACTGATTTGGGTGTCTCCCTTGAAAACATCGATGGCTCAGGTCCTTCTGGTCGGATTACCAAATCAGATGTTATTAGTGCTGGAGATTCACCCAAAGTATCTACTCCAGCGCCTCTTGTAGAACAACCTGTCATGCAGAACAGAAACATTCGGCGTGAAAAAATGTCTATGCTTCGAAAACGAATTGCACAGCGGCTTGTTGAGGCGCAACACTCTGCAGCAATGCTGACTACTTTTAATGAAGTAGACATGAGTAAGGTTATAACATTACGAAAAGTTCATAAAGAAGAATTTAATGATCGCTACGGCATAAACTTAGGGTTCATGTCATTTTTCACAAAAGCATGTATCTCTGCCCTGCATGCATGGCCTAGCGTGAACGCTTCGCTTATTGAAGGTGAAATTGAATACCACGATTATGTCGACATGTCTGTGGCTGTTGGAACTGACCGCGGATTGGTTGTTCCAGTTATTCGCAACGCAGAGCAACTGTCATTTGCAGAAATTGAATTAAGAATAAAAAATGCTGCAACCAAAGCAAGGGACGGGAAACTTACAATTGAAGAAATGACTGGAGGAACCTTTACCATCAGCAATGGCGGGGTGTACGGTTCCATGATGTCAACCCCAATTCTTAACCCACCCCAATCTGGAATCTTAGGTCTTCATAGAATTCAAAATCGTGCGGTTGAAGATGTTGATAATCCAGGAAATATAGTTCTTCGACCAATGATGTACCTAGCATTGAGTTACGACCATCGTCTTGTGGATGGAGAAGGCGCGGTAAGTTTTCTCGTTCATATAAAAAATTGCATCGAAGAACCCCAACGACTATTGCTTGGTCTGTAATCGTATGCCTGAGTACGGACATATCCCTGTTCTTTCAGAAGAAGTTGCTAGTCTCCTAGATCCACAAACTAACGAAGTCATCGTAGATCTCACTGCCGGTCGTGGTGGGCATGCCCATCTTCTTGCAACAATTGCCGGAAAGACCTCTACGGTTGTCCTGTTCGATCTTGATAAGACAAATCTGGACTATGCTGCAAAGAGAATTCGCGAATTAGGTGTCAACGTGCACGCCATTCATGGAAATTTTGCCACATCTGCCCATGCCATTACAGAACTTGGACTTCGGGCAGATTGTGTTCTTGCCGATTTAGGGTTTGCATCGAACCAAATGGATTGCTCTCAACGAGGGCTCAGTTTCAAGGACGATGGTCCCCTCGATATGCGGCTCAACACTGATGCTGGTGTCACGGCGGCTGACATTATCGAGACGTCGAGCGAGACAGAGCTCGCAGATATGATTTTTCAACTCGGAGAAGATCCGTATTCAAGAAGAATTGCTCGAAAAATTGCACAGGAGAGACAAATTAAGCCGATTTTGAGTACGGTCCGCCTTGCGCAAATTGTGCGTAGTGCATACGGAGCTCGAGCTCGTTCATCACGAATGCATCCTGCAACAAGAACCTTCATGGCGTTGCGAATTGCAGTAAATGGCGAACTCGAAGCACTCGATGCACTCCTCGAGGATATGCAAGCGGGCTGCCGCATGGTCAACGAAAACGGCTGGCTCAATGTAGGCGCTCGATTGGCTGTGATTAGTTTTCATAGTCTTGAAGATCGCAGAGTCAAACACTCCTTCGTCAACCTTGAAAAGTGCGGCTTGGCAAAACGGCTTACTCGCAAGCCAATTTGCGCTTCAGACGAAGAGATTGTGGCAAACCCACGATCTCGACCTGCAAAACTTCGTGCAGTACATGTACTACCCGAAGCGTAGCAAACAAAGGATTGATCGGCTAGACACTATGACTCGTGAAAACAAACTCTCAATCGTAATTGCCTTTGGACTTCTAATCTTCGTTGGGATGTTGGTTGCTGACCACTTCTCGATTGCTTCTCACCGCGAAGTAGCGAACCTAGGTTCAAACATATCTACGCCACCACTCATTTCCCCAACACTATTGATTGATGGACCACCACCATCGAAGAGAATCGCACCACAATCCAACCCTGCTGGTGACAGTGTCCATGTCGTTGTTCATGGGGAAACGTTACGTTCGATTTGTTTAGATTTTTATGGGGATTCAAAACTTGCAGAAGGTGTCGCTCTTTGGAACAACTTACAAAATCCAAATGTTATTGAAAATGGTTCTCAGATTGCCCTCCCTGCTCGCTCCACATTGATTGCTGGAAGCAAAGTATTGCAATCAAAAGTCGAGGCTGTTTCGCCAATTCAACAGCAATCCCCTGCCGTCACAATGGGAACATACACTGTTAAAAAAGGTGACACGCTTTCTGAAATTGCGCAAAAAATCATGGGAACAACCAAAAAAACACAACTCCTTATTGATGTAAATAAAGATGTTATGCCAAATCCAAATCGTATTGAACCTGGAATGATCTTGCAGTTTCCATTGAAGTCCTCCTAAAAATATGGCCCGAAAACTTATATTTTCAATCATATTACTAAGTTTTGCATTTCTTGAACTCCTCACAGTTCGGCAGGGACAAATTAATACCGTTCATGAGATGGCACAACTACATCAAGCAATTGATTCACACAACGAAACAATTCATTCGCTCTCTGTTGATATCGAGACTATTTGCTCACCGATACATCTCCAACAAGCAATTGTCTCTGCTGAAGTAGGCCATGAGAACAACTAAATCAATCACAAATCGTATAACAATCACTGCAATTTTTATTGCTGTACTCGTAGGAATTATGTTTGGCGCCGCACTCTACAAAGTAGTAGTACTTAAAGTTTCGCCACCTAGCGCGCTCGTGCATGCAACCGACCCTGTCATCAGCACTTCTCATACTATTGCAACACGAGGTAACATTATTGACTCTCGTGGAAGAATTCTTGCAGCAAGCAGAATTGGCCACACATTATTCGCCGATCCATCTCTTGTAGAAGATCCAGAAAAACTTGCACTAGAGCTAGGCCAAAAACTTGGCATCTCTCCGGCATTTATTGAAGAAAAAATTCGCTCAAGACCAAGCAGCAAATATGTAGTCCTCGAACCGCTTCTCGATCACAACCAAGTTGAAACCGCTCGCACGTTGCAACTTCGTCCTATTGGAATTCAAGAACGGCTTGTAAGAGAATACCCACATGGAGATGTTGGTGGTTCATTAATCGGCTTCGTCGGAGCCGAACACTCTGGGCTTGCTGGGTTCGAGAATAGATATGACAATCAACTCTCAGGCGAGTCAGGCAAGTTTGTTCGCCAGCGTGATATAAAACGAAAAACTATATGGGTCTCCCCAGACCAATATCACCCTACAAATAACGGGGAAGATATCCAACTTTCTATCGATGTTGTCATTCAAAACATTGCTTCATCACGGCTGCTTGAAGCAATACATCATTGCAACGCTGGAGGTGGCAGGATTGTCGTTGCCAACCCATCGACTGGAGAAATTCTCGCAATGGCTGACATATTGAACCCACGAGATGGATGGACACAACAGCCAAGCGACCCAAATAGAGAGATAAACCCTAGACTTGGTAGAAATCGCTGTGTTACTGATCCATATGAACCGGGTTCTACATTTAAACCCTTTGTTTGGTCAGCCGCAACCGAGCTTGGGCTAGCAGAGGTTGATGAAGTTTTACAAACACCTTCTGACAAACCTTATCGAACAACATTTGGCAGAAGTATTCGCGATGCACATTACTATGGACCATCAACATGGAAAAAAGTTCTCGTCAAATCAATGAACAGTGGAATGGCCATCGTCGCTGAACGTTTTTCACACGAACAATTACAGAACACTATTCGTAGTTTCGGTTTTGGAGAACGAACCTTAGCTGGGCTTGGAGGTGAAACTTCTGGCATCATCACATCTCCATCAAACTGGAACGATTACACACAAACTTCTGTTTCAATGGGACATGAAATTGCCGTGACTCCACTTCAAATGGTTCAGGGATTTTGCGCATTTGCTCGAGATGGCACTGTTCCGCAATTACAACTTACTCCAGCTCAGGATGGTGATATCTCGATTGTGCGTAATGCCATTTCCCCTAAAACTGCTGCGCTTACAAGACAAATTTTGGGCGAAGTTATGACCGAAGGTACTGGGAAACTAGCTCGAAGCGATATGTATTTGCTTTTTGGAAAATCAGGTACAGCCCAATTACCTCGAAGTGATGGGAAAGGATATTTTGAAGAGCGTTACATTTCTAGTTTTATAGCAGGAGCTCCAATCGATTCACCTGCAATTGTTGTACTTTGTGTGATCGACGACCCTGACAAATCTATTGCTCATTATGGGGGAACCGTTGCAGGACCAGTTGTGCGTGATGTCATCGAATCGTCACTGCAATATCTTGGTGTAACACCATCAACAGAATTTCTTGTTCAAGCGAGTGTTGAATAATCAAGCACGCCAAGAGATTGGTTGGCCAGTAACTCCGGTTGCTTCTTTGACGAGCATTATGAGGATTGCGCTACATAATGCAAAGCAAACCATAAATAGTGCAAGGCCGTAAAACTGTAAAGCCATTAGCCAAGCTGCTGCATACACACATTCCCAGAGAGCTCCATATCGGCGTATTTTTTCAGCTGCGAGTTGCCCAGTACGAGCATTGGATACTTTCCATCTGATTGTGATTGTAAAAAACGCTACTGCTGCAAGTGGCCATAGTAAAGATGTTACGTCGAATCCTTCAGGGAGGAGCGTTCCATATTTTGCAAATGGTCCGCTCAAAAGTACAACTGACCAAAAAACCCAACCTAACGTTATTCCTACCCACCCTCGGAACGAAATTTTTGGTCGTTTGCCTTCTAAGTTATACATTGCAATTGAGCAAATCATGGCATGCGTCATCACAAGCCAAACGGGCAAGGTAAAGGTGAGTCCAATATTTGCAATCAACATGTGTGATGCATAAATAAGGCCAATGCTCACAAGCCCAACTGCTGGAACGTGTTTTCCAGCAATGTTATAAAACAAAATCGCAGCTGCTGTGAGTAGACCTATTCGAACTGGCCATGATCCGAGAAATGATGCAGCTAGTAAAGCAAATAGGAGAGAGCAAACCATCAACACAACTGCCTGTGCAATTGGTACCCATCCACTTGGGATAGGTCTTGTTGGATGAAATGTTGCATCATGCCGAGCATCAATGGTGTCATTCAGCGCGGCTGCAAAACCACACATTCCCACTGCGATAACTGCGGTAGCGAGCATGGAGGACCACCAAGGAAGCCCATAAACACTTGTGCCAACGTATGCGGAATCACTTTTTGTGATAAACAGAACTAGCCAGATATTTGCAATCGCACCTATTGCAACACTAAATCGAGTGAACTTTAACGCTGCTATCATTTGCCTAGCTGGTAGTGCCATACGTACATCGTAACGATACGTGGCATCGTTGCCTTCCCTCGCTTACCATATACAATCACATGCAGTCAGAAATCAATCACACTCGTTCTTCAAATGGACTACGAATCACCATTATCGTTAGTGATTACCACACCACAATCACTGAAAACCTCGCAAACTCTGCTAAACAAGCGTTTATTGAGTGTGGAGGACGTAGTGAAGATTGCAATATCATCCACGTTGCAGGAGCCTGGGAACTTCCCGTCCTTGCAAAAGTTGTAGCGAGTGCCAATGAAGTTGACGGAATTGTAGCCCTTGGTTGCATTCTCACAGGAGAAACAACGCATGATCGGGTAATCGCTGAGGCAATTGCACACGGTCTTATGGAGATCTCCATTCAATGGCAGCACCCTGTTTCCATGGGTGTTTTAACTTGCCAAACTCTTGAACAAGCCCAAGCAAGATCTGGTGGATCATCTGGTAACAAAGGCGTAGAAGCAATGCATGCCGCCATTGAAACCGCAGCTACCATAAAGGAAAACCGACCATAATGCCAAACGAGTCGCTAAGTCAACGCTCAATACGTCAACAGGCCCTTCAACTGCTTTGTCAATTTGACGCTGGAAACGAAGATGTTGCTTGTGTCGCAGAAGATCCATTTGACGAAGACACTTCATCGACAGTCACTCCAAATGAAAAAGCTTTCAAACTAGCTAAGAAAATATGGGAAGATAAAATTTCTGCCGATGCACAAATCGAGTTACTCACACCTGATTGGCCAATTCACCGACAACCATTAATTGATCGAAATATTCTACGACTTGCAAGGTATGAAATAATCACGGGTATGACCCCCCCGATTGTAGCTATTGACGAAGCCATCGAGCTCGCTCGCATCTTCTCTACCGAGCACTCTTCGACCTTTATCAACGGTGTTTTAGATACTTTATATAACCAATCTAAACCATTCACCAAAACTGTCAACGGGGAGAGTTAAGTGGGTTTATTCCGTGCAACACTTAACTCGCTAAGAAGAGGATTATCGAAAACAAGGTCTGTTCTTGCCGACCCTCTATCAACAATGCGAGGGAGAGTGATTGACGCTGAAACAATAGAAGAGCTTGAACACCTATTGCTCTCTTCAGACGTAGGTGTCACAACAACTGATGCAATCATTCAAGATATTCGCGAAGCAGCAAACCAAGGCGAATTAAAAAACAGGGACATCATTGAAGTACTGCGTGAACGTTTGCTTGCACGACTTCAGGGAAAAGATCGATCTCTGGCTATCGCTTCAAAACCTCCAACTGCAATTCTAGTTGCGGGCGTGAACGGAGTTGGCAAAACAACAAGTGTTGCAAAAATAGGAAAAGCTCTTCTTGATGATAACCGTAGTGTTCTTCTTGCCGCAGCAGACACATTCCGAGCAGGCGCAGTCTCCCAATTATCAACATGGGCTTCGCGGTTAGGAATAGAAATCGTAAAGGGTGAGCAGGGGTCAGATCCAGCAGCAGTCACCTTCGACGCTGCTTCTGCTGCAGTGGCAAGGAATGCAGATGTCCTTCTCATCGATACAGCAGGTCGACTTCACACACAAGAACCATTGATGAGGCAACTGGAAAAGATTAAAGCAGTTACTACAAAAAAAATTCCTGATGCTCCCCATGAAGTCCTGCTCGTGCTTGATGGTACTCAGGGCCAAAACACCCTCGTTCAGGCGAAACGATTCGCTCAGAGCATTGATGTCACTGGGATTTTTTTGGCAAAACTAGACGGCACTGCTCGGGGCGGGATTGTATTTGCAATAGAGGATGAGACTGGGATACCCGTAAAACTAGTGGGAATTGGCGAGCGACCTGAAGATGTAGAGGCATTCGACCCCGAAACATTTGTCGATGCCCTCATCGATGTTGGCCAATAATGGGGGATTAAACAATCCCCAAATCACGCATTCAGGAGGTATCATCCCTTGTACGTGATACGCCTCTGCATCATTCTGCTCACAGTTATATTCCCCGGAACGACCTTCGCGCAGTCTCAAGTTGTCACTTCGGAAATATCCCTACGAGGTGACCGGTTATCCGGTGTCGTCTTGCCGGTTCTCCCAAGAGCAACCGATATAGCCGTTCAAGGTCTTCGTGCGAACGCTTGGACGGTTGACGACACAAAGCGACTACTTGTAGAACAAAACTTCATAGTCACTATCGGTGCCTATACCTTTGAATCAGACACTGGAGTGGTCTGGATTAACAGAATGGAAACACACGCGGGCGTTGTTTCCCAAATTGCAGTCTACCTTCCTACATTTACTAAATCCTCTAAGCACGCAACTATGGGAGCCCAAGGAGAAAATCTCCTCGTAGTAGGAAGCACTCTAGGTAAGGTAACACTTGATGTTGCATTGCTTGAATCCAAAAAACCAAAAGGAAAAGAGAAACTTTTACGCCGCGCGGAATCACGGTTAGCCACATACATCCAAAACCTGACAAATTCTCCTGAAGAACTTTCGGCTCGACCAAAAGTCATCCCATTTCCTGAACAGCAACTGCAAGATGTACTTGCAAAGACAACCGTGGTTGAAAACAGAAAGAGGACATGGCTCAAACCAAAATCTGGATTTGTTTCTATCAGTGCGAATCTTGTTGAATTGCTACCAGATGAATTAGAAAACGCGATTACCCTCACTGGGGATGTACACATCGTATTACGGTCTCTTGCTGGCATTAGTGACATGGAAATGTCTGCCGCAAGAAGTGTTGTGTTTACAGATCCCGGTGGCGTCCGCGATATTGCATCAGGCAAAGTTGATATTTCTGATGTTCATGGCATTTATCTTGAAGGCAATGTCGTCATTACGGCGAACGCAGGAAAGTATTTGTTACGGGCGCCAAAGATGTATTACGACTTCAAAACAGAGAAAGCCGTCATGCTCGAAGCGGTTCTTCGAACGTATGTTGAAGACGGTCGCGTTCCCATGTTTATCCGAGCAGATGAACTTCGACAGATATCTGAAAATGAATGGGTCGGAGAGGGTGTACAAGTGTCTACGAGTGCGTTTGCAACACCTGACATTGCGGTTGGTGCAACCAAAATGACCATTACAAAACAAGAGAATGGAAACACATACGTCAAAAGCGAGAACAATACGATTCGACTTGGTGGCGTCCCCATCATGTACTGGCCAAAGTATGAAGGCGAAGCGGGTGGGATTCCATTACGTGGAGCAAAAATTGGGTTCAAAGATGATTTCGGACTCATGGTCGAAACAAAATGGGATTTATATTCCCTCTTAGGTGTGCCGAAACCAGAAGGCGTAAAGACCACATTACGAGTTGACACGTTTACAGAACGTGGTTCAGCTGTTGGGCTCGATTTTCTCTACACAACCGATCACAGTAGCGGTCTTATTAATTCGTACCTCCAATCAGATTCTGGGACTCAAAAGACTGCTTCTGGTCTCGAAACACCAGTCACGAATACAGACCGAGGGTATTTCTTGTGGTCAAACAAAACAAAACTGAACGAATACTGGAGAGTTCAAACACAACTCAACTACATCAGTGACCCCACCTATATGTCTGTGTGGAGACAAAAGGATTACAACAATCATCTTGAATACGAGTCCAGCATCTATGCAAAGTATCAAAAAGAAAACACAGCATTCACCGCACTCTTAAAAAGTGATTTAAACAAATTCATCTCTACGAGTTGGTTACTCGCATCGAGACAGTATAAGGTTGATAAAACCCCTGAGTTAGGCCTGTTCTTTTACGGAGAAAAGTTACTAAACGATGCAATCACTTGGTCAAGCCAAACAAAAATTATGCGGGAGCGCATGGTCTTTCAAAATGGTACACCTAATGAACTTGGGCTTCGTAGAGCAGCTTTCGGATTAGCGAGTGCAGATACCGCCATTTCTGCGCCACTCACTGCTTCTGGTTTACAGGAAAACTATCAGAACAGACTTGTAACTCGCCAAGAGTTCTCCATGCCACTACAAGTTGGTAATATTAAACTTGTTCCCTACGCAAGTATTCAAGCACAATGGGGAATCTCAAACACCGAAGAAGTAGATCAACTCCGTGAATCAAATTATTGGTTCAGAACAGTCGGCCTTCGCGCTTCAACACAATTCAATCGCATTTACAATAGTGTTGATAATGACCTCCTAGATCTTCACAGATTACGACACGTCATTGAACCTTATCTTACAGTGTGGAATGGCGATAGCAATATTGACATTTCATCTATTCCTCAATACGACGCAAGCATTGACAACATTGCAGAGGGCACACTCACTTGGGTTGGTGTTCGAAACACACTTCAAACTTGGAGAGGCGGACCTGGACGATGGTATAAAGTAGATTGGCTTACCCTTGATACTTCGTTGCTCTTTTCAAGTAATGGGACCATGCAGCGTTATGACAACCCTCAATTTTTTAACTGGCGACCAGAATATTCGTCCATGCAAGATGCCTTTGTCGCAAATGGAAAATTTCAGTACAGCGATAGTGTCGCCTTCATAGGCAATGGCACTTGGAATCTAGATGATGGGACATTTTCTCGTGGCTCAGTTGGTGCAGAACTTGACCACGGACGAGACGTTAGAACATATCTTGAATACCGTGAAATTGATGTCACTAATGACCAATTCCTTTCACTTGGCATCAGATACGATTTGACCAAACGGTATTCATTAAACTTTTCCCCATCTTGGAACTTCAATATTGACGATTTGCAATCTCTCAACTTCGCTATGACACGTCATTACCCAGAGTTTGATTTGATTGGACAAATTTCATACAACGAAATTCAAGATGAGACAGAATATGGGTTCCGGTTCAAGCTTCTTAAGTTTTAACCGTCGCACATAACTCTTCAAGTTGATGGATTGTTAATGTTGAGGGTCTCATCTCTGGGCTCACGCCTTCTGGAAATTGTATATTCCTACCAAGAATTGACCCAAGTTGTTTTCTTCGACCTGCAAACAGCATAGTTACAAATTTAGAAAACTTGTCATTTTGATCTTGTTCAAACCCATGTTTTGGCAACAGCTGAACACACGCACTTGCAATTTTTGGTTGAGGCCAAAAACAAGTATTAGGAACTTTTGTGATTAAAGATACATCTGCATTTCTTTGGACTAAGATAGATAGAACACCCCACTCAGAAGAATTTACTTTTGCCATCAATCTCTGAGCAACTTCATATTGGATAGTTACATATTGACCAAGGCATCGAGAGTGATTCACAAGAATATCAACAAGAAGCGGGCTTGCAATTTTATAAGGCAAATTAGCAACAAGTCTCCATTGCTCATCGCCCGTTGCATCAACAATCTCTTGATTCAACCGCTTCCTGTTCAAGCAATCACCATGGATTAAATTGATGGAATCTCCAAACCGATCTTGTAACAATCCAGTCAAACCCTTATCTAGTTCGCAGGCAATTACCCGGCAACCACGATTAAGAAGCTCTTCGGTCAAAGTTCCTGTTCCAGGGCCAATTTCAACTACGAGATCGCCTTCTTGCACCCCAGATGCATTAACAAGCTTGGTTAGGATATTGTGGTCATGGAGGAAATTCTGCCCCAATCGATGCAATGGGGACAGCCCATACTCATCTAATAATGCTCGTATGTCGCGCAATGGTTGCAGGTTTATGCCTTTCCGAGATACTCTCCGGACTCGGTATTAATTTTGACAACTTGACCTATTTCAATAAAGGGTGGAACTCGTACTCGTGCCCCTGTTTCAACTGTTGCTTCTTTTAATTGATTCGTGGCAGTTGCAGCTTTTGGCTGATCTGTCGTTTCGGTGATTTCGAGTTCAACAGAAGCTGGCAAATCAATTCCCAATGCACTCCCATTAAACATTAACACTGTAACTTCAAGACCATCTTTTAACCATTGGCTTTGAGATTCCATCACAACACCAGAATCAAGTTCAAGTTGGTCGTAGGATTCGTTATCCATAAAAACCCAGGGACCTTTTCCTTGCCCACTGTTGTCATATAGAAATTGCATTGACCGCTTGTCGATGTTCACATCCTCAACCTTGTCAGAAGAGTTGAGTCGGTTCACTTTAATTGTACCGGTCTCGACATTTTTCATCTTTGCTTGAACATAGGCCGGTCCCTTGCCAGGTTTTACATGTTCTGTCTCAATGATAATTTGTAGCTTCCCATCATAAATTAACGCTTGTCCACGTTTTAATTCTGTAGATTTAATTGGCATATCAAGTATCCTTTTCTAATGCGCAGTCGCCTCTGCACGTATTTCACGAAGCACTGTAACTTTAATCTCGCCTGGGAATGTCATTTCTTCTTCGATTCGCTGAGCAATTCGTTTTGACATTGAAAATGCTTCGCCATCAGAAACCGACTTCGCGTCAACAATAACGCGAATTTCACGTCCTGCTTGAATTGCATGGGATTCTGAGACACCCTGTTGTTCCTTAGCTATCGATTCAAGTTGTTCCAACCGCTTGACGTACATTTCCATAGATTCTCGTCGTGCACCAGGCCGTGCGCTACTGACAGCATCAGCAGCCATCACAATAGGCGTGTACGGAGTGGTCGCAGGAATATCTCCATGGTGCCCTGCAACTGCATTCAAAACTGCTTCAGCTTTTTCACCATACTTTCGGCAGAAGTCCATTCCAATTTGAGGATGGGTTCCCTCAATCTCATGGTCCATTGCCTTACCGATGTCGTGTAAGAAGCCACACCTCCGAGCAAGTTCACCATCGAGCCCAAGTTCATCTGCAATAACCTGACACAAGAATGCCACTTCGACCGAGTGCCTAAGTACATTTTGTCCATAACTTGTCCTGAAATGCATTTTTCCCGCTGCTTCAATTATTTTTGGGTGCAACCCTCGAATGTTTGTTTCCATTACAGCATCGTTGCCTGCCTGAATAATTTTTTCATGTATATCCGTCTTGACAGATTCAACCACCTCTTCAATTCGTGAAGGATGCACCCGACCATCAGATACTAATTTTTCAAGCACCTTGCCTGCTATCGCACGACGAATTGGGTCAAAACATGAGACCGAAATAACTCCAGGAGTATCATCAATCAAAATATCAACTCCAGTTGCTTGCTCAAGTGCACGAATATTCCGACCCTCACGGCCAATCACGCGACCCTTCATATCGTCTGAAGGAATGCGAACAGACCGAACTGTCATCTCTGAAACATGGTCAGAGGCATATCGCTGTATTGCTTGTAATGTGATTTCTCGACTCTTAGATTTTGCTCGATCGGTCGCATCATCAACGATTTCCTGCATCAATTCATTCGCCTCATGCTCTGAATCGTGGCGAACCTCTTCAAGGAGTTGGCCTTTTGCTTCTTCAGATGACATCCCAGAAACTTCCTCAAGTCGGGCTCGAAGAGTGCCTCGCTCTTTAGAAAACTCCTCCCTATCTCGTTCCAAAACCTCAGTCTGGTTGTCGATTTCACTACGAAGGGTATCGAGTTTTGTCTCTCTGTTCGATAATTGATCCATCATCTGGTCGAGCCCATCTTCACGTTTTGCTATTCGAGCTTGATCACGTCTTAACTCTTCATGAGCAACTGAAACTTCTGCTTCAAGTTCTTTACGATGTTTTGCTGCAGATCTTTCTGACTCAAGTTCGATTTTTTGTTTTATAGAATCCCCTTCAATTTTTGCCGCTGAAATTATCTGGTCAGATTCTTTTTTCGCCAATCTGAGCGTGCCACCAGTCATTGCCCTAAGCAAAAACCAACCGATAGCCACTCCTGCTAGTAAAGATCCCACGCCAATTCCAAGTTGTAGCCAGATGTTTGCAATCATCAATATATCTGTGGAAGACCACAGCCTTTTAACAAGGTGTGAAGCCAATCCTTAGATGTAATCCAATCGTACAATCAACATTACAAAGGTGTAACGAAGAGACATATAATTGGCTATCTAGAACTACGTAGGTGCATCGACACTCCCACTCTCTGTTGGTTTTTCTTAAAAACCGTTTTTATGTGTGTAACACACGTAGTTCAATACCAAAATCAATCTATCAACCGCATATCCTCTTTTGAGGGATCGTTTTGCAGTTGCCAGCCAAATGACTGGTACGATCGGCTTTCCAAATGGACTAGCCGAGAAAACTGTGTTGCCTCAAACAGTTTGTGGCAACTTCTGTAAGAATATGTAGTATTCCAAAGTAAGGCCTCTTCGTCAAGTAGAATACCTCGTACAAAAGCTCCTATGCCTAATTTTTTTTATTGGTTTTTACGGTTCAGCATCCTGAACCCCATATGCATCCGTTTAGTTGGCGCAGCATCTAGGCGTCATCGAGATTTGTATATCCGTTCTGTCTACATTGCTATTCTTGCAACGGTTCTAATCTTTGGACTTCTAGCGATAACTTCAGTCGGGCGATTTTCACTTCGTGAACTTGCAGCTGGAAGTGCTGGAGTATTCTCAATTCTTGCTCTGCTACAACTCCTATTCATTTGTGTGCTCACACCAGTCTTTATGGCTGGTGCTATCTCCAAGGAAGCCAATCCACAAACTTGGGACATTGTGCTCACCACTCCTCTGTCGCCATTACAAATAATTCTTGGCAATATATTTGGCCGTCTCTTTTTTATACTCGCGTTACTCATTGGAGCGCTTCCTATTATGATTGTGACGCAATTTTTTGGGGGTGTGCCGCTAAGAACCATTTTATTCACTCAACTAGTTGCAGGCATGCTCGCGCTAGTTGTTGCATCTATCGCTATTGGAATGAGCGTAACAAGAACTGCTGGCAGGAAAGCTGCCGTTAGTTTTTTCGTAATAACAGTACTGTATTTATTACTTACATTCGCAATTGATCGTGGGATAAGAGAACCAGTTTCTTTCGGATCTGGAGCTTCTTGGACTACAATTCTCACACCCTTCAATCCATTCCTTGTTCTAGAAGCACTCTTAAAACCCTCAACGTATGTTGTTCCAGAAACGAGCATTCTTCCTTGGCCACTTGGGTGGGTTATGACACATCCGGTTGCTGGGTGGTCATGGCTAACGCTTCTACTTAGTGCGATTGTCATTTCGTGGTCCTCTCTTCAAGTGAGAAAATTAGGCGACCGCTCTACAAAAGGAACTTTCTGGAAACGTCTGTTTCAACAGGAAATTGGCGATCGAGATGCTCACGCAGTTTCTGGTAACCCAATTTCATGGAGAGAACGAGTAACACGTCACCGCAATATCGGTTCACTTCTGGGGCGGTGGGGATTTGTCGCTATTTGCTCTTTGGCAAGTATTATTTTGACCACTTTGTTTTTAACAACGACGATATCTGGTGATTTCTATCGAAATTCAATCCTGTTTCTTGTGATTGGAGAATTTTTGATTGTGACATTTTCAGCAATTTCTCTTTCTTCCTCAGCGATTGCAAAAGAACGTGAAGATGGCTCACTTGATTTATTACTCACAACTTCAATTACGCCAAGGATGTACCTTGGCGGGAAAATGAGAGGACTAGTGTTACACCTGTTGCCAATGGCACTTGTTCCATGTATCACTATGATGGGAGTTGGACTACTCGTTCTGGTGGCTCCAAATATTTCCGTAGTCTCTGATGTATTAGTTCAACCAGCATATGACGATCTTACGGCAATTAATTTTCCAGTGCCACTCGCGTTATTTTCATCCTCTCTATTATTTCCAGTCGTTTTTATTCCCTACATCATGTTCTGCATGACACTCGGACTCCTTTGGTCAGTAAGAAGCAAGGGAACTATCAGCGCAATAATAACGACTCTCATTTTTCTTTTTGTAATCACCGCTGCTTTAAATATATGTCTTATTCCAGCACAATCATTTGGGTTTCTAGGTAGCATAACAAATGCAATTTCCCCACTAAATGATGTAATTTCAACCCTCAACGCCTCTATTCTTATTCATCCAACAGTCCAATCTAACGGTGTTGCCAATGCAAATATATACATGGGAATTGCATCGATAATTTCAGGATTACTCTGGTCTTTGATGTGCTTAGGATTATTACGAAGCATGTCCTCTTCGTTCGTTGTTACTGTACGACGCCTTGCAGGGATTAATTAGCTAATCTAGCAACTTAAGCCCAACCCCAGCAAAACTGTAACGGTCCTAAGACAAAACTTAAAATCCACCGCTTCGCATCACTTTCAAACTGTCTGGAAAGGGATAGGTGGCAAACACTCCAGTAGGTGCAAGTTCCCACATTCGAACAGATGGATAAATATCACCACGATATCCTGCATCGAAAATCGTATCAAGCACTGCTTCGAAACTTGGTTCATTGCCATCATTGTCGACAAGACGGTTTGATTTCGCCCCCAGAAAACTAACACTAGCACAGGGCATTCTGTCCCAGCGTGTTTCTACCATTTCAGCAACTTTCACGAATCCGGTACGCAAATCATCAAGGGTATAAGCATCGCGATTCAATGGACGAAGAAGCGCAAAGACCTTAACGTCATCCATATCGTACTTAAGCACTAGGACTTTGTCGGGTGATAACTCTGCATAACTGCGAGCATATTTCGTAATACTTTCGTTATCCCACTGACTCGTTGGCAACATCTCACCAAGTGCGCTAATAATGCCGTGGCTATTATCTACGGGATTAACACCACAAATTAGAGTGCGGTATCTTCTGGTCATCATGTCTGCCAGTAAATACTGTCCCCATTGAACACGTATTCGATGTCTTTCTGGACAAGCTTTCCTTGGGTCGCCACTTGGCATAATAACTAAGCGGTTTGCTTGGCGATCTGCTTCCATAAGCAAATCACCATCGCCATCGTAAATTCTTGGTCGAGATTCAGTATGTGGTTTTGCTGTCATGATGGACTCCTTTACATCATACTAAAAGTGATGCTGGGTTTTCGATCAGTTCTTTGAGGGTCTTTAAATATAATGCAGCCATCGCACCATCGATGACTCTGTGATCTAAACTTAGGGTTGCGGACATTTCATTGCCGACGACCAATTCACCACCACGAACAACTGGTTTTTCAATTGCTGCTCCAACTGCAAGAATTGCACTGTTTGGAGGATTAATTATCGCAGTAAAGTTGTCAACGCCAAACATACCCAAATTGGAAATAGTGAACGTAGTGTCTCCCATTTCTTCTGGGGACAATCCGGTTTCACGTGCTTTGTTTGATAAATAAGCGGATTCTTGGCTAATCGTTCGCAAACTCTTTTGGTCAGCGTTTCGAATTGTTCCAACTACAAGACCACCACCGCGTTCCTCGGGAAGTGCAATCGCAATCCCCACATTAACCGGTCCATGGTAATGAATGCAATCTCCACCAAAGGATGCGTTAAACTCTGGATTTGTCTCCATGGATAGTGCACAACATCGAACCAAGAAATCGTTTACTGAAAGTTTAACACCCGATTTTGATAATTGTTCGTTCAATGTCTTGCGCATTTCAAGCAGTGGATCCATGTCAAACGTCATCGTTACTTGGTAATGCGGAATTGTTTGTTTTGATTCAACAAGCCGACTTGCAATAATTTGACGCATATTTGAAAGTGGCTCAGATCGGTTTTGCTGCCAAGGCGAAGTCGGGGCAAGTGGTAGTACTTGTTGCACCGGTGTAACCGGCACAGTACTTGGTACAACTTCTGCAGGAACAACCTTCGTTGTTTGCGCCGCAGCGGTTGTTTCACTTGCGGTATCGATGAGTTGTAAAATATCTCGTTTTATAATTCTTCCAGATGGTCCACTCCCCTGCACCGAAAGTAAATCGACACCGTACTCTTCAGCAAGACGACGCGCAACTGGACTTACTCGGTGCGCACTTTCGGTCACTTTTGGAATCGATGGCTTGGGCTTTTCTGGTGTTTCTTCAACGATTGCTTCATCATCTTCCGCTAACATTGCAATAACGGTACCAACGTCGACTTGGTTCCCTTCAGAAATAACAAGTTCTGCAACACGTCCATCATCAAACGATTGCAGTTCCATAGTCGCCTTATCTGTTTCAATATCTGCAAGTAAATCGCCAGCGGAAACCTCATCGCCAACATTTACGTGCCAATGCAAAATCGTACCGACTTCCATCGTGTCCGAGAGCCGTGGCATTGTGATTTCAATTGGCATACGAGTTCTATCCTTTATGAGTTGTACGTTGCTTGGCGTACCGCTTCACACACTTTTCGAGTGTTTGGCAAATACGCCTGTTCTAGATTGTATGCGTACGGAGTCGGTACGTCATCGCTATGTACTCGGTGGACATGATTATCTAAATCATCAAAACATTGAGCATGTATTTGTGATGCTATTTCTGAGCCCACAGAGGCAAATGACCATGATTGGTCCACGACTACACACGCATTTGTTTTCTTTACTGATTCAACCATCGAATCAATATCAAGTGGGCGAATTGTGCGGCCATCAATCACTTCGCAATCGATCCCTTCCTTTGCAAGTTCTTCCGCTGCTTCAAGGCAAAAGTGCAAGGGTCGACCAAAACTGATTATGGTGCAATCTTCCCCAGAGCGTCGTACCAATGCTTTTCCAAATGGAACGGTATATTCTTCTGTAGGTACATGGCATTTTGTTGATAACAAACGTTCTGATTCTAAGAAAAAAACTGGGTTGTCATCTTGGATTGCAGTTTTCAGTAACCCCTTTGCATCATACGCATCGTATGGTATTGCCATCTTTATTCCTGGAACATTAGCGTATAACGACTCCACACACCAAGAATGGGTTGAAGCGAGTTGTCCGCCTGCCCCATCATTCCCGCGAAAAACAATCGGACATCCAAACTGACCGCCAGACATGTACAACATTTTTGCTGCATTGTTCAATATTGGATCTGCTGCCACCAAACTAAATGACCAACTCATAAACTCAACAATGGGTCGAAGCCCACGCATTGCAGCGCCAATAGACATCCCTGAAAAACCACTTTCACTAATCGGCGTATCAATAACACGCCTTGCACCAAACTCTTCAAGCATTCCCTTAGAAACTTTGTACGCACCGTTGTACTGTGCTACTTCTTCTCCAAGTAAAAAAACTCGTTCATCGTTTCGCATTTCTTCGCACATTGCTTCGCGAAGTGCATCGCGGAATTCAATTACACGTTCTTTCGTTGTTACTTTCAATCGAGCCCCCCCTCTTCGAGCATGTCCGGCTTGGATGTGCCAGTGTATGGACCCCAACAATCCGTAAACACATCTTTGTACATCTCTTCCATTGGGGTTTCTGGCGACTTCTTTGCCCATTCAACTGCTTGGCGTACCTGCGTTTTAACTTGGCGAGTTAATTGTTTAAATGCATCTTTCGTGACATCATGTTCCTCCACAAGAAATTCTTCAAGTGTAGCAATACAATCGTTTGCTTCTTCACTGTTCTCTTCTTCTTTCGTCCGATACTTTCGCGGGTCGGACATCGAATGTCCTTTATATCGATATGTTTGCGCTTCGACAAAATATGGACGGGATTCTTCACGACACCAATCGGCTATTCCCTTAAAATCGCGATATGTAGAAAGAACGTTTTTGCCATCGATAATTGCGTGGTTAATATCATGCGCTTCTGATTTGAGACGTAAATCATGCGCCATCGACGTGCCACGTTCGATAGCAGTGCCCATCGAGTATCGATTGTTCTCCAGTACGAAAATCACTGGCAAATCAAGCAAGCTAGCGAGGTTCATCGCCTCATAAAAACAGCCCTGATTTAAAGCGCCATCACCAAGATAACAAAGCGTAACGTGGCTAGACTTGCCGCCACTAATAACTTCATCTTCATATTTTGTTGCAAACGCCAGCCCAGTCCCAAGCGGCGTTTGAGCGCTGACAATGCCATGCCCACCATATAAATAGTGGTCTGCGTCGAACATGTGCATTGAACCACCCTTCCCCTTTGCACATCCACCGATACGACCAAACATTTCAGCCATGCAATTTTTTGGATCCATGCCCCTTGCAAGCGCATGACCGTGGTCACGGTAAGCAAGCACAACTGGGTCGTCAGGATTTACCGCCGCGATTGTTCCAACGGCAACGGCTTCCTGCCCGATGTAGATATGGCAAAAGCCACCAATAAGGCGATTTTGATACGCCTGCATCGTTCGGACCTCAAACTCGCGTATGAGGAGCATTTGTCGTAACCACCCTAGCAGGACACCCTTTCCCGGAATCTCCGCTTGCTTAAGTAGATGGGTTGGTTCGGTCATTCCATTGGCGTTGGACTGAGCCGTTGAGGTAGTGTCTGTATCTGCCATAAGTAAGTCAACCGAAGTTGAAACGACCATTATACCGTTTCCCCAAAAATACAGATAGACCGATACTAGCTACGATTGGTCAAAAGTTCTAGTTAACAATTCAATACAAAAAGGAGCGCTTTCATTGAAAAGTATGCCCGAAGAGACGCTGCAAAACATAAACGACCCGCGGGATAGTTTTGGTCAGCGGAAAAAAATATTGAAAAACGCGGATGACAGGACTCGAACCTGTAACCTTCGGTTTCGTAGACCGATGCTCTATCCAGTTGAGCTACACCCGCTTCGGGATTTTTCGCGTCAAGAAGCGGAAGAATACCACAGCAAAGACCCTTTTGCTATGTCAATACCAGAGAAGTGGGTTGACTTCCTGCGGATTTTTGGGATAATTCCAAGTTCGCCCCATGTTGGGGCTGTATTTGAGATACTGGAGATTCACTGTGCCACAATCACGTTCAGCCAAAAAAGATGTTCGACAAAACGCAAAACGCCGTGCTATCAATCACTGGCGAAAACGTCGAATCAAAGACCAATCTAAGTCCTTCTTAGATGCAATTTCTGCAAAAGATGTCGCTTTGGCTGAAACTGAGTTCAAAAAGTTCTGTGGCATAGTTGATAAAATTTCCTGTACAAGCACCATGCACAAAAATACTGCTGCACGTCGGAAAAGTCGATTCTCAAGACGACTTCTTGAATTAAAGCAAGCTTAACACACCACAATCAAATTAATTAGTACTCGATTAATCAATTTGGTTAGACGCTATCATTGTAATTATGGCACTGCCACTACGGTTTGCAAAACAAGGTTATCCTCGTAAAACACGGTACAGTGAGTTGTCTCGGCAACCGTTATATATGCTGGTGTTCTTGTTGCCACTCATCATCTGTTATGAAATAGCTCTTTCTGCAAATAATCATATTCAAATCAAGGCACACGATCATCTAGTCCGTTTTTTTGAACAAATTGATATTCCTCCTACCCAAGGACTTTGGCTTGGTGGCATTGCAATCGTCACAACTCTCTTGATTTGGCATATTTTCACAGGAAATAAATGGTCAATAAAAATTCATGTGATTGCGTTTATGGCATTCGAATCCATAGCGTTTGCATTGCCTCTTTTATTTTTTGGAGCGGTCCTTGGCAGTTATGTCGCTGCTTCAACACCAGCATCTATCAGTTCGCTCGGTTTGTTTGAAAAAATATCCGTTAGCATTGGTGCAGGATTATACGAAGAGTTACTTTTCCGCATGATTATCATTGCTTTCATTCATACTTTTATCTGCAACATCTTTAAACGGAGCGACATTGCTGGCCTAACTATCGGAGTGGTTGTTTCAGCACTCTTGTTCGCGCTCTATCACGACCTTCCAGATGCGGGATCAATGTCCGCAATTAGCATCTTTTTCTTTTTTATAGCAGGGCTCTACCTAGGTTTTCTATATGTAATACGCGGTTTTGGCATCGTTGCAGCAACTCATGCGGCATATGATGTCGTAGCAATTACTTTGCCCGCATCACTCTAGCAATAAAGTAGGTACACTTTGAAAAACGTGTATGAACAAAAGGAGCACACAATGCACAAGACAATCTCTCTTGGACTAGTAGGAATTGCATGTATCTCAATCAGTGCATGCAAAATACAACAAACAACTGAAACTACCCCAGCGACTCCGATTGAGCAGCCAACTGCCGTCGAAACTGTTGAAGTCACTCAAACCCAACAGGAAAAACCTGACACTCTTGCCATTGGCGACTTGGCACCAGCAATTAATGTTAACAAATGGGTCAAGGGAACCAGCGTGAACAGCTTTGAAGATGGCAAGGTGTATGTCATGGAGTTCTGGGCAACATGGTGCGGCCCTTGTCGAACATCAATTCCTCACCTCACAAAACTTCAAAAAAAGTATAAAGACAAGAATGTCGACATCATAGGATGTGCAATTTGGCAACGCGGTGACACTCAAGACACTCGTGAAAAAACTGTCTCCACTTTCGTAGAAGGTGAGGGTGACAACATGAATTACACAATCGCAGTTGATAATGATAGCTGGATGTCTGACCACTGGATGAAGCCAGCTGGTCGAAATGGAATTCCTTCGGCCTTCATTATTGATGGTACTGGTACCGTTGCTTGGATTGGAAGTCCGTTTTCTATGGATGATGCACTTGAGGAAATAGTAAATGGAACTTGGGATCTTGCAGCCGCTACAGAATCGTTCGCAAAGGAACAAGCTCAAGCAAAGGCAATGAATTCCTTAAATGCTAAATATCGCAAAGCAATGGCAAGCGACAATTGGGACCAGTGGATCTCTGACATCGATGCCTTCACCGCTGAATACGGAAATACTGATCGCCTCAATCAAGCAAAATTTAAAGCCCTACTAACAGGAAAAAAGGATAAAGAAGCAGCGTACTCGTGGGCAGAAACAATGGTTAAAGGATATTGGGATGATTCAAATGCCCTCAACAGTATGGCATGGAACATCGTTGACGAAGTACCTGCAGAACTCAGGAACCTCGATTTTGCGTTGAAGGTTGCGAAACGCGGATGCGTGCTCACTGAATACAAAAACCCAATGATCCTCGATACTCTAGCTCGCTGTTATTGGGAGATGGGCGATAAGTATAAAGCTATCGCTTGGCAAGAAAAAGCTGTCGAGTATATAGGTGATGATTCGATGAACGAATCAATTCTTGCGACCCTTAATGAATACAAGGCAACGCTCGCAAACGTCGATGAGTAATTAGAATTGCCCCAAAAAAACGGTCACCAACTGGTGACCGTTTTTTATTTGGGATCAAACTGGCTCCGGGCAATTTTGGCTCTGAGCCAAATTAAGTAAATGCGATTTCGTGGCCAATGTTGTCAGATGCATAAATTGCTTCGACAACTTGTTGGACCAGGCGACCGTCTTCTCCAGTACCAGTGCCAACATCAAGTTGATTTGTAGCAATTCCATTTGCAAACGCGCGGTGTTCTCCATCAAACGCTTCATCCCATGCCTCAGTCAGAGAAATCGAAATAGATTCTGTTTTTGGAAATCCACTCGATGCATACCCTCGAGTTATCTCATCAGACCATAAGTCAACAACAAGTGAACCAAGTGTTCCCTCGATTAGAATTCCATCGTTCAACGTTTTTTCAGGAAGGTGCGTTGCCCACGCGACATTAAACGCCAAGGTTGTTCCACTTACATCCGTGAGTGATGCTCGAACGCGGTCCTCAACATCAAACGTTCCTCCCACAACAGGTGTTGACCACATTTCATCATAAGCGTAAGTTTCAGTGGTGAATGTCTGTGTACATTTACCGTACACACGAAGAGGCGATTGTTTTGAACTCAAATACATCGCAAGATCAATGAGATGCACACCAATGTCAATCAAACATCCGCCGCCGCTTCTTGCTTTAGTTGTGAACCAGCCACCTAATCCAGGGATTCCTCGTTGGCGAATTAGCGTAGCTTGAACGTGTTGTATCTCTCCAAGTTCACCCCGTTCAATAATTTGCTTTGCTCGTAAAGCCGCTGGAGAAAATCTACAAACGAAACCCATCTGCAAAACTTTTCCAGATGCTTCTCTTGCTGCAATTATTTCATCGCATTGTCGCAATGACATCGCCATTGGCTTCTCTAAAAGAACGTGTTTTCCTGCTTTCAACGATGCAATAGCAAACTCTGCATGCAAGTCATTTGGGACAGCAACGATAACGCCTTCGATATCGTCTCTAGCAAGTAATGATTCCACAGAACCATCAACTTCGCAGGAAAATTCATCTCCAAATACTTCACATCGTTCCTGGCGTGGATCATGTACAGATACTATCTTAGTACCCACTCGTTTCGCAGCTTCAGCGTGAACATGCCCAATCATGCCCGCACCAATTAATCCAATGGATGTCATAGGATTGGTTCCAGAGTTTTTATATAACTGACATTTCGTTCGTTCAATTCTGCAAGCAAACGAGTAACTACTGTTGTGTTACTACCAAACGATTCTGGCGGATGCACTCCAGGGATATCAATAGTCCCATCCACAACCATCCTACCCATCGCTGTAGCAGGGAAACCTGTTGTACGTGCCATACTCGACTGGTCCTCTGCTGAATCGTAGTGATCAAGCAAGTCCCAACAAAGTCGGACGTATTCATCTGCCAGTTTTCCCTCGGCTTCAACTTGCATCACTGTCAAATCTGCCTCGCCTTGTTCATACTTCCAACTATCGATAAGAATCTTCGATGTCATATCAATTGGACGAACCTCTCTATCACCCACAACTATCGATTGCTCGCTAAAAAAGCCCGAATCGCGAAGCACTCGCATCATTTTGGTATGTCCAGGATATCGAAGGGTACGCTCTCGCATAAAAGGAACATCGAGCGTATCACACAAAGTGCGAAGCCCATCTGAATTAAATGCTTCAAGCGTTCCAACACCGGGTAGGTCCATCAATACACATTCACTTAGTGCAGGTCGAGTCACAACTGAACCATGTTCGACTAATCTAGCGGGGCGAATATATTCTTCAATAACATCTCGTGGACTAAATGGTGCTTTGTATTCAAACGGCCACTTCCGCTCAACTGGTAAACCTCCGACAACTATTTCGAGTCGATGGCATTCATCGAGTATATGAACTGCATAAGAACATAATAGGTGACTCATTCCGGGAGCAACACCAAAATCCACGATGCACGTAACACCATTTTCTTTTGCAAGTTGGTCAAATTTCCTTGGGTCTTCAGCCATAAAGGAAATATCACAATATGGCGTTCCTGACTTTATTACTGTTTCAAGAGCATCTAGCCCAAGCCAACTCGGAAGCGCTCCGAAAGCAATATCTGCATCACTAGCAAGTGCTGCGATTACTTGTTGGTCACTGCAATCCGCTTGTTGAATCGAAATTGCTCCGTTGCTCCGTTCTGAAACTCTAGCAAGTGCTGCATCAGAGCGATCAGTAACAGTAACTTGAAATCCGCTAGCAATCAAATCCTCAGCAATAACTGATCCCACCATGCCCGCACCAAACACGACTGCTTTCGATGTCATTGCCTCACCACTTTTCTGAAATTTCATCAATTTTAGACTTCTTGCCAGATTTCATATGTGAAACAGTGGCGATACTTGAAATAATAAAATTTAAAGCAACGAGTATCCAAATAAACCAACCAGAACCTGGCAAACTATCGTCACCCATTAATCCTATAAAAGCAAGGATTGTTCCAAAAATCACAAAATACATCATAAAAACACGCATTGCATGGCTACCTTGTGTCTTCGATTTCGGATTTGAGGAATGGTGAGCGGTATTTTTCGTATGTTTTCGTTTATTTGATTGAGTCATAGTCCTGCCTTTTTTAGTAATAAAGTGCGTTTTAAGCCCCCTATTCTATCGTGAACGAAACTTTTCGTCTTATTTCACATAAGTTGATTCACAAATGTTGCTTATACGCATAGAAGGGGTGTCTTAAGGCAGACCGCTGCTTTGAGTCTTTGACAATTTGGAATCAGAAAGGCGCCTCCCTGAAACTGAGACGCCAACAGTTCAAAGAAGTGACAAGCTTCCAAAACAAGATGAACTGTTTCCGACTTTGCCGCGTAAGCAACCTCGGATCTTGAAAGAGCCATGATTTTCGCAACCAGGAAGTGTTGCAAGTCGCTTGACCAAGGAGAGCATGAAATGCCAGTATCAACAAACAGAGCCAACCTAATACTAGAACTCTTCGACGCATATTACAAACGCGTCTACTGCTTTACTCGTAAGTCACTTGCCCCAAGTGCAGCCGAGGACATTGCTCAAGAAGTATTTACTCGCCTCCTTACAGTTAAAGCACTTGAAGAAAAAACAATCACTTCAAGTTACTTAATCAAAATCGCTGATAATCTCATCAAACGACGATACAACAAAGATCAGCGCAAGAATCAGTACATTGATACACAACGTGAAGAAGCTATCCGTGATCTTCGTAATCTTAAAAAAGAAGAAGCACAATGGTCTAGTGAGGAAATCACTAAAGCTCTTGCATCTCTTCCATCACATGAACGCGATGCTGTTAGATTAGTTGTTTGCGAGGGTCTAAGTTATGAAGAAGCATCTGCTTCACTTGGAGTTCCAGTTTCTACCGTGAACAATTGGAAATACCGTGGCATAAACAAACTCAAAGCGCATGCTGAAGAAAGTGAGATAAAACAAAGCGCATAAAATCTAATTCTGTGGGTGCACAAAAAAATCCATCCGTCCGCACAGAGGCCAAGACTCCCGTCATAACCTCTGTGTGGTCTTTTGCTACCATGCATACATGCCTGAAAAAAAAGGACTCGATGATTTACGAAAGCAAATCGATGAACTTGATAATAAATTAGTTGAATTACTCTCAAAAAGGGCAAAGGTAGTCGTTGATGTTGGGAAGTTTAAACGTGACACCGAAACCCCTATTTACGCTCCACATCGAGAACGAGCGGTACTTGATCGCGTACTCGCTGCAAACGAAGGCCCACTCTCTAACAAAACAATAGAGGCGATTTATCGCGAACTCATGTCGGGGAGTTTCCAACTTGAACAACCATTAAAAATTGCGCACCTTGCACCCAACGGGTCGTTCAGCCATATCGCTGCTATCAGACACTTTGGCTCAAGTGTCTCTTGCGTTGGGGTTCCAACAATCGAACGTGTTTTTCGTGAAGTTGCTACAGGGCATTGTGATTATGGTCTTGTTCCTTACGAAAACTCAACTAGTGGAAGCATCACTGACACACTCGACTCATTCCAAGAGCATGACGTAACTATCTACGCCGAGGCTCTTATAGATATCCGGCACTGCTTACTTTGCAATGGACCAACAAATGAAATAACTACCATTGCTTCAAAACCACAAGTTATATCTCAATGTCGGAAATGGCTAGCTGCAATGTTTCCAGATGTTGAAATCATTGAAACAGCAAGTAGTGCCAAGGCAGTCGAACTTGCAAAGGAAGATTCTAAAACTGCTGCAATTGGTTCTGAACTTGCAGCCCATGAAAATGGTGTTGAAATTGCTATTGAAAACGTGCAAGATAGACCTGAAAATATTACTCGGTTTCTCATCCTTGCAAAAGAATCTGCGCAGCCATCAAACGATGATAAATCAACCATCATGTTCACGACCAAACATGAACCAGGTACGCTTGTAGATGTACTTGCCGCATTTCGAGACAACGGTATAAACCTTAGCCACATCGACAAACGCCCAAGCGGTCGTACCAACTGGGATTACACTTTCTACATAGATGCAGATGCACACCGAGATACCAACGAATTAAAGAATGCAGTTGAAACTGCGAGTAAATTCTGTAAATCTATTGAAGTACTTGGCTCATACCCAAAGGCCGGCCAAATCCTATAAAAAGGGGGACAGTCCCCAGGGGACTGTCCCCACAGAAACCCAATTATTGATTATGCACAGGCGGTTTTTGCCGGTTTTTTATGGGGACAGTCCCCTGGGGACTGTCCCCATAAAAACGTCAGCAAGAACCCCACTGCCCGATGATTGCAAGCAGGTCGGTAACCCCAACGAATCCATCATCATCAAGATCTGCAGGACAGTTAGCACATGCACCCCACGCACCGATCGCGGAAAGAATATCCGTAACACCAACAGTTCCATCCCCGTCAATATCCCCTTCGCAACTACCATTGTTGCCAAGAGAGCCATCACTATTTACTCGTTTTCCGAAAATATCATTGCTACCACTGCGATCATCTTGCCATGCAAGCAAGATGCCATCGCCAGTTGTTGATGCAACCATTCTGCTTTTGCTCGATGGTGTTGACGCAACACTCGCTTCCCACTGCAACAAACCTGAAACATCAATGCCAATTCCTTCGACCACATCATCTCCGAAGGATGCTGACTCATCATAAAACAACGCAACTCCAACATCTGTTTTAGCTGCAGCAAAACTTCCGTATTGAGGGGTTGAAGTAGTCGGCTTCAATGTCACCCCTCCGTTTCCCCAGAGCAAACCACCGTTACCCGAAAACAGCTGCGCTCCAATCCCATCATCGTTTTGACTATTGTCTTGAGACCTAAAGAACACAACAAATTCACTACCATCTCTTACTGCAATTGGATCCACTCGTTGCGTCGCTCCTAAACTAGAAGCAACTTGAACTTGCCCCGCACCCCATATTGTGCCATTCGCAGAAACTCGGTTCGCATAACATTGCAACGGGTTCACGCCGTACCAAGTAAAAAAGCCGCCACCTTCTCCATCAGAGATAAAGTCAGGGTACGCTCCATATTGCAAAGAATTGTCAACCATGACAGAAACCATTTCATCCCAGACATTAATGCCATCTACGTCAAGCAATACTGCTTTGAGTTGCTTATTTCCCCAATACGTTGTGTACTGCACAAACGAAGCAATCACCCCACCATTTAACGATGGTTGAATATCAGCAACGAACAATGTCCCACCTGCTGGATCGTCAATCGATTGTGGTAGGGCCCAAAGTAGTTCGCCAGCAACATTTAATCGGTGAAAATCCGAAACATTATCTTTAATCCAGCCAACGACAACATCGTCATTCGAAGCCGTTATCACTGGTGAAGCAACGAAGGAACCAGAAGATTGCACTGTTGTATTCCAGCGAATTGTCCCTTTTGGAGAAACCGAAGTAACAACAATACCATCACCGCCAAGAACATTTTTTCTATACACAACAACCGCGTTACCAGCACTGTCAATATCCATATCAAAATCCATCGTCGAAGAATAATTACGATCTGCAATCAAAATTCCATCCGTCTGCCAAAGAGCATTACCACTTGCATCTAATCGTTGCATATAAACATCGTATCCACCACTTCGATTATCAAACCAACTGACGTAACACCCACCGCTTTCTTCAGCGACAATTTTTGTTATTGCTTGGTCACCGCCAGCAATACAAATTGGAGCGTCCACATCAGACGTGTCTGACCATTGTGCAAATACTGTTGAAGTTGTAACAATTAGAAATGCTAGATATTTCATCTTGGCTAGTATGACACATCAGACCCCCGAATCAAACTATTTATCTTTAGAACCTTTATATAACTCATACCTAAGCAGCCGACAATCGATTTCTGCATTTATAAATGGGGTGCGCTTGGCTACCTTCAACCGAATTGCTGCAATCAAGGGCTTGCCAGAAGTAAACACATACCCATCCCAACCAGCGCAGTCCGTTTTCAAAAAGTCGCCAATTCGTTTGTAAGTTGCAATCAAGTCATCATCCTCGCCAAGGCGCACTCCATATTCGCCATGAAGAACAATGTCACCTATTCCGTGGGCTGGTGTCTCAGAAAAATCACAAACATGAAAATCAATAAGGTGATCAACACCTGCAGTTACAGCATTTTTCTTTGATGCATCGATTGCCTCGGGTTCTATATCCGAAGCAACAATCGGAGCGGGATCTTCTTTTGCAATTAATTTCTTTGCATCCGCCCGTTGCTGGCTCCAAGCATCTTTGTCTGCGCCAAGCCATTGGTTGCAACCGTAGTTGCTTCGCAGCAAACCGGGCGCTCTTTGTTTTGCAATAAGCGCAGCTTCAATTGCAATTGTTCCAGAACCACACATCGGCACAACAAGCGGTTTGCTTCCGTCGTATCTCATTTCCATCAGTACAGCAGCAGCAATCGTTTCACGCATCGGTGCCATAAACGGCATTTTTCTATAGCCACGATCGGAAAGTTTACGACCAGTCATGTTCAAATATATTCTTGCTTTGTTATCCACCCAGTGCAAATTAACAACCATGCCATCTGTGCTTGACCCAGAATCGGGGCGTTTCCCGCTGGCCGAAATAAGTTTGTCACAAATCGCATCTTTCAAACGCATGTTTGGAAACATAGAGTTTGTAATTGTTTCGTTTCGTACATTCGATTGCACCGACACAAAACCATTTGGATCAATCACTCTATCCCAAGGAAGCCGCTTTGCTTCACTGTAAAGTTCATCAGCGTTACGGCAATTGATATCCGCAAATCGTTGCAAAACATGAAACGCCGTTCGCAATCGTAAGTTCAGCATCATGCAATCGGTTGTTGTCGCTTCAATTTCAACACCTGTCTTGTCCATCGAAAAACATTCAAAACCAAGCGCTTCAAGTTCTTGTTTTAAATATGGCGCCAAACTTGGGGCGCATGTAACTCTTGTCTTACGTAGTTTGCACATTAGGTTTTGAATAGTACATTAATGTGGGGACATCCATCATCATTATCTCAAAGAGAAATGATGATTGTTGTCCCATTTGCGAGTTGTTGAGTTCGGTAACTCAAGAGTCCTATCTTCTTGCATTTGCCATAAACTTGCGATGATCAAATCCACCATCAGCGAGATGACCTAGTATTTTATATTCAAAGTACCCCTTACCCCAAGTCCAAGGCATAAACCACTTTGCTTCTGAGACATGCCTCCGAACCACTTTCGCCCACGTATCACGAGCGTTCAAATCACACTTTTCGCCACACTTAGGACACGTCTTAAAATGCAACGCTGCAAGAATATGATCACCACTATAAAACGGTCCACACAAAAACAAACATTCGTGTTGTGCGTACGTCAACCACTTCCCTTTTTTAGGCATAGATGCCCATTATAGTTGAGGTGCCATCCAAACAGGTAATCTTGAAAGGGTTGTGTCATTTAGCAAAGATTCTGATAATGGCATTCCCCACATTTTATAAAACGGACGCAAATCATGTTTCGTAGATATAGATAATCGTCGTACCCACTCGTCCATCTTTGCTTGGTTATCGGCTGGACGCTGACTTGCAGGCATTGCTTCATATTCTTTAAAAACTCTCGTCATTGAATCCCAACCAAACTCTTTTTGAAGTTGGGCATACGAAACCAGTGCAATCCCAGGACTCGATTTCCACTTTGCAAAATCAGAGCCTTCTTCTAGATATTTTTTTGCAGAAGCGCGCTGTCTCTTAAGCCACCCATTCTCCCACGGTTCAATACCACAAAGCACTTCACCTGCATGCAGTGAAAATAAATTGCATGTCACTTCACCAGTACCTGCAAATGTCCACCATCCTCGCTGGCGATTATGACCAAGTTCATGAAAGTGTCCCCAACTTCCTCGCTTTGTTAAATCTACAACATCAACAACTCTCGCGAGTTTCCCTTTTTTGGGTGTTGCTACATCAACGCCAGTCATAATTGGATAACCACTATGCATGTACCCAGCAGAAATTTGCTGGTCAGCAACAAATCGTTCTGGCCTAGCAACTATCTCGACACCTGCAAGTTCGCAATGTGAACTTACGACTTTGTCCCAGAAGTTTGAGACTTCTTCGGGATTGTCAAGTTCACGAACCGCTGAAGAAGGAACACTTAAAATCATGTGATGCCCTTTTATCTCCGCCCATGGCGCTGGGTTTTTACGTTCCACGAACCAATCCGTCTCAGTGTCATCAATATCAAACAGTGGTGCTTCGACAACACCTGATATTGAAACATCTATATCGATAGCGTTCTTGTTCGCCACAAAGTAAATTAGCCCGCCCCATGGAGTTGCAACGTCCATTTGATTGTGTAGAGGAAGAACGTGTGTTATTTCTGGCCATCTTGTCCATGAATCCTTATGCCAGAGTTTATCTTTGTGGCAGCCAATGCGAATTGACCAGTCATTTGGATCACCTTCCAACACTAACAATGTAAGCTTCTCGCCAGGACTCAAGTACAAGCCAGTAGATTGCCACCCACGAACCGAACTATCAAGATTAAGTTGTTCACTGCCACGCAGAATAGTTTTGTCAACCGTTCCAGGGAACACTTCACTCCCATCCGCTGCTACAACATCATTGGCAGGCAAGTCCTTCCACTCTGAAGAAAAGTTTGTAACGAATAAGCGCCTTCGTACATCGTTTGATTTGACAGGCGATTGTTTCGAAGGCCCTTGCAATCTATCGCTCTGGATAACTTCATTTACTTTCTTCCTGAACGAATGGGAAACTTGCGCTGCATATTGCAAAGCGCCTGAGCCAACTGGTGAACAGGGTTCTCCAGAAGCAATTTTGTTCAATGCAAAACCCGCATTTGTTTCAGGTTCAATTTCACCAAGTTGAAACTCACCACCATTTCCCTTGGCATAATTTCCGCCGTACTGCATCCCCAACTTCGCCATCACTCTGTTTTGAGAAAGATCGTTTTGCAAATTTTTACCTGTCACTTGCACCCATCCCCACGGGCACGCACTTGCTATCACACCCCCACCACCTTCAATCCACTCGAGCAATTTAGTTTCATTTTCTGAAGACAACTGCATGTTTTGTCCCCACATGAGAAGGTCTACTTCGTCCCAGTTTTTTGTGTTATTTTTTAATGTACCAATGCGTGGCGATTCTTTTTGCGAAGCCCACTGTGCAACTTGGTTCATAAAAGGAATCGCAGTTCCATCTTTAACACCTGAAACATACGAACCATGTGCAATTGCGAAAAATCTTCCGTGACCATAGGTCGCCGCTACTGCAATTGGCTGCGATTTATTTTTCCCAACAACAACTGGAAACGCTTCCTCTCCCCAAACTGCCATGGTTCCGGGCGTTCCAAGGACAGGTATCGAATCGATACCATCCACCATTGCTGAGTGAGGGATTATGAGTGCACACATAAAAATTATAAGAGTATGCATTATTTTTCTTCGAGTTTATTATCAAGATCATCTTCTAAAGTTTTTGCACTTGAAGATAATGCAGCCCCGAAACATATTCCCAATGCTGTTCCAATAGCAATCCACAATCCTATATTACCGGTGATAGAACCAACAATCACACCAACTGCTGAACCAAACACTAGCCCTAGTCCGACATTGTTTGAGTTACTTTCAGGCGGTTCGGTTTTATTCTGTTTCTTGTTCTTCACTTGCATTGTCCTCATGGTTGCCACCACCACAACATGACGATGTACGACCAAGGCCGAGTGCTAGACCAACTGCTACTCCAACGCCAACCCATAAACTAATGTTGTCTGAAAAATAACCAACAACCAACCCAAGAATCGCACCACCAAGAATCCAAGGTGCTGGGCAAGAACCTCCGCCTGTTTTGCATGATTTTGACATACTTTAGTTATACCATAAATAAAAAAAAGACCTCGGCATATGCCAAGATCTTTAAAAGCCGCCGGTGGGACTTGAACCCGCAACCTCAAGATTACAAATCTAGCGCTCTACCAGTTGAGCTACGGCGGCATGTGGGATTTGGACTTGCGTTCGCTTGCCCACTGTCCACGAGGCGGGTAGGATACCAAATTCAAGTGAATAGGGCGAGTACCCAAGTGGACAAAGGGGGCAGACTGTAAATCTGCTGGCGTACGCCTTCACAGGTTCGAATCCTGTCTCGCCCATTAAATAACCCATGTCAAAGACATGGGTTATTTAATGGGCAACGCGTGCTAAGCGCACGCGTTTGGATCCTCGCTGTTTTATGCAGGGAAAGAGCGAAGCGCCCATCCCCTGCATAAAACAGCGAGTCTCCGAGACAAGATTCGGCGGCGCTGATTGCTACCGCAATCATCGGCGACAAATCCTGTCTCAGTGGTTTCAATATCAAATTTACAATTGTTTCATAAGAAGGGAAAGAGCGAAGCGCCCATCCCCTGCATAAAACAGCGAGTCTCCGAGACAAGATTCGGCGTCGCTGATTGCGTAAATTTTGTCTCTGGGGTGCTGGTGGACGATACCCTAGCGACGAATGTAGTCTGATTGTGTTGTAGTTGTTTCGCCATTGTTCGATTAATACTTTTACTTCAGTCAATGTATAAAAGATTTCACCATTGAGTAATTCATATCGAAATTTGCCATTAAAACTCTCAATGAAGACCATGATAAAACTAGCCCAACGGGCTTCCTGGTTCAATGTACTGCGTCTTCACACCGACTTTCTTCAACCACCCACGTACTGCCTTTGCAGTAACTTCTGCGCCGTTGTCTGACCTGATGTGCTTAAGTACGCCACGTGTCGCCATGAGCCACACAAGTCGTTCTAGTACATCTTCGCTTCGCAAATATCTTGCGACATCAATCGATAAACATTCTCTTGTGTATTCATCAATAACATTTAACATCCGAAAACTTCTTCCATCGTGTGTCCGTGCGTGTACAAAGTCGTAACCACATACATGATCTTTGTGTTCTGCGCGAAGTCACACGCACGATCCATCGTTAAACCAAGGACGTCCTCGTTTGGGCTGATTTTTAGGCACTTTCAGTCCTTCCTGCTTACTCCAGGCACTGACATGCCTTTCGATAAAAGCACTTAGGCTTCTCTGACTTTGTTGATGATCTGCTTGGTTGAGTGTCGTTTCCTTGCCATGTATTCCTACATTCCAAATGTGTCCCGACCGCGATTTTATCGCATAAGAACTGAATCAGTTTTTTGTGGCAGGTCAGAAGGAATGGACAGAATGTGGTGATTTTTCTAATGAGTTACATTGAGAAATATTT
>JACKQG010000216.1_pt1 | contig 83626 bp, 77 predicted proteins | sample 8237621 | NCBI WGS metagenome assembly JACKQG01 (sample SAMN15677084, study PRJNA649215) | marine metagenome | biome: marine; feature: Black Sea; material: saline water; isolation source: suspended particulate matter (SPM) from the Black Sea western gyre | collected 2013-06-09/2013-06-10 | depth...
GCGGGGGTCGCAAGTTCGAGTCTTGCAAGCGGCACCATTTCTTTCAATGACTTAGAAGAACTTTCGTCCATCGGGGCGGGGTCTGTTGTGCCCAATTTGTGCCTTTGAGATTGGCGCCGGGCATCCAGCACCCAGATCACCTCTTCGCGGTTCAGGCCGCGCCCGGTTTGGGTGTCTGCGTTCATGTCTATTGTTCTGACGTGTCCCGAAACCGCCGATTTCAAGGTTATCCGGGAATTGCCGGAATATTTCTGGAATTAACCACAGTCAAAGAAACCTCCGGGATTACCCGATATGAAGGTTCCATCAGTGACGGAATCCTGGGCGCATCCACGTCTTTATGGTCGGCCAATATCGGAAATCATCAGAATGCGGACCCTAAATATGAAGAGACTGTTCAGGTCTTTGTTGGTCGCTGCCCTGTTGATCCTTTTGTGGGCGCCCTCTTCTTATGCGGCGCCGAGCCTGGAGAAGTTCCTCGGCACGGTCGCGGCCCAAGACCTCATGAAGGGCGCCGACCGTTACGGCCCGGTCGAAGGCTTGCCACCTGTCGCCGGAATTTTCGCCGGCGAAAAACGCATCGGCCACGTGTTTCTCAATACGGACCTCAATGATGCGACGGGTTATTCCGGCAAGCCCATTCATGTCCTGATCGCGCTGGATGCCGACGGCACCATCGCCGGCTTGAAGCTGGTAAAGCATTCGGAGCCTATCGTCCTCATTGGGATTCCCGAAAAACGGATTCTCGAATTCATGGGTCGCTATGTGGGGATCAACGTCACCGATATCATAAGCCGCAAGGACGATACCCGCAGCGTCGATATGATCAGCGGCGCCACCGTCACGATCCTGGTCATCGAAGACAGTATTTTCCGCGCCGCCGTCAAGGTGGCGCGCCGGCTCGGATTGGGTGGCCTGAAACCCGACCCGGTGGCGGGGCCAAGGGAAACAAGAACCATCGACATGACGCGAACGGGGGTCATGGATTGGGAAACGCTGCTCGCCGAGGGTGCCGTGAAGAAGCGGCGCCTGACCGTTGGCGAGGTCAATGAAGCGTTCAAGAAGACGGGCAGCGCCGAAGCCCTGGCACGGCCCGAGGAGGGCGCCCCCGGTGAGCCGGTCATTGATCTCTACATGGCGTTGGCCAACGTCCCCGCTATCGGCGAGAGCGTGCTCGGCAAGGCGGAGTACAGGCTCCTCGCGGATCGGCTGAAACCGAATCAGGGCGCCCTGGTGATCTTCGCCAACGGCCGCTATTCCTTCAAAGGCTCCGGGTATGTACGTGGCGGCCTGTTCGAGCGCATCCAGATCATCCAGGGTGAGGACAGTTACCGCTTCCGGGATCGCGATCATAAACGGATCGGCGAGATCCTGGCGGACGGCGCGCCCTACTTCAAGGAAGTCGGCCTGTTCGTCTTCCCGAAGAAGGCGGCGTTCAACTCGACCGCGCCGTGGCGCCTGCAACTGCTCGTGCAGCGCGCCATCGGACCGATCAAGAAGGCCTTCGTCACCTTCGAAACCGCTTACCGCCTGCCCGACGGGTTTGTGAATATAAAATATCCGCCAACCCCCAAGGGGGCGGATGCCGAAGAAGAGGAAAGCCGTGCCCAGACGGCGCTCTGGCAGCGCATCTGGCGATCCAAGACGGTTGAAGTCATTATCCTTGTGGCCGCGCTCCTGGTGCTGACAGGCATTTTCTTTTTCCAGAACATCCTTGTCCGGCACCTGAAATTGACGGAAAATATCCGCACAGCGTTCCTGGTCTTTACCGTTGGCTACATCGGATATTACGCCCAGGCGCAGCTCTCCGTAGTCAATGTTTTCACTTTCTCCAACTCGCTGTTGACCGGGTTCCGCTGGGAATACTTCCTGATGGAACCGATGATCTTCATCCTCTGGTGTGCCGTCGCCGCCTCTATATTGTTCTGGGGGCGCGGCGCCTATTGCGGCTGGCTTTGTCCCTTCGGTGCCTTGCAGGAGTTGCTGAACAAGGTGGCGCGTTTCCTGAAGGTGCCGCAATGGCAGGTGCCCTGGGGCATTCATGAACGGGCCTGGCCGATCAAGTACATGGTTTTCATGGCTTTGTTTGGCCTGTCTCTTTATTCGCTGACCTTCGCCGAGGAACTGTCCGAGATCGAGCCCTTCAAGACCGCCATCGTGCTCAAGTTCTCGCGCGAATGGCCGTGGGTGCTTTACGCCGTCGTGTTGCTCGGCATCGGACTTTTTATCGAACGCTTTTTCTGCCGCTACCTTTGTCCCCTGGGCGCCGCTATGGCGATCCCGAGCCGGCTGAGCATGTTCGATTGGTTGAAACGCTACAAGGAATGCGGCGCGCCCTGCCAGCGCTGCGGCGACGAGTGCATGGTTCAGGCGATCCATCCGGAAGGCAATATCAATCCCAACGAATGCCTGTACTGCCTGAACTGTCAGACCCTCTATTTCGACGATCACCGCTGTCCGGTGGTGATTGCCAAGCGCGAACGGCGCGAACGGCGCGCCAAATTAAATGCCGGTCAACCAGCCCAGAATGAACCGGATTCCCCGCCTGTTGCAGGTGGTTCTTAACGACGATTATTGAATTTAACGAGTCCACAAAAAGGAGAGGAGAGAAAAATGACGAAGCAGAAAGACAATCACACCGGGTTCTCCCGCCGAGAACTGTTGGGTGGAACGGCCAAAGTCGCCACCCTGGCAGGTCTTGGCGCCGCCGGCGGACTGGCCGCCGGGACGGCGCTTATGCCCAGCCCGGCACAGGCCGCCAACAAGGCAAACGTCGCGCCGGGCGATCTGGATGAATACTACGGCTTCTGGTCTTCGGGCCAGGCCGGAGAGGTGCGTATTCTCGGCGTGCCGTCGATGCGCGAACTGATGCGCATTCCCGTTTTCAACCGCTGCTCGGCCAGCGGTTGGGGCCAGACCAATGAGAGCCGCGCCATCATGACCGAGGGCCTTCTGCCGCAAACCAAGAAGCATTTGGCGGACAAGGGCGGCATCTACCTCAACGGCGACGCCCACCACCCGCACATGTCGTTCACCGACGGCACCTACGATGGCCGCTATATCTTCATCAACGACAAGGCCAACACCCGGGTCGCCCGCATCCGCTGCGACATCATGAAGGTCGACAAGATGATCGAAATTCCGAACGCGTCCGACATCCATGGCCTGCGTCCGCAGAAGTATCCGCGCACGGGCTATGTCTTCGCCAACGGCGAACACCGGGTGCCGATTCCCAACGACGGCTCGGTGCTCGACGATCCCAGCAAGTACCACGCCGTCTTCACCGCCATCGACGGTGACACCATGAAGGTGGCCTGGCAGGTTATCGTCAACGGCAACCTGGACAACGTCGATGCCGACTACCAGGGCAACTACGCGGTTTCCAGCTGCTACAATGGTGAGGAAGGCGTCAATCTGGCGCAGATGACCTCCAAGGAGCAGGACTGGGCCGTGGTCTTCGACATCAAGGCGATCGAGGCCGGTGTCAAAAAGAAGGACTACAAGGTCTATGATGGCGGCGTGCCCGTTCTCGACGGCCGCAAGGGGTCGCGCTACACGCGCTATATCCCCATCTCCAACAGCCCGCACGGCGTCAACACGGCACCCGACAAGAAGCACATCGTCATCAACGGCAAGCTGTCGCCGACGGTGACGGTGCTCGACGTTACCAAGTTCCCGGCCATGTTCGCCGACAAGATCAAGCCGCGCGGCGTGGTCGTCGCCGAACCGCAACTGGGGCTCGGGCCGCTGCACACGGCGTTCGACAACAAGGGCAACGCCTACACGACGCTGTTCCTGGACAGCCAGGTCGCCAAGTGGAGCATCGACAAGGCGATCCGCGCCTTCAAGGGCGAAAAAGTGAATCCGATCCTTGATAAAATTGACGTCCAGTACCAGCCGGGCCACAACCACACCTCCATGGGCGAGACCTTGGAGGCGGACGGCAAATGGCTGGTGTCGCTCAATAAATTCTCCAAGGACCGATACATCAATGTCGGTCCGTTGAAGCCGGAGAACGAACAGTTGATCGACATCTCGGGCGACAAGATGAAGTTGGTGCACGACGGCCCGACCTTCGCCGAACCGCACGACTGCATCATCGTTCACCGCTCCAAGGTCAACCCGGCTCATGTGTACAAACGGACCGATCCGACCTTCGCGGCCACCATCGCGATGGCGAAAAAAGACGGCATCGACCCGGAGGATCCGGACAAGATCATCCGCGACGGCAATAAGGTCCGGGTCTACATGACGTCGGTGGCGCCGAATTTCTCGCTCGAGAAATTCACCGTCAACGAAGGTGACGAGGTCACGGTCGTGGTCACCAACATGGACGACGTGCAGGATCTGACGCACGGCCTCACCTTGGCGAACTACGGCATCGCCTTCGAGGTTGGGCCGCAAGCCACCCAATCGGTGACGTTCATTGCCGACCGGCCCGGCGTCCACTGGTTCTACTGCCAGTGGTTCTGTCATGCCCTGCACATGGAAATGCGCGGGCGCATGCTGGTCAAGCCGAAGGGCGCCTAGGGCGGCGGGTGTAGAGGATGGCGGACGCTATGAGCCGGAATCACTCGATCTGGTTCGCGCTGGTGGCGGGAGCAGCATGGCTGCTTTCCGTCCCGGCGGCGTCCGCCTCCACGCTCGACGTGCCGCCGACGCCGGGCGGTCTGGCCCGGGCCGTGGCCGCGGCCAACCCGGGCGATGTGCTTCGCCTCGGCCCTGGCATTCATCGAGGCCCGGTTATCATCGGCAAGCCCCTGACACTGAACGGCGATAACCAGGCCGTCGTCGACGGCGGCGGCGCCAGCCGCGTGATCACCGTCGCGGCGCCGGGGGTGGTTGTCCGGCAACTGACCGTTCGCGGGTCCGGCCGGCTTCTGGAGACGGAGGATTCAGGAGTTTATGTGACCGAGGACGGAGACGGGGCCATCATCGAGGACAATACGATCAGCGGCAATCTCATCGGCGTCAATTTGAAAGGACCGGACAACGCCGTGGTCCGTGGCAACCGTATCCAGGGCCTCACCGACATGCGGGTCAATGAACGCGGCAACGGCGTGCAATTGTGGAACACGCCAGGATCGGTTATCGAAAACAACCGGATCACCGGCGGCCGGGACGGTATCTTCACGACCACCAGCCGCAATAATGTTTTCCGGGGCAATACCTTCAAGGAGACGCGCATCGCCGTACACTACATGTATACGAACGACAGCATTGTCAGCGACAATGTTTCCATCGGCAACCATGTCGGCTATGCGCTGATGTTTTCGAAAAACCTCATCGTGCGCGGCAACCTCTCGCAAGGCGACCGCGACCACGGCATATTGCTGAATTACGCCAACAAGGCGCGGATCGAGGGCAATTCGGTCCGCAACGGCAAAACCAAGTGCGTCTTCATCTATAATTCGTCGAAAAACACCTTCCGCCGCAACCGGTTTGAGGGCTGCGCCATCGGCATTCATTTCACCGCCGGGTCCGAGCGCAACACCTTCACCGAGAACGCGTTCATCGGCAATCGCCATCAAGTCAAATACGTCGGCACCCGCTGGCTCGACTGGTCGGTGGCGGGGCGCGGCAATTACTGGAGCGACAATCCGGCCTTCGATCTCGACGGAGATGGCCTCGGCGACGCCGCCTACCGTCCCAACGACATGGTCGATGAAGTCCTTTGGGCCTATCCGGTCGCCAAATTGCTGCTCAACAGCCCCGCCGTGCAGACGCTGCGCTGGGCCCAGAGCCGGTTCCCGGCCCTGCATCCGGGCGGAGTCGTCGACAGTGCGCCGTTGATGAAGCCGCCAACCCCATCCCTAACCGTCAGGAGACCGTGACATGAGCGGCCCAACGGTTGAGATCAGCAACGTCCACAAGAGCTACGGCGGCAAGCAGGCGGTCCGGGATCTCTCCCTGACGGTCGATCCCGGCGAATGCCTGGCCCTGGTCGGCCACAACGGCGCCGGTAAAACGACGTTGATGAAGTTGATGCTCGGCCTGGTCCGCTCGAGCGCCGGGTCCGTGCGGGTGTTTGGCGACGATCCGGGCGAATCCGCCGCCGTCCGGGACCGCTTTGGAATCGGGTTCCTTCCCGAAACGGTCAGTTTCGATGCGGCCATGACCGGAACCGAGGTGATGGCCTTCTTCGCCCGCCTCAAGGGCGTCGCCGTGGCCGATGGAATGGCGCTGCTGGAACGGGTCGAACTGGCCGACGCCGCCCCGGCGCGGATCAAGACCTATTCCAAGGGCATGCGCCAACGTCTTGGTCTGGCTCAGGCCCTGCTCGGCGAACCGCGTCTGTTGCTGCTCGACGAGCCGACCACCGGCCTGGACCCCAACTTGCGCCAAGCCTTCTATGGGATCATCCGCGAACTATGCGCCGGCGGCACCTCGGTGATCCTGTCGTCGCATATCCTGACGGAACTGGAAGCCCGCACCGACCGGGTCGCGATCATGAACCAGGGGCGGCTAGTCGCCTGCGACACCCTGGATGCGCTGCGCGATCGGGCCGGCCTGGCCGTGCGCGTCCGGCTGCGGGTCAAACAGGGGGACGCGGCCGCCATTGCTTCTCGCCTAAGGAGTTCCGCCGACCTGGCCCGCGTCAACGGGCAATATGTAGATTTGGCCTGCGGCCTCGGCGACAAGATGATGGTGCTGCGCGACATCGCGGCGCTGGGTCCGGATGTCGTCGATGTGGAGATCGTGCCGCCGACCTTCGACGAGGTTTACAACCACTTCTGTCTTAAGGAGGACCGGTCTTGAGCGCCCTCGTGATCCTCGCGGCTAAGGAAATCCGGCGCGGTATCCGCAACCGCTGGGTCGTCGCCACGACGCTGCTGATGCTGGCCCTGTCCTTATCCATTGCGTTCCTCGGCAGCGCGCCCATGGGCACCGTCGGCGCGGCGCGGCTCAGCGTCACCGTGGTCAGCCTGTCCAGCCTGACCATCTTTCTGATTCCGCTGATCGCCCTGATGCTGTCCTACGACGCCGTGATCGGTGAGGTCGAAAACGGCACCATGCTCCTGTTGCTGACCTATCCGGTGGCGCGCTGGCAGGTCATCGCCGGCAAATTCCTCGGTCATACGGCGATCCTGGCCGTGGCCACCGCCGTCGGCTACGGCGCGGCCGGCCTGGCGGTCGGGCTGACCGAGGACGGCACGTCGTCCGCCGTCTGGCTGTCGCTTGCCACCATGACCGGCTCGTCGGTGATGCTGGGCGCGGCGTTTCTGACCCTCGGGTATCTGATCAGCGTCATCGTCCGTGAGCGCGGCACCGCGGCCGGCCTTGCCGTCGCCGTCTGGCTGGTCTTCGTTCTGTTGTTCGACATGAGCCTGCTGGGCATTCTGGTCGCCGACAAGGGCGCCACCCTGAAGGCCGATGCCGTCAGCTTGCTGATGATGCTCAATCCAGCAGACATCTACCGCATGCTCAACCTGACCACGTCGCCGGATATCGCGGCGCTTTCCGGCATGGTGTCGCTGGGCGGCAGGGGGGCATTGCCGGCCGGTGTGTTGATCGCCGCCTTGACCGCCTGGATCGCGGTTCCGTTGGGACTGGCGGCGCTGATTTTCCGAAGGAGAGAGATATGACGCTACGCATATCTGCAATGGCCGCGGCCTGCCTGTGCGCCGGTTTTCTCTCCGCTTGTGGTGATCAGACGGTCGCCGAGGCGCCGCCGCCACAGGAGCCGACTCGCGCGGCCACCGGCCACTATTGCAGCATGACCGTTGTCGATCATCCCGGCCCGAAAGGGCAGATCCATCTGGAAGGGGATGCCCATCCGCTTTGGTTCAGTTCCGTGCGCGACACCATCGCCTTTACCATGCTGCCCGAAGAATCGAAGGACATCGCCGCCATTTACGTCAACGACATGGCCCAAGTAAAGACCTGGAAGCAGCCGGAGCCCAAAACCTGGATTCGCGCACGAGACGCCTGGTACGTTATCGGCTCATCCCGCCGCGGCGGCATGGGCGCGCCGGAAGCCGTTCCCTTCGGCGACAGGGACAAGGCGCAGTCCTTCGCCGGCGAGCACGGTGGCCGGGTCGTCGCCTTCAAGGATATTCCGCCCGAGGCCATTCTCGGCAACGCGAACGACAGTTCCGGCAAACTGACGGATAACAGTTCCCCGGATGCCGGGCACGGCGCCGCCGGAATGAATCATAAGGAGCACAGGCCATGACCGCTTCCCTGACCCGCCGGCGGTTTATCACCGTCTCCGCCGTTGCGCTCGGTCTCTGTCTGACGGCCGGGGCCGGATATGCCAGGACGCCGGTCCGGCGCTGGCGCGGTGTTGCGCTGGGCGCGGATGCTGCGCTGACGCTTCGCCATCCCGATCCCGCCCGGGCCGACGCAATCATCGGCGCCTGCATGGCGGAAGTCCGGCGTTTGGAAAAAATCTTCAGCCTGTACCGGCCGGATTCGGCGCTGGTGCGTCTCAACCGCGACGGCCGGCTTCCGGCGCCGCCCCTTGAATTGGTCGATCTGCTGGGCCGCGCCCATGGCTACGCCGAGGCTACGGGTGGCGCCTTCGATGTGACCGTCCAGCCCCTGTGGCGGCTTTACGCCGAACATTTCACAAGGCCCGGCGCCGATTCGGCGGGGCCGTCTCTCAAGGCAATCGAGGAGACCCGCGCGCGGGTCGACTTCCGCAACCTTCGCATTGAGGTTCAAGAAATCGCCTTTACCAAACCGGGCATGGCGCTGACCCTGAACGGGATCGCCCAGGGCTACATCACCGACCGCGTCGCCGACTTGCTGCGCGGGTTCGGCATGACGGATGTGCTGGTCAACATGGGGGAGACACGGGCCCTTGGCGGGCACCCCGACGGACGCCCCTGGCGGGTCGGCCTGGAAAACCCCGGTTCGGAAAAAACGCCGTTGCCACGGATCGATCTGCGCGATGCCGCCATCGCCACGTCCGGCGGCTATGGGTTCGTGTTTACGCCCGGTTGCCGTCACCACCACATTCTCGATCCGCGGACCGGCGTCAGCCCGGCCCGCTGGCGCCGGGTCTCGGTGATTGCCGCCGATGCCACCACGGCGGATGCGTTATCAACCGCATCGATGATGCTGACCGGCGATCAAGTGGCGAGCCTTTCAACGGTCTACGATGCGGAAACGATTGCCCTGGATCATCGCGGCAAGGAGGCCGTCTTTACAAGAGGGTAAGCGCCTCAAAGCGGACGCGGCGGCGTCCGAACAAGTTATTGATTTTCAAGTATCTTTGGTTCATTTTACGGATTCCTAATGCGGGGGCGCACGGTCGGATCTTGCAGGCGGCGCCATTTCCCCCTCCCCCTCCCTTTTCCTGACGGTTCCGAGGTTCCATGAAAACTACCCTTCTGGTCATGGCGCTGAACGAGATCAACGGTATGAAAGCGGTGATGCCCCGTGTTCAGCCCGGTTGGGTCGACCAGATCGTCGTCTGCGACGGCGGGTCAACCGATGGCACCGCCGAATGGGCGCGCGAACAGGGCTACACCGTTCACGTCCAGCGGAAGAAGGGGTTCCGGCAGGGCTATTACGAGGTCTGGCCCCTGGTCGAAGGCGACGTGGTCATCACCTTCAGCCCCGACGGCAATTCCATCCCCGAAGTGATTCCCGAACTGGTCCGGAAAATGCGGGACGGCCACGATATGGTGATCGCGTCGCGCTACAAGGGCGACGCCAAAAGCGAGGACGACGACATCGTCACCGGGTTCGGCAACTGGCTGTTCACGCGCACGGTAAACCTGTTGTTCGGCGGCTCTTATACGGACGTCATGGTCATCTACCGGGCGTTCCGCAAGGATTTGATCGCGCGCCTGGAGCTGGACCAGGACGCCAACTTCAATATTTTCGAGACCCTGTTTTTCTGCGGCTACCGGGGTACAAGCTGGGAGCCGCTGCTCTCCGTATTAGCGCTGAAATACGGCTACGACATCGCCGAGATTCCGGCGTCGGAACCGCCCCGCATCGGCGGCGAGCGCAAGCTCAAGGTGCTCAACTGGGGCGGCGCGTACTATAGCCAGTTCTGGGTCGAATTTTTCAAGCCGAAAAAAGCGTCCCGGCAAAATCCGAAAACCGAATCCTAAAAATAGGGCTTCAGCACGTCTGCCGCGCGGGCCAGATCATCGGGCGTGCCGATGTCGATAAAGGCGCCGTCGCCGGTGACGGCGTTCAACGTGCCGGGCGCAAGCTGCTCGAACACGTCGCGTTCCAGCGAGGGCCCGGGCATTTCGTCGATCCTGTCCAGCATGGTCCGGTCGAACAGATAGACGCCGGCATTGATAACGCCGGGAGCGGGTTGGCCCTGGGATTGAGAGTCGTCCTTTTCCAGAAACGCCCGAACCCGGCCGTCATCGGAAATGTCCAGCCGCCCGAAGCGTTGGGTGTTTTCCACCGGCGCGCACAGGATCGAGGCATCCGTGCCGCCTGCCCGGTGAGACTCCACGAAAGCGCCGAGGTCGGCGGCGAAGAAGCTGTCGCCGTTCATCACCAGCACCGGGTCGGTCTTGATATGGGGCCTGACGAAGCGGAGCGCGCCCGCCGTGCCCAAAGGTTTCGGTTCGACGGCGGTGATGGCCTCAATACCATCCGGGGGATTGGCGGCGAGATGCGCCTGCACACGGTCGGCCAGATGCCCCAGCCCCAGCACCAGCCGGCGGGCGCCGAAGGATTGCAGGCGCCGGATCAACAGGTCCAAAAACGGCGTTCCCGCGACGGGGGCCAGCAGCTTCGGCGTGTCGCCCAACGTGTCTCGAATGCGCGTTCCCAGTCCGCCGGCCAGGATGACAACGTCGATGTCTGCGAGGCAGGGGGCGGGGGAGTTCATTTTAGACGCTAAATGTTGGCGTAAACCGAATTGCGGATCATCCGGTAGCCCTTCATCAATTCCTGGATGCCGTCGTCCAGGGAATATTTCGGGGCATAGCCGGTGGCTTCGATTTTTTCGTTCGACACGATGTAATCGCGCTTGTCCGGGTCTTCGCCGATCGGCGCTTCCAGGAAAATGAAATTGGGGATGTGCTTTTGAATGGTCTCGCACAGCTCCTTCTTCGACAGGTTGGCGTCCGACAGGCCGACGTTATAGGACTGGCCCTTCATGGCGTCGAAGTTCTTGAACGCATGCAGGAAGGCGCGCGCGACGTCGCGAATGTGGATGTAGTTGCGCTTGAAGTGACTTTCGAACAGCACCACGGTGCGGTCGGTGACGGCGCGGTGGACGAAGTCGTTGACCAGAAGATCGATGCGCGGGCGCGGCGACATGCCGAATACGGTGGCGAGGCGGAAGCTGACGGAATTTTCCCGTTCCATGGCGGCGGCCTCGGCGGCGACCTTGTCGCGGCCATACAGGGACACAGGGTTCAGCGGCGATTCCTCGGTGCACATGGCGTCGCCTTCGCCGATGCCGTAGCCCGAATTGGTGTTCGGCAGCAGCACCCACTGGTCCGGACTCAGCAGGTCGAGCAGCATCAGAACCGCGTCCAGATTGGTGCTGGTGGCGGCCAGGGGGTCCTTGTCGCACAACGGCGCGCCGACCAGGGCGGCTAAGGGAATGACGATATCGGCGTCTTTGACCAGGCCCTTGACGATGTCCTTGTTGCGCGCGTCCGCATTGACCACGTCGAAGCGGGGGTGGTGGCAGACCGCCGCCAGTCCGGCCTGGCGGAACATGAAATTATCCAGCACGGTGACGGAATGGCCGGCGTGCAGGAACATCGGCGTCATCACCGATCCGAGATACCCGGCCCCGCCGGTGATGAGAATTTTTTTGCCTTCAGACATGGGTATTAAAGTCTTTCGTTCTCTGGTTCAAAGGGCGCTCAGGATTTCGCGCAGTTTCGCGATCTGTGCGCTAAGGTCATAGGGGTGGTTGCCGACGAAGAAGCCCCGGTCGTGGGCGGTGTCGGCATTGTTCAGGTCGCCGACGATATCATAGTCGAAATATTTGATGGCGTCGTGGCGCGGGAAGCAGCCGCCGGTGATCATGCGAAAGCCGATGTCGGCGTCCTTCAAGGGTCCGAATATGTCGGCGCGCTCCAGCCCGCAGCCGGGCCGGACGATGATGGGAAAACAGAACGACGAGCTTTGCCCGTTTTCGCGCTGGATGAGGAAGCGTTCGTCGCCGCTGAAGGCGTCCTGAAAGAGCTTCAGGTTGGCGCGGCGCCGGGCGGTAAAACCGGGAAGTTTTTCCAACTGCGCCAGCCCGGCGGCGGCGTTGATTTCCTGCGGCCGCACGTTATAGCCGGGAATGACAAACCGGTAGGCTTCGGCGAAGGCATCGTCGCCCGGCGGGAACAGGCCGGCTTCCATGGGCACGTCGCGGACCCAGCCGTGCGCCCGGACGGCGCGGCAAAGCCCGTCGATTTCGGCGTCGTCGGTCATCACCATGCCGCCTTCGCCGGTGGAAATATGGTGCGAGAAGAAAAAGCTGAAGGTGTTGACGTCGCCGAAGGTGCCGGTTTTTTTGCCGTTCAGTTCGGCGTCCAGCGACTCGCAGTTGTCCTCGATCATTCTTAAGGAGTGTTCATCGGCAAACGCCCGAATCACGTCCAGCGCCGCCGGGTTGCCGAGGATGCTGACGGCGACGATGGCTTTGGTGTTCGGCGTCAACGCGTCGGCCAGCTTCGACGTGTCCATGTTGAGGGTCTCCAGTTCGACATCGACAAACCGGAGTTTCAGGCCGTATTGCTGCAGCGGATGGTACGTGGTGGCCCAGGAAATGGCCGGCACGATCACCTCGTCGCCGCGTTGCAGCGGGCGTTCGCGGGTGTGGAACAGGCTGGCGACGGCGATCAGGTTGGCGGACGATCCGGAATTGACCATCACCGCGTGCTTGCAGCCGTGATACGCGGCGAACGCCCTCTCGAAGGCCTCGACCTCGGGTCCTATGGTGTAGCGCCCGCTGTCCATGACGCGCTGAATGGCGGCGCGTTCCTCCTGCCCCCATGTATCGGCGGCAAGTTCCCAGAACATTAAAACGGTCCCTTGAACGCCGCTTCGTGCGGCAGGGTCGGTTCGGCGTCGGGCGACCACGGTTTGTCGCCGGGCCGCACCATGGCAAACGCGCGGGCCGCGATGGTGGTGGCGTTGGGGTAGAAGTCTTTTTCCAGCACCGGCGTCGTCGGGCATGTGGTCGGCGCATAGCCCATGCGCCCGACCACGGGAGCGTTTCCGGTGGCGCGTTCGCAGACGGCGGCGACGATCTCGGATCCCGCCCCCGCCACGGTCCAGGCGTTGTCGACGACCAGCAGGTTTCCCGTGCGCCCCGCCGACGCCGCGATGGTGTCGACGTCCAGCGGCATCAGCGATACCGGATCGATGACCTCGGCCGAGATGCCGACCTCGGCCAGAAGTTCCCGCGCGCGCAGACATTCCACCAGCATGTAGGAAATGCCGACCAGGGTGATGTCCGTGCCTTGCCCGACAACGCGGGCCTTGCCGAATTCCACGGTATAGGGGGCTTCGGGCACCGGCGCTTCGGTGCTGTAAAGCAGGCGGTGTTCGACGAAGATGACCGGGTTGTTGTCGCGGATGGCGGCTGTCAGGCAGCCCTTGGCGTCATAGGCATTGGTCGGCGCGACCACCTTCAGCCCCGGCACGTGCATGAACATGGAGTGCAGGCCCTGGCTGTGCTGCGCCCCCTGGCCCCACGACTTGCCGATGATAGAGCGCACCACCAATGGCACCTTCGTCTGGCCGCCGTACATATAGTGCGCCTTGGCCGCCATGTTGATGAGCTGGTTCATGCAGAGAAGAAGGAAATCCATGCGGATGTGAACATGAATGGGCCGCATCCCGGCCATGGCGGCGCCGATGGAAATGCCGGTCACGGCGTCTTCGGACAGCGGTGTGTCCATGACGCGGTCCGGGCCGAATTTATCGAACAGGCCCTGGGTCGTGCCCTGGATGCCTTTGTGATCGTCGACGTTGAGGCCGATGACGAAGACGCCGGGGTCGAGGTCCATTTCCTGTTCGACGGCCTCATTGAGCGCGCCGACGTAGCTCAGGCTTCGCTGGCTTGAAGGATCAGTCGGCGTAGACATGGCTGAACAGCTCCTCCGGTTCGGGCCACGGGCTTTGTTCGGCGAACGCTATCGCTTCGGCGATCCGTTGCTCGACGTCTTTGTCGATGGCATCCCGTTCGGCGGCGTCGAGCATTTCGCCGGTGGTGGCCATGGCGTCGTTCTCTTGCCACGGGGCCAGTTCGTCGCGGGTCCGGTAGTCGTCGTCGTAATCCTCGCCGGGGCCGACGTGTTCACGCCAGCGGTAGGTCTTGCATTCCATGAACTGGGGACCTTCGCCGGCGCGAATGGCTTGAATGGCATCCACGGCGGTGCGGCGGATGGTGAAGACGTCTGCGTCGTCGATCTCATGGGTCGGAATGCCGTAGGTGCGGACCCGTTCGCACAAGGCTTCCGTCGCCCAGCGGTTGGACAGCGGCGAATGAATGGCGAAGCCGTTGTTCTCACAGACGAACAGGATCGGCAGCTTGTGCAAGGCGGCAAAATTCAGGGTTTCGGAAAATACGCCTTCCTCGGTCGCGCCGTCGCCGAAAAAGCCCGCCGTGATGCGACCCTCGCCACTGGGACGGCCTTCCCGTTTCATGGCGAAGGCGTAACCGGCGGCGATGGGGATGGTGGTGCCGACGACCGCCGACATGCCGAGCACGCCGGCCTTCATATCGACCAGATGCATGGACCCGGCCTTGCCGCCGGCGCCGCCGGTGCCCTTGCCGTACAGTTCCGCCATCATCTGGTTCAGGTCGCCGCCCTTGGCCAGATAGGCCGCGTGGCCGCGGTAGGTGGCCGACATCATGTCGTCGTCGTTCAGTGCGTCGCAGACACCGACGGACACCGATTCCTGACCGATCGACAGGTGCACCGGACTTTTGATCTTGTCGGAGGGATAGAGGCGGGCGATTTCCTCTTCCGTGCGCCGGATCAACCGCAGGGAGCGATAAACCCTGGCCAGTGTTTCCGGGTCGGGGGTATTTCCGCTCATGACCGCGTCCAGTGAGGGTTAAACAGGGGAAAGGCTCGTTTGAGTGAAATAAATTTTCCGATACCCGTCAGATACCATTAGCCCCTTGAAACATCAACATCTTCCTAGCCCACGGCCGTCTGTTGGCCGGGGGGTCGCCGGGACGGTTGCGGCGGCGGTAAGGCGGCGAATTGAATTCGTTCTGATTGCGGAATCAACGGTGTTGCGTATGGGCTTGCCGCATTTGTGTGGGCCGTTGGCCTGATCCGCCGGTGGGCCCGGACAAAACGCCCCTTAAGGACGGGAAGGGCCTTTCTTGCGGAACCGGAAGGACGGCCGGCTGAAAAACGCCGTCTTTGAATGCGAAGCGAATAATTTTTCCGAATGAACCCCGGTGGCCGGATCGGCGGGGAGCTCATTTTTACGCCAAGCAGATAGGGGGCAGATAGGAGGCAGATAGAGGGCCGGAGCGGAAATGAATGGATTGAATAATATGTTCCCCGGTTTTTTCAGGTGCCTTTCTGATGGGTTTCGGGACGGATGTCCTTTTTCCATCGGCTATCCGGGGGCCTAAGCGGGGTTTGCAGCGGGGAATTTCCCCGCCGTCCAGGAGGCTGGGAATTCCTTGGAATTCCGCGGGTTTTTTGACCTTCGGCGGCTTTGCCGGACGTGCTTTCCGCATCGATTTTCCCCTTGATCGGCAAAAACAACTACGATAGAAGTTGTTTTTCAGGTCTTATGGCCTGGAATCATTGCGCAGCAGATATAGTATGGGGCAAAAACAGCATCTACTAACCCTTGGTAATTATTGACAAAACCTTAATGTTTCGACTGGGGATTCTTTTATCGGGAGTGGCCCTTGGCGACGGCAAACGCGAAACAATCATACACAATACCCTGTTCCAGCCGTTTTCGCGACGATGTTTTGGCGCTGGCGGGGAGAAAAAAGGCCAACGTCGGCGATCTCGTGCGTTCCGTGGTTCTGATCGTTCCGCCAGCGTTGCTTTTAGCCTATCCGGACCCCGGAGAACCGGCGAAAGGCGACCGCGACGTGGTCTTGGTCAAGTCCGGGCGCTCCAAAGGCCGCCCGTGGCACCGCAAACCCCGCCTGCAGGCCCGTCTGGCGGCCGGATACGATATTCCGTCCCTGCGCCGGGCCTTGGGCCTGGCGCAGGCCATCGAAAAAAACGACATCGGCCTGCGCCTCGACGGGCTGGAACATGCAAGCGCCGGTGCCGGGGGGTGGTCCCCGGACATGGAGGACCGCCGCGAGGAGTCCCGGTTTGCCGCCGACGATGAAGAAGTCGCCCGCCTCGGCGCCATGGTCTCGGTACTGTCCTTCGAGCCTTTGGCCGACGGTGTCCACACGCGGGCGGAGGCCATGTTCGTGCTGGGCTTTGCACCGAGCACCAGGCCGGACCTCGGCGTTCTCAGGGCCCGCTTCCGCATGCTGGCGGCGATTCACCATCCCGACAGCGGTTACGGCAGCCATGAACGCATGAGCCAGCTCAACAGCGCCATGGATATCCTGCGCCGGGATTCGTGATAAAGTGAAAAAAACAGAGGGAGGAAGACCAAGCCATGCGCCTAAAGGATAAAACCGCCGTCGTCACCGGCGCGGGGTCGGGCTTCGGCGAAGGCATCGCGGTGCGTTTCGCCGAAGAAGGCGCAAGCGTGCTGGTTGCCGACATCAACGAGGACTCCGCCGCCCGCGTTGCACAGGCGATTTCCGACGATGGCGGCCGGGCGCAGGCCTTCCGCGTCGACGTTTCGGACACATCCCAGGTCAAGGCGATGATGGACGAGGCCGAAAGCGCCTTCGGCGGCATGGATATCCTGGTCAACAACGCCGGCATCGCCCAACGCCGGGGGCCGATGCTCGAGGTCACGGAAGACGAGTTCGAGCGTATCTACGCGGTCAACGTCAAAAGTATCTATCTCACCGCCGTTCACGGCATTCCGCTGCTGCGCAAAAGCGCCGACGGCAACATCGTCAACATCGCGTCGACCGCCGCCGTCAGCCCGCGCCCGGGGCTGACCTGGTACAACGGCTCCAAGGGTGCGGTGGTAACGCTGACCCAGTCAATGGCCGCCGAACTGGCGCCGGAAAAGATTCGCGTCAACGCCGTCAATCCGGTGATTGGCGAGACCGGCCTGACCGAAGCCTTCATGGGCGGCGACACGCCGGAGCTTCGGGAAAAATTCGTCGCCACCATTCCCCTGGGCCGCATGAGCACGCCCCGCGATATCGCCAACGCGTCGCTTTACCTGGCTTCCAACGAAGCCGACTTCATCACCGGGGTCGCGATGGAAGTCGACGGCGGGCGTTGTATCTAGAAGCCGCAGGCGCTGCATATAAAAAAAGCCCCGCTCCTGCATGTGAGGAACGGGGCTTATTTATTTTTTAACGCAAATGCGTAGCCGCGGATGTAGCCATCCGCTCGGGATTTGCTTTTTAATGCGCAAATGCGTCGTCGCGGATGAGGATTTTCCGCTCGGGATTTGCTTTAGACCAGTTTGTCTCCAGGCGTCTCGCCGTTGAAGAACGCGGTCAGGTTGTCGACCACCCGCATGCCCATGGCGACGCGGGTTTCCACCGTGGCGCTGCCAAGGTGCGGCAGCAGGACGACGTTCTCCATCGTCTTTAGCGCGTCCGGCACGGCCGGTTCGCCTTCGAACACATCCAGGCCGGCGCCGGCGATGGTGCCGGTGTTCAAGGCCTCGATCAGGGCGGCCTGTTCGATCACGTCCCCACGCGCCGAATTGATCAGGAACGCCGTCGGTTTCATCTTCGCCAGCCGTTCCGAATTCATCAGGTGATAGGTCTCCTTGCCGCCGGGGCAGTGGATGGAGACGAAATCCGACTGGCTCAGCACATCGTCGATGCTGTCGCACGCGGTCGCGCCGAGCTTGGCGGCGTCCTCGGGTGACGGCGGATACGGGTCGTGGAACAGCACCTTCATGCCGAACCCGTGGTGGCAGCGCTGCGCCATGGCGCGCGCGATGCGCCCGAAGCCGATCATGCCGATGGTCTTGCCGGTGACCTTGGTGCCCATCATGTGGGTCGGCCGCCAGCCGCTCCATTCGCCGGCCCTGACATGGCGTTCGCCTTCACCGGTGCGCCGGGCCACGGTCAACAGCAGGTTCATGGCGATGTCGGCGGTACAGTCGGTCAGCACTTCCGGCGTGTTGGTCACCGTGAAACCGGCGGCCTTGGCGGCATCCAGGTCAATGTGGTTGAAGCCGACGCCGTTCGACCCGATGATCCTGGCCGTCGGGCTGTCGACGCCCAGAACATCGGCGTTGACCGCGTCGGTCACCGTCGGGCAGAACGCGTCGCACGATTGCAGCGCCGCCTTCATTTCGTCCGCGGTCATCGGCGCGTCGGTTTCGTTCAGTTGCACGTCGAACACGTCCTGCATGTGACGTTCGACCTCTTCCGGCCAACGCCGGCTGACAATAACTTTAGGCTTGCTCATACGTTTCCTCGTTTCCTCCCTAAAATCGGGGTTTGAGTTTTAGCCCACGCCCCCCCGTAAATAAAGGGGGGCGAAAAAAGAGGCCTGCATAAAAGAACCGCCCGGAAGGGGAGCCTTCCGGGCGGCGGAACTTTGGTTTGGAATGCCGGGTTCTAGCGGCGGTCGCCGAATAGGCGGAGCAGCATCAGGAACAGGTTGATGAAGTCCAGATACAGCGTCAGCGCGCCCATGATGGCTTTCTTCGAGGCCGTCTCCGAACCATCGACTTCCGAGTACATGTTTTTGATCTTCTGTGTGTCATAGGCGGTCAGGCCGACGAAGATCAGCACGCCAAGCACGGAAATAACGAAATGCATGGCCGTGCTTTGCAGGAACATGTTGACAATACTGGCGATGATGATGCCGATCAGTCCCATGAACAGGAACGAGCCCATCCCGGTCAGGTCTTTTTTGGTGGTGTAGCCGTACAGGCTCATGGCGGCGAAGGTGCCCGACGTGATGAAGAACACGCGCGCGATGGAAGCCCCGGTAAAGGTCAGGAAGATGTGCGACAGCGACAGTCCCATGACAGCGGCGAAGGCCCAGAACACGGCCTGCGCCGTGGAGGCCTTCATCTTGTTGATGCCGAAGGTGAGCGCCAGAATGAATCCCAGCGGCGACAGCATGGCGATCCACGCCAGCATGGTCGGCTGGGCGACGCCGTTCGGTCCGATCACATACAGCATGTTCAGGATCGCCGGCGTGTTGGCCGAGGCATAAGCGATGATGCCGGTCAGCGCCAGGCCTGAAGCCATGTAATTGTAAATGCGGAGCATATACTCCCTGAGGCCGACGTCGATATCAGCCGCGTGGGCCTGAGCGCCGCTCATCTGAGCGGTGCGAAGGGAAAATTTCTCTTCAGGTCCGAAAGCCATCTCTATCTCCTAAAGTTAAGTGCGCGGGTCCACGGGACCCGACATAAGCGGTTCTTGTCGCTATATATGGCACAAAACCCCCGCCGATCAAGAGGACTATCGACCAGGAAAATGGCGAAAAAAAGGCTTATCGAAGCCCCAAAACGCCTACGGGAAACACTATTGTGGCGGGAACCGGTTGATATCGCCGTTGATGGCGGCGGCGCTGCGGGGTAAACAGGTTACGGACAAGGGACCCAGGAAATGACAGCGTTTAAATATGCCTATTCCGATGCCGCCGACTGGGCGGGGATCGCCAGAAACCTGGTGGACGGGCTGCTCAGCGGCGAGGACCTCGCTTTTGAGGACGGTGAATCCCTGCTGGGGTTTTTATACGTCACCGACGTGATCTCCGATGATGTCGGCTCAATCCTCACCTATCTGCGCCAGACAACGGGCATCGACGACTGGGTCGGGACCGTCGGCATCGGCATCTGCGCCACGGGTCAGGAATTCTTCGACCGCCCGGCGGCGGTGGCCATGGCGATCCGCCTGCCGGAGAACAGCTATCATGTCTTCCCGGCGCTTCTCGATGAGATCGAGGAATTCACGCCCGAGGCCCGCTCCTGGATCGAGGCCGTTTCGCCGCCTTTCGGCATTATCCACGGCGACCCCAACAACCAGCGCACGCCCGGTCTGATCGAGGGTTTGGGGATCGTGACGTCCGGCTTTCTGGTCGGCGGCATGACGGCATCGCGCAGCGCCCAGCCCCAGATCGCGAGCGACATCACCGGCGGCGGCGTGTCCGGCGTCCTGTTTGCGCCCGGCGTCGAGGTCGCCACCGGCCTGACCCAGGGCTGTCTGCCGGTCGGGCCGAGCCATGTGGTGTCGGACTGTGTGGACAATGTCATCATCGGACTCGACGGCAAAGAGGCGCTGGAGGTCTTCAAGGAAGATGTCGGCGAACTGTTGTCGCGCGATCTCAAGCGCGCGGCGGGCTACATTCACGCCGCCTTTCCCATCGAAGGCTCCGACACCGGCGATTATGTGGTCCGCAACCTGGTCGGTATCGACCCCGAGCGCGGTTGGCTTGCCGTCGGCGAGGATATCCAGGCCGGCGACCGGGTGTTGTTCGTGCGCCGCGACCCGAAAAGCGCCGAACAAGACCTCATTACCATGCTGGACAACCTGAAAAACCGCCTGCCGGGGCCGCCCCGTGGCGGAATTTATTTTTCCTGCATCGCGCGCGGGCCAAACCTGTTCGGGGAAGAAGGCAAGGAAATGGCCATCATCCGGGAGCATCTCGGCGATGTTCCGTTGATCGGATTTTACGGCAATGGCGAGGTTTCCAACAACCGGATCTACGGCTACACCGGGGTGCTGGCGCTTTTCCTCTAGAAGGATTTCTCGAACAAATGAAAATGAACCCACTCGGTCGCACCGGCATCACGGTCAGCCGCATCTGTCTCGGCACCATGACCTTCGGCCAGCAGAACACGGAAGAAGACGCGCACCGGCAACTGGATATGGCGCTGGACCATGGCGTCAACTTCATCGACACGGCGGAGGCCTATTCCTTTCCGGGCCGCCCCGAAACACAAGGGCGGTCGGAGGAAATCATCGGTACCTGGATGCAGGCGCGCGGCAACCGGGACAAGGTTGTCATCGCGACCAAGATCACCGGCCCCAGCAATGAGCGTTCCCATATCCGCAACGGCAAGCTTGATTTCAGCCGCGAGCAGGTTACGGCCGCCGTGGATTTGAGCCTGAAGCGGCTCAAGACGGACGTCATCGACCTCTACCAGACCCACTGGCCGGAACGGAAGGCCAACTACTTCGGCAAACTGGATTACGTCCACGCCGGGATACAGGATTTCACGCCGATGGAGGAACAGATCGACGCCTTGGGCGAACAGGTCAAGGCGGGCAAGGTTCGCGCCATCGGGGTTTCCAACGAAACCGCCTGGGGGGTGATGAAATTTCTCGAAATCGCCGAACGCACCGGCCTGCCCCGTCTCGCCAGCATCCAGAACCCCTATAACCTGATCTGCCGCCAGTTCGACATCGGCCTGGCGGAACCCGCGATGCGCGAAGACGTCGGCCTGCTGGCGTATTCGCCGCTGGCCTTCGGCGCGTTGACGGGAAAATACCTCGACGGGCAACTGCCCGAAGGCAGCCGCCACAAGCTGTTTCCCCAGTTCAAGCGCTACTTCAAGCCGAACGGGGTCAAGGCGGTGGAAGCCTACGTCGCGCTGGCGCGCGTGCACGGGCTGGAACCGTCGCAAATGGCCTTGGCCTTCGTTCATTCCAGGCCGTTCCTGACCTCGACCATCATCGGGGCGACGACGGAGGAACAGTTGAAGTCCAATCTGGAGACCGAGGACATGACGCTTCCCGAGGACGTGCTGGAGAGGATCGAGGCCATCCACGCCGACAACCCCAACCCGGGGCCTTAAAGGATTAAAGGCCATGCGGCTTTTCGTCGGCCTCTCGCTGCCCTCAGACCTTCGCACCGGGCTCGCCCACCTGAAGGGCGGCCTGCCCGGCGCGCGCTGGATCGACGAAGACAATTTGCACATGTCGCTGCGCTTCATCGGCGACGTCACCGGCGGGGACGAGCACGATATCGATCTCGCCCTGCAATCGGTGACCGGTGCGCCGTTCGAGGTGACGCTTTCTGGCCTCGGCACGTTTGACCGGCGCGGCCGGGTGCATTCCGTCTGGGCCGGGATAGAAAAAAATGAAGCCCTTTCCGCGCTGCGCGACCGCATCGAATCGGCGTTGGTGCGAACCGGGCGCGAGCCCGAACACCGGAAATTCACCCCGCACATTACCCTGGCCCGGATGAAGAACGGCTCCGCCGAGGCCGTAGCCGCTTACCTGGAAAGCCACGCCGGGTTCACCGCGCCGGCGGTCCTGGTCGAAACCGTCACCCTGTTCGAAAGCCACCTCAGCCACACCGGCGCGCAGTATTCGGTGCTCCGGGACTATCCGCTGCAGGGGCAGGGGAAATAAAGGGGGGCAAAGCAGATATCCGGGAAGGATCGCGGCCCGTCTGCTTCCAGGCTATCCCCGATAAGAGGGTCTCCGGTTTACTTGAAAAGGTTCATCTTTCCTAATTCTTCAAAGTCGCCATTTCCCATTGGCTTGAGAATCAGGAACGCCCCTTTCTCAACAGGGTCGAACGCTACCGCATTTATATTCGGTGCATGCGTGACCATGACAAGGTTTTCGCTTCCGGAGTACGAACCGATTCGTTGATTTAGCTGTTTGGTCGCGGCCTCCGCCTGGTTATGCGGCATTGTCTCTATCAAGGACAGGAACCCAGTTGGATTTACCCTGCCGAAAGCAAATTTCGCTGTATCGACTGTTCGGCAATAAGGGCTTGCCAGCACGTTCTTGACCGGAATCCCCTTTGACGCGAACATTTTTCCAATCTGAATGGCTTCATCTATTCCTTTCGAAGAAAGATTTCTTTCTCTTGCGCATGAAGGATCGCGAATCAGAGAGCCGCCAACGTCCCCTCCGGTGACAGTTGAAGTGTGCCGCATCAAAACGACGAGGCCCCCATCGGCAAGTTTATTCCAGAGTTCCGCTTCCGAAGCCGCCGCACCAGCGATGAAAGAGAAAGGCAAAATGCCCCCTGTAAGCGCAAAAAATAAATACAAAACTTTATGCATGGCGCTTTCCCACAAATGCTTAATCGGCGCCAGCCCATGATACTGCCCGCCAGATTTAAAATAAACAGAGCGGCCCTCTATGTCCGCTTATGGCTATTAGCGGACAGTATGCTGAGCCGTGGTTCACGTCCGCTTTAGCCCCGAAAGCAGACCTTTTTAGCCTTGGCGGTTATGTCTGCTTATGACCCGGAGGGGGATTTCCCTGAGGTAGGGTTGCAGGGGAATAATCATTTCAACGGCGGCGTAATTTGAGTATGATTACTGTGGATTTGAAGGCTTTCGGGGAAGATGTGCCGTGGCTGAAATTGCTTCCATTGGCGTTGGTCGCGCCATCCAGGCGCAGATCAACCAGAGGAACCTGCCCCAGCGGGAGGAACGGGCCGCCCCGGTCCAGACCACCCGGCAGGTTCGGTCGGCTAAGAAGCAGGAACTGGCGAACGAAAAGCTGGCACAGGCTATCCAACGCCGGAGGCAAACGGTTGACGACGCGCGGCGAGCCCAACTGGCGGACCAGGCGCTTTATGCCGCCCAGCGCAAGTCCCAGAACATCCAGGACTCCGACCGGCAGTACGCGTTACTTCAAGCCGACATCACCGAGGAAACCCTGCGCGCCCGGGCGCTCGAAAACGAATCTGGGCCGCTCCCGCCGTTACCGCCCCGCGAGCTTACGAGCACGGTGCTGACCCCTGCCGATATTGAAGCCCGCGATAGCCTGAACAGCGTTTCCGAGTCCAACCTGCCCCGCGGCAGCCTCGTCGACATCTACGCCTGAAATTGCCACCTGAGGGTTCTTCGTTGGCGAACGCGCGGCGCTGCCGTCTCCGGGTCCCGGGCGTTTTTCAGTGGCTAACCCGCTTCACTGAGAACACTCTCCATGAACGACAAGGATTCCCCGGTGAAGCGCCACATATTCTCTTCCCTGTCCGATAAACCTGTTTCCAGGGTCATCGATCGCTCCAGAGGACCGACCATGGCAAAGCACGAGTGTCCGGGCGCGTCACCGTAGCGGTTTCCCGTCGGCCCGCTGGCGCCGGTCTCGCTGAACCCCCAGGTGGACCCCAGCCGCTCCCGTATGGCCCGCGCCACGATCAAGGCATATTCCTCCGTCGCCGCGCGCATGGTGATGGCCTCCTTGGGCAAGCCGAGCAGACCGAGCCGCGCGGAATGGGTGTAAATGACGCCGCCGCCAAGGAAGTACGCTGATGCCCCGGGCACAGCCAGCAGGGCCGCTGAGATCAAACCACCGGCCGACGATTCCGCGACGGCAACCGTATCTGCCCGGGTCTTGAGGCGTTCACCGAGGGTCGAGGCCAGGGAGGTCAATCTGTCCATATCAGGTCAATCCCGCGTGCTTGGCGCTTGTTACGTATGTCAGTCTATTGTGCCTCGGTGATTCTGTAATGGCTAACGAGAATGTGAATGTCCGCTCCTGGCTATTAGCGGACACTTTGCTGCACCTTGAATTATGTCCGCTTTGCCCCCGAAAGCGGACATATTTGGCGACGGTGTCAAAGGTCTGCTTGTGACCCAAAGCGGACATTGGCTGGATTATAAGATTAGGGTGAACGCGTGTTTCTTAGATTCAACCAAGGGCCAGCCCCCAAAAGGGGGCCGGCCTTAACTTTTGTGTGTGGGCACTCAGCACTTGGAGCCATATTCCCCCTCTGTTACTATATCTGGGTAATGAGGGGGCGCTAGTCGCAAAATATGGTGGAAATTTACAATATTACGCCGCCGTTTTGGCTGCGTAAATGGCCGGCGGCGGTGGCGGGGCTGGCGTTGCTGGTTACCGCCTGCGCCACGCCGGGCGCCAAACCCGGCTCAGGGCTTGGCCTGGCGGACGCGGGGCTGACGTCAATGCTGGCCGGCGTCCCGGAAAAGCGGCTGGGCGACCCTTATATACGCGCCGCAGTCAAAGCGCTTGAGGAAGGCCGCCTCAAAGACGCCGGCGCCGGCTTCAACCGGGCCTTGAAGTTCGATCCCCAAAACGCCCGGCTGCATTTTCTCAATGGGCTGGTCTATCACCTGCGCGCCGAGCGGGGCGACGCCGGCCAGTACGAGATGGCCGAGGTCGGCTACCGCCTGGCGTTGCAGTTCGACCCCGGCGACGCGCCGGCAGCGCGCCAGATCGGACACCTGAAATTCCGCCAGCAACGGTTTCGCGAGGCCCAGAACGCCTTTGCCTACGCGCTGCTGATCGACCCCGGGGACGCTGGTGCCGGGCAGGGGCTGGCGGTGTCGTCCTATTTCGCCCAGGACCTGAAAACGGCGGTGGCGGCGGTGACCAAGGCCATATTAAGGACCCCCAGCGATCCCGGTGCGCTCAGGACGGCGGCGATGGTTGCGGCTGCCAGGGGCGACTTCGTCGAGGCCGATGGCTTCCGCGACCGCTATCTGTCGGCGGCTTCGGCCAAGCCTTACCAGGCCGCCCGGCTTCAGAGCCGCATCCGGGACTGGAAACGGCTCTATCAACGCCGGCCGGGGATGCGTCAGGCCCAGTTCACGGAAAGCCAGACAAAGCAGGGCCTGGACCCGCCCGAAGCCGGGGAGGGGGGCAGCGGAGAAAATCGTGACGGCGACCAGGAGGACCCGGACAAGCAGACGAGCAAACCGGTGATCCCCCGCATGGCGCTTGTCGACGTCACCATCATCCGTTCCGAGGAACGCCGCGCCACCGACAAGGGGATCAACCTGCTAAGCGGATTGCAGATATCGATGACCGGCGATTTTTTCGATTTCAAGCGCGCCCGCAGTCACGATCTGGACGCCGGCACCAAAACTACAAGTCGTCAGAACGACAACAACCTCAAGCTGTCGTTCCCGACCTCCGGCATCACCTATAACCTCAATATTTTCAACGACAACGACGACCGCAACGAAGTGCTGGCGCGCCCGACCCTGGTGGCGCTGGACGGTAAGGCGTCGGAATTCTTCTCCGGCGCCTCGTTCCATGTTGCGCTCGATGGCGCAGCCGGCAGCGAAGGTTCCGTCACCGAGGTGCCGGTGGGACTGCGGCTCAGGGTGACGCCGCGCTTCATTGACGACGATACGGTCGAGCTTTCCGTCGATGCGGCCCGCGCGTTCCTGGAATCGCGCTCGTCCAATGTCGGCTTTGCCAACTTTGCCCAGATCTCGAAGACAACCCTCAACGCCAACGTGGCGCTCAAGTTCGGCGAGACGATGGTGCTGTCGGGGCTTTCCGAGCGCGAGGACGAGTTCCTCAAGGACGGCGTGCCGTTCCTCAAGGACATCCCCGGTGTACAGTACCTGTTCGGCCACGAGGATACGCTGGAATTCAAGAAATCCGTCCTTATCCTGCTGACGCCGCGCAACCCCAGCTTCGTCCACCGCGACGGCACGCCCAAGGTGTCGCGGGACGCGCCCGCCGACGCCAGGGCCGACCAGTCGAGCCTGGGCGAACTCAAGCAACGGCCCGGCTGGTTTAAACCGGCGTCGCACCTGGACGCGGTGTTCGAGCACCTGAAGGACCGCAAGCTGTTCAAGGAGTTCCGCGCCGGCGACGTGGCGTTGGAAGACTGGGACAATCCGGAGTCGCTGGCCACCGACATCAAACGGTCGCTGCAGTTTTTGTATTTCTAGGGTCGTCGCGGGAGCCGTCTGAAAAAGATCTCAGACGGCCCGTGAAAAAACGCCGTCTTCCCCTGGAACCCGGCGAATCGTAGTTTCGGGGAGCGGCCTTTAAGCAACCCGAAGGAGCCGTTCGTTTGCCAAAGCTCCTATCCCTATCAGTGTTTATTTAAAAACCGTGCACCTTCCAGACGTGGCTGACGGATATATCCACATGTTCCGTAACCGTGTCATCGACCTCCTGGCCAGCCCACTTATTGAATTTTTTAGGACTGGTTTTCTCGGCAAGGAAGGGAAAGAGCGATATACCCCCAAATGAAATTGGGTGGCTAGGGTCATTCCAATGAACAATGGCGCTGATACCGGTGGTGACCTTGAACTTTCCTCTTCTTTTCTTTCCTACAAAATCACCGTCATTTTCGTTGTACACCCATTGAAAGGATATAAACGAGGTTTCATCCCAGATGCGGGGTTTTTTGGGGATTAGTTTCAAGAACGGAGACACATTCAGCCTGGTTGTCGGGTCCGTTGTTTTGGTCACCTTGAGCCCGGTATACAGCTTATGGCTTTTTCCAGAGAAATCCCATCCATAGGCAAAGACAGGCCCGATAGCGCCGCCTTGGGTCTGCCCCTCAACGGAAAGCCCCACCATCAAGCCGGCAGGATCAAAAATTGAGGATTCCGCGGCATGGGCTTCATTGATGAACAGGGATTTGGCATATTTGGTCCATATGTCGGGATCGGCCTGGGCCGATTTAATTTCCGACAGGCCGGAACCAAGCAGTGCGGTTATTTTCCTCTCGCGATCATTACCGGTCATCGTGCAGAAAGCGTCGCTGGTCAGCAATGCCTCCATTTTGCCCTTGTTTCTCTTCAAGGACTTGTCGATCTTCTCAAGGCTTTTGCCGATCTTTTTCATGGCGGCCTGGGCTTCGGGAAGAAGTTTATGGATACTTTTGTTGACCATTTCCCTAGCCTTGTGCGTCAGCTTGTTCGTTTCTTTTTCGGCAGTTTCCAGGGCTTTGTTCAGCCCGGGCACCGATTTTTTAAGCGTATCCAGCCCTTTTTGCGCCACCTTCATGGCTTCCTTTTCAACCGTTGAAAGCCCTTTTTCTGCCTTGATGGCGTAGCGAAGCGTGCGCACCCCCGTCAGGCACGCCGCCAATGCCGTGTCGATGCATTTATTGGCGATAAAGTCCTCGGCCAGGCCCTTGTCGCACGACGGAACCCTTTCAACAATCAGGCACGGGCGCTGGCCCCGTTTGCCGCACGCGCCCTTCTTGTAGCAGGTGTAGCCGGAAACCGGGTTGCCGACGGCAACGTTGCCGGACGCGCATTGGTTCTTGGCCAGGCAGGCCTTGGGCTCATTGACGGCGGCGATGACCGTCCTGTTGTATCCGCTCGGACACGACCAGCATTCGCCCTTGCCGATGTCGAGAAAACTGCCTTTCGGGCACGGCAGGCCGCCCTTGTAGGCGGCGCTCGCCATTTGGCTGCCGATACTTTTGACGCAGGCCTTTTTCGATGCGACGTGATAGGCCGTGCGGTTGTAGTCCTTGGGGCAGGTCCAGCAGGCACCGCCTTTATAGACGTCCCAGAACTGGCCCTTGCTGCAGTCCCAGGGGAACGTCGCGCTTTTTTTCCGCGAAGCCCTTCTCAGCGATTCTCTGGCGGCCCGCTGACAGGCCTTGTCGGACTTCACCGACCAGAGGAGAGTGCGGTTGTAGTTGGACGGACACCGGTAACAAGACCCGCCGTCGATCGGGTCCCAGAACGACCCGCCCGGACATCTACCCCTGGCCCTGTCGATATATTCAGCCTTTGCGAAGCCGCAGGCTTTATAGTTCTCACCGCCGCACTTCGGCCCCTTCTTTCGGGCGATGGGTTTGTAGGCCTTCCTTTCGGTAAAGCGCCATTCGGCCTCTATGTCCTTCGGGTATCCCGTTTCCGCATGGTCTTTCTTGTTGTTGTAGCGGATATATTGTTGCTGGTTGAACAGATAGGACTTTTTGCCGTCCCACTTCAGCGCCGCATCGACGCCGTCCGCCCACACGCCTTTCCAGGACTGGGGGATTTTCTTGGTATAATCCGTTTGGTCTTTTTTGTAGTCGTAGCGTTTGACATCACCGCCCTTGAAGAAATAAACCTTTTTGCTGCGGGGCCAGACGACGACCGCGTCGATATCCCGGTCCCAAAGCCCATTCCAGTTGCCCTTGATTTTCTTCGGGTACCCCTTATCGACCTTGTCCTTGACCATGTTGTAGCGCAGGTATTCATCGCCCTTAAAGAAATAAACCTTCTCGTCGGTCCATTTAAAAACGGCATCGATGTCCTTGTGGAAGTTCTCCGGCATGCCATGCCAATAGTCCTTGATTTTAGCAGGATATCCAGAATCGGGCGTTTTGCTGCTGTGGCCGTAGCGGTAATACCACTCGCTATAAAAGAAATAATTCTTGTTGCCGTGGGTAAACGCGGCATCGACCGTTGTCATATCCGGCGCATCGGGATCCGCAGCAGCGGAAGCCTCATGCAACCCAAAAGCCGATAACACCAAAAAAAGAATAAGAAAAATACGACAGTTAAGCGTTTTCATTGCCCCCCCTAATTGCATCCCTTGCCTGGGTGATAAGAAGTTTTCCAGACTACGGACAGCTAACGCGTGCATCTGAATTTAATTGAAGCAGATATCTATCGAAGAATCAAAAACCGTCATCCCGGCATATATGCCAAAAGGCTATGCGCAGCCGTAACGATTAGCTTTCGTCAAGGGAGGGGATGGCTTCGGCTTGGGATTTCTTGCATGGCCCATGTCCGCTTCTGGCTATTAGGAGATATTTAGCTACGCCCTGATTTGCTTCCCCTTTGCCCCTCAAAGCGGACATTACTCCCGCTGAGCTACGCGCCCGGGTAAGGTGGCCACGTAAAGAGGCCCGGCCGGTTCTGTCAAGGAAGCTGCTCGAAGGCCGCCGGAAGGTCGTCGAAATGGTCGATGATCAGGTCGGCGCCCAGGTTTTCCGCGGGCCCCTTGGTATAGCCGAAGCGCGCCACGATGACCGGGATTCCCGTGCCGCGCGCCGCGTTCACGTCGTTGGCGTTGTCACCCACCATCACCGCCTCGCCTTGGCCCGCGCCCAGGTTGTCGAGCGCCGCCTGCAGGTGGCGGGGGTCCGGCTTTTTGACGCCGGGAATGGTGTCGCCGCCGATGACCACGTCGAGGTGGATATCGAGGCCGAGCGCACCCAGGATCTCCATGGTCGCGTCATAGGGCTTGTTGGTGCAGACGGCGAGGTCGTATCCGGCCTCTTTCAGCCGCGCCAGCACCTCGACCCCGCCCGGGAACGGGCGGGTCAGGTCGGCGGCGTGGTCCGCGTAGAAATTGAGGAAGCGCTTCACCGCGTTGTCATATGTGGTCGCGTCGGGCATGCCGCCGGTGGCCTCAAAGGCACGTTCCACCAGTTTTGGCACCCCGTCGCCGATCATGTTGGTGACGGCGGGCAGGTCGATCTGGCCGCGGCCTTCCTCGGCCATGATGCGGTTGGCGGCGACGTGGAGGTCCGGCGCGCTGTCGACCAGGGTGCCGTCGAGATCGAACAGGACGGCCTTAATGTTTGAAGAAGGCATTTTGTGACACCATTTTTCGTAAGAATCGGTAACAATCTTTGACTTGGCGCCCTTCGGTGCCCTGTAGCATCGTCCGGCCCGGAACGAGCCCGAATTCCACATTCAATTTCAGTCCCTTATGTATCGAACCCCAGCCCCGGACCCAAGAAAAAAATGAGCGAAAAACCTTCCGTTCTCCCTAAAATCGCCACGGTCGTTCTGGCCGCTGGGCTTGGCATGCAGTTGCGATGAACCTGCGACCCCTGCCGTGTGAAGGTCCGCTTTGCCCCCGGACCGCAGGGGCCGCTTCAGCGGCCAAAGCGGACATTCCATAGGAAACTGATTCCCCCCCTTGCGCCAGGATGCCGACGGAGAAACTGCAATTAGGCCGAAGAGCAATTTAAAAAACAGACTTCTAATCGGGGTTTAGATGTAAGTTGGAATGCTTTTATTTTTTAACCGGGGGAAGGGAAAGCCATGCCCGTTGTCAACGAGGAAAGTGGTACGACCATAGACGAAATCGCTGATGGTATTCACCGCATTAGCACACCAATCCCTCCAAGCGATGACTTGCCACCTGGGTTCACTTTTAATCAATATTTGATTGCCGGTGAAACCCCCCTTCTTTATCACACCGGCCTTCGGCAGATGTTTCCCCTCGTTTCCCAGGCGATTGCTACGGTTCTGCCGGTCGAAAAATTGCGTTATGTCGCTTTTTCCCATGTCGAAGCCGATGAATGCGGTGCACTGAATAATTTTTTGGAAGCGGCCCCAAATGCCGAGCCATTATGCGGTGAAATCGCGGCTATGGTCTCAATCGGGGACATGGCTGACCGGCCTCCGTGTGTGATGACCGACGGCGAAACCATAAATCTCGGGCAGCACAAAGTTACGTGGGTTGCGACTCCGCACCTGCCGCATGCCTGGGAATGCGGGCATCTGTATGAAAGCGAGACCCGCACACTTTTTTGCGGTGACCTTTTTACCCAATTCGGCTCCGAGCATCCCGCGGTCACTGACGGCGATATCCTGGAAACGAGTGAACAGGCGCGGGCGGCCTTGGATTATTATTCACATACGGCCAATTGCGAGGCCCTAATCGAAAAACTTGCCGCTTTTGAACCGGAGAACCTGGCCTGCATGCATGGCGCTGCCTGGCGTGGCGATGGGGCGGCATTATTGCGTGCTTTGGGACAGCGCCTGACGTCATAGCACGTAAACCGTTAAAACCGAGCGCCGCACGTCCGCTCCTGGCTATTGGCGGACTCCTGCTCGCACCAAAATCGGGAGAAGCTTACTTCTAGGCTGAAAGACGAAGGTGTGTGTGTTTTGGCCACTGGGACCTTGTTGTCCCACCCCTGAAAATTCGTCATGGTTTCAAAATTATAATATAAGCCATATACGGTTCCCAAGCGTCAGGCGGTTCAAAGGAACGGACATTGGCTGATCAACGAATGACATTTGAACAGGCGCTCCAAGCGGCGCTTGGGCTCATTCAGGAAAAGCGATATTCCGAAGCGCTTACGTACGTGAACGGTGTCCTCGCCGTTAACCCTGGCCATCCGGACAGCTTGTGTCTCCGGGGAATCATCGACCTTTGCGAAAATCGCCTTAACGCCGCGGCCAACTGTTTTCGGCGGGTTCTCGATCTTGTTCCCGATCACGAATCAGCACAACGTCATCTCAACCAGATCGATCAGAGGATGAAGGAGGTTCGTTCCAGTCCGTACCTGATGGATTTCGTCCATAACCAAGCGGTGTATATGGACTATCCCCGAAATATCGGCATTGAAACCGTTGGCCGATGCAATGCGGATTGCACATTCTGCCCCCACGAAAGCCTGGACCGGAAGTTCACCGAGATGGACGATGACCTATTCGAAAAAATTATCAGAGATCTGGAGGAAATACCGCCCACTATTCCGATCAATATTTTTCCCAATCTGGTCAATGAACCGTTCATGGACCGCAAGATTTTTCCGCGGCTCAAGAAAATCAATGAACGTCTGCCACAAGCGGCGCTCACAATTTTCACGAACTTCAACGTCGTGCACCGGAATTTTTTTGAGGACCTGGCTCAGATTAAAAACATTCAGTTGTTTAATGTTTCCTTCAACGCGGCGAACAAGGAAGAATATGAATCGGCGATGAAAATCGATTTCGCGAGAACCGTCAAGAACCTGAAAACCCTGATGGAGAAAAATCGCAAAGAGAAATTCTTTGCGAGTCCGGTTCTTCTCTCACGGGTTTCCAGCCCGTCCGATCTTTCCGCCGACGGTCGTTATGCAGATGAATGCGCCCGGCTTTTCGATACATTTACCGCAGGGGAAGATTTTCTGGCGCAGGTCAAAAGCCGGACGAATTGGCTCGGCAGCCTGGGCGGCGATCAAAGCAACCTTCCGAACGAACTGCCATGCAATGCATGGTTCGATATTAATATTTTCTGTGATGGCACCGTTCCCCATTGTTGCATGGACGCCACGGGCAAATATTCCATCGGCGATGTCAAAACATCATCGGTGCTGGAGATTTATAACGACGACAAGTTTCGATTCATGCGCGAAAGGCTGACGATCCGGGAAGGCGTGCACCCCTGCAATACGTGCTCGCTTCTTCAATAAACGGTCGGGGATTTTCCGGCACATATTGGCGAAATTGGCATCCCCCGGGGATCCGTCCATATGTCCGCTTGTGGCTATTAGCGGAAATTTCAGTTGCCTCGCTTACGGAGACGCTAAACAATTCGTTATCCCCGCCCTGCAGTGTGACGCTGTCGCCGGTCGCGTCTGTTAAGATGCTATACTTTACTCTTGGGAAGCGCCAATAGGGGATTGTGCGATGATTAAATTTAGCCTCCACCCTCAACTGGCCGAGAGCACGCTGGACCTCGGCCCCTTGCCGCTATCCGAAGCCCGCATCAATAACGACAGCCGGTTCCCATGGATCATCTTGATTCCCCGAGGTAAAGGCCTTGTGGGTCTCCATGATTTGGGAACCGGCGACCTGCAAGTCATGATGTTGGAAATTAGGGATATGTCGCGCTTGCTCGTAGAGGCGTATTCGCCTGACAGGATCAACGTCGGGGCGTTGGGAAATATTGTGCCGCAGTTGCATGTGCATGTGATCGCCCGCTTCGAAACGGACCCGGTCTGGCCTAACCCGGTATGGGGTGCCGGCAGTCCCGTGCCTTATGACGAGGAAAGCCCGGAACTTGGAAAAATTCGGGATGCCTTTAAAAATTATACATCTGTCTAATATCCGCTTATGGCTATTATCGGATCTTCAGCCACACCCTGAATTATGTTCGCTTTGCCCGCGAAAGCAGACATTCCGCAGATTACGGAAACAGGTTCAAATTACGGCGCGCCGTTCGGCAATTGTACGATGACCGTGGTTCCCTTGCCCAGCTCGCTCGCTATCGCCAAATTTCCACCGTGAAGCTCAACCAAGGATTTTGCCAGCGACAACCCGAGGCCGGTGCCTTCGTGGTTGCGCCTCATAATGTCCTTAACCTGACCGAAGGGTCGGAGGATTTTTGGGATGTCATTTTTCTCAATCCCAATACCAGTATCATCGACCCTTAGAATCACCGCATCATCGCTCGCCTCCAGCGCAATCTCTACCTTTCCCCCATCCGGCGTAAACTTGATCGCATTGCTCAACAGGTTGAGGAGGATTTGTTTCAACCGCACTTCATCGGCTTTAATGGAGGGAACGGATTCGGCTATCTTGTATGACAGCTTCACGCCCTCATTGGCGGCTCGTTCCTTCACCATCGTTATGCAATCCTGAATGAGCTTTTCAAAATCGACGACTTCTTTATCCAGGTCGAGTTTTCCGGCTTCAATCTTGGATACATCGAGGATGTCCTGGATCACGGCCAGAAGGTGGTTGGCGGAATCGTTGATGTTGGTTGCGTAGTCGCTGGATTTGGCAAAATCCAGTTCACCCATTCCCTGTCCCATCAGGATCTGCGAGAAGCCGATGATCGAGTTCAAAGGCGTTCGCAGTTCATGGCTCATGTTGGCGAGGAACTGGCTCTTGGCGTAATTGGCATATTCGGCCTCCGTCTTGGAAGAGAGGATGGCGTCTTCTGCCCGTTTGCGTTGGGTGATGTCCTGCAACAAGACGGTGAATATTTTTTGGCCGTTAACCACTAACTTTGACACGGATGCCGATGCCGGGAACTCGGAGCCGCTTTTTCTGAGGCCAGCAATTTCCATGCGTTCATTCATCAGGTGGTGGTCGTCATCAGAAGCATCGAACGTCCTTACATGTTTGGCGTGACCGTTGCGGGAGCGTTCCGGCATCAGCATATCCAAAGGCTTGCCCAAAACTTCTTCGGCGCTATAGCCGAAGATACGCTCCGCGCCTTGGTTAAAAAGGCTGATGTTCATATTCTCACCGATGGCAATCACCGCCTCAGGCGCAATATCTAGGATACCGGCCAATCGAGCCTGGGCCTCCAATGCGGCTTCTTCAGCTTGCTTGCGGACGGTGATGTCCTGCACTGTTCCTATCATGCGAATTGGCGTGTCAGCGGCATCGAAGGTCACCTCGCCAAATTCGTGGACAACCTTTTCGGTACCATCGGCTAGTACGATGCGATGACCTATGTTGTAGGGTGTGCGCTCATTAAGTGCGCTATCGACGGCGTCGATAACATCCTGCCGGTCTTCAGGATGGATGGCGTCGAGAAAAGCCTCGTAAGTGGCCCCGAACTGTTGCGGTTCGAGGCCGAAGATGCGGTAAATCTCATCGGACCACCAGAGCTCGTTTCCAACAATATTCCAGTCCCAATTGCCGAGGCTGGCAATCCGTTGCGCCTCGGACAGACGCTGCTCGCTTTCCTTGAGTGCTTCCTCGGCATTCTTGAGCGAAGTGATATCGGTCTGGATGCTGACGATGCTGCCGCTGGAGGTGATGTTATCGCGCGTCAACAGCGTGCGGCCGTCGCGCAACCGGATGACAAACGTTTTGGCTAGTTCCCTCGCCGAGGTTTCACGACGGTTCATATATTCTTCGGTTTCATCTTCAGCAAGGATGACGGTACCGCGTTCGATATCGAGGCGACCCAAGTCCAATGTATGCACGCCTGGTGTCGCTTCCTCGTCGCTGTAGCCGAAGAAATCCTTGTACCGAGAATTACAAACCACTAACCGCCCATCAGGACCGTACAACACGAATCCCTCATATATCGACTCGAGCGCCTCCATCAAGAAAGTCTGAGATTTGGTGAGCGCCTTCTCCGCCTTCTTGCGCTCGGTGATGTCGACGCCAATGGTGCCTATCTCCCTGACGGCACCCGTTTGATCCAATATCGGGAATTTCGTGACAAGAAAGTCAATGGTTCCTTTATTTGAGATAATTGGCCTTTCCTCGATCAAGACACCTTTCGTCTCAATGACCTTCTGATCATGTTTGGTGGAATTTTCTGAAGTCTTATTATCAAAGAGCTCAGAGATACTTTTCCCCACAATGTCCTGTTGTTCAAAACCAAATAGTTCAGCGTACACTTGGTTTACGAGCTTGTAGCGTCCTTGCGCATCTTTGAGCGAAATAAACGCCGGCGAGTTGTTAATGATATTCCGGAATCGTTCCTCACTTTCCATGAGTGAACTTTCAATCTCCTTACGCTCGGCGACCTCGTTTTCCAGACGTAAGGAACGACTGATTGTCGAGTAGACAAAAGCCGCCAGCACCAAGGTGAGCAGAGCGGATGGCAACGCGGCACTCCAGGTCCCCCATGAAACGCCGACGCCAAAATTCGGCCGCACAGGCTTCGCGACGAGGGTCCATGTCCTATCCCCAATGGAGAACGAGTTGGTTACGCGCGGCCCGACCCCCACTTCCGCCTTTGTCAAAACAGTCCTTTTTGTGTCGGCCCGCGCCCGAGAACTATGGAAGTAAAGAAGCTGCTGCCCCTCTGCTGCATTGTCATCATACAAATAAATGTCGATGCCTGCGGCACTGCGAAGGCTCCGCCTCTTTTCATAAGTGCTTTCGACCACCTTCTCGATGTCAATCACGCCAAGAGCGAAGCCGCGCAGGTGTTGCCGTCGCTGCAAAACGGTCTCTCTCGGTTGATCAACGCCGTAGATCGGCGCAAAAATTAGGATTCCGGCACCACCTTGGATCAACGCGATCTTCTCGCTGACGGTGAAATTGCCTATATCCCGCGCCTTTTCCAGGGTGGTCCTTCGGGCCGGATGCGATCCGAGATCAAACCCGAGGGCCGCCTCATTACCTTGGTATGGCTCGACGAAATAAACGGGAAAGTATTCGCGTCGTGGCCCGGCGGGGATTACCTTTCCGTCACCCGAACGCTCTGTAATTTGGAAGTTTTGGAACCCATCTTCCCGTCCTGCGGCTTCAAACGCCGGCCGTTCGGAAGCAGCGACCCTTGGTATCCATTCGATTGCTTGAATGGCTGGAAACCGGTTCAGCACCGAGCGCAGAAAAAGTTCGAATTCCTTGCGGCCCACATGCTGCGAGGCATTGAAAAAGCCAACTAGAGAGCGGATAACTTCCTGTTCATTGGTGATGGCATGCTCAACCGATCTCAATCGGTCCGTCGCTCTTTCCTCGAACGTATGGTTGGCTTCAGCAAAGTCGGTTGCCCTGGAAAAATTGTAAAGCTCATAGGAAATGAAAAAGCCAGCGACGAGAATTAATCCCACAAGCCAATAACGACGATCCACGGACAAGGATCGTTTCATTTCACCGGACTCTCTTGTCAAGATGCCCTCGCCGCCATCATTCACATCAAAAAATGTGGAGTTTCGACCAACTTCCTACGACATTATTTTTTATCGATAGAATTCTATCTTGATTTATGTAACGGGGGTGTTTCAAAACATATCATTATATATTGAAGTCGAACGTCCGCTCCTGGCTATTAGCGGACTCTTTAAGCGGCAGCCAATTATGTCCGCTCTTACCCCGATAGCGGACATTAGGATATGGTTGAAGCGGATTTGATGATTGTCCGGGCATAGCCGGCTTAACTACATTAGCAGGGGAATCACCATGGAAGCGCGTGCCGCAGTGGCTTTCAAAGCGGGTGAACCGCTTAGCATCGAAAAGGTCCAACTCGAAGGACCAAAGGAAGGCGAGTGCCTAGTCGAAATCAAGGCTACGGGCATCTGCCATACGGACGAGTTCACCCGCTCCGGTGACGACCCGGAAGGCCTGTTCCCGGCCATCCTCGGCCACGAGGGCGCCGGCGTTGTTCTCGAAACCGGCCCAGGCGTCACAACTCTAAAGCCCGGCGACCACGTGATCCCCCTTTACACGCCCGAGTGCGGGACGTGCGAATACTGCCTTTCGGGCAAAACCAACCTGTGCCAGGCGATCCGCGAAACCCAAGGCCAGGGCCTGATGCCCGACGGCACGTCTCGGTTTTCCTTAAACGGCGAAAAAATTTTCCATTACATGGGCACATCGACTTTTTCAAACCACACGGTAGTGCCCGAAATCGCGCTTGCCAAAATCAGGGATGACGCGCCTTTCGACAAGGTTTGTTACATCGGGTGCGGCGTCACCACCGGCATCGGCGCGGTCATAAATACCGCCAAGGTCCAGGCCGGTGACAACATCATCGTTTTCGGCCTCGGCGGCATCGGGCTTAACGTCGTCCAAGGCGCCCGCATGGCCGATGCCAACATGATCGTCGGGATCGACATCAACCCCAAACGCAAGGAACTCGCCGAAAAATTCGGCATGACCCACTTCGTCAACCCGAACGAAGTCGAAGGGGATCTGGTGCCTTATCTGGTCGAATTGACCAAAGGCGGCGCCGACCATTCCTTCGAGTGTGTCGGTAACGTCAACCTTATGCGGCAAGCCTTGGAATGTTGTCACAAGGGCTGGGGCGAAAGTACCATCATCGGCGTCGCTGGCGCTGGCCAGGAAATCTCCACCCGCCCCTTCCAACTGGTTACCGGCCGCGTCTGGCGCGGAACTGCCTTCGGCGGCGCTCGGGGCCGTTCCGATGTGCCGGAGATTGTCGATTGGTACATGGACGGCAAGATCAACATCGACGACCTGATCACCCACACCATGCCCCTGGACGATATCAACCAGGCTTTCGATCTCATGCACGCGGGTGAAAGCATTCGCAGCGTTGTCGTTTACTAAACCTTAGGTCCGCTTATGGCTATTATCGGACATTCAGCCACACCCTGAATTACGTCCGCTTTGCCCCCGAAAGCGGACATGGAAAAGTAGAGAGAAACCTCTAATTCTCCTTGATTTTTTCCTTAATATGTTCTACATTTGTTCTAGTTTTTTCCATCGCTCTTTATCCCATGCTCTTGGACATTGTGAATAAGGATGCCATCAACGCTTTTTTGGGGCACGGCCGTCGGCGTTTGCCGGTGGTTGCGGAAACCGGCGCAAAAAATGGCTGTTTTTCAGTCGGTTGGAATCAAAATGATGATAAATGATGAGTTTTTCGCCGTTCTATGAGACGCAAAATGTGTTAAATCAATAGGTTAGTGGATTTTGAGAGTCCGAAAATGATGAGTTCCGGACGAGTCTCTGACGAGTTTTTGACGAGTTCCCGACGAGTTTCAGGCGACATTCCGACGACTCCCGGACGTATTGCCGGCGGTCCTCGTCGTCTGTTCGTGAAATGCCTGCAAATGTAGATAAATGCAGGCTTTTGCCTACATTCCCTACGGGATTTTACATAATACGGCGAAACCCCGTCAGCAGCCGTATTTCCGTAAACTCCGGTCCACCGAGGCGACATAGCCGCCGCCGAACAGGCGGACGTGGACCAGCAGCGGATACAGGTTATAGAGGTCGAGGCGTTCCTCGAAGAAACCGGGACGGATCGGCCGGTGTTCGTTGTAGCGGTCGAAAAAGGCGTCGCCGAAGGTGCTGAACAGGGTCGAAAAGGCCAGTTCGATCTCCGCGTCGGCGTAATAGATGGCGGGATCGACGAAACCGGAAATGCGGCCCCGGTTGGCGAGCACGTTGCCGCCCCACATGTCGCCGTGAATCAGCGACGGGGCCGTATCGTCGGCGATCCCCTCGTCCAGCCATTGGCCGAGCTTTTCGGCGAGTGTCTCCACCCTTGCCATCAGGTCTGAAGGAAGCCGCCCGGCGTCGAGCGCCTGGCGGGCCATATAGAGCAGGCGATTGTCGCGGAAGAATTCGAGCCAGCTTCGGGTTTCCGGATTGGGCTGATGCAGGCCGCCGATCACCGTCGCGCGGTCGAAGCCGAATTTATCCGCCGTCACCCCGTGCAGCGCCGCCAGCATGTCGGCGGCCTGTGCTTGAGCGCCGCCGGATAGGCCGCCGCCGGTCTCGAGCCGGCTCATCAACAGAAGGTCGTCCCCGGCATAAAGCACATCCGGCACCAGAAGCCCGCCGGGGTCGCGCAGGTATCGCAACATGTAACCTTCGAGATCGAGGCCGCTGCCCGCATCGCCCAGTTTGGCGACAAGGGTCCGGCCATCTTCCAGAATGACCTCGCGCACGTCGGCGACACAACCGCCGCCCATGGCGCGGAATTGCACCGGGCGGGAACCGGCGGCATCGGCGATAAGATCTTTCAGGTCTTTGTCCGTATCGGGGGGCATAAGGGGCTCCCGAGGGTTCGTCGCTTTAAAGATGTTTGTCGCGGATATCGGCGAGCAATCCTTCGGAGGCGGCTTCAATCATATCGAGGACGATCTCGAAACCGTTTTCGCCGTCGTAATAAGGATCGGGAACCTCCGTGTGGCCGATATTGGGCGCGAATTTCAGGAACATGTGCAGCCGGTCTTTTTCCCCCGCCGGGCAGAGGCCGGTGAGATCGCGGTGGTTGTCGGAATCCATGGCGAGAACGTAATCGAAGCGGTGGAAGTCCTCGGCTTTGACCTGCCGGGCGCGTTGGCCGGACAGGTCGATGCCGCGGTGCAGGGCGGCGGCCTGGGCGCGGCGATCGGGCGGACTGCCGATGTGCCAGCTGCCGACGCCGGCGGAATCGGCCTCGATTTGACCGGACAGGCCTTCGCGTTCGACCAGACCCCGGAAGACGCCTTCGGCGGTGGGCGAACGGCAGATGTTGCCGAGGCAGACAAACAGAACTTTTACCAAGGGCCTTTCTCCGCCGGGTGCATTTCAGGACGACGTCGAATAACGTGGGCCTGATTATCGTTGTTCAGATTATCGTGGGCTGGGGCCCGCCGGGCAAGGCCGACAGACGGCCAATAGGAAAGTAGAGTCGTATGGACAAAAGGGACTATCCCGCAATCGTCATCCTCACCGGGGCCGGAATTTCCAGGGAATCCGGCCTGGAAACCTTCCGCGACGCGGACGGCATCTGGTCGAAGGTCCGCATCGAGGACGTCGCCACGCCGAAAGCCTTCGCCCGCGACCCGGAAGGCGTCCATGAATTCTATAACGCGCGGCGCGCCGGCCTGACGGCGGGAAATATCGTGCCCAACGCCGCGCATGTGGCGTTGGCCAGGCTGGAAGCGGAATGGCCGGGCGAAATTCTGGTGGTGACGCAGAATATCGACGACCTGCATGAACGCGCCGGCAGCCGGAATTTGCTGCACATGCACGGCGAACTCCTGAAGGTGCGGTGCGGGCTTTGCGGCGATCTGGCCGATTGGACCGGGGATCTCGGCGTCGGTGTGAGGTGTCCGGATTGCGGCGAGGCGGGGGCCTTGCGCCCCCATGTGGTGTGGTTCGGTGAAATGCCGCTGGAGATGGAGCGCATCTATGAAAACCTGGAGCGTTGCGGATTGTTCGTTTCCATCGGTACGTCGGGAAACGTCTACCCGGCCGCCGGGTTCGTCGCCCATGTAAAACAGGCCGGGGGGCAGACCGGCCGGGCACATACGGCGGAACTAAACCTTGAGCCATCGGAAGGGGCGTCACATTTTGACGAAACCCGTTACGGGCCTGCAACGAAGGTGGTGCCGGAATACGTCGGGAAAATCCTCTCCGGGGGCTGGGGTACCTGATTAAAAAAGAAGGAAAATTATTTTAAGCGTCCCCAGGGCGAAGGGTAGAATCCGGAAAACGGGGGCTTGTCAGCCGATTTCTGTCAGGATTTCCTCGGAATTGGCGAAAAATAATTCGTCAGCCCCTTGATCGGGTAATTTTGATTTGCAAAGGTAGGGACATGAGGGGACAGCCTCAAAAAATCTCATCAGGCGAAGCAACGGCACGGAACCGGGACGAAATCCTGGCCCTGTTCCGGCGTATCCGCGCGCGGTCGCTGGATCTGGCGGCCCCTCTGACGGCGGAGGACCAGTGCATCCAGTCCATGCCCGACGCCAGCCCGACAAAGTGGCATCTGGCGCATACGTCGTGGGCGTTCGAGACCTTTGTCCTCAAACCCTTCGATCCGAATTACACGGATTTTCACGCCGATTATAATTTCCTGTTCAATTCCTATTATGAATCGGTCGGCCCGCGACACCAGAGACCGAAGCGCGGCCTGTTGTCCCGCCCGCCGCTGGAAGACATCCATGCCTACCGGGTCCACGTGGACGCGGCGATGGAGACTTTGATTGTGACCGCAGGAGACGAGGCTTGGGGCGAAATCCGGCCCTTCGTCGAGCTTGCCAACAACCACGAACAGCAGCACCAGGAACTGATGCTGACCGACATCAAACACATGTTTTCGTGCAATCCGCTCCGCCCGGCCTACCTGACCTCGAAGCCCAGGGCGATCGGTGACGGAAAGGCCGCGGACCTGAAATGGATAGAATTTCCGCAAGGGCTGGTCGAAACGGGCTTTGAGGTTTCCGCCTCTCAGGCCGCCGCCCCGGCCTTCGCTTACGACAATGAAGGCCCCCGCCACAAGGTCTGGCAGGACGGGTTCAAAATTGCGTCGCGCCCGGTGAGCAATGGGGAATATCTGGCGTTCATCGCCGACGGCGGCTATGTGCGCCCGGAGTTCTGGCTGTCGAACGGATGGGCGGCGGTGCAGGAAAACGCCTGGCGGGCGCCGTTCTATTGGCAGAAGGATGCGGGGGTTAACGAAAATACTGAAAATTGGCAGGTTATGACCCTGGCCGGCATGCAAGCCTTGGACCCGATGGAGCCGGTCTGCCACGTCAGCTATTTCGAGGCGGAAGCCTATGCCAGTTGGGCGGGCAAGCGCCTGCCCACGGAGGCGGAATGGGAACGCATGGCCTCTGACGTTTCGGTGGCCGGGCCGGTGGCGGGAAATTTCGCCGATAGCGGCCATTTCCACCCAACGCCTGTGCAAACCGGGGCGGTTCAGGCGGGTCCGGCGGCTCAGGTCTTCGGCGATGTCTGGGAATGGACCCGCAGCGCCTATGCGCCGTATCCGGGCTACCGGCCGGCGGCGGGCGCGATGGGCGAATACAACGGCAAATTCATGAGCGGGCAGATGGTGCTGCGGGGCGGCTCGGCGGTGACGCCGGAAGACCACGTGCGTCCGACCTACCGCAATTTTTTCTATCCGCCCGACCGCTGGCAGTTCAGCGGCATTCGTCTGGCGCAGGATTCGTGACGGGGGATTTGTGATATGGACGCTCATGTAGACCAATCGAAATTGCCGGAGGACGCCCGGGCGTTTTGCGACGATGTCCTGAGCGGCCTGTCGCAGCCGCAAAAAGAATTGCCGTGCAAATATTTTTACGACGAGCGGGGCTCGAAACTGTTCGATGCCATTTGCCGGCTGGACGAATATTACCCGACACGCACGGAAACGGCGTTGCTGGACACGTATGGCGATGAAATCGCCGGCCTGATCGGCCCCGCTGCATGCCTGATCGAATACGGTTGCGGTTCGCTGGTCAAAACCCGGCTTCTGATCGACGCCCTGGACCGCCCGTCCCTGTTCGTGCCGATCGATATTTCGGAAGAGCATCTTTTGCGCTCCGCACAGGAACTGGCCGAGGACTATCAGGACCTTGACGTGCGCCCCCTGGTCGCCGACTTCACGCAAGCCCTGGATTTGCCGGATGGGGATTTGCCGGATGGGGATTTGCCGGATGGGGATTTGCCGGATGGGGGTTTAGAAGATGAGGGTTTTGGGAAAAAAGAAAATTGCGTGGGATTTTTCCCCGGCTCAACCATCGGCAACTTCGATCACGAGGCAGCGGTCGCCTTTCTTCGTACCGTATCCGAAACAGTCGGTTCTGGCGGCGGGCTGTTGATCGGCGTGGACCTGAAAAAGGACACGGAAACCCTGATCCGGGCCTATGACGACGCCGAAGGCGTGACGGCGGCTTTCAACCTCAACGTGATAGAGCGTATAAACCGGGAACTGGACGGGAATTTCGACGTTTCCGCCTTTAGTCACCAGGCCCAATACAACGCCGAAGCCGGGCGGATTGAAATTCATCTGGTCAGCCAAAAGGCGCAGACAGTGCACATTCAGGGCCGTGACTTCAATTTTTCCGAGGGCGAAACAATTCATACAGAGAATTCCTACAAATACCACATCAAGGAATTTGAGGCCCTGGCCGCCAAGGCCGGGTTTTCCCCGGTAAAAACCTGGGTCGATGAAAACGGGCTATTCTCGCTGCATTACCTGACGGTGGCCGAATAGGGGTATCGGGGACGGGCTGGAATGCCGGGCATGGACAAACTGTTGGCGGAAATCGAGGCGTGCCGTCTGTGTGCCGACAATCTGCCCCTCGGCCCGAGGCCGGTCTTGCGGGTTTCGGCAACGGCGAAACTGCTGATTGTCGGCCAGGCGCCGGGAACCCGGGTCCACGAAACCGGCATTCCGTGGAACGATGCGTCGGGGGACCGCCTGCGGGATTGGCTGGACCTTGCGCCGGAGATTTTTTACGACGAATCCCGCGTCGCCATCATGCCGATAGGGTTTTGTTATCCCGGCCGGGACCCCAAAGGCGGCGATAATCCGCCCCGCCCGGAATGTGCGCCAACCTGGCATTCCAGGATTTTGTCATTCATTCCGGATAAGAAACTAACTCTCCTGGTCGGGAGCTATGCGCAGAGGCATTATCTCGGCTCAAAAGCCGGGAAAACCATGACCGAAACCGTCAAGGGGTGGCGGCACTATCTCCCCGAAGCCTTTCCCTTACCCCATCCAAGCTGGCGGACAACCGGTTGGCAGCGGAAAAATCCGTGGTTCGATGACGAGGTCTTGCCTGAACTGCAAAAGTGTTTAGGGAAAATAATCAAAAGCTAGTGTTTTAATAAATAAAGGAATTTATCAAATTTAAGCAATAAGATCATAAAAGTAATCCTGTATTTACAAACTGAGTTAATTGAATTATCTTATTTGCTCGATTGAGGTGGGTAAATGCAGGCGATTTCCAACGAAGATCTTGAACGAAGGCTTATCCAGGATAATCCGTGGTGGGATTTTAATATTTCTGCCGAAACGGTTTTCCAGGATTTACCAAAGCGGGATGTATTTGAGGCTTTATTGCACCGCCTTAAAGACCCATCGGCGAGCCAGATGCAAATTCTTGGCGGCTTGGGTTGTATCGGGAAGACAACGTTGATCCACCAGGGGATTGCGGAGCTGCTGGGTGCGGGCGTGCCCCGGGAAGCGATCCTTTACTGTAACTATGCGACGCCGTCCTTTGCGTTCACGACACCGGAACGGTTTGTAAACAGCGCCTTGGCAAGAACCGGATTTAATCGGGACAGCGACCTGTATCTGTTCTTTGACGAGGCTCAATACCTGGAAAGCTGGCAGGAAAAACTGCAGGAACTGGTAAGGGCCTTCCCGAAGGCCCGCGTCATGGCGGCGGTGTCTTGCGGCGCGAAAAACCAGCATCTGCCGCCATTGAATTTTTCGGAATATCTCCGTTTCCGGGGTTTGCAGCAAAGTCTGTTTGGCGAAACAGAGATTTCAGAGGAACAATCTTCCGGCGGCGGGATGACCGTGTCGCCATCCGACATTCCCGTACTGAACGATGCTTTCGTCGAGTATGTGAATTCAGGTGGGTTTCCCGGAAACCTTGTTGCCGACCGGGTTCTGCGCCGGGATCTTTCGGGGTATTTCGGAATTGGCGATCCGCAGGGGCTTGAGAACTTGTTTGCGGTTCTGGCCAGGAACACGGCAATGGAGGTTTCCATCGAGGAATTGTCCGGGGTCGTGGGCGTGGCAAAAAACACCCTGCGGAAATATCTCGATTTTCTCGAACAGGCCTTTTTGATCCGCCGCCTTCCGAGGCTGGACAGGGACGGAAAACCGTTCCAGCGCGCCGTGGCTTTCAAAGTGTATTTAACGGCCCCAAGCCTCTATGCGGCGTTGTTTGGTCCGGTCGCAAAGGACGACAAAATGTTCCCCCGTCTTGCGGAAACCGCCCTGGTGGCGCAATGGGCGGGGTCTGCAACCGAGGGCCGGTTGGCGTATGCCAGTTGGCGGGGCGGGGCAATCGACCTTATGGAAATCAATCCGGACACCGGCCTTCCGGTTCATGTCTATGAACTGGATTGGCGCGACGAATATGCCACCCCCGGGTCGAAGGCGGACAGGGGTCCTCAGGAATTGACGGATTTTGTGGCGAGGACAAACCGGCAGGCCAAGGCCCATATCCTGACCGCCACGACGGCCCGGCTCGGCGCCATGGCCGGCATCGATATCACACTGGCGCCGTTGGCGCTCTATGCCTACTGGATGGGGCGAAATGCGACAGGACCAGACGGGTCTCTTTCCTAACCCTTGTCGGCCAGGGATTTGCCGAGCCGGAGCCGAAGCGCGTTGAGTTTGATGAAACCTTCGGCGTCGCGCTGGTCATAAACGGAATCGGCCTCGAATGTCGCGGTCTCTTCCGAATACAGGCTGACAGGTGATTTCCGCCCGGTGACGATGACGTTGCCCTTGAACAGTTTCAGCCGCACCGTTCCGGTAACCTTCTCGGACGCCTTGTCGATCGCGGCCTGCATCATTTCCCGTTCGGGCGAGAACCAGAACCCGTTGTAAACGGTTTCGGCATAGCGCGGCATCATCTCGTCCTTAAAGTGCATGGCGCCACTATCCAGGGTCAGGCTTTCCATGGCCCGCCGTGCCCGGAACAGAACGGTGCCGCCGGGGGTTTCATAAACGCCTCTCGACTTCATGCCGACGAACCGGTTTTCGACAATGTCTTCCCTGCCCACGCCGTTGGCGCCGCCGAGCAGGTTGAGTTTTTCCAGAAGCGCCGCAGGGGTAAGCTTTTCACCGTCGACGGCGACGGGGTCGCCTTTTTCGAATTCTATTTCGACAACGGTTGGCTCATCCGGGGCCATTTTAGGGCTGACGGACCGGGTATACATGGACTCATCGGGTTCAACCCAGGGGTCTTCCAGCGCCTTGCCTTCGTAGCTGATATGCAAAAGGTTGGCGTCCGTGGAATACGGGGCCTCGCCCTCTTTGTCCTTGGGAACGGGGATCTGGTTTTTCTGAGCGTATTCGATGAGCTTGGTGCGGCTGTTCAAGTCCCATTCCCGCCACGGCGCGATGACCTTGATGTCGGGGTTGAGCGCGTAATAGCCGAGTTCAAACCGAACCTGGTCGTTGCCCTTGCCGGTGGCGCCGTGGGAGACCGCATCGGCGCCGACCTGGGCGGCGATTTCGACCTGCCGTTTGGCGATCAGGGGCCGGGCGATGGAGGTGCCGAGCAGATAGGTGCCCTCATAGAGCGCGTTGGCCCGAAACATGGGAAACACGTAGTCCCGGACGAACTCCTCGCGAAGGTCCTCGATAAAGATTTCCTTGATGCCGAACAGTTCGGCCTTTTCCCGCGCCGGTTCCAGTTCTTCGCCCTGGCCGAGATCGGCGGTGAAGGTCACGACTTCGCAGTCGTAGGCATCTTTAAGCCATTTCAAAATGACCGAGGTGTCCAGCCCGCCGGAATAGGCGAGCACGACTTTATTGATTTTCTTGCTCATGGTTCATAGCCTTTGTGTGGTGCTCCCCGGTGTTGGGGCGTCCGTGGGCGGCCCGAGTATAGGCAAAACAGGTCCTTGAGCAAGAGTACGCCACCCCATACAGTTTGCGCATGAACATCGATCAACTGAGCACCCCCACCCTGATCCTCGACAAGGCCCGGCTTAGCCGCAATATCGAAGCCATGACGGCTAGGGTACGCGACCTGGGCGTCGAGCTTCGCCCTCACCTCAAAACGTCGAAATCGGCTGACGTGGCCCGCCTCGCGGTGGCTGGAAACGCAGGCGGTATCACCGTGGCGACCCTGTCGGAGGCTGAATATTTTTTCGACAACGGGTTTAAGGACATGACCTACGCGGCATGTATCGTGCCTTCGAAGCTGGAACGCGTGGCGGCGCTGGTGGAGCGTGGCGCGGACCTGAAGCTGATTACGGACAATGCGGACGTCGCCCGCGCCATCCAGGCCTTCACAGACGCCCAGGGAACCACGCTCAAGGTGCTGGTGGAAATCGACTGCGGAGAACACCGCACAGGCGTCCTGCCCGAAGGTCCGGAACTCCTGGAGATCGCCGCCATCCTGGACGGCGCCCGGAGCGTTTCGCTGGAAGGGGTGCTGACCCACGCAGGCCATTCGTATGCCTGCCGAACCCCGGAAGCCATGGCCGATGTGGCGGAGGACGAACGCGCCGCCGTCGTTCAGGCTGCGGACCGGTTACGCGATACCGGGTATCCGTGCCCGACGGTCAGTGCCGGATCGACACCATGCGTGGTCCACGCGCGAGACGCCTCGGGGCTGACCGAGGTACGCCCCGGGGTTTATATGTTCGGCGATATGTTTCATGTCGGGCTGGGCACGCGGCGTGTCGATGAAATCGCTGTCAGCGTCCTGGCATCGGTGATTGCGCACCGCAAGGACGACAACCAGCTCTATATCGACGCGGGCGGACTGGCGCTGTCAAAAGACAGGGCAACGGCAGCGTTCGAGGGTGCCTTGGATTGCGGGTTCGGGCTGGTCTGTGACGCTCACACGGCGGAGCCCATCAATGATTTGCACATTGAATCCGTGCATCAGGAACATGGCCTCGTCGTTTCCAGTGACCCCTTGCCGTTTGACCGGCTTCCCATCGGAGCCAAGGTTCGGGTTTTTCCAAACCACGTGTGCATGACGGCGGCGGCTTATGATGCCTATCAGGTTGTCGATAGCGATGACGACGGGGGAGGCACCGGCATCATCGATACCTGGGGGCGGTGTAACGGCTGGTAACCTAAAGAGCCTCGGTTTCGACCGCGCCCTCTTCCGGACCGCTTTCCAGCCACTGGTCGAGATGCGGCTTTAGGTCTTCGAACGGACGAAACCCCGCGCTCAACAGGCTCAGCTTTTCATTGGCGCGCAGGATAACGGTGGGAAAGCCGGAAACGCCCATGCTTTGCGAGCGGTAGAAATCGCTGGCGGTCAGATAGATCATCTTACGGCTGGGAAAGAATTCAACGAAATCGTCCCGCGAAACGCCGGCTTTTTCTGCCAGATCGGCCAATACTTCATGGTCGGTGATGTCCTGGTTTTCGGCATAGAACGCCTGGTGCATTGAGGTCAGAAACCCCAGCGACACCGTCGGTTTCAGGAACCGCACAGTGACCAGGGCGCGGCAGGCGGGTTCCGTGTCGTAGACGAAATTGTCGCGGTCGAAAAATGTAAAATCGAAGGGCTGGCCGGATGCCTTTTGGACGGAATCCCAATGGTGGCGGATTTCCTCTTTGGCGCGGTCATTCATGGGATCCGTACTGAGCGGCCTGAGACCGCCGACGATGGGAAAAATCGGCGCCTGGTCCGCATAGGCTTCCTGTATGGCGGTTACCGTCGGGGAAAACCCCCAGCACCATGAACACATGGGATCGACAACAAGAAGAATTTCACGGTCCATCTACGCTCTCCTTGAGACAAAATGCATTCAGGCCACGGCGGGCGCGGTGTCACCGGAAGGTTTATCCGGTCGGGTGGATTGCCGGCGCGCCCGTTCGCTGTCGGATTTCAATTGCCCGCAGGCGGCCATGATATCCCGGCCCCGGGGCAGGCGCACCGGCGCCGACAGTCCGCCGTCGTTGAGGATTTTGGCAAAGCGGCGGATGGTCTTCGGCGTGGAGCATTCATATGCCGTTCCCGGCCACGGATTAAACGGGATCAGGTTGAATTTCGCCGGAACGTCGCGCACCAGACGGATCAATTCATGGGCGTCGGCGTCGGAATCGTTGACCCCCTTCAGCATGGCGTATTCGAAGGTGATGCGCCGGGCGTTGTTGGCGCCGGGATAAGCGCGGCACGCCGCCAAAAGTTCGCGGACCGGGTGTTTACGGTTAATCGGCACCAGCACGTCGCGCAACTCGTCGGTACAGGCATGCAGGCTAACGGCCAGATTGACGCCAAGTTCCTCGCCGCAGCGTTCCATCATCGGTACCACGCCGGCCGTGGATAGCGTGATGCGGCGTTTGGAAATAGACAGGCCGTCGCCGTCCATGACGATTTTGAGCGCCTTGGCGACGTTGTCGAAATTGAACAACGGCTCACCCATGCCCATCATCACGATGTTGGTCAACAGGCGGTCGTCCCGGCCGCTTGGCCATTCAGAATAGGAATCGCGGGCCACCATCAACTGGCTGACGATCTCCCGCGCCGTCAGGTTGCGCACCAGCTTCTGCGTGCCGGTGTGGCAAAACGCGCAGGTCAGCGTGCAGCCCACCTGCGACGAGATGCAAAGCGCGCCACGGTCGTCTTCCGGAATAAAAACGCTTTCGGCTTCGTTGGCGTCGTCGAATTTCAACAGCCATTTGCGCGCCCGGTCCGTCGAGGTCAGTTCGCGCGAAACCTGGGGTCGTTCCAGGCTATAGTGCTCCGCCAGCTTGCTCCGGAACGATTTGGCCAGGGTCGTCATTTTCGAGAAATCGGTTTCGCCCTGGTGATAGATCCAGTGCCAAAGCTGTTTGGCGCGGAATGGTTTCTCACCGATGGCGTCCATTTCCCGGGCCAGTTCCTGGCGGTCCAGCCCAATCAAATTTTTCAGGTCCGTCGACATGAGAGAGACATAGGGCGTTTTTTCTCGAAACGCCACGACAAACACACGGCGAACAAGAAACCGCCGCCCTGGAAGTCCGGAACACGCTGGGTTCCAGGCAACAAACAAGGCGTTTCCGAATTATGTAAAATCTCATGGGAAATGTACGCAAATGTACACATACGCCCCCATTGTGAGACATATACGGGGATGGACCCGAGAATGGGCGCAAGTGCCGGGGTGGCTAGGGGCGTTTGGCCACCGTTTTTTGATACAGTCCACCGAAGTAGGTCTCGGTCTGCCAGGAAAAGCCTTCCGGGTGGGCGGCGTAATCCTGGATTTTGGTTTTCCACAGGCTGATGGCGAAGGGTTCTAAAAAGCGGAAAACCCCGGCCGTAAGCCATTTTAGCGGATGCGCCCAGTGGGGTTTGTGGTAATCGACGAAAACGGCTTTACCGCCGGGCCGCACACTGTTCAGCAGGGCATTCACGATGGCGTGTTTTTCGGGGTCGGGGACCTCGTGCAAAAGAAAAAAACAGCAAACCGTGTCGTATTGTCCGCCCGGACTGCGGGCATCGCCATGGCGCACAGACGCCCAAGGGTAGGGGAGCAGTTTTTTCCGGCACCGGTCGACCTGCACCTGCGCCACATCGATAACATCGAGTTTCCCGGTGTGGCCGATATGGCGCGCCATGGCCGGGGTTAAATCCCCATAAACGGAAGCCGGCAGCAAAACCTTTTGGCCCGGTTCAATGTCGGACAACGCAGCGTCGCGCAGCCGGTGGTTTTGCCCCCATAGGATCACGCCGACGATCCATTCACGGTCGAGCAGCTGGACGTTGCGTGGGTCCAGATAGGCCCAAGTGTAGACGTCGCGGAGGTAATGGGGAACTTGAACCGGGGGGCGTATGGGTACCGGTGCGGCCTCAACCCCGGTCTCGGTATCAGTTTGCGTTGAGGGTTGCCGGGAAGGAGCCGGATCATAGCGAAGGGATTCAATAATAGCCATTTGCCGACTTCCTATGTTTTTGACAGGGAATTTCAAAGAATGCGCCAAAACAAGCTTGCGGACACAACGTTCACACCTTGCATTGGACAATCTATTCCCTAGCCTTGCATTGACGGGCGTTAAATCAGCGCTTTTTAATTGCCGACCTGATAGCATTTCCGGGCCATCGGCAAGATCGGAAAAGGGACCATGCAACGCACCGCCTTCGCCACTGCCCTCATTGTCCTGGTGTGCATTCTTATGCAACGGGCCGATGTCGCGTTGGCCGACGCCGCCGCTGACGCACGCGAAAAGCGCCAGAGGCTGGAATGGCTTCGGTTGAAGAACAAACGGCAAAAGGCGGAGGAGGTTAAGCAGCGGTCATCCGGACCCCGGAGCCGGACCGGGCGCGGCTCCTCTTCCCCTCCGTCCGAGTCAGAGGATCCCCTGATTCTGAACCTGCCGCCGGGCTGGGTGAAAGCGGAGGCGGAAATGAACGCGGCCCTGGCCGAATGGTTGGCGAACCGCGTGGAAGCGGCGTACTACCTGCCGGAAGGACAGACGGGGATAAGCTGGCGGGAGTACATTCAGACGGAGAAATTTCAAAAAACCCATGCAAAGGGACTGTCCCTGGATCGGGCCTACCGGATATGGAAGCAAAAGATCCTGTCCGGGTGTCCGGACTCCCTGGAAATCCGAAATAAAAAAGAACGTCAGGAAGGCGGCTCCGTGATCGAAAGTTATTATGCGTGCCCTAAGTTGCCGGGGCGGGATTACGGATCGGTTTCCATGATCAAGATTATTGAAACTGAGAAAACCCTTCATGCAATTATCCGGGAATGGCGGGGCGTCGTGTCGGCACGGATCGATCGCCTGATTAAGGAATGGAACGGCTGGTTCAAACAGGTCCGGGTGGAAAAAAAGCCGGACACGGGAAAATCCCTGAACGTACCCGCAAAAGGATATGGGTTTTCCGTCAATAAAGAAGGGCACGTGCTGACCTATCATACCCTGGTCAAGGACTGCCGCCGGTTGCGGTTTTCGAAAGCGGAGGGGGAATTGGTGGCTGGGGACCCGGAGCGGAACCTGGCGTTATTCAAGGTCAAGGAAGGGCCCAAGGCCGCCGGCTTGTTCCGAAAGGGCACGGAAGCAAGGCTTGGCGATACCGTGGCGCTGACCGGCTTTCCCATTGCCGGGGTGGATGTCCAGGCGCCCATTGTTTTGGCGGGCGCGATTAGCGCCCTCGTCGGGCCGGGCGGCGATCCGCGCTATTTTACCCATAACGTGCCGGTTCCTCAGGGAAACAGCGGTTTGGCACTGGTAGATCTTGCCGGAACCATCGCCGGCATGGCCCTGGCTTACGGCGATGTGCAAGCCACCAAAGGCCGGCCCCTGAGCAGCAAAGGGAACAAGGATTATGCCATTAAGGCGCGCACGATTCGGAAATTTCTCGAAGAGCATGGCGTCGCCTATAAAACTGCGCCTGGGCGCAAAAAGTTCCACCCCGCCCGGGCTGCCGGAAAAGCCCGAAAAATTGCCGTTTTCGTCGAATGTTGGAAAAAATTAACCATAAAAAATTAACCATTAAAGGGTATGCCTAAGCTGGGATTCCGCGCGGAATTCATGAGGAGGGCATGCCGTGGACATTGCTGGCCGTGTGAGATTGTCCGATGGGAAGGTTATGGCCCCGGCCTTGGCTTCGGCTGTGGGCGCTTTGCTCCTGCTTGGCATTTCGGCGTTAGGGACTGGGCCGGCGCTGTTTGCCGCCGAGGTTGGCTGCGAAACCCTGATGGAATGGATCGCCAAATCAGGTGAAATTCCGAAAATTTCCATCAACCCGGCGGACGAAACGGTCAAGATCATCACCTCCAGGGGGACATGTTCGGAACCCATCGAAACCTGGGCGGGCAGGGATCCCGGTTCCCCCGCCAGCGCTAAAAAATCCAAATCAAAATCCCAGCCTGAACCGGAACCGAAACCGAAAGCGGTGACCGCGCCTCCGTTGGCGGAACAACCCTTCGGGGAATTAAAGGCAAGGGAGAAAACATTTACCCCGGAAGAGCCCAAGCCGTCGAAACCGGTAACGCTCTCGGTCCCGGCTCCCGTGAGCGCGCCCAAACCCGTGTTCAAACCCGCGGACCCGCAGGCGGCCTGTGATTACCGTTTGGGCGAAATCTGGGAATCCCAGACCATTAAAATCGAAGGCATCGAGCACTGGCTGGCGCGCGCCTTTACCATGGACATGGACGGCAATCTTGAGGTCGATAACGTCAGCTTTACCTTCGTCGCCAAGGACACTTCGGAAAAAATCGTGCATTATTTTGGTGCCCTTGGGGAAGTCTCGGGCCGGGTGTATCCGGCCCTGACCCTGCCGGACGAAAGCCTGATCCGGCGCTTGTGTTTCGGCGACCTGAAATACCCGAAGCCGGAATTCTTCGCCAGCAAGAAGCTGGGCCCCTCCTTGATAGACGTCGATAAACCCGACCTTGCCGCCGAGATGGAAGCCAGGGAAAAAGGGGTCGTCTACAAGCCGAAAAGCAAAAAAAAGACGCCGCCTAAACGCGAAGAGCCTACGCCCTGGTGGATGTGGACAGCTTACGGCGCGGGCGGGCTTGTCGTGGCAGGTGCTGGTTTCTTCTTCCTCCGCAGCAGAAAGAAAAAGAAGAAAAAGTCGGGCGACGGTGAAGAGGGCGAAGACGAGGAAGAAGAAGACGCCGAAGATAAAGACACGGAGGACGAAGACGAAGAGGGCGGTAAAAAACCGAAAAAAGGCTTCGGCGGTTTTTACCGGCGCCTGTTGAGCAAAATCAAAAAGCCCGAAAAGAAATCGGACGGCGAAGACGACGAGGAGGAAGAAGAGAAAAAAGATGACGAAGAAGGAGACGGGGAAGAAGAAGAGGCGAAGAAGAAAGGCTTAAGCGGCCTGCTCGCCCGGTTCAAAAAGAAGAAATCGAAAAAGTCCGAAGACGAAAAGGACGAGGAAGACGGAAAGGACTAACCCCGGCGGCGGGGCTAGCCTTCTTTGCACATCGTCAATTCCACCGTGTGCGCGCCGAAGCCTTGGGCCACCTTGCGCGTGTTCTCGCTGCTTGAGCCGGAAAAATAATCGAACCGGCGCAACACGCCGATATCGGAAAATCCAGCTCCCTCGAACAGCCGGATATAGCTGTCTTCCAGCGACGCGCCGACCACGCATTCGGCCCACAGGTCGGGGTTGTTGCGGCTTTCATCCGAAATCGGGCTGTCGATGACGATATCGGCCAGTTGCACCCTCCCACCCGGTTTCAGAACCCGGAAAATCTCGGCGAACGCGCGCGGCTTGTCGGGCACCAGGTTGAGCACACCGTTGGACGTGACCACGTCAATGCTGGCGTCGGGCAGGGGTATTTCCTCGGCGTTGCCTTCCACGGGCTCGACGTTGCTGGCTCCCATGCGCTCGACATTGGCGGCCAGCTTGTCCAGCATGGCATGCGTCATATCCAGGCCATACACCTTGCCGGTGGCCCCGGCGACACCGCTGGCGATCAGGCTGTCGGTGCCGGAACCGGAGCCGACGTCCAACACTACCGATCCTTCGCCGATAAATCCGCCGGCGTGCGGATAGCCGACACCGGCGAATGATTCCACCGCCTGTTCGGGAATAGCGTCGATCTGGTTGGAGGGGTAGCCGTCGGTGTGGGAACAGTTAATTAAAATCTTGTCTGACATGGAACTTCTCCTGTTTGGGTTTGTATTCGGTTTCGGTTTTGGACCCGCACCTGCGGGGTGTTACAGGCCTAGACGCGGGCGGGATAAAAAAGTTCCCGAAAAAATGAAAAAAAATTCCTGATTGTCACAAAGGCGGAAATGTTGGTTAATTTCCGCCATGACCCAGTCCATACAAAAAGACCGTTTCGGTAACGCCTTCGCGCCCGGCCTGCCCTATGCCCATGGCCGGGTTATCCGGGACAGCCGCGACGACCACACCAAGCTGCACCACGCTTGGCGGCACATCGAACGCCGCACCCGGGACCTGGGCCCGGACGCCGTCTACAACCTTTCGGGGCTGGAACGGGGCTACGAGCTTCCGGAAAATGCGGCCGGGCCGATGACGGTGATGGACGATGAACTAGCCCCGGCGCTGTTGTGGGATCGGCTTAAAAGTCTGGCGCTGGACCATCTCGGCGGCGATGCGGCTGTGCATGACATAATGCCCATGAACCGCCAGACGGCGGCGGTGATGACGGCGATGCGGGTGCTGACGGAACCGGGGGCATCCGTGGTCGGAGTTTCCGTCACCGGCAGCCACCCCTGCGTCGTGCGCGGTGCGGCCTATGCGGGGAGCAACTTTGTCGACACCCTGACCATCGGCGATTTCGAACGCGCGCTGAAAGACACTGAAAACGTTCAGGTGGTGGCGCTGACGCGCCTGGCGGTCAGCTACGAAATTCTCGGCCTCAAGGATATCGAACGCATCGTGCGCCTCGCCCATGACGCCGGGGCGAAAGTGCTGGTCGATGATGCCGGTGGCGCGCGCGTCGGGCCGGCGGTGTTCGATCAGCCGAAAACCCTGGAACTGGGCGTTGATGTCGGCTCCACCGGGCTCGACAAATACGGCACCGTCGGCCCTCGCATCGGGCTTCTGGGCGGCACCCGCGCCATCGTCGAAAAAATCCGCGCCGTGGCGTTCGAGATCGGGGCCGAAGCCCGGCCTATGATCTATCCCGGCATTGTCCATTCGCTGGAACAATACGACCCGGCCCGCGTACGGGTTCTGGTCGATGCTGCCAAGCAGATCACCGGCGCGTTGAAAGAGCGCCTGGGCAACCGGGTTTCGGAAACGCCGGTGATCGGCAAGCTGGATGGTGAGGATATTCTGGAAATCGCCATGCAGCGGGGAGGCCTCAGCGAGCCGCCCGTGGTGCCGATCGAAGCGCTGGCCGGCCTGGCCATGCTGTTGTTGCGCGACCACGGAATCATGACCGTGCATTTCGCAGGCCTGCCGCCGGGCACCTCGGCGCTGTTGATCAAGTTCATTCCACCGGAAACCCTGGACCGTTTCGGCGGCGCGGACAAATTCGCCGACGCCGTCGATACCTCGTTGGACCGTCTGGCCGACATCATCGGTGACGAGGCATCGTTGCGGGAGTTGTTGTACGGCGACCCCTGAGCCGGACGCCAACGGGGTTTGACAAAATGCAAGGACGTTGGCCCGCCGGACGCGATACCATGCCGGACGCGATACGATATAAGGGTGAACGACGGGATTTGAGCTAGGGGGCAGGAGGCAAACCCATGACCGCGCCGAAACCGATTGCGGCGCTTCTGAAGAAAATTCAGGAGTTGGAAAACGAAATCGACCTGGACTTCGAAAGCCAGCGAAAGACGTTCCGATACACTATCGAAAACCGGCGTGCCCGGTTCGAGGAATCGGTCCGCCGTCACCACAAGACGCTGCGCACCGGCCTGATTCGCTTCCTGGTTCAGTCCGGCGCTCCGGCCATTTTGGCCGCGCCCCTGGTGTACGCCCTGATTGTGCCGCTGGTGATGGTGGATATCTCCGTCACCCTGTTTCAGGCTATTTGCTTCCCGATTTATGGAATCCGCAAAGTGCCGCGCGGCGATTTCATCGTCGTCGACCGCCACCAACTCGCCTACCTGAACCCGTTGGAAAAACTAAACTGCGCCTATTGCGGTTATGCCAACGGCCTGCTGGCCTATGCCCGTGAAATCGCCGGGCGCTCCGAGGCACACTGGTGCCCGATCAAGCATCTGCGTAAAACCAAGGGCCAGCACCGGCGTTATTACGACTTCGCCGAATTCGGCAACGGCGAGGGGTTTCGTGAACTGGAACGGAACAACATGATCCGCGCGGCCGAGGCGCACAATAAACTGTGGACGGATAACGGCGAAAAATAAGGAGCCGTCAGTCCTTTTTCTGGGTCTTGGCCCAGGAATCCCGCAAACCCACTGTGCGGTTGAACACCGGGGCGTCGGCGCTTGAGTCTGTATCGAGGCAGAAGTAGCCCTGGCGTTCGAACTGCACGTTATCACCCAAACCCAGGTCAGCCAAAGACGGCTCCAGCTTGCAGCCCTTGAGCACGCTAAGGGAGTCCGGGTTGATGTCGTCGAGAAAATCCGTGCCGCCGCTTCCCGGCTCAGACTCGTTGAACAGATGTTCGTAGAGCCGAACCTCCGCCGTCAGCGCTTGCGGAGCGGATACCCAGTGAATGGTGCCTTTGACCTTGCGCCCGTCGGGCGCGTTGCCGCCGCGGGTTTCGGGGTCATAGGTGCAGTGCAGTTCGGTGACGGTGCCGTCCGCATCCTTGATGACGTCGGTGCAGATAATGAAATAGGCGAAGCGAAGGCGGACCTCGCGTCCCGGCCCAAGGCGGAAGAACTTTTTCGGCGGCTCTTCCATGAAATCGCTGCGTTCGATGTAAATCTCGCGGGAGAACGGAACCTTGCGCGTGCCCTGGGTTTCGTCCCCCGGATGGTTGGCGGCATCCAGCTCCTCGCTTTCGCCCTCCGGGTAGTTCTCGATCACCACTTTCAGGGGATCGAGCACGCCCAGGCGCCTGGGCGCCTCTGCGTTGAGAATGTCCCGCGTGCAATGATCCAGATACGCGGTTTCCGCCGTGCTGGCCGCCTTGGTGACGCCGATGCGGTTGCAAAAATCGCGGATCGCCGCCGCCGGAACGCCGCGCCGCCGAAGCCCCGAAATGGTCGGCATGCGGGGATCATTCCAGCCTTGAACGTGGTTTTCAGTGACCAGTTGCGTGAGGCGGCGTTTCGACAGCACCGTGTTGGTCAGGTTGAGGCGCGCGAATTCGTACTGATGCGGCGTCGCCGGCACCGGCAGGTTCTCGATCAGCCAGTCGTACAGCGGGCGGTGATCCTCGAACTCCAGCGTGCACAACGAATGGGTAATGCCTTCGATGGCGTCCGATTGGCCGTGCGCAAAATCGTAGGTCGGATAGATGCTCCAGGCGTTTCCCGTGCGCGGGTGGTCGGCGTGCAAAATCCGGTACAGCACCGGGTCGCGCATATTGATGTTGCCTGCCGCCATGTCGATCTTCGCGCGCAGCACCCGTTCGCCGTCGGCGAACTCACCCGCCCGCATGCGCCGGAACAGATCCAGGTTTTCGTCGACGCCCCGATCGCGGAACGGACTGGGCCGCCCCGGTTCGGTCAGGGTGCCCCGGTATTCGCGGATGTCGTCGGCCGTGAGGTCGTCCACATAAGCCTTTTCGTTTTTGATCAGGTGTTCTGCCCACTGATAAAGGGTTTCGAAGTTATCGGACGCGAAATACAAGTGTTCGCCCCAGTCGAAGCCGAGCCAGCGGACGTCTTCCTCGATGGCCTTGATGAACTCCATTTCTTCTTTGACCGGATTGGTGTCGTCGAAACGCAGATGGCAACGCCCGTTGAAATCGGCGGCGATGCCGAAATTGAGGACGATGGACTTGGCGTGGCCCAGATGCAGATATCCATTGGGTTCGGGCGGAAAGCGGGTGACGATGCCTCTGGTTTTCTCCCCGACTCGGCCTGCGGCGATGTCGCCCGCGACGATATCGCGGATGAAGTTGCCGGGGCCTTCGTCTTCGGTTTCTGGGTTGTCGGGGGGCGTGTTCATACTATCGTTCCGGACTATTTTGCCTTGCAGGCCTTGTTGATCGCCTTCCAGGCGGCGGTAAACCCTTTCAGGGAATAGGTGTCGGTGGTTTTGGTGCCGCGCGAAGACGTGCCCTGAACAACCATGCCCTTGCCCCGGACCATGGCCTTGACGATGGCGGCATCGGTTTTCCTGTCATAGGCGAAGGCGTGACCGACGTCGGTAAACAGCCGGAAGGCGTTTTCGCCGATGGTGAGGGTGACCTCGGAGTCTTTCTTGTAGGCATATCCGGCGCGGACGCTGACGACACCGAAGGTTTTCCGTTTCGGCCGGTGGGTGACCAGGATATAGGTCTCGCCGCGTTTTTTGTATTTGCCAACGGCCTTGCTGGGTTGCGAGCCCATGTAGCAGACGGTCTCGCCGCCGTCCGTCTCCAGGTAGGCTTCCCAGTCGTCGAAGGTGCCCAGCAGCTTGGCCTCCTGTGCCGATGCCGGAGCAACCAGGAAAAACGCCAGCAGGAAAGCCGCCAACAGGAAAGGCGGGGTAAAACGGGGTATCGGCCGGGATGTGTTCATGACGACATGTGTATAAAGCGGGGCGGCTCCCTTGCCAACCACTTGGGCCAACCGCCCTTGCCAACCATTTGGACGGATGGCACTGATACGCCATGACATTGAATAATCCGTTAATCCCCCCCCTGACCGTAGAGGTCACACGCGGCGCCATGGTCGAAAGCCGCCACCGGGGCGATTGCGTCGTCATTGACCGGACGGGCAAGGTCGTGCGGGGGTGGGGGGGTATTGATCGCCTGATCTATCCCCGTTCCGCCATCAAACCGCTACAGGCCTTGCCCCTGATCGAGACCGGCGCGGCGGACGCCTTTGATATCAGCGAGGCCGAACTGGCGCTGGCCGCGGCCTCGCACAGTTCCACCCCCGATCACGTCAACGCCATTGCCGCCTGGCTGGAGCGCCTGGGGTTAAGCGAATCCGATCTCGAATGCGGCGGCCATGACCCCATGCACCGGGACTCGGACAAGGCCCTGATCCGCTCGGGCGTGGTTCCGGGGCCGCTTTACAACAACTGCTCGGGAAAACACGCGGGCTTCCTGAACACAGCGCGGCATATGGGCGAGGAGACGAAAGGCTATCTCGGGCCCGATCATCCGGTGCAACAACGCCTGGCTGCGGTGATGGAAGAGATGGGCGCGACAGACCTGTCGGAAACGCCCAGGGGCGTCGACGGTTGCGGCATTCCGGTCTACGGCATGGCGCTCCGGGCGATGGCGCTGGCGATGGCGCGCATGGCCGACCCGCAAGACCTCGAGCCCGCTCGCGCAGACGCGGCCAAACGAATCTACAAGGCGATGACCTCGCATCCGAACATGGTCGGCGGACCGGGCCGCTTCGACACCGTTGCCATGACGGCGGGGAAAGGAGCGTTTGTGGTCAAGGCCGGGGCGGAAGGGGTTTACGCCGGGATTGTGCCAGGTCTTGGTCTGGGCGTGGCGCTGAAGATTGACGACGGCACCAAACGCGCGGCGGAAGTGGCGATGGCGGGCGTGCTGGATTTGCTGGGCGTCCTCGACATTGAGGCGAAAGCGGGGATGCAGGATTTCCTGACCGCCCCGGTGCTCAACTCTGCCGGTCTCCGCGTCGGCGACATCCGTATGGCGGACGGTTGGGCGGAAGGCTGACGTTTTAATCCTCTTCCAGGATGGGCGGCGTGTCGCGGAACTTTTCCATTTTATTGCGGATTTTTTGTTCGCCGAAGACGTGTTCGGGCGGGGCTTCGGCCGGGCCGCCGGGGCTTATCGGGCGGCGCGGAAACTGGCCAAGGCTGACCACCCGGTCGTACATGATGATGGCGCCGGCGACGCCGACGTTGACGCAGAAGCGGGTCGGAATCTTGACCACGAATTCGCATTTTTTCGTCATTTCCGGGCTTAAGCTTCCCCGCTCCGGTCCCATCACGTAGGCGGCTTGTGCGGGATGGCGGAAGCTCGGAAGCTCGACGGCGTCGTCGGTCAGCTCGACGCCGACCAGCGAGCAACCCTTCGGCAGCGTCATCGAGGCGATGTCGGGGAAGCTGTAGAACGGCACGTGCCCCGGCGCGTCCGAGGTGTCCGACTTTCCGCCCTCGCCGCGCGAATAGTTGGCGGCGACGGTGAACACGAAGCTGGCGTCGAAGGCGTGCGCTGTGCGGAACAGGCTGCCCACGTTCATGGCCTTGGAAATCCCTTCGACGCCGATGGCGAAATAACCGCGCATGAGTGGATCGTATCCCTGTCAGGTTTCCTGTTGCAGCGGCCGGATGGCGCGTTCCACGATCGGCATGTGCAGCACGGCTGCCGCCACGCCCAGAATGATCGAAGCGATCCAGACGTTGTCATAAGACCCGGTTGTGTCGAAGGCGTAGCCGCCCCACCAGACGCCGATGAAGCTGCCGAGTTGATGGGTAAAAAATACGCCGCCGAACAAGGTGCCCATGTAGCGCACCCCGAAGATCAGCGCCACCAGCCCCGATGTCAGCGGCACCGTGCCCAGCCACAACAAGCCCAGCGCGGAGGCAAAGACATAGACCGTGAATTCCGTCGGCGGTACGACCAGGAACAAGGCGATAGTGATGGAACGCAGCAGATACAGGGTTGAGAGCAGGTATTTTTTCGAATACCGCCCGCCAAGCACGCCACAGGAATAGGTGCCGATGACATTGAACAGCCCGATCAGCCCGATCGCCGTGGCGCCGACGGTTGCGGTGAAATTGAGGTCCTGCAAAAAAGCCGGAAGGTGGACGGCGACGAAGGCCACCTGGAAGCCGCAGACAAAAAAACCGGCGGAGAGAAACCAGTAATCCTTGTGCCGGCTGGCCTCGCGGATGGCATCGCTTATGGTCTGGGTCGGATCGCCTTCGCTGGTCTCCGACGAATTGCCGGTCAAGGCGGTGGCAAGCAAAACCATGATCGCTGACAAACCGGCGATAAAGATGAGTGCCGTGGACCAGCCGTAGGCCTCAAGAAAGCCCTGACTGATGGGCGCCATATAGAATTGCCCGAAGGACCCGCCGGCACTGGTGATGCCCAGCGCGATACTGCGTTTGGCCGGGCTTACCTTTCTGGCGACGGCGGCGAGCACGACGGAAAAGCCGGTCGCGGCCTGACCGAAGCCGATCAGTACACCTGCGCCCATATTGACCCCGAAAGCGGTTTCGGCGTTGGCCATGACGTAAAGCCCCGCCGCATAGACGGCGCCGCCAAGGGCTATCATCCGGCCCGACCCGTACTTGTCGGCGACGGCGCCGACGAAGGGGGTGAAGATACCCCACAGCACGTTTTGCAACGCCATGGCGAAGCCGAAGGTCTGGCGTCCGAATCCCAGGTCGGCGGTCATGGCGGGCAGGAACTGCCCGAAGTTCTGGCGGATGCCCATGCCGAGGCTACCGACCATGAAGCCCGCGAAAATCACCAACCAGACGTGGCGCTTCAGATAGTCGGTCATTCTTTGTCAGGCCCATTCAGGAATCAGGGCGAACACCGAATCCATGCCGCCGGATGCCTTTTGTATATAGGGCGCGTCAGGCTGTCCAGAAGGGCTTTCCGGTTTCCGCCAGGATGGCGGCCTGTGTCAGGCCCGCGTCCCGGTGCAAACGATCCTCCAAATGGGCGAGTCGGTGACGGCTTTCCCATCGCCGCTGCCAAAGGGCAAGGGTGTGGAGGGCACGCATCGGCCAGGACAGAACCTCTTTCGCCACAAGGCGCACGAGCGTGCGAAACGCCTCGGAAACCGTTTGCGGCGCGACGCCGGAAAAGGAAGCGGTGCAGGTTGCGTTGGTCATGGTCTTGATCCTTGGCCGTTGGTTGGTAACGCGGAATTTGTACCGGGAATCGAAAGAATCGACAAACGACAATTTCTCATTTATTCATTAGAAAAAATAATGATTAAGATTATAAAAAAGTTAAATAGTATTTTTTTTCAATAGATTATATATATTTATAAAAATTAGCCTTTTTATTTTGTGAGATTTTATTATCGTTAACCTATGCTCAGAGCCTTGCCCCCGCTGAACGGATTGCGCGCCTTCGAGGCCGCCGCCCGGCATTTGAATTTCACCCGCGCCGCGGAGGAACTGAACGTCACCCAGGCCGCCGTCAGCCATCAGATCAAGGGGCTGGAGGAACGCCTGGGCCAGCCGCTGTTTCGCCGCCTGAACCGGAAGCTTTTGCTGACCGATGCCGGGCAAACCCTGCTGGCGCCGATGACCGAGGCTTTTTCGATCATGACGGATGCCGTGGCCCGCATCGAAGGCGACGACGCGACCGGGGCGCTGACTATCACGACGCTGGATTCCATCGCGTCGAACTGGCTGGTGCCAAGGCTGGGGCGGTTCCGGGAAAGCCATCCGGACATCGATGTGCGGATCACGATTTCCGACAGCCTGGTGGATTTTTCCGAAGGCGGCGTCGATGTGGCGCTGCGTTACGGCCTCGGCGATTATCCGGGGCTGCACGTTGTTCCCATGATGACCGAAGACCTGTTCCCCGTGTGCAGCCCGGCGTTGCTGGAAAGCGGCCCGCCTTTGAATGCGCCGGAGGACCTCCGCCATTACACGTTGTTTCATGACGACGTGCTGGAAGGCTGGACCGAATGGTTCGCCGCCGCCGGCGTCACCGGAGGCGACTTCACCCACGGGCCTGCGTTTTCCCATTCCAATCTGGTCATGCGCTCGGCCATTGCCGGCGAAGGCGTGGCGCTCGGGCGCTCGCAACTGGTTGCCGACGAACTGGCGTCGGGGCGGCTGGTCAAACCGTTTGAGATATCGGTGCCGTCGACCTGGGCCTATTACATCGTCTCCGCCCCGGCGCACGCCAACCGGCAAAAAGTAAAAGCCTTCCGGGAATGGGCGCTGGAGCAGGCCAACACCTGAGGCAAAACTCAGCGAAGTTCGGGCAAATTCCGGTAAAGCTCCAGGGCTTCGGGATTGGCGAGCGCCTCGGCGTTTTTGATCGCCCGCCCGTGGACGATGTCGCGCACCGCCAGTTCGGTGATTTTGCCCGACTTGGTGCGCGGGATATCGGCGACCGGGACGATCACGGCGGGGACGTGGCGCGGCGTACAGTTGGCGCGAATATGGTCCTTGATGCGCGTCGTCAGATCATCGTCGAGGGTGACGCCGTCTTTAAGCACCACGAACAGTATGATGCGCACATCGTTGTCCCAGTCCTGGCCGATGACGATGGATTCCGTAATCTCGTCCAGGCGTTCCACCTGGCGATAGATTTCCGCCGTGCCGATACGCACGCCGCCGGGGTTGAGCGTCGCGTCGGAGCGCCCGTAAATGACGATGCCGCCGTGCCTGGTGATCTCGATGTAATCGCCGTGCGTCCAGACGTTCGGATAGGCCTCGAAATAGGCCGCCCGGTAGCGGCTGCCGTCCTCGTCGTTCCAGAACCCGATAGGCATGGACGGAAACGCCTTGGTGCAGACGAGCTCGCCTTTCTGGCCCAGCACGGGCTTTCCGTCGGCGTCGAACACGTCCAGCGCCACGCCCAGCATCGGCGCCTGGATTTCGCCGCGCCATATGGGTTTCGTCGGGTCGCCGCCGCAGAAGCACCCCATGATGTCGGTGCCGCCGGAAAAGGAGACCAGCGGGATATCGCCGATGATGTGGTCATAAATGTAATCGAAGCCTTCCGCGACAAGCGGCGAGCCGGTCGAACAAAACGTTTTCAGCGATCCCAGGTCATGGGTCTCAGTGGGTCTGAGCCCGGCCTTGGCGAGGGCGTCGATGAACTTGGCCGATGTTCCGAACAGGGTCATGCCTTCGGCGTCGGCGAAATCGAACAGGGCGGCGGGCGACGGATGGAAGGGCGAGCCGTCGTACAGCAGCAACGTCGCCCCCCAGCCCATGGCGGACACCAGCCAGTTCCACATCATCCAGCCGCAGGTGGTGAAAAAGAACACCCGGTCGCCGGGCTTGATGTCGCAATGCAGGAGTTGCTCGGTGGCGTGTTTCAACAACGCGCCGCCCTGGGAATGGACGATGCACTTGGGCGCGCCCGTGGTGCCGGATGAAAACAAGATATAGAGCGGGTGGTCGAAGGGCATCTGTGCGAACCGGATTTCGCCGGGCGAATAGGGGGCCGTGAAGTCCTCAAGGGTGATCCCGCCGGGAACGGCGCCAATGTCCATATCGGCGGGCGCGATGTCGCCGTAAGGAACAACGACCACGGCTTCAAGGTCCGGCAATCCGGCGGCAATGTCCGCGGTCTTGGCCAGGCTGTCGTGGCGCTTGCCGTTGTAGTGGTAGCCGTCGACGGCGAACAGGACCTTAGGGGCAATCTGGCCCAGCCGGTCGAGCACACCCTGCACGCCGAAGTCGGGCGAACACGACGACCACACGGCTCCCAGGCTGCTGGCGGCCAGCATGGCGATGATGGTTTCCGGCATGTTGGGCAGGTAGCCCGCCACCCGGTCGCCCGCTTCCACCCCGGCGGCCTCCAGGGCCTGGGCCAGAACCGACACCCGGTCCCGCACGTCGAGGAAACTTAAGGTGCGTTGGAGGACGTCCTCGCCCCGGAACACCATGGCGTCAGATGTCTCATCGACTCCTTCTGGTAGGCTCAGCATGTTTTCGGCAAAATTCAGCCGGGCGTCGGGGAACCACTTCGCGCCCGGCATTTTGTCGCCGTCCACCAGCACCCTTTCTTCCCCTGGGGCTCCCCACGTTTCGGCCCGGATGCCGGCGAAATCGATGACGGTCTGCCAGAATTTCTCACGCTCGGTGATGGAGAACCGGTGCAGGGCGCTGGTATCGGTAATGTCCACGCCCCAACGCTCCGCCACGGCGGCGATGAACGCCGTCATGTTGGTTTGGGCGATGTGGGCGTCGTCCGGTTGCCACAGGGGCGTGGGTTCGGGTGCGTTCATAGGCGGGCTCTTGTTGGTTAGGCCGGTCTCAGTATGGAATCGCCCGAACGGCTGTGCAACCGGGAGGGGGATGGAACGGTTAAGCCGGGTGGCCTTATACCGTGACGGCTTGGCAATTGGCACGGAGCCAGTAGAATTTCCCTCAATCAACGTGAGGACCAACGTCGGGGAGGGGGATATGAAACATTTACCGTGGATAGTGATGGCCCTTGCCGTCGGCTTCGTCCCGGCGCCCGCCGCTGCGCAGAAGCCAACGCCTGAAAAGATACTCAGTTCCATGGACGATGATGGGGACGGCCGGGTGTCGCGCGAGGAATGGCTGAAGCCGCCGCCGGCTTTCAAGCGCATCGACACGAACAACGACGGCTTTTTGACCTATAAGGAGATGGCGGCCCGCTTCGGCGGCGGAGCGAAAAAGAACGGGTCGGTCAAATGGATCGACGTCCACGTGCACCCTAACGGCGGGCGCGGCATTATTCACAACTTTCCTGTTGCCGTGAAGATGGCGCTCGACGTCATGGACGACAACAACATTTCACACATGGTGCTGATGCCGACACCGCAGATACCGGACAAGCTCCCGACGTACCCGCTGGAAAGGTTTATCGAGGAAGCGCGCAAATTTCCGGACCGCTTCGTGGTCATGGGCGGTGGCGGCACCCTGAACCCGATGATCCACGACGAAAGCCCCGACGGCCATCCCGGTAAGGATTTGAAGGAGCGCTTTGCCGAACGGGCCGAGGCGATCATGGAAATGGGGGCGGTCGGGTTTGGCGAGCTTTCCTTACTGCACCTGTCGCTGGTTCCGGGGCATGCTTTCGAAGATGTGCCCGGGGACCATCCGCTGTTTCTGCTGCTGGCCGACATAACGGCCAAGCACGACGTGGTCATCGACGTCCATTTCGATCCGGTCGTCGAAGACATTGAACGCCCGGACTGGCTGTCGAGGGATAATCCGTCGGAGTTTAAGCGCAACCTCGACGGCTTCGAGCGCTTCCTGGAGCATAATCGCAACGCCAAGATATCCTGGGCGCACGCCGGGTCCGATCAGATCGGCCATTGGACAACGGACCTCACGCGGCGCATGCTGAAAAAGCATCCGAACCTGTACATGAGCCTGCGCATGACGAGGGGCCGGTCGAAAAAAAATCACCCGCTGACACCACAAGGCATCGATCCCGAATGGATGAGCGTCTTTCAGGAATTTCCCGACCGTTTCTTCCTCGGTGGCGATCAGATGTTCAGCCCGCCCGGATCGGCCGGTCCGGCGGCGGAGTTTGCGGAGTTTGCGGTGAAGATCCGCAGGCGTTCCAACTGGTTTCTGTCCTACCTGCCGCCGAAGCTTGCGCGCATGATCGGCTACGAAAACGCCATGCGGGTTTATAAAATCAAGAAGTGAGGACGGTTGCGTCGGGTGGGGCCTTATACGGCCGAGGCTTCGTCCATGAACCCGGCCATTTCGATATCCAGCGCGGTAACGCCGCCGGCGTCGTGGGTGGTCAGCGTCACCTCTACGGTGGCGTAGACATTGTACCATTCCGGGTGATGGTTCATGTCTTCGGCCTTGGCGGCGGCCAGGGTCATGAAGCCGAAGGCCTGGTTGAAGTCGGCGAAGGTGAAGGTCTTCGAGATGGCGTCGCGGCCGTCCACGCGCTGCCAGCCCTGGAGCCTTTCAAGGGCGCTGTCGACGTCTTCGGGGGTCAGTTTGTCCGCCATGTGTTTTCGTTCCCTGCCGTAAACTAGTTTGTCCTGGGCCTTCACATGGGGTTGCTTGGCCGGGGGATCAAGCGGGGGTAGTCTCTTATTATGAGCATGGATGCCATTCGCCCGCCGACGCTGGAAGATTTCGAGGCCGTCGCCCGCGTGGAACTTGCCAACCTGCCGGATGAACTGGCCGGGCATGTGACCGATATCGTCATCCGCATCGCCGATTTTCCGGACCCCGAGGTGGAACGGGAGTTTGACCTGGAAAGCCCGTTCGACCTTTTAGGACTGTATCAGGGCGTATCGCTGGACCGCAAAAGCGTCTCCCACGCGCCGCAAGACCTCGATATGATCTTCCTCTACCGCCGCCCGATCCTCGATTACTGGTCGGAATCCGGCGACGACCTGGCCGCCGTCATCCGCCATGTGCTGATCCATGAAATAGGCCACCATTTCGGATTATCCGACGCCGACATGGACCGCATCGAGCGGGACGGGTAAGGTGCCCCCGCTTTTATTAGAAGAAAATTCGTCGTCGCGAATGATTCCATCCGCCCGGGATTTGCTTTAGAAAATTAAACAACCGGAACCAAGCATGTTTGAACTGACCGAGGAAAAGGCCCTGCTTTTCCACCGCGCGCTGATCGGCCTTCTGCGCGATCATCCGAACCTGATCCCCCGCGCCCGCGACACGCTAATGACAAGCCGCGAAAAGAACCCCGCCCAGGAAACCGTCTGGGACCGGTGGGAGGCCTTGCTGGATATGCCCCTCGACGGCATGGCCGGGCATATCCTGGCCGACACGCCGGACGGCGGACTGCTCAGGGCGCATTCTCCGTTCTCCAAGACGTTGCTGGCGCAGGAACGCAACGCCGTATGGCAGCGCATCGGCCTGATGCAGTTCATCGGCCATTTCCACGCCGCCGCCGACGGCCTCGGCCTGACGGTGGAAGAACAGGCCGTTCTCACCGGACTGCAGGCGTCGGAGCTGACGGGCTGGAAGGCCGTCCCGCCCTCGACCATGGAAACGGCCACCCTGCAGCATCTCAAGACCGTGGTCAGCCTGCACAAGGCGATGACGCGGATCGAAGCCAATGCGGATGTGCACCGGCGCTGGCTGCGGGGGATGAGCGAAACCCTGGGCGCGACGCCTATTTCGCTGCTGCTCGGCGGCGAAATGGAGCGCGTGCTCGACAGCCTGTCCGGCGCCGTGCAACTGACCATGGGTCCCGGCGACCTGCCGCGCATGGGCTGAGCGGGAAACACGAATGAGCACCGAAACCGCCCTGCAGGCGCGCGGCGATTCCAAATGTGAACTGTGCGGCGAGGCGGAAGGCTTAAGCGTCTACGAAGTGCCGCCCGATTCCGACGGCGGCGCGGAAGCGTGCGTACTGATTTGCGGAACCTGCCGCGAACAGATCGAAACCCCGGAAAAAATCGACGGCAATCACTGGCGCTGTCTCAGCGACAGCATGTGGACTCCGGTGCCGGCGGTGCAGGTGATGGCGTGGCGCATGCTGAAGCGCCTCGGCAACGAATACTGGGCCGCTGACCTGCTCGACATGCTGTATCTGGACGACGAAACCCAGGCTTGGGCGGAAGTTGGGGCGGAGACCGGGGCGGAGGATGCGGCTGAAGCGGGGAATGAAGGGACGGTCAAACACCTCGACAGCAACGGCGCCGTGCTCGAAGCCGGGGATACGGTCACCCTGATCAAGGACTTGAACGTCAAAGGTGCGGGCTTCACCGCCAAGCGCGGCACGGCGGTGCGCGGCATTTCCCTGGTCCACGACAACGCCGCCCAGATCGAAGGCCGCGTCAACGGCCAGCAGATCGTCATCCTGACCGAGTTCGTCCGCAAATCGAATTAACTGCCCCAGGGTATCATGAACTGGCGGCGGATATTTGTTCCGGCGCGCGGTGCGACTGACCATTACCCTGAAGACTGGCCGCGTATGGGGTAAGGGGGATTATCTATTTTAGGTTAATAGCTTTCCGGTTCATCTTCGAACAACTCGGCTAGATATCTTTCCGGGTTTCCAAGGAATGCCTTGGTAATTCGGTAGTGTTCGGTTTCCTTGTATTCGATAGGCTCAACAGACTCCCCGTCGAAGCTCAGAATCGTCGCACCGGGATAGCTCATGATGATCGGGGAATGGGTGGCGACGATCATTTGGGCGTTGCAGGAATCCTCCCAGTCCCTGAGCAGGCGGAGGAAGCTCATCTGGCGGGTCGGCGACAACGCGTTTTCGGGCTCGTCCAGCAGATAGATGCACCGTTCCGAGGTCCCGAAGTGATAGGCAAATAGACTTAAAAGCGATTCCCCATGGCTTTGTTCATGGAGCCGCCCTCCGGCGGAATTCCCTTCGTCGTCCAGGTAACGGGCGACATCGGAGAACGTGTCGGAGCGGAAGAAAAACCCCTTGGAGACTTTGGGGAGCCAGGAGGGCCGCAAGAAATCGGCCAAAACGGATTCGGATTGATCAGACGTTTCGTGCAATTGATGATCGGAACCGCCGCCGCCGAGATGAAAACCGCATAACTTGGCGATGGCTTCGAGAACGGTGGACTTGCCGGTGCCGTTCTCGCCGGTGAAGAAGGTCACGGGCGTCGGGAAATCCAGGCTGAACTCATCGTCCAGAAGATTAGGGAAACGGTTGAACGGAAAGAGTCCCCGGTCGACTTTCTCTGAAAGCAGGGTGATGCGTTTCAAGAAGGGTGAACTTAGTGATACCCCTTTCTTCATGGATCGTTCGTTTCGGGTGAATTTTTGGATGATATTGTTTCAGGGGGAATATACGGAACGGAAACTTCACGGCCTTGCTCGTCGACCAAATGGGCCCTTTGATCCGAGATCGATTGGCGAATGAACTTTATGGATAATTCGCAAGCCTGCTCTTCGTCCACGCCGAATAACTTGAAGTGCCTCTCTCGAAGGAAGGGACATTCCACAACGCAATAGAAACCTCGATCTTCGTCGTATTCAGGTTGATGCACGCGAAGCGAGAAGGGGACGGCCGTGCCATCGTCCCCTTCAGCGAGAGCTTCGAAAGATAAGATGATTTCGTTCAGTTGTTCCATGTATCCAGCGGGGGTAATTGATCCTTGGGAACGCCTCGACGGCAAGCAGCGTATCGTTCGTTGGCGGAAGCATAACATCTCGCCGCCGCTTGCTTGCCACGTTTTCGTGCAATGGCGTTACACACCGGTATATCTACTTTGAAGTGGAGATGATCGCAATCGCCTCCATCCGAGTCATCCGATTTCTCATCTTCGACTTGGCGGCGCACCTTTCCCCGCTCCACGGCGGACATCGCTTGCCACCAAGCCCACGCGGCCATGACCGCCATTCCGAAGAATTCCGCGATCTTGTAGACGATGGGAGGAATCGCAATTGCTGCGGCCTGTTGCTGTTCGCCGCCTTGGTCGGTTGAGTCCTTAGAGGCGTTCGGTTTATTGGACGTTGTACTGGCTTGTCGCACCATAGGTGCGATTTGCCGACCCAAATCCATTTTCGTTTTGCCGCCTATGCCGAAGATATTGGGCAAGCGTTTAACAATAGGTGCCCGAGAGGGGTTTTGACCCAGCAGCGGCGTCTGGCTTTCAGCGAGAGTTTGATTAATCCGTCCGAGCGTTGGCCCATCGGGCTTCATGACTCCGTCAACCCGGAGGCGGCTGCGTCGCTGGAAGGATTTGATCCCGTCAATCATCTTCTCATCGGGATAGGGGGTAAGGCCATATTTGGGAGGCGACATGAAGCCTAGATCGTTAAGCGCCCTCTTGGTGTTGAGAACATCGTCCATATCCATGTTCGAATCGGGTCCGATCGGCCTTTTCAGGCGAAAGGGCTTGTGCATGACAACATCTCCTTCGGTGCGCGGCACATAAAGGCGCGCACATGATTGGTCTGGCGCTGGCAGGCCAACGCCCGGTCGCGCGTGGTTGAAACAATGGTTTTCCGGGAGTGTTGTCCGTCTCAGGTTATCCCCGTTCGCTCACGAAGCGGACAAGGGCCTGCGGGCACTCGAGGGTAAGAATATAGGATATTTTTACGAAAAAATCAATAAAAAAAGTATAAAATCCTAATTTAGGGATAAAAAATGCCCAGGTGCGAACCGTCCCGCGCTTGCGCGGGCAAATATAGAATCAGGGGTTCATTCCCCCGGAAATAAAAAGGCCCCGCCGGCATTCCGGCAGGGCCTTTTAAACTTGGTGGAGCCGAGGGGAATCGAACCCCTGACCTCCACGTTGCGAACGTGGCGCTCTCCCAACTGAGCTACGGCCCCAAGGTATTTGAACTGGCGGCGGATATTGGTTCCGGGGCGCGCCGCTGTCAAGTGTTGGGACGTGCCCTGCGTGGTCTTGCGCCGGGATGGGACGGCGGTTAGGCTCTGGGCCGGTTAGTTCATTTCAACGGCGCAAAGTAACACCCATGTCCAACCCCTTTCTCTGGCTCGTGCTGACGGTCATCGACCTCTATATGTGGGTGGTGATCATCGGCGTGGTGTTGAGCTGGCTCGTCGCCTTCAGCGTGGTCAATACGTCCAACCGCTTCGTCTACATGGTCGGCGATATAACCCACCGCCTGACGGAACCGGCGTTGGGGCGCATCCGGCGTTTTCTCCCCAATCTGGGCGGCATCGATATCTCGCCGATCGTGCTGATCATCGGCCTGATCTTCCTGCAACGGCTGATCATCTGGGGCTTTTATGAGGTTGGCTGAGGACTCCTACGGCATTGGCTGAGAATAAGCCCGTTGCCGTCCCATGGGCCGCCGCCGACGGCGGCGTTCTTCTGAGCATCCGCCTGACGCCCAATGCGTCCGCCAGCCGCATCGGCCCGGTGGTCACGGATGACGCAGGCAACACGGTTCTCAAGGCCGCGGTGACCGAAATCCCCGAAGACGGCAAAGCCAACCGTGCGCTGATAAAGCTGCTGGCGAAATCCTGGGGCTTGCCGAAAACGGCGATCTCGTTAAAAAGGGGGCACAAGGACCGCCTGAAAACCCTGTTGATTGAAAACCGGGCATTCAGGGGCGATCTCGAAAAACACATTCAAGGCCAAATAGAAAAAATGTCAGAGGACTTATGAGCGAAGCACAGATTATCGACGGCAAGGCATTCGCCGCCCGTCTCCGGGAGCGTGTCGCGGCCGCGGTCGCCAAAATCAAGGACCAGCACGGCTTCACCCCGTCGCTGACGGTGGTGCTGGTCGGCGAGGACCCGGCCAGCCAGGTTTACGTCCGCAACAAGGGCAAGCAGACCGAGGAAGCCGGCATGGGCACGGACACCATCCGCCTTGACGCCGACACGCCCGAACAGGACGTTCTCGACCTGATCGAAAAACTCAACAACGACGACAGCGTCCACGGCATCCTGGTGCAGCTTCCCGTGCCGGACCAGATCGACGAGGCCAAGGTCATCGCCGCCATCAACCCGGACAAGGACGTCGACGGGTTTCACGTCGTCAACGTCGGGCGGTTGTGGACCGGCGCCGAGGCCCCGGTGCCGTGCACGCCCTTTGGCTGTTTGCAGATGCTGAAAGAAACCTTGGGCGACCTGACCGGCAAGCGCGCCCTGGTGTTGGGCCGTTCCAACATCGTCGGCAAGCCGATGGCGGCGTTGCTGCTGGCCGAACACTGCACCGTGACCATCGCCCATTCGCGCACCGTCGATCTGGCGGAACGCTGCCGCGAGTCCGATATCCTTGTCGCCGCCGTGGGGCGGCCTGAAATGGTCCCCGGCGACTGGATCAAGCCGGGCGCGACTGTCATCGACGTCGGCATCAACCGCATCGAAGCGCCGGAAAAAGGCACCAACGAAGACGGCAGCCCGAAGATGAAACTGGTCGGTGACGTCGATTTCGCGTCGGCCAAACAGGTCGCCGGTCATATCACCCCGGTGCCTGGCGGCGTCGGCCCGATGACCATCGCCAACCTGCTGCGCAACACCGTGATCGCCGCCTGCCGGCAGAAAGGTCTCGAAGACCCGGACCTGTAACGCCGGGGGGCGAATTATGCGAAAGGCCCCACCATGACCGACCTGATCCTCGCCATGGGTGTTTTCCTGGCCGCGCACATGATCCCGGCGGTGAAGCCGGTGCGCGCCAAGCTGGTGCGCGCGATTGGCGAGCCGGTGTATCTGATTGCGTACTCCGCCGTCAGCCTCGCCGTCATTATCTGGATGATCTGGGCCTATGCCGCCGCGCCGCATGTCGAGTTGTGGCCGCCGGCGGACTGGATGCGCTGGCTGGCGGTCGTGGTCATGGCCCCGGCCTGCGTGCTCACCGTCGCCGGGATCACCACGCCGAACCCGTTTTCGCTCGGCTGGGGGCGCAAGGGGTTTGATGCCGCGCGGCCCGGCATTGTTCGGATTACTCGCCATCCGGTAATCTGGGGCCTCGGGCTGTGGGCCGGTGTGCACATACTGGTCAACGGCGATCTGGCGTCCCTGATCCTGTTCGGGTTGTTGGGCGTGCTGGGGCTGGCCGGGCCTGCCAGCCTCGACGCCAAACGGCGCAGCGTCCTCGGCGCGGAGGCATTCGAGGTCCTGAAAGCCGAGGTCGCCCGCACGGCGCTCTCCGACGCATTGGCGCAGGCCGGGGCGTTGCGTATCGGCGGCGGGCTGGCGCTGTGGGCCGGGTTGCTGGCGATCCACGAATGGGCGGTGGGCGTCGCCCCCATCGTTCTGTGAATCGAGTTATGAGTCTTGTTGTCTATGGGGCGCAGGCGTTGTAAAAGCCCGCAATGAGCACCGATCTTTCCCACATCCGCAATTTTTCGATCATTGCCCACATCGACCACGGCAAGTCGACGCTGGCCGACCGCCTGATCCAGATGTGCGGCGGGCTGACAGACCGCGAAATGTCCGAGCAGGTCCTCGATTCCATGGATATCGAGCGCGAACGCGGCATTACCATCAAGGCCCAGACCGTGCGCCTGACCTACAAGGCGAAGGACGGCGAGACCTACCAGATCAACCTGATGGACACGCCGGGCCATGTGGATTTCGCCTACGAAGTCAGCCGCTCGCTGGCGGCCTGCGAAGGCTCTTTGCTGCTGGTCGATTCGACTCAGGGCGTCGAGGCGCAAACGCTCGCCAACGCCTACCTTGCGCTGGAGGCGGACCACGAAATCGTCCCGATCCTCAACAAGGTCGACCTGAGCGCTTCCGAACCGGAACGCATCAAGCGCCAGATCGAAGATGTCATCGGACTCGACGTCACCGACGCGCTGGAAATCTCCGCCAAGACGGGCAAGGGCGTGGGAGACGTGCTGGAAGCCCTGGTGACGCAATTGCCGGCGCCCACCGGCGATGCCGAGGCGCCGCTGAAGGCGTTGTTGGTGGATAGCTGGTATGACTCCTATCTCGGCGTGATGATCCTGGTCCGGATTCGCGACGGGGTGCTGAAGAAGGGCCAGAAAATCCGCATGATGGCGTCCGGCGCGGCGTATCAGGTGGAGCGCGTCGGCTATTTCTCGCCGAAGCCCGTCAACGTCGATTCGCTTGGCCCCGGCGAGATCGGGTTTATCACGGCGGCCATCAAGACCGTGGCCGACACCCAGGTCGGCGACACCATCACCGACGACAAGCGCCCGGCCGAAGAACCCCTGCCGGACTTCAAGCCGTCCGTGCCGGTGGTGTTCTGTGGGCTGTTCCCGGTCGATGCCGGGCAGTTCGAAGACCTGCGCGACAGTCTGGCCAAGCTGCGCCTCAACGACGCCAGTTTCCATTACGAGACCGAGACGTCGGCCGCCTTGGGGCTGGGCTTCCGCTGCGGGTTTTTAGGGCTTTTGCATCTGGAAATCATCCAGCAGCGTCTGGAACGGGAGTTTGATCTCGACCTGATCACCACCGCGCCCAGCGTGGTCTACAAGATCCACAGCATTTCGGGCGAGGAGAAGGAACTGCACAACCCCATCGACATGCCCGACCCGACGCAAATCGATTTCATCGAGGAGCCGTGGATCAACGCCACCATCATCGTGCCCGACGAATACCTGGGACCCGTGCTGACGCTGTGTACCGACCGGCGCGGCGAGCAGATCGAACTGAACTACGTCGGCAGCCGCGCCATGCTGCGCTATCATCTGCCGCTCAACGAAGTGGTGATCGATTTCTACGACCGGCTGAAATCCGTTTCGCGCGGCTACGCCAGTTTTGATTACGAACTGGCCGAATACCGCGAAGGCGATCTGGTCAAGGTGTCGATTCTGGTCAATGCGGAAGTGGTCGATGCGCTCAGCTTCATCGTTCACGCCAATCACGCCGAATCCCGCGGCCGCGCAATTTGCGAAAAGCTGAAAGACCTTGTGCCCCGGCAATTGTTCAAGATCGCCATCCAGGCGGCGATCGGCGGCAAGATCATCGCGCGCTCCACCGTCAACGCCATGCGCAAGGACGTGACCGCAAAGTGCTACGGTGGCGATGTGTCGCGTAAACGCAAGCTGCTGGACAAGCAGAAGAAGGGCAAAAAGAAGATGCGCCAGTTCGGCAACGTGGAAATTCCGCAAAGCGCGTTCCTGGAGGCGCTGAAAAGCGACGAGTAAGGTCGTCCTGGGGCGGGGAGGCTGTCAGGGTGTGCCCGTATTTTTTTCTTCGGACCCTTCGTCTTCTTCCTCTAGGAGCCCGTTTTCATTCTCCGGGGCGATGCTGTCTTCCGAACCGGCGAATTCCGAGAAATCCGGAAACTGGGGATCGGGGCCGTTGTCGTAGCCGGCGTCCCGGGCTTCCTGGGCAAGGCGGTCGTAGAGGTCAAAAGTTTCAGTCTGCTGTTTGAGGTCCAGGGCGAGTTCCGCCGGCATATCCTTGTGCGGGCGGCAGAGCCACGCTAGTGCCCCGCCCGGCAGGCCCAGCAACAGCCATGCCGGCAGCGACAGCAACCCGGTCAGGATAGGGTCCCAAAGTGCGGGCGAAATCCGTTCCACCTTGATCTGGGTGACCACCAGCTTGCCCGGCCAGGCCGCGTACCACAGATCATACGCCGAGATGAACCAGCGCCCATCGTCCTGGGCCAGCATGCGGGGTACGGATTCGGCGGCGCCCGCGGCGAACGCCAGCGCCAGCAAGACCCAGCCCAGATAAAACAAAATTTGCATGGGTGTCATCTTAACGTTTCCCTACGGGTTTCGCCGCAACGAAATGCCGGGGCCTAAGCGAATTCGTGCGGGCGGGGCCTTGTAATCGCCGGCGAATTCCCCTTTAACCGCCATCCATTGATTTTTTCCAGGCCCCACGAACGGACTCCATGCTGCGCATCGACAACCTCACGTACAGGATCGGCCCCCGGGTTCTTCTCGACCAGGCGTCGGCGACGATCCATCCCGGCCACCGGGTCGGAATGGTCGGGCGCAACGGCACCGGCAAGACGACGCTGCTCCGTATCATCACCGGCGGCCTTGAGGTCGACGGCGGCAGTACGGAAACACCGAGTCGCTGGCGCATCGGCGTGTCGACACAGGAAGCGCCGTCTGGGCCGCTGAGCCTGATCGACACCGTGCTGGCGGCGAACGGGGAACTGGCGGCGCTTATGGCCGAGGCGGAAACGGCCACCGACCCGCACCGCATCGCTGACATCCACGCCCGCCTGCATGATACCAACGCCCACGCGGCGCCGGCGCGGGCGGCGAAAATTCTGGCCGGGCTGGGTTTCGACGAGGAGAGCCAACAAAAACCGTGCGATGACTTCTCCGGCGGCTGGCGTATGCGCGTTGCGCTGGCAGCCCTGCTGTTCAGCGAACCGGACCTGTTGCTGCTCGACGAGCCGACCAACCACCTCGACCTGGAAGCCTCCATGTGGCTGGAGGATTACCTCAAACGCTATTCCGGCACAGTGCTGCTGGTCAGCCACGACCGGGGCCTGCTGAACCGGGTGGTGGATGAAATCCTGCATTTGGAACATGGCAAGCTGAAGCTCTATCAGGGCGGCTACGACCGGTTCGAGACGACCCGGCGCATGCAGTTGGAACTGAACGCCAAGGCGCATGCCAAGCAGGATATCCAGCGCGCGCATATCCAGAAATTCGTCGACCGCTTCCGCTACAAGGCGAACAAGGCAAAACAGGCGCAGTCGCGCATAAAGATGCTGGACCGCATGGAGCCCATTCCGGAAACCCGCGAAGAGGGCAGCGTTACCTTTGCCTTCCCGGAACCAAAAGAACTGGCGCCGCCGCTCTATACCGCGGACCGTGTGGATGTCGGCTATGACGGCCAGGCGGTGCTGAAGAACCTGTCTTTCCGGCTCGATGCCGACGACCGGGTGGCGCTTCTCGGCGCCAACGGCAACGGCAAATCGACGCTGATCAAGCTGCTGGCCGGGCGCTTGAAGCCGCTGGCCGGAGACATCAGCAAATCGGGCAAGCTGCGCATCGGTTATTTCGCCCAGCACCAGGCCGAAGAACTCGACCTTTCGGCGACGCCGCTGATCGAGCTATCCCGCAAACGTCCGCGTGATCTCGACCAACAGCTGCGCAGCCAGCTGGGCCGTTTCGGGTTTTCCCAGGAACGCGCCGATACCAAGGTGGAAAACCTGTCGGGCGGGGAAAAGGCCAGGTTGCTGTTCGCGCTGATGACCTGCGACAAGCCGCATATTCTGTTGCTGGATGAGCCGACCAACCATCTGGATATCTCGTCGCGCCAGGCCCTGGTGCAGGCGCTCAACGCGTTCGAGGGCGCGGTCATTCTGGTCAGCCACGACCCACACATCATCGCCCTGACGGCGGACCGCTTCTGGCTGGTCGATGGCGGCGGCGTGGAACCCTTTGAAGGCGACCTGGACGATTACCGAACCCTGCTGCTGGGGCGCAGGGGCAACGGCAGGTCCGGCGGCGAGAAAAACGGCGGCGCTAAGGGACCCAGCAAAAAACAGCAGCGCCAGGCGTCGGCGGATAAACGCCGCGCCCAGTCGGACCTGAAGAAACGCCTGACGAAGGCGGAAAACACGGTCCACAAGCTGGAACAAAAACGTGACGACCTGCAACAAACGCTGGCCGATCCGAACCTGTATGAGGGGGATGGGGGAGAGCTCGCGAATATCCAGAAAAAACTGGGTCGGGTGGAAAAAGACCTTCAAGACGCTGAAAACGATTGGGCGGCCGCCCAGGAAGAATGGGATGGTGCTGCCGAACAGGCGGCGGAGGCATGATCGAAGACCGCGCCAACGCCGAGTTCTGGATCATGGCCCACGTCCGGCGCTGCAACGATCATGGCGTGTCGGCCATGGTGGTTCGCCGGGGCGACGAACGGGGCGGCACCCTGTTGCTCAAGATCAACCGCTTCGATCAGGGCTGCAAGGTGCTGAGCCAGGCCCGTGACATGGACGGCAAGCCGGGCTGGATGGCGGCGTTTTCCGGCGAACTGGTCGAGGAAGCCGAAGCCGACGCCTATATCGCCCGCGCCATGACGCGCGACCCGGACCTGTGGGTGGTGGAAATAGAAAGCCCCGACGGCTGGCATCCGTTCGAGGGCGAAGAGCTTTAAGACGGTTCGGCGGCGGAGGCCTGAATATTCTGCCAGCGCCGCCATAGCAGACCCCCGATCACGGCGACCTCCAGCAGCACCGGGACGATGCTCCAGGCGGCCGGCTCTCCCCACTCAGGCCAGAAAAAGCCCAGCAGCGACGCCGCCCCAATGGCCTGCGCCAGCGCCGGAAGAAGCGTGTAGGCCAGGACCAGATACAAAAAGGCCCTGGCATCGGCAAGCCCGCTTCCTTTTTCGTGTCTGAGGCTGATGACGAAAATAAAACCGATATCGCGAACCACGAATAACACCGTCGCCAGGATGGACAGGCGGACATCCGCGAGGCCCGCGATATTCTGGAAATGGGACGTGTCGGCCATGAGTGCCGCGGCGATGGCCGCCCCGGCGACCGGCAGCAGGGTGAGGGCGGAACGGGGAAAATGTTCGAGGGCGCGGCGCCATTGATTTTCCCTCAGATAATGCGCCAGTCGCCGCAGGCGGACCCGGGTCTTGGGCTCGCCGAAGGCCATTGCGTAGGCGGCGCCCGAGGCGACAAGGAACGCCACCACCAGCCCGATCGGTACCGAGGTCAGGATCACCGGCAACCCCCAGGGCGCCCACTCCAGCCCGCCGAAATAGGTCATAGCGAACATGGTGAAGCCAAGCCACAACCAGGGACCGTGGCGGTGCATCAACTCCAGGCGGATCAAGGCATAAACGCCGGTCAGCGCCCAACCGGCGAAACCCGCGAGAGATACGATCACGAAATGGGTTTGGGCCATGGAATAGCCGTACCAGGCAATCATGGCCCCATCGCCGGTTAGCTCCAGGCCCTTCAGCCCGGAATACAGCGGAATCCCGGCGGCGACCATGGCCGCGACCTGGAACCACAAGACCTGAACCCGTCCGAAGGCGCGCCGGCGCTGGATCGCCTGCAGGCTCAAGGCGAGGCTCAGCGCATGGGCGAAGATGCCGGCGGCGATATAAAGGGCGACGGCGTTCAGCACCGCACTCAGGCTCCAATGGGTAGCGTGGGAGACGCCATAGAACGCCATGCAGAAAATCCCGCCGTACCAGGCATACGCCGTAGCTCCGAACAGCTTGCCCCAGGCCATCGGCCATGCGCCGATGGCCGACAGGCGCTGCTGGTCCCAGGTGTGGCCCTGGACTTCGGCGACCACGGTGTCCGTAGCCAGTCGCGTTCCCCATAAGAAAATCAGCAGGATATAGACGAACCCGGCCACGGCCCCGGTGTTGGCGTCGAGGGTCCGGCTGCCCGCCAGATAGAGAAGCAGGAACACCGCGCCCAGAATTACCGGCATGGCGGCCAGGCGGTGGGCGGAAAACTCAAGCCACAAATTGCGGCGAAATTCAGGGCTGGTCATCATGAGGACTCGTCTCCCCCCGTGTTGGGGTCCTCCGGGATGGGTTCCGCCGTCGCCATATAGGCATCGCGCAGGCGGTCTTCCTCGACGCGGAAGTCGACGACCGCAAGACCGGCGTCCAGCAGGCTTTTCAGAAGCGCGTGGCGGGCCGCCTCGCCACCGGTGATCCGGCACCGGGCGGTGCGGTTCTCCACATGGATGGCGGAAACGCCGTCGCGTCCGGCGAGAAGATTTTCCAGGCGGGGGTCAGGCTCGGTGAGGGTGAGGGCCAACCGCTCGCCGTCGTTCGCTGTTTGGCCGCCCACATCTCTCATTAGGCCCTGGCTGACAACCCGGCCGTCGCGAATCACGATCAGGCCGGTGGCGTAGTCTTCCAGTTCGGAGAGGATGTGCGACGACACCAGCAGCGTCATGCCCTCGTCCTTGAGCCGAACCAGCAGGTTCGACAATCGAAACCGGGCATCCGGGTCGAGACCGGATGCCGGCTCGTCGAGGATCAGGAATTCCGGCTTATGGATAATCGATTGAGCGATGGCGAGCCGTTGTTTCAGGCCGCGCGACAGCGCGCCTGCCTTTTCTCCAAGCCGGTCCGCGATATCCAGGCGTTCGGCGGCGGAACGGACCAGATCGTCCGTTTCTTCCGGCGCACAGCCCTGCACCCAGGCAGCATAGGTCAGGCACCGGGCAACGCTCAGGTCTTCGTAGAGCCCGAAGAAATCGGCGAGATATCCAAGCCGTTTGTGAATCTGGCGGGGGTGGTCATGCACGTCGATACCGCCGATTTTGATGCGGCCGGAAAAGGGTTCGTGCAGCCCGGCGAGGCAGCGGATCAGGGTCGTTTTCCCGGCCCCGTTAGGGCCGACCAGCGCGGTAATGGACCCCCTGGGCACGGTGACGCCGACACCGAAGAGGGCGCGTTTTGACGGATATTCGAAGACCAGATCTTCGACGGTGACGAGGGGTTCAGCCATGAGATGGGCGGTTTAATTTTTGTTTTTCCGGTTTTTTCATGTCAGGGATTGGGCGCCTGGCAACGTTTCAAAGGAAGGTGACTTGTATGTCTAATTACATACAGGGAGTTATATAACCCCGGCAATTCTAAGCTAAACCTGTTTGCTTATGCTATGACAAGGCATGATTCCGGGCGGAAAACACCTGCTGGTCGTCGAGGACGATGAGGCCGCCGCCGAATTTATGGAAATAGTGCTGGCAAACCTCGGCCATCGGGTGACGGCGGTCTTGACCGTGGAAAACGGCCTCGTGGGATTTCCGGGGGCGGCGGCGGCGGATATGACCTGGTGGTGACGGACCTGGACATGCAGGGGGTGGGCGGGTTGCAGGGAATTTCCGAATTCCGCCAATTGGCCCCCCCTGATGCCGATTGTCGTGGTGTCGGCGAACTATCGCGCCATGGCCGCGGGGGACGCCGCCCAGACGGCTGCGGAAATCGGCGCCACGGCGGTTTTGCCGAAGCCTTTTGAAATTGAAGACCTGACACGTCTGGTCACGGATGTGCTGGAAGGAAACTCTGTCTGAGCGTCTCCGGAGGGTCCGTTTCACGTCATCGGCGCCTTTTCCGCAACGGCGCAACCGGTTAGACTTTCCCCCAGGCAATACGGCCACCAACCGGTTTTTAAAAATATGAACGTATTGATTCCTGACGAATCCCCGGCACTGCAGTCGGCTCTGGCCGGTTTGGGACTGGGCACGAAGATGGCTTCCCAGGGGTCTGTCGACGGTACGCCGCTTGAAGCCGAAATCCTTATTCCCGGTCTTCCCGACCGGATCCGGGAGCATTATGCCGACCTTGTCACCGGGTCGCTGCAGACTATGAGCCGGGATGCGGGCCTTTCCCCGCCGCACTTGAACTTCGGCATCAGGTTGTCCTTCGGGCGGCCGACCGAAGTGCGTGTCTACGATTCCGACATGGTGCTCGACGAGATGCTCCGGAGTTTGATCGGTGAATTCGGGTCGGTGATCCTGCAAAACGCCTATATGCCGGGGGCCAATCGGGCCGAAGGGCAGCGCAATATCTTCCCCGACCTCAGCTTTCATATCGACCGCGGCAGTAACCAGGAAGAACAGTATTCCCTGTTTTGCCGCGACCCCTTCGACGAGGTGCAGAAAGGCCCGCGCGGCAGTTCCACCCTGATCGCCGACAACATGGTCTGTTACCTGCAAAAAATGCGCGAAGCCGGCGGTGTGGGCTCGCCGCTGGGAACCCAGTGCTACATCTTTAAAAACGACGACAAGGGGATCGGTCAAATCATGATCGAACAGGCCTGGGACGCGCCGGACGGCGTCGGCGAAATCTGCATCGTTGATAACCGAACCGTTCTGCACGCCAGCTATTACAAACCGTCACGCGGCTATCCCATCGGGGTGCGGTATTTGAAATAGAAACTCCGGCCTGGCACTGGCGGGCGGGGTGGAAAATGATCTTTCATGCACCATGACATTATATAATTTGACCTAGTAGCTAGTTGAAATATAAAGAACTATTCCGATTTCCTTGCAAATCATATACTGTCCACAGGATTTTTAATTTTTAGGTTATTTTTGTGAATGTCGGATTACCTGGAACACGTACGGTCTCTGGAAGACCTGCACAGAATCATTGACCAGCGGGATGCGCCCGGTACGCATGAGGCCGTGGAAAAGCTGATCACGGACGTGAAGGCGACCGCCGAGGCGATCACCAGGGATATGGAGGCCGTCGTCGCCGAAATCCAAACCGAGGCCGCGATAGCCGCCGACAGGATTACCGTTGAAACGTCCGGCACTGTGGCGGACATCAAAAAGGAAACCACCCATGCGGCGGCCAGACTGCTTCGTGACGTCAAAACGGGGGAGGACGAAAAGAGCAACGCCCGGGCGGCAGGCAGGATTATCGAGGAAGCCTCCAACGCGACCGTCGAACTGCATAAACGGGCCGATGAAGCGGTCTCCTCGATTACTGTGCAAGTTGAAGCCTCTGTCGCCGAGTTCAGGCAAGCCGTGGAGGAGGCCGTTCGCAGCCTGACCGAGTTGGTGCAGGAGGCGGTGCGGAAAGTGGCCGAAAAGAGCAAGGAAGCAGCCGCTCAGGTTTTAGGTTCGGAAGCCGATAGGGACTCGGACGAGGCGGCGACAAAGCTAAAACGCGAGACTGCGGCGAAGGCCATCAAGGCGTTGGCAAAAGCCGCGGGCAAATTGAACCGGGTTGCCGAGGAAGCGTCGGCCAAGCTGAAAAAGGCATCCGAGGAAGCCATAGAAAAGGTTGAGAATGCGGCCAGAATGGCGACAGCCTCGGTCGAAAGCGCCATAAACGGTGCCAATGAAAAAATCCTCGAAGTCACCAAGGCGTCGATCGAGGACGTCGTGGACACGGAAGACTTGGAGCTTTTCGACCTCGAAGCCTTGAAGCAGAAATGGGGCAAAAAGGATTAAGCGGGGGGCTTGGCGGAGGGAAGGCGACCCGAATTTAACCGTCTCCGTTTTTAGAATTAAGGTAG
>JACKQG010000218.1_pt1 | contig 83279 bp, 59 predicted proteins | sample 8237621 | NCBI WGS metagenome assembly JACKQG01 (sample SAMN15677084, study PRJNA649215) | marine metagenome | biome: marine; feature: Black Sea; material: saline water; isolation source: suspended particulate matter (SPM) from the Black Sea western gyre | collected 2013-06-09/2013-06-10 | depth...
AACTTACTGTTTCTCCCAAACATATTGAATCACCTGTACTAATTACAAAGTCACGATCAATCTTAGGTCGAACTGTTAAATTGGTAACTATAACACTATCGCATCCAAATGTATTAGTTTGCAATGTATCGTAGAAGATACCTGAAGCGTAGCGCCATGCGCCCTGTGCATATACTGAGTCGTAATAACATACTGTGATATCGACTGGTATCTCGTAGGTTGGACGGATGGTTAAGACCATATCATCAATGGAGTCGCAGTTGATAATATTTGATGCAACCATTGTGAGAGTCACAGGACCTATCTCACTTGGACCTGGAATATATATAGGTTGCTCAACATTAGGATTAACGAATGAGCCAGTTCCACTTGTATACCAAACTATCGTTGCATAATTAGTTGCAAATGCAGAATCTGATGAATTTGCAAAATCATAAGGTTCTCCAATACATGAGTTCTCATCGGAGCCAGCTTGAGCATATGCTCCTGGAATTATAACAAGCTCCATTGTTGATGTATCATTCGCACAAGGTGGAATTCCAACACCTACCAAAGTCATATTAATAGTATCATTCTGAACTGAACCTTCTATTGGATCAGGGAAATAAGTAGGATATAGAATAGTAGAGTCATCAATGGTTCCTAATCCATCAGTATACCAAAATATCGATGAAAAATAATCTGCCGTAGGTAGTATTGTTGATGAGGATAGATCAAAATAAACATCTTCACAGGTTGCTTCATCAGATCCTGCATCTACCTGGCAAGGTGCATTGATAATTAGCTGCTGAACATCATGCTCAGAACATACATCAAGGATCACATCAACTGTATCGGGTGATGTGTAGATATGTGAAGTATTATGTCCCAAACCGGGAGCTGAGCCATCTCCATATGTCCAGTTCCAATCAGTGAAAGTAACAAGATCGCCTGTACCGGTGAAGTTGACAGTATAATCCTGACAACTCGGAGTAGGTATCATGGTAAATCCAATATTTACATCCTGTACATTATGCTGATGGATTGTTGTATCTATACATCCGTTAGCATTAGTATATATTGACAATATATTCAGGTTGCCAGCCTGATTATAAATATGAGTGACATTTTGCCCTGTAGATGTGTTTCCATCCCCAAACTGCCAATCCCAAGAAATGATATCGCTTGTAATATTAGTTGCATCAAAATTTATTAATTCACCCATACAACTTGTGTCGTTAGGTGACATTGTGAAATTAGACTGTGGTAAAGAATTAATATGAACTGTATTAACGTGTGTTTCGTTGCAACTGTTATTATTTAAGGCAGTTAATGTAACTGTGTAATCACCAGGTGCGAATGCATGAGTAACTAACTGACCTGTATCGAGGACGCCATCACCAAAATCCCAGTACCAGCCTGTAATTGTGGTGCCTGCATTATCAAAACCACTAAAAGTCAGAGGCAATTCGGCACAAACTGTAGCGTTAGGCAAAATTGTAAAATTAGGCTCAGGTAATGAATGGATTTGTAATGATGAATTAATTGAAGCCTCACAAGCATTACTATCTGTTACAGTTAATTGTACATTATAAATTCCTTGTGCTCCAAAACTATGATTAGGGTTTTGAAACGTACTTGTTATTCCATCATCAAAATCCCAAATCCATGAAACGATATTTGGATAACTAATATCATTAAATGCCACTGATTCATTAATACAAATTGAATCAGCAGGATAATATGTAAAATCAGCGGTGGGCAAATCATGTATTACAATAATTTGATTCACAGTATCTGAACAATTATTACTATTTATTACAATTAAAGTAACTATGTAATTTCCCGATGATGAATATAAGTGATTCACATTTTGACCGGTATTTGAAGGTGAACCATCGCCAAAATCCCAACTCCAATTTGTAATTGAGGTAGTACCGTAACCACTAAAGTTAAGTAATGAACCAACACAAGAAGAAGATGAAGGGGACACATTAATTCCAGCAGCTGGAATAGTATCAATAGTTAAGGTCATGGAGGATGTGTCGTTAGGGCAAGGGTATGAACCATAGGCAATTAATGAAAGACTTATATCTCCAAGCTCAGTTCCTAATGGTATATATTCTGGATGCAAAATACTTGAGTCGCTAAATGCACCAAGCCCTCCAAACCATAATAATGAATCATAATTAGTAGCATTAGGAAGAATATTGCAATTTGTAAAACTAAAGGTTTCTAGCTGACAAACCGATTCGTTAGAACCAGAATATGAGAATGCTCCCTCCTGAACAGTCAGCTCCATTGTATCGTACGATGAACAATGTCCAAAGCTGGCTTCAACATCATAGAACCCACTTGCATTTATTGCAATTGATTGAGTTGTTTGGCCTGTGCTCCATAAATAGTTAGAAAATCCCATACCTGCATCGAGTGTTACAAAATTGCCTGAACAAATAATAGTATCATTACCTATGTTAACGGTGTTTCTGAAAAAAGAAATGTTAACAGTATCATATCCTGCACACCCATTAGTATCAATAACCTCAACCCAATAGGTTCCATTATTATAAACAGTAAATAAAGAGTCAGAACTACCATCCTGCCAAAGATAGGCAGCAAAATTATTACCGGCATGAAGTAAAATTGAATCTACAAAACAGTACAAGGAATCGCTACCAAGATTAATATTTACCGACGGAAAATAGCTAACTGTAATGGAATCAGTAGTGCTGCAACCATTACTATTAGTAACTGTTACCCAATAAACACCTGTTTGGGTTACTGTAAACAGCTCATTTACTGAGTTATCCTGCCATAAATATAAAGAATACCCTGTTCCCGGATCAAGCAATAGTGATGCTCCCTGGCACAAAGTAGTATCGTTTCCTATGTTTATCTGAGGTACATTATGAATGGTAACTTCGGTAGTGACATCCTGAGAATATCCTCCATTAAAAACAACAGAAGCTGTTACTATGAAATTGCCTGGTGCTGTAAACATATGACCGGGTTGAGGTTCGGTTGATGTATTGTTGGAACCGGAAGCCGGATCCCCAAAATTCCATGTTACAGATTGAATAGAATCGGACGTAGTTATATCAAAATAAGTAGTATCTCCATAGCAATCATTCTGATAAGTTATTGTTGCAGAGAAATAACTTTGGATAAATGAGGGCAAACCTAGCCTGCCTGCCTTTCCATCAAGATACACACCATCATGTACAAAATTGCAGGCAATACCTAACACATTTGGATTATTTATAACTCCAAGATAACTATGAAAATCCAGTGAAGTATAGATTTTTTCATCCGGACCAACCTGAAGTGCGCCCAACTCATAAAGTGCTGAAGTTCCAACAGATGTTGCTGAATTTATTATATCATTTGGTGTACCTGCATTCAGATTAATCTGAAATACCTCAGCTTGATTTCGGATTACTCCAAGGTAGAGCCTTGACTCATCCGGTGAAAACTCTAATCCATAGGCAAAAGCATAATTATTAAATGTAATTGGATTTGAAACCTGACCTGAACTCCTACTAAAATCTAGCATTTCAAATAAAGCCAAGGTTCCATGTATCGCGCATGCTATATAATTTCCCATTGGAGAAATCTTCATATAGCCAACATAATTTGATGACGGAGCCCCATGAATTGTACCAATATTACTTATAACAGGTGATGAACTAACTCCAACCGAAGTAACAAGGAATGAACAAAAAGCGTTTGAATTTCTTTCATGTGTTACTACCCAGACATCATTGCCGTTTGAATGTGATGTGGCTGTAATTTTTTCAACAACTGGTTGATAAAGCAGAACATTCTTAGTTATTACACTACCTAAACCACTATTAAGACTAATATCAACTATAGAATAATATAATTCTCCATTTGCATCAATAGCCGAGGGTACTGTAAATATGTAATACAATGTGTCTGACCCCGGTTTAGGAACAATAATTGCGGACTGTGTTGAAGAAAAATCACCCAAAAGACCTGTACCATTATCCATTATTTGGTGATTACTATTCCAAACCGTAGTTCCTTCAGTGTAAAACAAAATGTTGCCAAGTGAATCTGAAACTGATGCACACCCCTCCCTTGTAGCTAAGGCACCATCAATAATGGCAACCGGTGATCCAGAATTAAAATCAACACCTGCATTATCCCCAAAATACCAGATATTTGCTTCATTCTGAGCATAACAATTATTAATTAAAAAGAAATAAAAAAGGATTAATAATAATTTTGCGCTTTTCATTTGTGATTAATTACATGGTATGCTTTTACAATAGGTTAAGGTTAAAATTTTATTTAAAAAGACTTGAAAGAAGTTGTTTTGGTTGTAAAATGTTTTACATAAATTTCTTTAAATTTTTTGCTAATTGGCAGGTGAAGATAATAAAAACTTCGCTACTAAGTAAGTATTAATGTTATATACTTGGCAGATAGGTTAATAATTAATTAGAAATCAGTAATTTATTTTTAAATAAAATTACTAAGATATTTTATTAAGTAGAGAATTTTGCTTTGAATTTGAAATTTTCTTTTAAATCAAAACACGACAATTTCCTTATGAAGTTATTACCCAAAAAATGCCCATGAACCTCTTTTTCCTTAATTTTGTCAACAAATTTTTCCATGAAGAAAATAATTTCTGTAGTTGGTGCAAGACCCAACTTTATAAAGATAGCTCCGATTCACAGGTCGTTTCAAAAGTATAACGAAGATATAAGTCATATGATTTGTCATACCGGTCAGCATTTCGATGCAAAAATGTCGAAGATATTTTTTGATGAGCTTCAAATGCCAAAGCCCCACTTTTACTTGGGTATAGGTGGAGGCAGCCATGCAGTTCAAACTGCAAGGATAATGATTGAATTTGAGAAGATATTGCTCAATGAGAAACCTGATTTGGTTATGGTTCCCGGCGATGTGAACTCAACACTAGCTGCAAGCTTAGTTGCTGCAAAGCTTCATATTCCGGTGGCCCATGTTGAAGCAGGGCTGCGGAGTTTTGACCGAAGAATGCCCGAGGAAGTTAATAGAGTTTTGACCGATGAAATATCTGATTATCTTTTTGTTACTGAGAAAAGCGGTTCTGCCAATCTTAAAAATGAAGGAATTGATAGTTCAAAAGTGTATTTTACCGGCAACGTTATGATTGACAGTTTGGTGAACTTTTTGCCAATTATTAACAATTCAACAATAACAGATAAACTGTTGTTAGATCAAGGGAAATTTGTTCTGGCTACTTTTCATCGGCCATCCAATGTAGATGAGGAAGAAAATCTTTCACAACTAATTGATACAATTAATGAAATAAGTACCGAAAGAAAAGTTGTTTTCCCAATTCATCCTCGTACCCGAAACAATATTGATAAATTTGGTTTATCAGGCAAACTTGGTAAAAACGTAATTATTTTAGACCCCATAGGATATATTGACTTCCTCTCATTAACAAAAAAGGCGGAGTTAGTAGTGACTGACAGCGGAGGTATCCAGGAGGAAACTACATTTCTTGGCATCCAGTGCATTACCGTTAGAGATAGCACCGAAAGACCAATCACAAGTGAAATAGGTACAAACCATATGATTGGAACAGATTTCCAGAAGGTAGTTGTTGCTGCAAAGTTAATTTTGGGTGGACGAATTAAAAACGGTCGTATTCCTGAACTATGGGACGGAAAGGCATCGGAACGGATCGTTGAAATAGTTTATAAATCGATTTGTAAATAAGATGTGATATGAATATTTTGATGGTTCTTGAGCATGAATTTCCACCCGATATTAGGGTAGAAAATGAAATTGAAGCACTAACCGGAGCCGGACATCAGGTACATATTGCATGTACTACAATGAAAAACAAACCTATTGAAGATACTTATCAAAAGGCAACAATTCATCGTAAACCGATCTCAAAATTTATTCATAAAACAAGTGTTGGAGCTTTAAGTTTTCCTTTTTATTTTAATTTCTGGCGTTCATTTTTAAGAAAATTATTTAAAAAATATAATTTTAATGCAATTCATATACATGATCTACCTTTGGCCAGAGTGGGATATGAATTTGCTAAAAAACATGAGGCAAAAATCACACTTGACTTGCATGAAAATTGGCCTGCTTTATTAAGCATTTCAACTCATACTCAAACTATACTTGGTAAGTTGCTCTCTAACAATAATCATTGGGTAAAATATGAAAGAAAATATTGCCAACTTACTGATAATGTAATTGTTGTAGCAGATGAAGCCAAAAAGAGATTAGTTGATTTATTTATTGATCCAAAAAAAATAATAATAGTCTCAAACACTCTCAACCTTAAGGGCTTTGAGATTCCGGAATCATCACCAGACCCTGAATTTATTACATTACTGTATGCTGGTGGAATTAATAAACATCGTGGATTACAATATGTGATTCAAGGAGTTAAACTCTTGGAAGGATTAAATAAAAAGTTGCGTGTCTGGGTCTTGGGAACTGGATCATATATAAATGAACTTAAGAAAATTGCTGAGATTGCAGGCGTAGAGGACAAAATATTTTTTGAGGGGTGGAAAAACTACACTGAAATGCAAACTTATAGCGGGAAAAGCAACTATTGTCTAATACCTCATCTAAAAAACGATCATACTGATTCAACGATTCCGCATAAAATTTTTCAATATATGTATGCTGGAAAACCAATGCTGGTTTCCGATTGTGAGCCATTAAAACGAATAGTTGAAGAAACAAAAAGTGGATTAGTCTACAAGTTTGATTGTCCAGAAGATTTTGCATGCAAATTAAAAGAATTAGTTAAAAATGATTGGTATTCCTCTGTTGAATTTGTTAATAATAATAAAAATATAATTATAGAAAAATATAACTGGGATGAAGAATCAGTAAAATTGTTAAAGATATATTCTTAACATGAAAACGATTTTTTATAAAATAATTTATTGGCATCCCGTTAATAAGTTAATTAGGGTGACTTTAATAATTGTACATTATTTAAGAATCACAAAATTAAAAATACCCCCTTCAGGGAAAATTTCAGTTTCTTTGCCTGAAGGTAAAAGAGTTATTATAGAAACCAACCAAACAAGTTATCTTACAAATGTGATTTGCTGGAAGGGAGTATTTGCTTTTGAGTATTCAAGAATATTTTATGATTTAATAAGAGAGATGAGTGTTTTTATTGATATAGGGGCGAATATTGGCTTCTATTCTTTACTTGCAGTAAAGGCAAGTGAAAATATTAAGGTTTATGCTATTGAGCCTGCTACAGGTCCATTTATTTTCCTTCAAAAGAATATTGAATTAAACAAAGAAAATGCTCGAGTTAACTCCTATAAAATAGCCCTTTCAGATACTATAAGTTCCATAGACTTTTATGAACATAAAAATCCAAAATACAGATATCTAAATTATAATTTAGGGGGCATCAGTTCTGAAGTAAATACAACTCAATCAAATAATCTGATAAAAACCAAAGTCGATTCTACAACTTTGGATTACTTTGCAAAAAATAACTTGAAAGAAGCGGTTGATTTAATAAAAATTGATACTGAAGGGACTGAAAGCCGGATTCTTGAGAATGCATGTGAAATTTTAGAGAAAATAAGACCTATAATAATTTGTGAAACTTTATACAATAAAATAGAGTTCAAATTAGACTTCTTGATGAAAAATCACGATTATTTATTTTTTAATTATATGGATAACAGATTAGTTAAAGTGGATACCATAATTAGAGATGAAGATAATGGAGTTCGGGATTGTTTTTTTGTACCAAAAGAAAAAGAATATCTTATTACAAAATATCTTAAACGCGAATGGGCTTAATTCAAAAACAAAGCATATCTGGAACCATATACTCCTATGTAGGTGTAGTTCTTGGTTTTGTTGCCACAGCTATTTTATATCCACGCATATTTTCAACCGAAGAGGTTGGTTTGTTGAGAATTTTGGTTTCATACTCGGTATTGTTCTCGCAGTTTGCCGGACTTGGCATCAATACAATAACTGTCAGACTTTTTCCTTATTTCAGAGATTACGAACGTAAGCACCACGGTTATTTAGGGCTTGCATTGCTTGTTTCGATGATAGGCCTTATAATTTCTGTTTCTGCCTTTATCCTTCTTAAAACTTTAATATTGGGCGGCGACAAAGAAGGGGCAGATTTACTCACAAAATACTACTACTATATAGTTCCGCTGATAGTATTTACCCTTCTATTCAATGTTTTTGATACTTATTACAGGGTACTGTATAATGCTGTAAAAGGCATTATTTACAAAGAAGTGGTTCAACGTACCCTGATTCTTTTAGTAGTTATCCTTTTTTACTTTGAAACTATCGATTTTCACAATGCAGTAATACTTTATACAATTGCCCTAATATCTCCTACCATTCTGCTTTTCCTATCATTGATTTATAATAAACAGCTTTTTCTTACTCCCAATATAAATTTTATTGACAAAAAGCTTTCGCGCGAAATGATGAGTGTTGGGGTTTTTGGAGTGATTGCAAGTTTTTCGGGTGTTTTGGTGTTAAATATTGATGTGATAATGGTTGAAAGGATGCTCGGGTTAAGCGATGCCGGTATTTATTCAATTACCTTCTTTTTCGGTACACTTATATTAGTGCCAATGCGTACTATGGGTAAGATTAGCTCGGTTGTTATTGCCGATGCCTGGAAAATAAATGACCTTAACCTTATAAACCAGATATATAAAAAGAGTAGTATAAGTCTTAGCATTGTCGGCTTACTGCTTTTTATTGGCATATGGGGTAATATCGATAATGTTTTTCATATAATCCCTTCGGAGTATCTCCCTGGGAAGTATGTTATTTTAATTATCGGCATAGCCAACTTAATCGACATTGCACTTGGTGTAAGCCCTCACATTATTGTTAATTCAAAGCATTATCGCTACCTTTCTTACTTCCTTATTATTTTTACTGCTCTTATCATAATTTCAAATTTGCTCTTAATTCCAATTTACGGGATTGTTGGAGCAGCCATTGCAACCTTAATTTCAAAATTTATTTATAGTCTTATCAATTATATTTTCCTGTATCGTGCCTATCGTCTTCAGCCATTTACTTCTAAAACAATAATACTTTATATCATAGGTGCTTTTGCCTATGGAGCATCGTTACTGTTACCTGAACAGACTAATTACATCGTTGATATTTTCATCAGAAGCAGTTTTATTTTGGTAATATTCTCGCTCCCTGTCTATTTTTTAAATGTCTCGGAGGATATTAATCAAAAGGCTGATGCAGTTTTAAAAAGCCTGTTCAAGGTGAGGTAACAGTTAAACCGATTTTGCATATATAAATAATTTGTTAATTTTACTTTTTATCAGAAAATTATATTATGAATAACAACCTGAAAATATGCTTTATAGGGAGTGGTGCTATAGCAACCGCTATGGGGAATGTGATTGCGCAGAAGGGGAAATATGAAGTTTTTTTGTTATCGGTAGAGCAAGATGTTGTTGATTCAATAAGTAACGATCACATAAACCGAAAATATTTCCCGAACATCGAACTTGAACCCTCGCTTAAAGCTACTTTTGATAAAAGTATACTTAAAGACTCTGATATTATTTTTATCGGCATCCCATCAAGCATTGCTGTTTCGTACATGTGTGAAAACGAACAATATATTGGCGAAGACGCTTTAATCGTAAACCTTGCCAAAGGTTTTGGAGATGGACAGAAAACAATTCCTCAGGCTCTATCAAAATTTATTCCCAATCCTATTTTTAGTATGAAGGGGCCTTCATTTGCCCGCGAAATAATTAGTAATATGCCTACTGCTTTCACTCTGGCATCAAAAAAGGATAAATATTTTAACCTGTTTGAAACAGTATTTAAGAAAACCACAATCCATCTTGATTTTTCAACCGATGTGGTAGGTGTTGAATTGGCAAGCATCCTCAAAAATATATATGCAATTATTGTAGGTATTGTGGATGCCCACTTCGATTCGCCCAACCTCAGGTCGCTTATACTTACTAAAGCCATCAACGAAATGCGTTTTATTATTTCTAAATTTGGAGGCGAGGAAAATACGATGTTCAATTATTGTGGTATTGGCGATTTTACACTAACGGCACTCAACGACCTTAGCCGAAACCGAACTCTGGGTCTCCTAATCGGTAAAGGTTTTTTCACAGATTATATTTCAGAAAAAGTTGTGCTCGAAGGTAAAATAGCTGTTAATGTATTTGTTGAAGAAATTGCAAAAAAGCGGGGGATAAAAACTAAAAACCTAATGCTCAAAGAGCTCTATAAAGTTTTTAACGACGAAAAATACGACATTAATAATTTCGTGTCGAATATAACTAAGATTTAGAGCTTGATCAACTTTTTTGTCGTTACACTATTCTTTATTATAACGGATAAGAAATACACTCCCGAAGGTTGCGAGGTAATATCCACGTAAAATTTACTATTAAGCGTGTTGCTGGCCACAATAACATTTCCAAAGCTATCATATACAGTATATTGCACAGGAAATATATTTTTAGAAACTTGAATATTAAAATCACCTGCTCCGGGGTTTGGATACACCAACATGTTATTTACCGTATTATCAGGCTCTTTGAGGCTTGTATAATCCTGTGTATAAATTACAAGTTTGGGACGTAATTCTGGCACCTGATGATCTGAAGAAGCAAATACTACATTTCTATTATAATTTCCAAAAGTTTCATCACTTAATTGAAGCATAAAGCCAAATGATTCATTCATGTAATTAAACATATCAGTAACTATCTCTGTTACATAAATATCTAAGTAATCCTGATCAGCTAAATTAGAACTAGGTAATAATACCTGGTTTTCAGGTGAAGTTGCCGGTTGATTATCCCAGTTAATATCGTCTTCACTCCAGCTTTCAATTATTCGACTAATAAGTATCTCATTTGAATTTCCATTGTTAATATGACCTTCAACAGGCGAATCCGGATCATGAAACAAACTTAATTCGGCAAGAGTTATCGTGAGTTCCGGATCTATATGAGATAAATCGAAATTGATAAAACTTCGTCCTATACCCCATCCCTCTTCAAATTCCCAAACTGTGGAAACTAAACTTTGCTGATTGTTTTTTGAAGTTGAAACAATGGAATTAATATAAGCATCTTTTCCTGTTTCTCCATCTGGCTGTAATGTTAAAACCGAATCTACTGGTAAATCAACTATATATGTAATTGATATAGAAGGATGTAGGCTTTCAACTGGATGGTCAGAGGAGGCAAAAACAAGACTCCTATATAGAGTGTCTTCACTAAAAAGCTTAATCATAAATCCATCATTGGTGGCAGGATGACGTATCATATCCTTTATTATAGGAGTAATATCAACGTTAAGAAAATCAGCAGTATCATTATCAGGAGCAGAAATTATAACAAAGTTAGTGTTTGTTGTAGCAGGTTGATTTATCCATGTAACTGAATCTTCTTTCCATTGTTCAGTAATCCTGAAGATTACTCCGGTATTATCACCGCCAAGTGTTGAATGACCCTCATGACCAGATGTTGGATTATGATAAAGATTTAACCTTGCATCAATCACAACAATATCTTCCCTTAAATCAGAAAAATCAAAACCGATCAGGCTTCCGCCCGGTACCAAACTCTCCATAATGCGTCCATACAGATGCAACTAAACTCTGAGAACTACCATTTGAGTAATTGTTAACAATGTTTATATAGGCATCTTTAATATGATCAGTGCCAAATTCAACACTAATTGTGTCTTGTGCATAACTATTAGCAAATAATAGTATTAAGAATGTTGTTAAGAAGACTTTCATGTTTCTTTTCATAAGGGATATTTTAGGAATACACAAATATAAGATTTTTTCAAAACCAACCAACCTAAAAAACGAGGTTTCTAAAACAGAATTACAATTAGTTGAAATGAAACTAAAATCACAAGTTTAGCATATAGTAATACTTTAGGGTATTAATGTAACCAGTTTTGCGGTTAGGTTCTCCCGAGAATAATTTTTGTATAATTCTCCTTCCAAACTAATTTCAGGTGATTCGACCCACTTTAAGTAGAGATCAACTATATAATCAAATATACTAACCTCATCATTATAGTGAAACATTTTTCCGGCAGAGCACTCATCAATTATTACAGATGCATCGCCATTAACCGGTCCTACTCCAATTATTGGTTTTCGTGCAGCTAAATATTCGAAAAGCTTGCCCGTTAGTATTCCTTCATTTTGTGGAACATCAGGAATAGCCAAAAAAAGCACACTTGATTTTTTCAAATAAGCTATCGAGGAATTATGATCAACGTGCCCCACAAAACTGCAAATAGGACCAAGAGCAGAATTTTCAATTAAATCGCGGTAACCAGTTGACACCTTACCAACAAATTGCAATTTTATCTTTAGCTCATCGTGTTTTTCTACAATATTTATTAGGGCTCTGAGAAAACCATCAATATTATAATTTTCTGCTAATGTTCCTGTGTAGGTTATTACGAATTGATCATTTATATCACTTTCGTTAAAATTAAAATCTGCTGTATCAAATCCATTGGAAATAATATTAATTTTTCCCTTTTCATGCCCTGCAATTTTAGAGGCAAACAAGTCCTTTATAGATTTGCTTACAACAATTATTTTATCAGCCTTTTGTAATACTTCAGTTTCCTTCTTTTTGTCAAGTTTTTTTGCAAGAAGGCTATGATACATTCGGTTGTAATAATAAATATCAGTCCATGGATCACGTAAGTCAGCAATCCAACAGTTGCCAAAGTTTTTTTTCAGTTTTAAACCAATAAGTTGTGTAGAATGTGGTGGGCTACTGGTAATTACAGTTTCAATATTAAACTTATCAATTAGCTTTGCAGCTTGATCATATGCAAATGAATTCCAGCCTATTCTGGCATCCGGAATAAAAAAGTTCCCTCTGATATAGCGCGATATCTTTTGAAATAACCCCGGATCTTCTTCATTCGCAAATCCACCATACGGTATTTCCTTTTTTAAGTTAAACTTTTTGTATAAATTGAAAGGTTCACGCGATTTAGTTGTAAAAACTTTAGTGGCATCACTTAACTCATGAATCAAGCTTTGGTCAATAATCGCATAGGATGCTGAATCGGGATCTACTGTTAATACAATTGGTTCAATATTAAATTTGGGGAGGTACTTAACAAACTTCACCCATCGCTGTACGCCACCTCCTCCACTTGGTGGCCAATAATAAGTTATAATCAGAACTTTTTTCAATGAGCAATGGTTAGTTGTTATTTGCTTCCTTGTTTACCAGTGTTTTCCTTATTTCAAATCCTATTCCGGCTATTAATAATAATATCAATAATAATGAACCGGCAAAAGATATACGCTCTCCCACAATCCAAATTCGAGGCTCAAATTTAAACTCTATCTCATGCTCACCGGCAGGAACCACTAACGCACGCAATACATAATTAGCTCTTAAATATGGAACCTCTTGTCCGTCAATATATGCGTTCCATCCTTTATCATAATATATTTCAGAAAAAACCACAAGCTGTTCAGCAGAAGCATTATAGTTATAAATAAGATTGTTTGGGGCATAAGATACAAGCTCAATAAATGAGGTTGAATCATGAACTAAACGCTTTCCTTCCAACTGTGAGGCAAACTTATAATCAACAACGGCAGTCGTCTGTAATTCATATTTACCAAGCGCACCAAATTCTTCATCAGCACCTTTTACCATAACAACATTGTTGGCAAACCAAGCATGTCCAAATGCTGAGCTATTCAACAAAGGCATTGCTTCGGGGTTGTAAATAACATATTTCATATTCAACATATTAAGCACTTGCTGTTCTTTAAACATATTATTAATCTTTTCCGATGTAACTCCCGGCGAAAGAACACCAAATATCGACTGAATCTCTCCTTGCAGATACCCGTCTATTAAATCCTGATATCGCTGTAATTTAGCACCATGGTACCCACCTATACTTTTGTGAAAATAGGAGCAACTCGCATCATTAAAAGTACTTTTGGTTATGTCAAGAACTCTGAAATCAGGATTATTGTCATTCAAAATATATTTATTGGCAGTGCTCGCATTAAATGGAACATCAAATTGTTTTGCTCTAATAAAATTGTCGTTATTTAAATATCTGCGATTAACACTTACCATGTCGATAAGTATAAGCAATCCTAATCCAGCAATCAGGTAACCACTTTTAAATTTACCAGCAGCATAAAAAAACACCAGTAAAGCTGCCAGAATCACAAAAATAAGGCTGCGTAAAGCATCAGCTTTAAATATAGCAATCCTAACATTTTCAAGACTTGTAAGGTAAATATTTACCTGGGCAGCATCTTTGCCTTGTAATAGCTCAGCAAACTGCATATGTTCATCGGTACTTAAAAAATCAAAAAATACCGAAGGTGCCAAATAAAATATGAGTATAAAACCACCGGTTAACCCAAATGCATAATACAGAGAATTCTTTTTTGTTTTGAGAACAGCCGCATCAGTAACTATTTTCCCTAATGCCATAAAGGCAAGCACAGGTATTGCGAGTTCGGCTATAACCAGTATCATCGATACTGCCCGGAATTTATTGTATCCCGGAATATAATCAATAAAGAAATCAGTAAAAGGCATCCAGTTTCTTCCCCATGCAAGTAAAATAGAGAGTAAAGTAACTGTTAATAGCACCCATTTCAACCTGCCACTAACTATAAACATCCCAAGAATAAACAAAAACATAACAATAACTCCAACATAAACAGGTCCGGATGTGCCTGGTTGATCTCCCCAATATGCATTACTTTGTTGCGCTATTGCATTTCTGTATGCAGGATCAGCCTCTATAATAGCATCAGCATTTCCAAGAACCCCTGAAACACCACCCTTTACATTGGGAATTATCAACGACCATGTTTCGCCAATACCATAACTCCATGCGGTGATGTAATCCTTATCAAGACCACTTGATTTGTTTTCAGCATCTTTAGTCAATTCGGGTTTACCTCGCATTGTATCCTGACCATAATCATAGGTTGCCCATAAATTTGTTGTATATGTTGATATTGCCAATAAGGCTGCAATTATTAATATTCCGGTTGCTTTAAAAAAATGAGCGTATTGCTTTTTAGTTATTGCTTCAATAAGTTTGAAAATGCCATATACAATAACAATGATCAATAAATAATAAGTGATTTGGAGATGTGCCGATTTAATTTCAAGTGCAAGAGCTATTGCTGTAAGAAGTGCTCCCTGCCAATATTTTCCTCTAAAGGCCAGAATTATACCAGCCAATACAGGTGCCATATATCCAATTGCATGGGCTTTTGAAGTATGACCGGCACCAAGTATTATGAAAAAGTATGACGACAAAGCGAATGCAATAGCACCAATAAGGCTAACCCATGGGTCGATTTTAAGTACCAGCATCAAAATGAAAAAGCCCAGGAAATACAGAAAAACGTAATTAGCCGGGTACGGTAACCATAGAGTTACAGCCTTATCTATGTACGTTGTTAGATTTCCAGGGTACTGTACCGAAATCTGCCAGGCAGGCATGCCCCCAAACATCGAATTAGTCCATAGCGGTTCTTCACCAGTAGCTTCACGATGGTCGACAATTTCTTTCGACATACCTTTAAACATGGTAATATCATGTTGTTTAAGCTTTTTGCCTTCCAACAAGGGCGAAAAATAAACCAGAGTAATTATTAAAAATGCTGCAATGGAGATTAAAAATATAGTGCCATTACTTCGCCAAAGGCTGACAGATTCTTTAAATTGCTTTTTACCCATTATTAGATTTTTTACTTAAATAACGTTTTTTAATTATTTGTCATCAACATCTTCAAAATCAATATACTCGCCAAAATCATTGCCTTCCTTATCTTCTTTTGATGGTTTTGTTTTAATGTGTATTTCACCTTCTTTTTTTTTGGAGTAATCCGAATTAGCAAATCCATTCATCTGATTAAACTTATCCTGCTGCTTTTTCATAAACTGTGATAACAACCAAGGTGCTACATATCTTATAACTAGTTTAAAACCATAATATATTAAAACAACTATAAATAAAAACCTGAGTAAAGCTTCCATCAGATTGATTTTTTAATGCTTTGCGAATTTATTATTTTTTATTTACTTAACTTTAGAAAAGCTCTAAACTTTTCGAACGACTGTTTATAAGGTTTAGAACTCAACTTTTCAAAGTTTATAAACTAAAAAGGGAGGTATGCATGCATACCTCCCATTATAGGATTTTATAATTACACTAAAAAATTAGTGCATTTCGTCAGAAACAGATAGTCTTTTTCTTCCTTTTGACCTTCTTCTTTTAAGCACTTTACGACCATTAACGGTTGACATCCTTTCACGGAAACCATGCTTATTCTTTCTCTTTCTATTCGACGGTTGAAACGTTCTTTTTGGCATCGCCTTATAATTTTCTTTAGGGAGTGCAAAAGTAGAAATTTATTTAATAACTCAAAACTATTTTTAATAAAAGTTTTTTGTTTAAGTCAATTATTTTTTTGGTGCGTTCTTTAAAGTTTCCACAAGGAAATCCCAAAACAACTGCACAGATTCTATATTCACCATTTCGTCAGGTGAGTGTGGATTGCGGATAGTTGGCCCAAATGAAATCATATCCCAGTGGGGATATGTAGCACCAAGTATACCACATTCAAGTCCGGCATGTATTACTTTAACCTCAGGAACTTTTCCAAACTTATTGTTATATACTTCTTTCATCTCTTTCAAGATTGGAGAATCAGGGTTTGGTTTCCACCCGGGGTATGAACCAGAACTCTCGGCTTTTGCTCCAGCAGATTCAAATACTTTTCTTATTTCTGCACCAAGGTTATCCTTATCCTCATCAATTAAACTGCGTTGTAATGCTGCAAGCTCAATTTTACCATTGCCAGATTTTACAATTGCAAGATTTGTTGAAGTTTCGGTTATACCTTTAACGCTTTCACTCATTTTTATAACACCATTGGGACATTTGGCAACAGCAATATAAAGGTTGGCTTGAGTTTTCTCATCAATAACTTTATCAGGCATATCTGTTGCCTCTGCAATAACAACCGCGCCGGGGTCAGCATCTTTAAATTCATCCTGCACGATTGCTTCAAACTCTGTTACAAATTGCTCAAAATCTGCTTTATTATCATCGGGAACAACTACAGTGGCGAATGATTCTCTCGGGATTGCATTGCGCAAGCTTCCACCATCTATCTCAGCAAGTCGCAAACCATATTTTTCGCTAGCTTTAAGGAGTAGTATATTCATGATTTTATTAGCATTTCCTCTGCCAAGGTTAATATCAAGACCTGAGTGACCACCTTTTAATCCTTTAACAGAAAGTTTATAGGCAGCCATACCTTCAGATACATCTTCGGGAGTGCAAGTAAACTCACCTGTTGTATCAATACCTCCTGCACACCCAATATAAAGTTCACCTTCATCTTCTGAATCAAGGTTAATAAGTATATCACCATCCAACAAGCCTGGTTTAAGGTTATTTGCTCCGGTCATACCAGTTTCTTCATCTGTTGTTATGAGAACTTCAACAAGACCGTGAACCAGTTCTTTATCTTCCAAAACTGCCATTGCAGCAGCAACACCCGTTCCGTTGTCAGCGCCAAGTGTTGTTCCTTTTGCCGTTACCCAGTCACCATCTATATATGCATCAATAGGATCTGTGTCAAAATCATGATCTGTATCGGAATTTTTTTGAGGAACCATATCCATATGTCCTTGTAGGATAATGCCTTTACGGTCTTCCATACCTTCGGTTGCAGGTTTTTTGATAATCACATTGCCTACTTCATCAACTATGGTTTCCAGACCAAGGTCTTCGCCAAATTTTTTCAAAAATGCCCTTATGCTATCTTCTTTTTTCGAAGGGCGAGGAATTTGTGTTAGTTCATAGAAGCTTTTCCAAACAGCTTCCGGTTTAAGTTTTAATATGTCTTTACTCATTTTAATTAAATTTTATGTGATTCCTTCAATTTTTGCAATATATACGTTAGTGAGTTTATGCTCTTTTGATGTCTCAGAATCTTTTGAAATAATAGTTAAACTACTAATTTTGGCGTATTCCCAAATTACCTCATCTGACAAACTATCATCCAAATCGGCTACATGGATGAAATTATCATTATTCCACAAACTAAAATGGTATGGTAGGTTTGCATCAATTAAAAACTTACCCATTATGATACCGGAAATAATGTATAATTATTGTTAAGTAAGGTAGCAGCAAATGTCAAACAAGCATCAATATCTTCATTTTCGAGTGTTGGATACTGTTGAAGAATTTCTTCACGAGTGTCTCCCAAGCTAAGGAACTCAAGAATAGTTTGCACAGTTATCCTCTTACCTCTTATTGTGGGTTTGCCATTACAAACACCCTCATCTATAGTAATCCTGTCTGCAACAAAGTTCATTTTGTAATTTTTAAACAAAAATAATAAAAACTACAATTCCTTTTCAATATTTGGAAGTTGTAGTCCATAACCTTTTTTCTTGTCTTCTGCTTTAAGTAAAAAACCAAATACTACCGCAAGAATAGTAAGCCCTACAAATATTAACCAAGTATTGGAATAATCAAACATAGGAATTTCACCAATTACTCTTAATTCTTGTACTTTGCTTGCTATCTCATTGGCAGGAACTCCAGAATCTCTAAATGCTTGAATAGCTGTTTCAGTTTTTTCATTTACCCCAGGATTTGTTTTATCAAGAACAACACCTAGTAGAATCGGAACAAGCATCAAACCAATGTTTTGTATGTAGAAAATTAATGCATATGCTGAACCCAATTGTTTGTCTGGGATAATTTTAGGAACCGAAGGCCACATAGCTGATGGAACTAAAGAAAATGCTATTCCTAATAAAACAACAGCAAAGATAGCAGTCCAGGTTTCTGTAAGGGAAGGAATATAAAAGATTGTATGTACAACAACCAAAAGGGAAGCTCCAATTATCATTATAGATGCACCTTTTCCAATTTTATCATAAAAATAACCAAACAAAGGTGTCAATAACATCGTGCCAAAAGGCAGAATTGAAGGAATATCTCCAGCCGTAGCTGGGTCAACTCCGAATTTATTTACCATTAAACCGGATGAAAATTTATAGAATGGGAAAACAGCAGAGTAAAAAAGTAAGCATAATATAGATAGATACCAAAAACCTTTACTTGTGATAATAAGTTTAAGGTCGGATAAATGGAAGGGATCTTCTTCAACAGCATCTCCCTGTAATTGCTTATCCAATCTAGTATCCATTATCGTGTAAACAATGAATAATATTAATGCGATAGAAAGTGCAATTGTACCTACAAGAACAGAAGTTGGAATATCAAATGCATTTGCTATACGAGGTGCGCCAAAGAGAGCAATAAAAGACCCAAAACGAGCTAATGCCATTTCTGTACCCATAGCAAGAGCCATTTCTTTACCTTTAAACCACTTTACAATAATTCTGGAAACCGTTATCCCGGCACCTTCAGCACCAACGCAGAAAATCGCAAAACCTGCAGCAGAAATAAAAACTCTGGAATCAATACCGATTATCTCCGAATCAAGTCCAAAATTACCAGCAAATGCCCAATATTTAACAATGGCACCAAGAATCATTACAATTCCGGAACTTACTGCTGTGAATCTAATTCCCATTTTATCCAGTACAATTCCGGCAAAAATTAACATAAATGCAAAAACATTTAGGTATCCCTGGGCACCTGTTACTATTCCCCATTCTGAACCACTCCAACCATATGTACTTTGTACCAAAGTTTGAAGAGGTGATAAAACTTCCATAAATGTGTAGGCTATTAACATACACAGGGAAACCAATATCAGAACAAACCATCTTACTCCAACATTATCCCTTAAAGATTTCTTGATCACTTCTGTCATATCAAATAATTTTTAATGAAAAGGCGAATTTAAAACAATTTATCCTTGATGGCTACTAAATATAAAACTTATTTAACATAACCCTCATGCATCCTCTTCATTCTTTGATTCCTGCGCATCTGGATTCTAATAAAACCGTAAATTATTACTAACAGCACAGGAAGCAGAAAATTCAACCACTTAATAAACACTTTTTTCGAATCACTAATTTGATCAATCGGTCGCGAAGTAATTGTTTTAGTGCGAAGGTCGATCAAGCCGGTATCATCCGAAAGCCAGTCGATTGAGTTTACCATAAGGCTTACGTTATCGGGTTGTAATTGTCGAGGGCGTTGACCGGTTCCATTTACAGCAAAGTCTCCACTGCTTACTACAATTATTTTTGCCTCGTTGTTATCATAATTGCATTCTAACATTGCGGCAACAACCTGCTCTCCAGATTGAAAATCAACAACTGTCCAGTTCTTTTGCACATTAAATACAACAGGTAACGAAAGCAAACCCGAATTCTTAGAAGACATAGCCAGCGGAGTATATTTTGTTGTAGTATCACCAACATACCTTATAGGACTTGGAAATCCCAGCATTATTTGCTCCAGCCCTTTTGTGACGGGAAAATCAGCAAAATTTGTGATAGCCGGTAAGAATGGGAACTTAACAGGAGTTGTCATGTTAAACCTTCCGGTTTGTTGACTTACATTTACACTTCCACAGTTGGCATCTACCAAAAATAAACTATCAACCAACAACCCTTTATTTGCAAGCCATATTTCAAAGCCTGTTTCATTCGATTCTCCTTGGAGGGTTTGTAAATTTCCGCTCATTCTGTTAAAAGCAACAAATAAGTTTCCTCCATTACTAATGTAGGAATCAAGAACTTCTATAGCTTCATAATTAAATAACTGTGTTGGTGCCGAAATAACTAATGTTTGGAACTTGTTAATGTTACGTACAGTATCCGATAAATAAACCTCTTTAACATTATAAAGCACATCGAGATCGGCCTTCACTTGTTGATAGGCAGTTAAAGGTGGTTCTCCTTGTCCCTGAACAAAGCCTATTAAAGCCTTATTAGTAACGGTTAATTTTTTAATAGCAGTAGTTAATGCATATTCTATGCTGCCCTCAGGATTAATAAATGGAATAATCTCTTTTTTATTATCAAATAATAACACAGCTCCCATAAATACTTTCTGCTGCTTTACCTCATCTTTATCACGTGCTTTAAATAACACAGGCTGAACACCAGCAGAAAGTGCATCAGTTTCAACTTCTTTATTTTCATTTGGGTTTTCAAACTTAAATACCACATTCCCATCCGAAAGGCTATTGTATTCAATCAACATATCTTTAAAATTTCGTTTAACCTTATCTAAATCAGGAGGTAAATCTTTTGTAAAATACGCTGTAACCGTAACTGGTGTATCTAAGTTTTTTAATATCTTTTTTGTTGCATCACTTAATGAATATTGCCCTCCTTCGGATAAATCGAGGCGAACAAAATATTTTTCTGAAATAATTACTATAACTATGAAAGAAACGATCAATAATAATGCACTCGTAGTATATGATTTCTTATTCATTTGCTGTAATTTAAAAATGGAAAACAAACTATACATAACGTTTTTTTATAAGCATTATCTCGGTAAATACGAGAGATAAAAATGTAATTCCGATAAAAAATAACACATCCCGTGAATCGATAACGCCTCTTGTCATGGATTCGAAATGAGAGGATGTGCTTAAGTAATTCAACAAATATCCGGCAAATCCAAAAAGGTTTTGGCCTAACATCTGAAAAATTATTTGAAAGAATATTCCAATAAACAATGCAAGCAGATAGCTAACAATTTGATTATTGCCGATGCTGCTAGTAAAAAGGCCAATTCCAATCATCATGCTGCTGAATAAAATAAGAGCAACATATCCTGAAAATACCTGTCCGCCATCAACATTTCCAATTGTAGTTAAACTGATTACGTAAGGCAGTGTAAGTATTAAAGCAACAATAATCAGCAATAGTGAGGCAGTAAATTTACCCATAATCACCTGCCAGTTTGAAATGGGTTTCGTAAGTAGCAATTCAATGGTGCCCAAACTGTTTTCCTCCGAAAGCAGCCTCATTGTTAGTGCAGGGATGAAGAAAAACAATGTCCAATACGCAATACTAAAAAAAGGCATTAGTGTTGCCTGTTTTATAAAAAATATATCGCTGCCATAAATCCATGTGAAAAAGCCACTAAAGCCTAGAAACAGGATGAGCAGGATATATGCCATTAACGAATCGAAATAGGCTTGTAATTCCCTTTTTGTAATTATCAATATTTTTTTCATATCATTTCTATTGTTCAAGCAGTTATAATTATTCGGTTGTAAGTTCTTTAAAAATATCCTCAAGCTTTGTTTCAACCGGTATTAGCTCAGTTAACACCCAGTTATTTTTAACACAAAAGTTGAAAACAAATGCGGCAAGTTTCTTTTTAGGATTACCATCCAACAATAATCGCATATTATCGGCATCATAAATATCTACCATATCAACCCCGTCAATTTCCTTTAAAGCATTATAAATCGTATTTATATCTGCGCCCTCTATTCTTAAACGAAGTACATCTTTTCCCTGGGCTTGTTTGCGTAAATCAGCGGTAGTGCCATCAGCAACAATCTTACCTTTATTGATAATTAGAATTCTGTCGCAAGTAGCTTCAACTTCAGCAAGGATATGAGAGCTAAGTATAACTGTTTTTTCACGACCAATTCTTCTTATCAAATCTCTAATTTCGATAATCTGATTAGGGTCCAGTCCACTTGTTGGTTCATCCAATACCAGAACATCAGGTTTGTGAATTAATGCCTGAGCAAGTCCAACGCGTTGCTTATATCCTTTTGACAGCTCGTTAATCTTTTTATGCTTCTCGGCGTCTAAACCGCATATTTCAATCACCGACAGTAAACTATCGTCAATATTTTCTTTTGAAATACCGTGAAGATCACCCACAAAGCGTAAGTAGTCGATTACGGGCATGTCTTCGTACAAAGGATTGTTTTCCGGAAGATAACCAATGTTCTTTTTTACTTCTTCAGGATTTCGGTTTACCGAGTATTCTCCAACATAAATATTTCCGCTGTTGGGTATCAGAAATGTGGTTATCGCTTTCATGGTCGTGGTTTTGCCGGCTCCATTCGGACCTAAAAACCCCAACACTTCACCTGTTTTTACTGTAAAAGAAATATTGTCGACCGCTTTTTGTGACCCGTATTTCTTTACAAGATTTTCAACAATAATGTCCATAAATAAGAATTAGTTAGTACACAATTACTCTAAAATGACATGCAAAATAATGGATTTAGTAGGAAATATAGTATATACTGAAAAGTTTTTTAACAATTCTTAACAATCTGCAAATTCCAATCGATTGATTTACAGCATTAAAATACGGCTGGATTATTTTAACCGTGATTGTCACTTGTTAGCTATTTTCTGAAAATATGTATAACCTTTTTAGTTTCAAAAAAATCATCATTAAAATAGTCGAATATGTTGTATATATTCTTCTTAAACTTTTTTATTTCGGTTAATTCCTTTTTTACATCTCCTCCTTTTATATATAGTATACCATTCGGGATACTATTAAACGATTTGTTATGAAACTTATATGACGTCCACCTTAAAAAATCAGACAAAGAGGTTACAGCTCTGCTAATAATAAAATCAAAAGTTTTATCAACCTGTTCCATTCTTATTTGCTCAGCTTCAACATTTTTAAGCCCCAGGCTTTGTGCTACTTCATTAACAACTTTAATTTTTTTTCCAACCGAATCCACCAGATAAAATTTAACCTCAGGAAACATAATTGCAAGAGGAATACCAGGGAAACCACCGCCAGTACCGGCATCCATTATTTCGGTAAAGTTTTTAAATTCAACAACTTTAGCAATTGAGAGAGATTGTAGTACGTGGTGCAAATAAAAATTATCCATATCCTTGCGGGAAATAACATTTATTTGCTGATTCCAGTAATTATAAAGTTCACCCAAATGTTTAATTTGATCATTTTGTATTTCTGATAATCCCGGGAAATATTTGAAGATTAGCTCCTGATTCATAAGTTAAATGAAAGTTTCAGGTAGTAAAAGTAGAAAAATAGCCAAATTACAAATTGAGTTGGAAATAAATATTTAAGGATATATTTCTCATAATCATTACAAATGACTCTGGAAGGACTGCTTATGCAGACTCTTCCATGTCAAATACCGGATTGTTAATAACAATGATTTGTGTAAAATTACGTTTAGTCAACTTAGTTACCTATTATTATTCAGTTAAATTTGGTTCCTACAACAAACTTACATTTTTGGACAGCCTGACTATTAAAAATACAATACTATTTCTGATAGCCGTCATAATATTGTCGGGTACAGAATTAATGGCTCAAAAAAGAATTTCACAAACTGAATACATTGTGAAATATAAAGATATTGCAATAAAAAAGCAAAAGAAGTATAATATACCTGCTTCGATAACACTTGCACAGGGTATATTGGAATCGGGTAGTGGAAATAGCAATTTGGCACGAAAAGCTAACAACCACTTCGGAATAAAATGCCATAAAGAATGGACTGGAAAAAAGTATTATATGGATGCTGAATTAAAAAATGAATGTTTCCGAAAGTACAAAAAGGTGGAAGATTCGTACAGTGACCATTCAAAATTTCTCACACAAAGAGGCAGGTATTCTTTTTTGTTCGAATATAAAACCAATGATTACAAAAGTTGGGCACATGGTTTAAAAAAAGCTGGTTATGCTACTAATCCTAAATATCCTCAACTATTAATTAATATAATTGAACGATACAATCTTGACCAATATGATAAACAAAGTAAAAGTAGATCAAGCAAAACTAAAGTAGTAATATCTGAGACATTCGACCCCATTTCTAAATCTGATTTCAAGCAAATTGACAGCTGGACATCAGGAAGAAATATCTTTAAGAACAACGGGAGAAAACTTATTATAATCGAAAAAGGAGATACATTCTATAGCCTTGCTGATGAATTTGAAATTTCCAGCCGGCAATTCATAAATAATAATGACCTGAAGAAAGACCACCTATTACAAATTGATGAAGTCATATATCTTGAAAAGAAAAAACGCAAAGCCGAAAGAAAATACAAATACCATATTGTACAAAGCGGCGAAACAATGCATCAAATTTCACAGTTATATGGCATCAGGTTAAAACGAATATATAAAATGAATAACTTAGGCAAAGGTGTTCAGGTAGAAGTTGGGACGAAATTAAAGTTGAGGTGACAACCCTAAAAAGCATAAGCATCCGCTTGATGTGATATTGAATATTGTTTTAGGCACAAACGATGCTTGGGCTATTTGGGTACTAATGATGCCAACTGGCGTTCAATAACCTTTTTACGAGCCTCAGCATCAGCTTGTTTTTTTTGCTCTTTTTCAACAACGGCGCCAGGAGCATTATTTACAAACCCAGGATTTGAAAGCTTTTTTCTAACCGCATTTAAAAAGCCGTTAGTATACTTTAGTTCATCTTTAAGCTTTGTTATCTCGGCTTCAATATCGATACTTGAGTCTACAGGAATATAAAATTCTTGAGCGCCAACAGTAAATATCAGCGAACCTTCGGGTTTTTTATCTACAATTTCAATTTTTTGGGCATTAACCATCTTAGCTATAACAGGATAGAAAATGCATGGTGACATATCGCCATTTTTAACAAAGATTTCGATACTATCTTTCTGAGGGATATTATTGTCTATACGTACATTCCTTATTCCAACAATTATGCTTTCAGCACGATCAAATGCCTCAATTATACTATTATCAAAATTAGTATCAACAGGAATATTTGAGATTATAATGTCGTCACCTTCATTTCTTTCAGTTAACAAATGCCATATTTCTTCGGTGATAAACGGCATAAAAGGATGAAGAATTTTCATTAGGTTCTCAAAGAAACCAACTGTATTATTTATTGTTTCAACATCAATTGGTTGTTGATACCCAGGTTTAATGATTTCAAGATACCAGCTGCAGAAATCATTCCATATAAGTTTATATACAGCCATTAAAGCGTCTGACATCCTGTATTTTAAAAAATGATCTTCAATTTCAGCCAACGTACTGTTAAGCTTTGCATCAAACCATTGTATTCCCAGCTTGTTATTTTCAGATTGTTTGAGGTCATTATCTACTTTCCATCCTTTTACCAATCTAAGTGCATTCCAAATCTTATTACTAAAATTTCTTCCCTGCTCACAGAGGGCGGGATCGAATGGCAAATCGTTTCCGGCCGGAGCGGTAAGTAACATCCCTATGCGCACTCCATCGGCTCCAAATTGTTTTATGAGATCGAGTGGGTCGGGAGAGTTTCCTAACATTTTCGACATTTTACGGCCGAGCTTGTCTCGCACAATGCCAGTAAAATATACATTCTTAAAAGGAATGTCGTTTTTATATTCGAGCCCTGCCATTATCATACGGGCAACCCAAAAGAAAATTATATCAGGACCGGTAACCAAATCATTTGTAGGATAATAATACTCGATATCTTTATTATCCGGTTTTCTAATTCCGTCAAAAACAGAAATAGGCCATAACCATGAAGAAAACCAGGTATCAAAAACATCCTCATCTTGCTTTAAATCAGCAACGGTTAAATTGGAGATTTTAGATAGCTCATTTGCTTTATCAAGAGCCTCATCAATAGTTTTTGCCACTACAAATTGTCCGTCGGGCAAATAATATACAGGGATCCGCTGTCCCCACCATAGTTGTCGAGAAATATTCCAATCGCGTAGATTTTCCATCCAATGACGATAAATATTTTTGAACATTGGCGGATGGAACTTAATATCACCATTCTCAACAACGTCAAGTGCTGCTTTTCCAAATTCCCCCATCTTTAAAAACCATTGTAGCGACAGTTTTGGCTCGATAACAGCATCTGTTCGTTCCGAGTAACCTACTTTGTTAATATAGTCTTCTGTTTTAACGAGATTCCCAGCCTTTTCAAGATCAATTAATATTTCACTACGAACAATAGTACGGTCTTTACCTATGTAAAGTTCAGCACTTTCGCTCATTGTGCCGTCATCATTAAAAATATCTATCGATTGGAGCTTATGCTTTATACCAAGCTCGTAATCATTTACATCGTGGGCAGGGGTTATCTTTAACGCACCAGTTCCGAATTCCCTGTCAACATAATCATCTGTTATAATTGGTACTGCTCTGTTAATAAGAGGAACTATTACTTTTTTGCCATGAAAGTTAACAAATCTATGGTCATCGGGATGAACGCAAACCGCCGTATCTCCAAGAATAGTTTCAGGACGTGTTGTAGCGATTGTAATATAGTTATCCTCACCTTCAACCTTATATTTAAGGTAATAAAGTTTTGATTGCAGTTCTTTGTGAATTACCTCCTCATCACTTACTGCTGTTTTGGCAGTGGGATCCCAGTTTACCATACGTACACCCCTATATACTAAGCCCTTGTTATAAAGATCGATAAAAACGTCAATTACCGATTCATACATCGATTCGCTCATAGTAAATGCAGTACGTTCCCAATCGCATGAGGCGCCAAGTTTTTTTAGCTGTTCAAGAATTATACCGCCGTGTTTATGTGTCCATTCCCAGGCATGTTCTATAAATCTATCCCGTCCGAGAGCTTCTTTACTAAGGCCTTCTTCTCTAAGTTTATTCACAACTCTGGCTTCAGTTGCTATCGAAGCATGATCGGTACCAGGAACCCAGCAGGTATTTTTTCCCTGCATTCGTGCTCTCCTGATAAGAACATCCTGTAATGTATTATTAAGCATATGACCCATATGCAGCACGCCTGTAACATTGGGAGGTGGTATTACAATTGTAAAAGGTTCCCTATCGTCAGGTACCGAATGAAAGTAGTTTTTATCCATCCAATAGCTATACCACTTATCCTCTGTTAAAGCAGGATTATACTTGCTGGGCAATTCCATAGTAATTCAAAATTAATTTGAGTGGTAAAAATATAAAAGTTAGGGTTAAGTTTGAGGATTGAAAATCTTGTTTGTTTTCAAGTAGTTTACATAAGAGTTTGAGCATGAAATCAGAGTTTGACCTTAAGTCAAGCCCTGACTTACAAACTCTGGTTAATAAGACTTCCAGATTTCGTTAATTTTTTTCTTTTTCTTTGCCTGGTTTTTTTACCGGCTGTCTCCTTATCTATACCTAATTTAGTATTGATATCCTTTAGCACTTTTTTATCCATACCTGGAATAATTGTAGCTGAAATGCCGCTTTGCAACGTTTTCCATACAAAATTGCCTAACCCTTTATACATCACTCTATCAAAAAACATGTGAACAGTGCGCTTGTCTTTATCTTTTGAGGGGTTATTTGCTATTATCAACTTGTCGGCAAGCCATGTTAGCAATTTATTAGTTTCTTCGATATCACTTTTTACAAGATTTCCTTCCAAATTATGGTAGAGCATCATCAAATCACCTATAGCATACTCAGGGTTTGCTTGTGCATTAAATTTTATTCCATCAAGAATACCATTTTCAAACTTTAAACCGATAGCAGGAAGAACTATTGGGTTAAACAATTTCATATCGCCATTACCCAACCAACCGTTAAAAGAAAAAGTATCAGCAACACTTTTCATAGGGAAAAATAAATTTATGCCCAATGGTATTTTGTTCTGAAGTTTAGCTTGGAGTTTTATTGCCATTACTATTCCTTTTGCTATGCTGTCAGTTATTGAAGTAATATTGCTAACCTTTACATTGAAGTCACCCAAAGTGACAGTCATAGGTTCTTCCATCTTAATGTGCTGCTCGGAATAAACAAGCTCACTTTCGTTAATAATTAAACTACCTATGTATAAATCTTGTTTAAGCGATTTTAGGAGTTGTTGGGGTAGTTTTGGTCGTTTTTCAGTATTGAATGGAAGATGCTTATCCTTGAATATATTGAGTTTCATTCGGTTAATTGCAACATGCGACAAAATAATTATTGAATTGCGGATTATATCTGCAGGATATAATGAGTGAATCTCCACCTTTTCCAATTCACAATCAAATATTTCATCCTGATACTTGCTCATACTAACCATCTTACTCCGACCATACAAAGGTTTGATCTTTAATTTTTTAATAGCCAGGAGAGCATGGTCTGAATTAAAACTCATATCGTTAAACGAAAGTAAATATTTACCTCCAGGTAAACGAAACTGCTCATCTGACATATGCAAATCAATGTCCTTTAGTACCAAATTAAAGCCTGCAGTGTCAGATTCATTTTTAATTAAAGCAATATTTTTAAAAAGGAGATTAAAGCTACTAATAAAAAAAACTGTGTCGTTATTGTTAATATCTATTACATTAAGTGCGAGATTAATAATCGAAAATTTGTTAAGATTAACTCCTTCTAATCCCGGTAATACAATACTGTCGATGTTAAATTTGTCGGATTTTTCATCAGTTTTTTCTGATTTGGGAGTGCTTTTTCCTGCATTAAATAGTACTATTTCTGCATCTTTAAGAATAAAGCTACCAACATCCACCTGTCTGTAAAAAATAAAGTCAAACAGCCCTATATTTCTAACTCTAAGCGTAGGTATATTAAGTCTGATCGCAATATTTTGTTTTGCCTGCTTTTGTTTTAGTTGGTCGATTAATGTAGTGTCGGGAATTACATGTACATCTTTTAATATCAATGTCATGGTAAATAAATTTAATTTTACATTACCAATATCAATATTATATTTCCCTTCTTCTCTATTTGCAAGTGAATTCTCTAACTTGCTTTGCAGAATATTTCCAATTATAAATTGCGCTATTAAAATTAATAACACAATTGATGCAATAACAATTGAACTAATTACAATTAATTTCTTGTGCTTTTTTAAAATTATCATGTTTCTTAGTATTTTATGATTCGGAAAAATACTAAAAAAATTATTCAAAAAGAAATTGATACTTTTGTTTTAGTTGCGCAGATTAAATAGCAGGTTACATTAAACTTAACTGCCCGATTAATTACACGCTATATGTTTATTTTTAACCACCGGTTTGATTTTAAGTACATCCACGAGACTATGCTCAACAAAAAACCATAGACTATTTCGGATGTCCATGCTCCAATAATATCCGTATTAAATTCAATTATTAAAACATATGTATAAATAACATAAACAGCCAGAACTGCCAATTCAATTGTTAGCGAAATATTTGTTTTACCGGTACCCGATACTCCGTTTAACAGTACAAAACCAACTGAAAGAAACAACGCGCCTAAGCTTACAACATATAAAATAGGTGCCCCTACTTCAATTAAGTCTTTTTGATTTGTATAAATTTCCATTATCATTCTGGGGGAAAACAGCCCCATACTCACAATAAATAGTACACCAAAAAAACTTAATACAGCAATTTTATATATAAGCGAAGGTACTTCGTCATGCCTTTTCATTCCAATTAAGTAACTCGTTAATGTATTAGTAGCAGTTGCAAAACCCCAAATCGGCACCATTGCGATAACATAAACGCTCCTGATTATATTTGATACCGCTAAGGCCATCTCCCCTATCTTTTCCACGAAAAGAAAAAATACAAACCAAACCGCAAGGGATACAAACTGCTGTACCATCATTGGAATTGAGATATTGAAAATTTTCATTAGTTTTTTGAGTCTGAACCTGCTAAAACAAAACAAATCATATTTTCGGTAATCGACTTTCGCAATAGTGTAAATTATAAAATATAACATTGCCGAAATTTCAGCAATAACCGATGCTAATGCTGCACCACGAATACCCATTTCGGGCATTCCCATTTTGCCGAATATAAGAACATAATCTAAAAATATATTTACCGCGGCAAGTACAATGGTTGTATATGTTATCACTTTCGTTTTAGCTATTCCCACATAAAACGATCTGAAAGCAATATTTATAAATGCGAAGAAAATTCCAAATGCCCTGATTTTAAGAAAATCAATGGATCCATTATAAATGGCGGTTGAATCAATTGTGTATTTGAGAATAATCACCGAGCCATACTTCAGTAAAAGAAAGACAATAACAGCCAGAAATGTCAGGAAAATGATGGTATGAATTACAACCTCTCCAATTTCCTTTAACCTTCCCTGCCCTAATCTTCTGGCAATTATAATTTGTGCCCCAATTCCAAATCCAAGCCCTAACATAATAACAGCCAGATAAAACAATCCTCCAATTGCGCCTGCTCCAAGAGCTATTTCACCAACTCTTCCTAAAAAAGCAGTATCAGTGAAGTTTATAAGGTTCTGGGCGATACTGCCCAAAATAATGGGATAAGCTACAAGCCAAATACGGTTGTATGTAATATTGGTTTTGGTCATAAAGTGGGCAAAGATATAAAATGGTGAGTTCTATTGTTCAAAAATCCGCTGAGTGGATTTTCCTTGAAGTATGAAAGGAAAACTCTCAGCGGATTGAAAAAATATTCTTTAACGCAATCCACTAAGACCATGCAAACTTAGCGGGTTTTGTTTATCAACAATTATCCTTACTTTTGAAAAAAATGCAACATGCAAACCCAGTTTAAAAAAGACCTTCAATATTACAAATTCTGTTTTTATGGCTTTTTTAAAAACCTGCGCTTTTTTGATGCCTTCCTAATGCTATTTTTCCTAGGAAAGGGAATTAATTTCCTTGAAATAGGAATTCTTTACTCAGCACGTGAAATCACAATATTAATTATGGAAATTCCAAGTGGTGTTATATCTGATGCGCTCGGCAGACGAAAAACACTCATCATTTCTTTCTTTGCCTATATATTGTCATTTATTGTTTTCTATTTTTCCCAAAACTACATTACACTACTGGCAGCAATGATATTGTTCGCTTTGGCAGATGCTTTTAGAACCGGTGTTCATAAGGCCATGATTTTCCAATATTTAAAAATAAACAACTGGAGTATATATAAAATTGATTATTACGGTCATACACGATCCTGGTCCCAAACGGGTTCAGCTATATCATCACTTCTTGCTGCGATTTTTGTATTTTATACAGAAAGATATGACATTATTTTTATAGCGTCAATAGTACCATACATGGCTGATATGTTACTTATTTATTCTTATCCTAAATATCTTGACGGCGAAATAGTACGTATCTCAGGAGAAAAGGTAGTACAAAGATTCAGATTAGTGATAATGGCATTTTCACAAACAATAAAAAACATGAACTTTTTCAGAGTGATGACAAATTTATCGTTATATACAGGGTATTACAAAGCAGTGAAAGATTATATTCAACCTCTGCTGGTATTAGTGGCATTAAGTATGCCCTTCTTTGCTTATCTTAATAATGAAAAAAGAATTGCTATTACAATTGGAGTTATCTACTTTATTATTTATTTACTTACGGCAGTATTTTCACGATACTCAGGTAAGTTCACAAACCTTTTTAAGCACCTGAGCAAACCAATGAATCTTACATTAACTATTGGATTATCAGTGGGAGTACTTACCGGGCTGAGCTTTCATTTAGGCTACTACGTTTGGCCAATAGTAGGATTTATTGTTATTATGATGATTGAAAATTTAAGAAAGCCCGTAGGAATAGGACTTGTAGCTAATATATCAAAAGATGAGTCAATGGCCACAACACTGTCGGTTACTTCACAGGCAACGTCAGTATTGGCAGCTATAATTGCACCAATAATCGGCTGGATTGCTGACATATACAATCCGGGTATTGGAATTGCAATAATCAGTATAATACTTATAATAGGATTGCCGATTTACTGGTTGAAACAAAAAAATATTTAAAATATTTGTACATTTACCAATCAACTTGTTGTTCAAGTCTTATTTAATAGTGATAATGACGGAGTACTGATCCTAAATGTGCCTGACAGTAAAACTGTTGATCAGATAATTAGCAAGCACCCATCCGTTACTAGTGGCCAGCTTAAATATGAAATACTGCCATTGTGGATCGCAGAAGGGACGTTTTGCGAGTAGAGTATGATAAAAAACCAACAACAAATTACCTCCACCGCAAATTTTGTATTAACACTCTGCAGTAGTTCATGCCTATGGTAGACAAGTGTGAAACTTGTGTCGATTAAAATTAAACAGCCTTAGTCTGAAACGCCCAAAATCGACTTATGTTTCACGATACGGTAAAGCCGTATTACAAAACATTAGGCTAACAAAAAGGTTTCAACCAGTCAACCATCATTTTAACAAGATCATTATAATCATACAGCCTTTCAGCCCTGTTGCGGCCCGAAACAGACATTTGTTTTCGTAATCCCCAATTTTGCAATAAATATTTAACCTTTTTTCCAAGAGCTTCAGGTCTTCTTTCGGTTAATATTCCTTCAGTAGGAGTTACTATCGAACCAACACCACCACCACTATAAGCAACACATGGTGTACCCCCTGCAAGAGCCTCAGCATAAATAATTCCAAAATGTTCTTTTTTCTCAGGTGCAGCAACCAGTAAAGTTGCAGCAACTATTAGTTTTGCCTTATCCTCCGATGAAACAAAGCCTAGAAATTTTCCACGGTCGCTCAATTTTTCCACAAGTTCTTCCAGCATTTCACCTTCCCCAATAAAGACGGTGTATGCCAAATCGGAGTATTCTTCAGAGGCTGCAACAACATTTTGCGGTCCTTTTGAATATGTTAACACACCCGGACAAATAACATAGGTTTCAGGCAAATCAAATTTCTGCCTAATGCCAACTGTATTTCCTGGCTTAAATTTATCAAGATCAACACCACATGGCAGAATCAGGAATCGTTCATCAGGTAAATCAATCAATGGTTTGACCAAACTATCTCTAACATATTCAGTAGTAACAATTATACCTCTGGCTTTAAGAATTGCATTGACAATTAGTTGCCAGTTATTATCATTCCATAAACCTACCAGCCTCGGTTCAATACCTGTGCCATGAACAAGTAGTACATATGGTTTGTTAAATTCATTAGCTACATTATGTACCGCAACTGCACTCAGGTTTGCATGATGTCCGATAAAGATATCAACATCTGCAGCAATTGATCTAAGCGCCTTTTCATAATCAGAAAGATACATCAGCATCTCTTTTTGACTCATTAGTGCTACCTGCTTTTGTTTGTTGCCAACAGACGGCAAATACTCATGTACCGGCATTATTTGACTATGCAATTTAATGTCAACATTTTCTGCACCAGCTATTTCGCCTTCATTCCCGGGGTATAAAAAATACACTTTATGACCCAACTTAAGCAAGTGACGAACATGCTCCCGTGCTACTTCTCCGCTACCCCTGCCCTTGTTCAATAATAAAATTGCAATGTTCATATATAATCCGATTTTTTATATTATTTCAAATCGTAAAAATAGATATTTAATAAATTATAGAATTTACTATGAGTAAAAAACGTCATTTTTCTTATACTTGCAATAATTTCTGAGAATCATCAAAAAGGATAAACAAATATCATGACAAAAAAACTAATCTTAATTGTTTTATTAATTGTTACAGCATCTTATTCTACATCCGCATCTAATAATAACAACCAGGGTGATACATTATTTGTATTAAGTGAAGGTGTAGCAGTAAGAACAGAATTGCCTGATACCGAACTTACTGTAAGTCAGAAAATAGATCGGGCATTCACACCTATCGTCAACGGTTTAGGTGTTGTACTATTTTGGGATCCGTTTGAGACAACAGATTTACACGACCCCGTTATTTATAATGAACAAGGTGAACCATTACTAAACCACGACGGTTCTGAAAAAAAGTCAAATATTCCACTGGTAGTAATATGGCTTATTTTTGGAGCTATCACTTTTACGGTAATGTTGCGATTTATTAATTTCAGAGGGTTTAAACATGCTATTCAGCTTATAAGAGGAGTTTATGACAACCCTAACCATAAAGGAGAAGTTTCACATTTTCAGGCTCTTACTACTGCATTGTCAGCAACTGTAGGTCTTGGCAACATTGCTGGTGTAGCAATTGCCATTACTATCGGAGGCCCTGGAGCTACTTTTTGGATGATAGTTGCAGGTTTGCTGGGCATGTCGTCGAAGTTTGTGGAGTGTACATTGGGGGTAAAATACAGACAAATCGACAAACATGGTGTTGTATCGGGTGGCCCAATGTATTATTTACGTGATGGGTTAAAGAAGAAAAACCTAAAATGGCTGGGTATTATACTTTCAATAGTTTTTGCAATTCTGGTTATTGGGGGATCGTTTGGCGGAGGAAATATGTTCCAGGCTAATCAGGCATTTTCTCAATTGGCCTATCTGGTACCAGGAATTGAAAACTATGGAGTGTGGTTTGGGGTTATACTGGCTATATTGGTTGGAGCCGTTATTATTGGAGGAATAAAAAGTATAGCAAGGGTAACCGACAAAGTAGTGCCCTTCATGGCAGCCATTTATGTAATCACTGCTTTGATAATTATTTTTATGAACATTGAGAACACCGGAGCAGCTTTTAAACTAATAATTGACGGAGCTTTTGGTGCAGATGCGCTAAAAGGTGGTATAATTGGTGTGCTTATAGTTGGGTTTCAGCGAGCTGCTTTTTCAAATGAAGCAGGTGTGGGCTCCGCTGCCATTGCTCACTCTGCTGTTAAAACCGATACACCAATTACCGAAGGGTTTGTTTCGTTGCTTGAACCTTTTATTGATACTGTTGTAATATGTACCATGACAGCATTGGTCCTTATTTACACCGGAACCTATGAAAACCCAATGGGCTACGAAGGAGCCCAGCTTACATCAGAAGCATTCTCAAAAGTATTTTCCTGGTTTCCTTACATACTAGTGTTAGCAATTTTTCTGTTTGCGTTTTCAACTATGATTTCCTGGTCGTACTATGGACTTAAAGGGTTCGACTATTTAGTAGGTGGATTTTCGGAAAAAATATTCGGAACCAGAGATGTAGCCAAATATACGTACTTTGTAACTTTTCTGTTTTTCATTATCGTTGGTGCTTCATCCAACCTGGGATCAGTTATTGCATTTTCTGATATGATGATTCTTTCAATGGCATTTCCTAATATTATTGGGTTATTGATTTTACTGCCTGAAATTAAACACGATTTATCCGACTATTGGGGCAAGCTCAAATCAGGTGAAATTAAGAGATACAAATAATGTTGAACAAGCTAAATAACTGGATTAAAGTTTTCTTCAGTTTAAGTAAAAATGAGCAGCGAGGAATTATTGTTCTTGTTTTTATAATATTATTTGTTGTAATTGTTAATTTATCACTGCCACATTTTTTCAAATCAAAGTCCGAATCGAATCTTCACAAATACAAAGCTGATATTGAATTGTTTCATAAAGAACAACAACCGTTAATCGATTCAGCTAACATTGAATTTTTGCAAAATTCGGGTGAAATGGATTTTGCAATTGCAAGTCAGAAAATAAAACCAACTAAATTCAATCCAAATAAACTTCCGGTTGAAGCCTGGAAAAAAATGGGCTTTACGGATATGCAGATACGTACTATTAAAAATTATGAAGCAAAAGGCGGAAAATTTAATAGGAAGGAAGACTTGAAAAAGATATATTCGATTTCGGAGGTTGAGTACGAAATTTTAGAGCCCTACATTAGTATTCCATCGATTTACAAATCAAAAACGGGTAGGATTATTAAAAAAAATCCGCCTTTTAAAAAAGCAAACTATCAAAATGTTGACATTAACTCTGCTGATTCCAGCGAATTAATAAACTCATTGAATCTATCGCCATGGCTCGCTAAAAGAACAATTAGTTATAGAAACCTGCTCGGTGGATATGTAAATAAAAATCAGCTTAAGGAAGTTTATGGATTTACCGATAGCATCTACAATGCCATCGAAAGCTATATTACCACCGACTCCAGCTTAATTACTAAAATTGACATTAACCGTATTGATTTCAAAAATTTGCTTAAACACCCTTATTTTGATTATAATATTACAAACTCATTTTTTAATACACGTAATAAGATTGGTTCATTTTCATCAGTCGACCAACTGAAACTAATTGATGGAATTAACGATTCAATATTTAATAAGGTTCGGTATTATTTGTATTTTCGGCCATCTGAAAAATAAGCCACTATTAATTGATTACAATTAGGTTTGAGTACGAACAAAATTCGTTTAGTTGATTAAAATATATTTTGACAGAAGAAGCCTGAAGCAGGGAGTCAGGGTCATGAGGATATTGCTTCGGTCTTCTGATTCTGACCTCAAGTCCATCACGAATGTTTCTAAAAATGTATATAATTGATATATTGTGAAAATCACATCATTTGTTGCCTCAACCACTCACCTGACTTCCGCACTGGGACACCCTAATTAGAATTCAAATAGTTTAGCAAGATTTTTTTGTTCATCATTGAGTATAAGCATACTTTCAATTATCTCCTTATTAAGAGGCGTAGTAAGTTTTATTGAATAAATTGTTTTTGCAATTTCAATTACTTTTTCTGGACTCAAACTTGATTGCTTTTCTTTTAATTGCCTTTCAATTTCCTTATATATCTTGTAAGCAACGAAGGAAATACAAATGTGTGCTTCTATTCTTGACTGCTTGCTATGGTATATAGGCCGTATTTTGAGATCATTTTTAGATATTCTAAATGCTTTTTCAATCTTCCATAAGTGACTATAGTTTTCAATAATATCATTTTTTGATAAATTGGTATTTGTTAAGTATCCTTTTAAACCATCCCATTTTTGATCTAACAAATATTTTTCTTTGTCAATGGTAATTTTAATTTCTCCATCCATTTTTAAATACTTGTTGTAACCTCTGTTGTTGATATTTGCTTTGGTTAACCTTCCGGTTCTAATTTGTTTCTCAAGCCTCCTTAATCCCTTTTCCCTGTTTACTTTATCTTTTTTAGCTCTGCTCTCAGAGTAACTAACAATTAGTTTGATGTTATCATCCTTCTCAATGACTTTATTCTCTCCATTTTTCAGGGCTAAATTCAGTATCTTGTCTTTTATTATTTGCTTCTCATTTTTAATCCTTGCTCCTAAAATAAACTCGTAGTCCTTTCTTTGTAGTTCTACTATGTTAGCAGATGATAAAAGACCCGAATCGGCTATAATTACTAATTTATCAAGCTTATACATAGACTTAAAGTGGTCTACCACTGGAAGCATTGTATGACCTTCGAACTTATTACCTTCAAAAATCTCATATGCTAATGGATAGCCGTCAATGCTCACGAGTAAACCTAAAACTATTTGTGGGTTTTGATGTTTTCCTTCTTTCGAAAATCCTGTTTTGCGTAAATCATCTTCTTTGTCTATTTCAAAATACAAAGTGGTAACATCATAAAATACAATACTAATTTCGTTGTTCAATATCCTGAGAGTGTGCCGAAAACTAATTTGCTGAACCAGTTCTTTTTGAGTATTATATAGTTTATCAAGATAGCGATAAACAGCGTCATCATCTATCTCTATGGAGTGGTGCTTTTTTAGGTAATCAACTGTTTTTAATTTGCTTGTTGGATAGCTTATCCGTGCTAATACAAGGTATCTAAATATGTCGTCTTTAACTTGGTTAAATCCAATTCTGTCAAATATTTTTGTTATTAGTAGCTCAATTCCGGAATTGTTAACTTGCTGAATACTCGATATAAACTTAGAAAGTGCCTGTTTCTCATTTGAAAAATCAAGTTCTTGCTGCCCTAATTGCCTCTTTATCCATTGCTCTCCCTGCTGTATTAATTGTATAAGCACTTGTTTATCCTGTGACCTGCCAAGTGATTTTAGAACCTTGTACTTTCCTGAACTTTTATCTATAACCTGGACACTTACTGTTCCACTCTTGTTAGGTTTCTTTCTTACAAACATCCAACAAATCTAACAACAAAAAACATTTGGGACACCGTAATAATGCATATTTATATCATAACAGACTGATTATCACATTGTGATTGTTGAAGGAAAAATAAGTGCGGAAGTCAGGAAGAAGCCTGAAGCAGGGAGTCAGGGTCATGAGGATATTGCTTCGGTCTTCTGATTCTGACCTCAAGTCCATCACGAATGTTTCTAAAAATGTATATAATTGATATATTGTGAAAATCACATCATTTGTTGCCTCAACCACTCAAACAATGCAATAGCCAGAGCATGTGTAACATTTAATGAACTAATGGGGCCAGGAATGGGGATATACACCTTGTGACCTGCAAACTTTATTACTTCGTCACGAATACCCGCTATTTCATTACCTATAAGGAAAGACGTTTTTGCAGGGAACTTAAACTGATAAATGTTTTGTGCATTGGTTGTGGTTTCTATGGCTACTAATGTGTAGTCGGCAGGCATACTAGTCATTAGTTCATTTGCCTTAATGATTTCCCAGTTTGTTTTCTCGCTGCCTCCCGATGCTGTACGATTTACTTTATGTTTTTTAAATGTGCTTGCTTTATCAGAAATAAACAAGGTTTGAAGAACACCTATGTTTCCGGCAAGCCGCAATATAGCACCCATATTCTCAGGGCTACGAATGTTATCTGAAACAATAATAGGGCGGCTCAACGTATCATAAATTGAATAAAGTTTCAATTGGTCGTGGAATATTTGATATGAATTTTGGAATCTCATAGAAAGCAAAAGTAAAATTAATAACAAATAAAAACCCCGTTCTGTTTACATTGAACGGGGTTTTTAATGATTGGTTGTAAGAATATTTTATTTTATAATAATCTTTTTTGTAGAAATGCCATTAACGGTTTCCACTTGAACAAAGTATATACCGGCTTGTAGGTTATTTACATCTATCTGTGTTTTTAGCAAGTTTATATTTTTGCTATAAACTTGCTGTCCCGCTGTATTCACTACCTTCAGGCTAAGTATTTCATTTTTGCTATCAATATAAAGTACATCGGTTGCAGGATTAGGGAACATAATTGCTGATTCAAGCTCGGTAGTATTATTATCATCAATACCTACACCGCCGCCGGTTGTAATCATTCTGAAATGAAAATCGTAGGCAGCCGGTCCCCATGAACCACCAGACAAAGCAAATGAGCGATTTGCAATAAGATTGGCCATTGTAATTTTAACTGTGTCTTCCGGAATGGTGATACCAATAAACACATCTCCTGGCGACATGCTCAATTCAGCTGAATAAGCACGAAGGTCAACTACTGTCATTGGATTTGGATCTGCCGGTGATGCTGCTGGGGTTACTTCGAAAGGAGTGATAAGGTCATCTCCAGGTCCATTTGCCCCCTCTCCCCATACATGGAACATGAAGTTCTTATTTGGTGGCAGGCTTTGATCCTGATAATTTCTTATCAAGCCAGTTACTATTTGAGTGTGGTATTCCAAAGTAAATACTACTGCTGATCCATCACCTGCAAGCAAGTTTGTATAAAAAGCTACTTCTGGGTCATCATAGTACATATATTCACCTGTAATGTATTTGTAATCATCGGTTATAGCAGTATTGTTATTGGCAGAAGCATCTGTAGCTTCTACATTAAATACAACCATACTGCCCGGTGTTTGATAAGGAATAGTGAATTCATAATCATCACCACTTATATTAACACCATCACCAATTTGCCAATCACCACCTTCAACCTGATAATTTACTTTAGAAGATTGAATACCTGAAGCATCAATCAATTGAGCCATAAATACATAATCAAAAAGGCTTCCTTCGTAAAATGTTGGTGGATTGTCATAACCTATATAAGGTGGTGCATTATCTACATCACTCGAGGTAATTACAAAATCATCGAAATAGATACCATCCACTTCATAACCCCCATCACTGTGAAAGTAAAAACGAACTTTAACATTGCTGCTACCAACATAAGCTCCCAATGAATATGAATACTCAATCCATGGGTCAAGATTTCCTTCTCCGTTAAAGATGCCAAGGTTGGCAGACGTAGCAAAATCATCATCAGATGCTTGTACTTTTACCCAGTCAAAGTCGATACTGGTCTCAATATCGTAAATTGACCAGAAGCTAACGCTAGCCGAAAGAATTGACGGATCGGACAAATCCACACCTGTAGTCATTGTACAATAGGTATTCTGATTTGCTGAATAGTTTCCTCCGGGGCTGTCAGTCATTGAATGTGTTGGTGAATAAGATTGTGCATCGGTAAGACCCCAAGCACCAGTAAGATCCCAATTTGCACTTCCGTTTTCAAAATCATCTTCAAACTCAACGGTTTGACCAATCAATTGTAATGACATTGTGGTTAATAACGCAATAAATAAGCGTAAAATCGTAATTTTTTTCATAAGCTAAATATTTAGTGAACATTTAATATTATTACTCCCCAAAAGTACTTAAAATAATTAGTAATCAAATTGGAAAAATAAAAAAATGAGCAATCAAATCCTTCATTAAAACAAAAAGCCCTACATGAAAAGATCATATAGGGCTTTTTTGTAATAGGTCGAAATACTTATTCAACTATAATTTTTCTATATGCCGAGCCACTTTGAGTTTCAATATTTACAAAATATACTCCTGGCTTAAGTTCGTTTACATCAACAGCAGCTTGATTTCCGATTACATTCTTGTCTATCACAAGTTGTCCTGTAACATTAATAATTTGAATATTTGTGATATTTTCAGCTTTAATAATAAGTACGTTATGAGCTGGATTTGGATAAACTTGAATACTACTTTTTTCAATTTCTTCCATATCAGTTATAATAACAGTTACTATATTAGATGGGTCGGATACACCACCTCCATCATAAACAGCAGTAACAAAATATTCGTGTGAACCAATTGGAGGTTCTAAATCATTGTATTCGGTTACTTCAACAATTGCTGTATTAATTATTGCATCATCACGATATACATTATAACCAAGAAGGCTTCTGGTACTCACAGCTTGATTATTAATTGGATCAACAATCTCAACATGACTGTAATCAGTTGAATGTACTTTATTAACATTTACTGATCTCGGTTTACTAGTTTGTGAGTGAGTAATACCTATCTCAGCAATCTTACCACTTGGATACTGAACAATAGCACGAATCAAATATGCTTCACTCCATTGTTCCCAAGTAGAAACATTGTCGAAATCCCAACTTCTGCCATTATTTAGATTAGCATCATAACCTACGAAAGTTGTTCCGTTTATAGATCCAAAACCAACAACAAAATCACCGGTAAAGGTTATGTCTTGAGATGAAACATCAACTTCCATCCAATTATCGTCAACGGCTGTTGCAGTTTCCATATATATAACCTCAGTTCCTGGCTGAGCGCCATCCCATCCAAATACTGTAGCATTAAATGTATTATCACCAGTTTGTATTGAAGTATAAAACTTTAAGGTTAACACCTTGCAATCAGTATCAGGTGACATATGAGTTGCCATCGTATAACCTTCGTAACTGTATGAGCCTGAAGCCACATCATTATCATATATTAATTCCTCAATGGTTCCGCCGCCACCAGGAGCCTCCCAAGTGAGTTGAACATCATCATAAGGTCCAACAACTGCTTGCAAGTTTGTAGGTGCTGGAGGATTACCATAAATGTACATACCACCAGTACCTGAAGAAGAAACATTAGTTCCTGCCCATCCGGTTTCTAAATCCAACCATACGGAAGCCTGGAAAGGATATTCTATAGTCATTTCTGTCCAGGTATGTCCACCATCTTCACTTCGGGAAATTCCCATTTCAGCACCACTGGCAGAACCTATAAGTGTATTTGCAGTACCCGGAACGTGGGAAAAATAACGGGCAAAAGCCGGTCCAGAAGTAGAGAACTCCGTCCAGGTTATACCGCCATCATCTGTTTCATTAAGTACACCTTCAATACCCAAGTTAAGATATGATCTAAAGGCAATACCGTTCATATCATCAAACATAAGCGAACTTACTGTTTCGGAAGAACCAAATACTGTCATAGAAACATCCCAGGTATAACCCATGTCGTTTGACCTGAAGATTCTACCCTGGTTCGTCCCCCACCAAATGTTGTCACCAAAAGCACAATAATTGCCAGTAATTCCATACTCCCCAGAAGTTGGTGCAGGAATATTAGCTTCAGGAACACGTGTCCAAACTTCTCCACCATCAGTTGTAGTGTAAAGCTCATAGTAACCACCAATTGGATCACCTTGGGCAAATCCATCCATATCATTAAAGAAATGAATCACATTTGCAAATGAACTGCTGCCATAAACACCACCTTTTTTCTCCCATGTCGCTCCTCCATCAATTGTTTTGTAAAGTCCCTGTGATGCACCAGTATTAAATACAGCCCAACAAATATCTGCATCAATAGCAAATAACTGCGAAAGTCCATCACCTAGATTAAAAGTCCCTGCTTGCCATGTATTTCCACCATCAATTGATCTGGTAAATCCATCATATATAGATCCATCATTGTTTATCGCCAATCCCCATATGGCAGTATTATCATTCATACCAAGCGACATTTGTCCAACTCCTTTATCTGTTGGCAAACCAGAATCCACCTGATTCCATCCAGGTTGGCTCATCGCTGCAAAGCCCAAGGCAATTAATATTGCCATTAAAAAAGTAATTTTTTTCATAAGTAAAATATTTTGTGTTATTAATATGATTGGTTATTATTTTTCAAATCTATAAAAAATTTTAACACCAATAGTTTATATGTGTTTACTTTGTAGATAATTTGTAATAATTGATTTGACAGTTTGTTGAAGAAAATCAATTCATAATTATAATTTCCATGCCCTCAAAAATTCCCTTTTTCCCGGTGGACCAGGAAGCTTTTCAATTCTAAAACCTGCTTCTTTTAAGGCTCTTTTAACAATCCCTTTGCACGAATATGTTGTTAATACACTATCAGCTACCATAGATTTATAAATATTGATAAAGATATCTGGTGTCCAAACCTCAGGTTGCGCATCAGGTGAAAATGCATCAAAAAAAACTACATTGTAGTAACTGTCAGGAAGATTTGCATCTTCTATTAAATCACTATTCACTTGAAATAAAAATTTGCCCGACAGCTTTTTACTATTACCAATATCGTTGTGAATATCTAAAAATAGGTTTTTATCGATCCCCAATTGGTTTGGATAATTAAGAAGCAATGCTTCATTTTTGCATATAGGAAATGGCTCCAATCCATAATAAGTAACAGATATATTATTTTCTTCCGACCACAAGTATGCCAGTAACATATTCAATCCGGTACCGCTTCCTACTTCAAGTATTCTAAGGTCTGTTAAGTTCTTATCAATAACTGTATTTAATCCCGCATCTATAAATATATGTTTCGATTCCTGAATTGCGCCAAAACCTGAATGGTAATTTTCGCCAAATTTTTCACTGAATATGGTATGCGATCCGTCATCGGTAAGGAGCAATCTGTTTTTAATCATAGTATGATATTTACTCTTGACAAATATATCTTAAACCTGATACACCGGAAATAACTAACATCAATCAACAAAAAACCAATATCAGAGTTAAGACCCTAACAATTTCTTTATAAGGTCTGCTCTGCCAAGCTTCAGCAAACTGCTTTTAATCCTGTTTCTGTATTCGGGTTTATACCAAAAAAAATACATGTGCTGACGCTCTCTTTCTTCTTTTGTGCGGGCAACATATACAGGTTTTAAATTATGTGGGTCAATTCCTGTATAATACATTACCGTGGCAACGGTCATTGGTGTTGGCGTAAAACCCTGTACCTGTTCGAGATGCAATCCTGCAGCTTTTGTATCGGCAGCCAGTTGGGCCATATCTTCCTCAGTACTTCCTGGATGGCTTGAGATAAAGTATGGTATTATTTGTTGCTTTAAACCTGCTTTCGCAGAAATTGATAAAAACTTATTTTTAAACAAGTCATAGAGTTTGAAAGAAGGCTTTCGCATAATTTTCAACACATCATCAGAAGTATGCTCAGGTGCTATCTTTAACCGGCCGGAAACATTTTTTGAAACAACACGGTTCAGGTAGGTTTCCATGTCATCACCACCTTTAGCATTATACTCTTTAATAAGAAGATCATACCTTATGCCACTCCCAATTGTCACTTTTTTTATTTCGGGTAATGATTCAACCTTTTCATATAAGTTGAGTAATGGCTTATGCGATGTGTTAAGATTAGTACATATTTTTGGAAATATACATGACGGTCGTTTGCAGCTTTCACAGATGCTTAGATCAACGCCTTTCATTTGATACATATTTGCAGAGGGTCCTCCTAAATCAGTAAGGTACCCCTTAAAATCTGATAATTTGGATACCTTCTTTACTTCGTCAATAATTGATTTCTCCGTTCGTGATGATACAAACTTACCCTGATGTGCCGAAATAGTGCAAAAGCTACATCCGCCAAAGCATCCACGGTGAATATTAACCGAAAACTTAATCATCTCATAAGCTGGAATTGGGCCCTTACTATTATATTTAGGATGAGGCATCCTGCTATATGGGAGATCATAAATTTTGTCGATTTTCTTTTCACTCAAATATGGAATTGCAGGATTTACAACCAGATATGTATTATCAATTTGCTGAACCAATCGCTTTGCATGTATACTATTCGACTCAACTTCTATAACTTTAAAGTTACCGGCAAAAATAAATTTGTCGTGTAAACACTCCTCATGCGAAGCAATGAAATTTGTTTCCCACTTTTTATTTACAGGAATTTCTGATTTTGAATTTGTAAAAAAAGCTGTTTGAGGTATCGTGTTTAATTTAGTAAAAGGAACACCCTTTTTAAGCAATTTTACAATTTGTATGATCGGTTCTTCGCCCATACCATAAACCATCAAATCGGCACCCGATTGCCACAACATACTCGGTTTAAGTTCATCCTTCCAGTAATCATAATGAGTAAACCTTCGCATCGAAGCCTCCACTCCGCCAATAATAACAGGAATATCCGGAAAAATATCCTTTAATATTTTTGTATAAACAATTGTGGGGTAATCGGGTCTGAAGCCAGATTTATTGCCTGGAGTATAAGCATCATTTGACCTTAGTCGGCGGTTAGCAGTATAATGATTAACCATTGAATCCATTACACCGGCCGAAACTCCAAAAAATAAACGAGGTTTTCCAAGTTTCTTAAAATCTCTAAAGTCATCACGCCAGTTAGGTTGCGGAACAATGGCAACTTTGAGTCCCATATCTTCAAGCACCCTTCCTATTACAGCAATCCCAAATGATGGATGATCGATATAAGCATCACCGGTAAAAAGGATTACATCAAGTTGATCCCATCCTCTTTCCTTCACTTCCTTGATTGTTGTAGGAAGCCATACTTGTTTATCAATCATCATTTACCAATTGTCAATCATCATTCAGCAATCACTGCATCCCCTTCAAATACAAACTCCGCAGGTCCTCTTAGCCAAATATTTGTAAATCTTTTGCTATTATCACCTTTACTTTGTGTAAAACTCACTTTAAAATCACCACCTGCAGTATGAATTGAAACTACCTCTTTTCCTGTTTCCAGAAAAGCAGCAATGGCAGCTGCAGCTACACCGGTACCACACGAAAGGGTTTCTTCTTCAACTCCTCTTTCATAAGTTCTTACAAATAATCTCTCTTTGCTTAGTTCAACGAAATTAACGTTAGTGCCGTCGGGAGCAAATCGCTCGCTTTGGCGTGTTTTTCTACCTTCATGCGCAACATCAATTTCAGCTGCTTTGTCAACAAACTCCACGTAATGCGGCGAACCCGTATCAAGAAAATAATATCCCTCATTTTCTTCAACTTCATTTACATCAGTCAACTGCAAGCTAACATCCCATTCTTTTCCGGCAACTATTTCTTTCTCGATTATGGCTTTATGCGGCCCGTCGTATGCTTCAAACACCATCTCATTATCAGATAATCCTATCAAATTAGTGAAAGCAGCAATGCACCTTCCTCCATTTCCACACATACTGCTTATGTTGCCATCGGAGTTATAATAAACCATCTCAAAATCATACTTTTGAGATATATTCACCAACATCAAACCATCAGCGCCTATTCCAAATTTTCTATTACAAATCCTCTGAATCTGTAATTTGCTTAACAATAACTTATTACTGCGATTATCAAGTATTACAAAGTCGTTGCCATTTCCCTGAAACTTATGAAAATGTATCTTCATGAAAAATTAATTTAATGCAACATTTAGCATAATTAATCCGTTGAATTTAATGATCGCAGGATTTAACATTAATTAACCATTATAAAAAAATTAATGTTTTAAATTGCCGTTATAAAAACAAAAATACATGAGAAAAATGAGACCTATATCAATTTCAAAAAGTTTTTTAGGTGTTGCTGCTGGCGCACTGTTAATTTTTTTTGCATTATTTATTGTAAACGGGTTCAATAAAAGTAATTCTACGCAAGTAGATGTCAGCCAAAAACAAAATGTAGATAATCAAGTACTACCAGCTATTTATAATGTAAGCAGCATGCCACAGCAAGCTGTTGACTTTACTTATGCAGCTGAGAAATCGGTGGATGCTGTCGTTCATATCAAAACCAGAATTATTTCACGGTCAAAACCATCATACGATTTTTTTGACCAATTCAGAGAATATTTACACCAATATCCTCCAGGTCAAAACAGTTTTGTAGCATTTGGATCAGGAGTAATTATATCTTCCGATGGATACATAGTTACCAATAATCATGTGATTGATGGTGCAGATAAAATATCTGTTACTTTCAACGATGAGCGCGAAATTGAAGGTGAGGTTATTGGAGTTGATCCCAGCACTGATTTAGCGGTAATAAAAGTTAAAGAAAATGGTTTGCCTTTTTTAACGTTTGGTAATTCCGATAATGTAAAAATTGGTGAGTGGGTGCTTGCCGTAGGAAATCCATTTAATCTGAACTCCACAGTAACAGCAGGTATTGTAAGTGCCAAAGCACGTAACATTAATATATTAGGCGGACAGTCATCAATTGAGTCATTTATACAAACCGATGCCGTTGTAAACAAAGGCAATAGTGGTGGGGCTCTGGTAAACACAAAGGCTGAACTTATTGGTATAAATGCGGCAATAGCTTCTCATACTGGTGTTTACGAAGGTTACTCATTTGCTATTCCTGTAAATATTGTGCGAAAAGTAGTTAACGACATTATGGAATATGGTGAAACCCAAAGGGGTTATCTGGGTATTCAAATTCAGGATATAAATGCTGAATTTGCAGAAGCAAACGGCCTTGAAAGTGTTGATGGTATTTATGTTGCAGGTGTTGCTGAAAATAGTGGAGCCTATGATGCAGGAATTTTAGAAGGTGATGTTATTCTTTCAATAAATGGGACTTCAACAAATAGTTTATCCTCACTACTAGGGTTAATAGCACAATACAATCCAGGAACAATAGTAAAGGTTGAGATTATCCGTGACAACCGAAAAATTACTTATGATGTAACCTTAAAAAATAAAAATGGAACAACATTAATAGTAAAATCGGGTGATTCATTTTATAACGAATTTCTTGGAGCTAAATTACAACGTGTAACTGTTGAGGAACTTCGAGAGCTTGAAATAACTAACGGGTTAAAAATAATAAAAATTGACAATGGTATACTTAGTAAAAGTGGTATTAATGAGGGTTTTATCATAACTGAAATAAATGGCGACATGGTAAATTCGCAGGATAACTTATTAACCGCATTAAATAAATCACAAAGAAACATAATCCGCCTTAAAGGAATATATCCCAACGGCGTGAGAGTTTCATACGAATTTATGCTTTAATTATTTGTTTCTTTTAATATTTTTTATATCTTGCATTGCTGTTTCCTAAAATTCAGATTACATCGCATTCCTGTAGCATGAGACAATTAAAAATAACAAAATCAATAACCAATCGAAACACAGCATCGCTTGACAAGTATTTGCAGGATATTGGCAAGGAAGGACTCATAACTGCCGAAGAAGAAGTAGCACTGGCCCGTAGAATTAAAAATGGAGACGCTGTAGCCCTTGAAAGACTTACCAAAGCAAATTTAAGGTTTGTGGTTTCGGTGTCAAAACAATATCAAAATCAGGGGCTTAGTTTGCCCGATATGATTAATGAAGGAAACCTTGGATTAATAAAGGCAGCACAGAGATTTGACGAAACAAGGGGATTTAAGTTTATTTCATATGCAGTATGGTGGATCCGGCAATCTATACTTCAAGCCATAGCCGAGCAGTCGCGAATTGTTCGCTTGCCACTTAATCAGGTTGGCTCTCTTAATAAAATAAAGAAGGTTTCATCTTTGCTTGAACAACAATTTGAACGAGCTCCTTCCGAATCAGAAATTGCCATTGAACTGGAAGTTTCAAATCATAAAGTTAATTCAACATTGCGAATTGCCAATCGGTATGTTTCTATGGATGAACCCATGGGACATGATGAAGATACTAAGTTTCTTGATTTTTTTGTACCGCCCGACACTAAAGAAGCTGATGAGTCGCTTATGATTGAATCTCTTGGTGGTGAAATTCAACGATCGCTGAGTACATTGAGTGAAAAAGAAAGAGACATATTGAATATGTATTATGGTATTGGCAGAAACTACAGCCTAACGCTTGAAGAAATTGGTGCAGAATTTGATTTAACTCGTGAAAGAGTGCGCCAGATTAAGGAGAGAGCAATTCAAAAGTTAAGGCATACTGCAAGAAGCCGTTTGCTCAAAGCCTATTTAGGGCAATAAAAAATAGTTAAGCGGCCAATGAAACCTCACCTCATATCCGTTGGTTTTAACCCCTACTAAACAAACAAAATTAATGCTAGTAAATGATTATTAAGAATGTGTATAAAATAGCTAATTTTCATTGATAATTATCTTCTTTTCTTAATTTTGCATCTACAGCTTAAGTTACTACTTTCCTAAATAGTAATTCAAAAAATATTGAACAATGGTAGAGAAAAAAAACATTAACGGAAATTACGAGAACTCCTTAAATGTGTGGGCAAACCAGGAGATGATCGCCAATGAGTTCATCAGTGTGTTGTCTAAGTTATTTTACAACAAATCAATTGAGCTGGTGTTGTTCAGAAGTCAGTTAATCGACCGAAGCGCAAGCCTTATATTGTACCGGCATTCATATGCTGAAAACATTATTAATCGGCAACTTAAGATTGAGGATTCTCTTGAGTTAGCAAAAGCAATTCTGCATTGCAATATCATACCGTCAAAACTCGACATTGGTAAACTCAGCGGAGAATGGATTGCAGAAAAAGATAACTATGTTGATGCTGAAGATTTTATCAAAATAAAATTAAAAAATTACATTGAGGATAAACCAAAATTCAAACCTCCGGTTGATGTTGTACTTTACGGGTTTGGACGTATTGGAAGGTTATTGGCACGCGAGCTGATTATACAGGGTAACGGCCATCAACTGAGAGTTCGGGCAATAGTAACAAGGAGTAATAGTGAAGAACAGATAGTTAAACGGGCTTCACTTCTTCGTCATGACTCGGTTCATGGTCCTTTTAGAGGTATTGCTATTGAGAACCTAAAAAATAAAACCATATATATTAACGGGCATGAAGTACTTATGCTTGCAGCAAATAATCCTGAAGATATTGATTATACTGAATATGGAATTAATAATGCAGTATTAATTGATAACACAGGTATTTACCGTGATCGTGAGGGGTTAGGCAGGCATCTTAAGGCAAAAGGAATATCTAAAGTAGTTCTTACGGCTCCCGGCAAAGGCGACATCCCTAATATTGTTTTTGGTGTAAACGATAAAACCGTTGATTATAAAAAGGAAACTATCTTCTCGGCTGCCTCCTGTACTACTAATGCTGCTGCTCCGGTTCTTGCAGTTATTGAAAAAGAGTTTGGAATTAAACAGGGGCATCTCGAAACTGTTCATTCATATACCAACGACCAGAACCTGCTGGACAATATGCATAAAAAAACCCGTCGTGGGCGTTCAGCTCCCCTGAACCTGGTTATTACCGAAACAGGAGCAGCTAAAGCTGTTACCAAAATAATCCCAAGCCTTGTGGGCAAAATAACTGGTAATGCAATCCGGGTTCCCACTCCTAACGTTTCATTGGTAATACTTAAATTAACTCTAAATAGAGAAACAAGTATTGAGGAAATAAATGAACTCATGAGACAAACTTCCTTATCGGGAGAATTAGTTGCTCAGGTGAAATATTCAACATCTGCCGATGCCGTTTCTTCTGATTTTATCAGCGAACCTGCAACATTAGTTTACGACAGTAATGCAACAATAGTATCTTCAGATAAAAAGAACATTGTAGTATATGTGTGGTACGACAACGAATTTGGATATGCCCTTCAGGTTATACGAGTAGCTAAAAATATGGCAGGTGTAAAACGCCCTACATATTATTAATGATTCATGATTGGAAATTATAAATGGCTTAAATGTGTAAAACTTTAGGGCTACTAACTAATCGGTTCAGGTACGATTATTATCTTTGTGCTTCGTTAAAAAAAAATTCCCATCGAGAATATGAAAAAGAATGTTAAGTACATTTTTGTAACCGGCGGTGTTTCATCATCCCTTGGCAAAGGCATTATCTCTGCATCATTGGCAAAGCTGCTTCAGGGTCGTGGGTTTTCAGTAACAATACAAAAACTCGACCCGTATATCAATATCGACCCGGGAACCCTTAACCCATATGAACATGGAGAATGCTACGTAACTGATGACGGTGCTGAAACTGACCTCGACCTTGGCCATTACGAACGTTTCTCAAACACACCTACTTCACAGGCAAATAACGTAACTACCGGACGAATTTATCAAAACGTAATCAGCAAGGAAAGAAAAGGAGAGTATCTGGGTACAACAGTACAAGTGGTTCCACATATTACCGATGAAATTAAAAGAAGTATTCAAATATTAGGACAAACAAACAATTACGATTTTGTTATTACTGAAATTGGAGGAACCGTTGGCGACATTGAGTCATTCCCTTTTATTGAAAGCGTAAGACAAATGAAATGGGAGCTTGGCAGCAATTGCGCAGTAGTACACCTTACTCTTGTTCCCTTCTTAAAAGCAGCAGGAGAACTAAAAACGAAACCTACACAACATTCGGTAAAAACAATGTTGGAACAGGGAGTTCAGCCCGATATTATTGTTTGCAGAACCGAACATCACCTTAACGAGGGTATTAAACGTAAAATCGCCCAATTCTGCAATGTTTCGCCAACATCAGTTATTGAATCCATTGATGCAGAAACGATTTATGATGTACCGCTACTAATGCGTGAAGAAAAGCTTGATATTGAAGTACTTTCAGTTACTAACACTCCTATACCCGAAAAACTTGATCTGAGAAATTGGGAGCGGTTTGTGCACAGATTAAAAAATCCGGTAGGCAATGTAAACATTGGTTTAATAGGAAAATATGTTGAACTTAAAGATGCTTACAAATCAATAAACGAAGCTCTTGTTCATGGCGGTACCGAAAACGAATACAAGGTAAATATTGTTAGTATTCAATCGGAAAAAATCAGCGCTAAAAATGTTGCTAAAAAATTATCGGGACTTCATGGCATACTTGTTGCCCCCGGGTTTGGGGGGAGAGGTATTGATGGTAAAATTGAAGCTATTAAATATGCACGTGAAAACAGAATCCCATTTTTAGGTATATGTTTAGGAATGCAATGTGCTGCAATTGAATTTTCCAGAAACGTTCTCGGACTAATAGGGGCACATACTACCGAAATCGACATAGATTCTCCATATCCGGTAATCGACCTAATGGAAAATCAGAAAAGTGTTACAAACCTTGGTGGCAGCATGAGGTTAGGGCTGTATGACTGTCATATCGAAAAAGATACATTAACCTATAAAGAATATCAAAAGCAGGACGTCAAAGAAAGGCATCGACATCGTTTCGAGTTTAATAATGATTACAAATCACGTTTCGCTGAAAATGGAATGCGATTGTCAGGGATAAATCCGCGAGAGAATCTTGTTGAAATCATTGAGCTTGAAAACCACCCCTGGTTTATTGGCGTACAATTTCATCCTGAATATAAGAGTACGGTTAAAGAACCTCATCCTTTATTTATTGGTTTTGTACGGGCAGCCATTAATTATAAAAAGACATTTGTGAAGTAAGTATTTTGGAAGTAAGAAATGATAAAATTTTTAGACTTCAACCTTTACTTTTTCTTCCTTCCTGCTTTCAACAGAGCATTGTTCAGTATCCACTCAATATGTCCATTAGCGCTACGAAATTCGTCCTGCGCCCATTTCTCAAGAGCATCCATTACTTCAGGCTGAATGCGTAGCACAAATGACTTCTTTTTTGCCATTACTTATTAACCTCCATCATTTTCTTCATACTTCGCAATAGTGCATCTCCTCTCTGTGTGCCAATCAGCACCTTCTTTCTATTTTTCAGATATAGTTGCAAGCCAATTTTGCCTCTAACATTGTATGCTTTTCCTATTCCTTTTTTTCCTTGTTTTACACCCCAGCCACCATACTCACTGATAGGTTTATATTCACGAATTTCAAATTTTTCAATATTAGATTTATTGTAAATTCTTGGTTTGCTGAAATAAGGTTTGAAAGTAATATTAAGACTTTCGTTGGTAACCTCCACCTCTAATTTTGAACTAAACAATAAAAAGCCCATAACAACCAGCACTATAGTAACAAGAAAAGCTGTTAACAAAAAACCCGTATCCGAGATCGGTTTATCACCCCATGGTTGCTTTAAAACAAATTGATGATAGGATGCTATTAAAAAAAATATAACAGGAACAGCATAAATTCCTCCCATAAAAAAATAAAGAGGCATTGAACCAAACTTTTGCTCTTCTTTAAAAAGAATTTTTTTCATTTGATTATTTTATCTCATTTTAAATTTACCTGATTTTTATAGTGAAAATCTTTTTAATCTAAAATGAATTTTATTAATTAAACCATTCTATCATTCTAATATATCGATCCCGTATTAATAATCGGCGAAACATCCTTATCAGATGTTAGTACAACCATAAGGTTACTTACCATAGTAGCTTTTTTATCTTCATCAAACTCAATAATGTTTTTTGCCGACAATGATTCTAATGCCATTTCAACCATACTAACTGCTCCTTCTACAATTTTGAATCTTGCAGCTACTATAGCCGTTGCCTGCTGACGCTTAAGCATTGCTCCGGCAATTTCCTGTGCATAGGCGATATAATTTATTCGAGCTTCAATTACCTCAATACCTGCAATAGAAAGGCGTTCAGTTATTTCATCTTCAAGCATTTTGTTTACATCTTCACCTCCGCCACGCAAAGTTATATTGGCATCCTCATCTTCAAAATTATCATAAGGATAATGTCCGGCAAGTTTACGTATTGCTGCTTCACTTTGAATATCAACAAAGTGTACATAATCGTCAACATCAAATGCTGCATTATACGTATTGTTAACCCTCCAAACCATAACTACACCAATCATAACGGGGTTTCCGATCTTATCATTAACTTTAATAGGCTCGCTATCGAGATTTCTTGCTCTGAGCGATATTTTCTTTCTGGTGAAAAACGGATTAACCCACCAAAACCCATTTTTCTTAACCGTGCCCTTGTAAGCACCAAATAAAACTAACACACTCGACTCATTTGGATTTACAATCATCAACCCGATAATCGCAAACACTCCAAGAAGAATAAATATAACCGCCCAAATTAGTTTAATTAAAATGATAAGGAAAATAGGCGGCACAATAAGCATAAAGATTACAAACAGGGCTAAGTAGCCCGATATTGGTGAAAATTCAATTTCTTTTTTCATAGTACTATATTTATATTATTATGATATTATTTTAATATCACAAAAGTAATTCATTTTGTATCACTTGTCAAGGGTTTTTTGTACTTTTTTATGAAAAATAGTTTCTGACATACTAACTTTTGCAAACTGTTATCAGGATAGATTCACCTATCTCATTAGCTCTCTGTATCTTACTATATAATTGGGGCAATCCTGTATTTTTCAACTATTCAATAATTCTCAATATATTTGCAAACTTATTTTCTGATATCGGGAATTATACAAAACGATAAAAAATTCACATGAAACTCTCATGTAAAAAATAAATTATTTAAGATGAATAAAAACTCAATAATAGGCTTCATCCTCATAGCTGGAATAATGATTGGTTATACATACTGGATGGCACCGTCGGAGGAGGAGATTTCTAAACAACACTATGCAGATTCTATAGCGCAGGTTCAAAGGCAGAAAAATGAAGCACTTGCCAAGTCGGCAGAGGTACTTAAGCTGGAATCACAAACTGATTCACCACCAAGTGAAGTTATCCAACAAACCTCAGAAACATACTCTGATTTAAAAAACAAATACGATCTATTTGCAAACGCAGCTGTTGGCGTTGAACAAATATATATTATTGAAAACGATCTGGTTAAGATTGAAATAAGTAATAAAGGGGGCTATGTTAAAACCGTTGAATTAAAGAAATATGAAACGTATGATTCACTTCCGGTTATACTTTTTAATCCTCGTACTTCTAAATTTGGGTTGTCTTTCTTTTCTAATAACAGAATTATTAATACTGAGAATTTCTATTTCACACCGTCTGAATTTGTCTCTCCAAACATGTTTGTTTCAGGCACCAATTCTTTATCTTTCAGCTTTAGATTATATACCGGTACAGATAAAGGGATTATAAATAGTAACAGCTACATTGAGTACCTTTATAAAATAACTGGCAACAACTACCTGTTTGATTTTACTATAAACATAGTTGGTATGGAGGGTGTTATATCTTCTAATTCCAGTTATGTTGATTTAAACTGGTTTGCCGATCTGCGACAGCAGGAAAAAACTATCGACCAATTTAACGGATCAACGATCTATTACAAATACTATCAGGATGAAGTTGATTATATGTCGGAAACAGATGACGATGAGGAACAAATAACCACAAAGTTGAAGTGGGTTTCTTTTAAGCAACGATTCTTTTCATCAACAATAATAGCTAAAAATCCTTTTAGTAACGGTAAACTTAAAGTGTTTGAAAAAGAAAATCCCCCATCCGACAGATACCTCAAATCGATGGAGGCTGATTTTGAACTTCCCATTAATCTGAAAGGTGAAACCAGCATACCGTTTTCATTTTATTTTGGACCAAATAAGTTTTATACATTAAAATCTTATGACCTAGACCTCGAACGCCAAATACCAATTGGTTGGGGATTATTCATTCTTGCCTGGATAAATGAATATATTGTAATCCCTACTTTCGATTGGCTTGGTGGTTATGGCTGGAATTACGGCATAGTTATTCTCGTGTTAACAATAATGCTGAAAATTCTTTTGTTTCCAATAGCTTACAAAACCTATTATTCATCAGCTAAGATGCGGGTATTAAAACCTGAAGTAGACGAATTATCGAAAAAATATCCCAAAAAGGAAGATGCAATGAAGAAACAGCAAGCGGTTATGGGTTTATATAAAAAAGCAGGCGCTAACCCTGCGGCCGGTTGTGTACCAATGCTTCTTCAAATGCCTATTCTTTTTGCCATGTTCAGGTTTTTCCCTGCCTCAATTGAGCTCAGGCAACAGCCATTTTTATGGGCTCACGACTTATCGAGCTACGATTCAATAGCAAGCCTGCCATTTAATATACCTTTTTATGGTGATCATGTAAGTCTCTTTACATTATTAATGACAGTTTCAACTATAATGTACACATACCTGAATAACCAAATGATGGCTTCACAAACGCAAATGCCAGGTATGAAGACTATGATGTACTTAATGCCAATTATGTTCCTGGGTATTTTTAACAGCTATGCCTCTGGTTTGAGCTACTATTATTTTCTTGCCAATGTGATTACATTTGCCCAGATGTTTGTTTTCAGGTATGCAATAAATGAGGACAAATTACGTGCTAAGATTGAACTAAATAAAAAGAAACCACCAAAGAAAAAATCAGCTTTCCAAAAAAGACTTGAAGAAGCTGCTCGGCAAAAAAGCTCAGGTAAAAAGCATTAAGTTTTTACAGATTACGGCATATATTATCACAATAACTCAATATACATCATAGTAATATTAATGAAATTAAAGAAATTTACGATTTTAACTTTTTTGATAATGACCGTCACTTCTATGGCAATGTCACAAAATATTTTTGTTTATGATCAGCAGGCAGGAAATCCAATTCCAAATGTTGTTGTTTTTAATGATAACAAGACCAAAACCGGGCTTACAAGCAATTTAGGGATTGCTGACATTAGTGGTTTTTCAGAAAACGAAGACATTAATTTTCAGCACCCGTCTTACGTTTCAATTTCATTGACTAAGAACACTATTACAGGATTGCAATTTAAAGTTCCGTTAAACGGGAAGTTGATAAATCTTGATGAAGTAATTGTTTCGGCCAGCAGATGGGAAATCAAATCGAGTGAAATTCCAAATAAAATTGAACAGATAAAACGCAAGGAAATTATCTTCAATAATCCTGCTACATCGGCTGATATGCTAGCAATAGGAAATCAGGTTTATGTGCAGAAAAGTCAACTGGGTGGTGGCAGCCCAATGATCAGAGGGTTTGCTACCAACAAAATACTTATGGTTGTTGATGGCGTTAGAATGAATAATGCAATCTACCGTAGTGGTAATTTACATAACGTTCTTCAGGCTGATGTGAATAGCATTGAAAGTGCCGAAATTATTTTCGGTCCCGGTACTAACATCTACGGAAGTGATGCACTTGGGGGCGTTATTGATTTTCACACTCTTACACCTAAATTCAACACTTGTGATAAAATGATTGGCACCGGTAATGCACTTGCACGATTGTCATCTGCTGATTTCGAAAGGACTATCAATGCTAATTTTAATTTATCCAATAATAGTTGGGCTTTAATGACAAATATATCGTACAGTAAATTCGAAGATTTACGCATGGGCAACATGCACAACGATTATAATCAACGTCATGAATATATTGATTTTGTTAACGGGAGAGATACAATTATACAAAATACTGATCCTAATATTCAACGTTACTCGGGTTACGACCAGTTAAGCATAATAACAAAAATACGGCATAAGTTTAGCGAAAATGTTGACTGGGATTATAGTTTATATCTTACAACAACATCAGCTGTACCTCGATACGACAGATTGCTACAACCCAACAATCCAAATGATCAAGATTCAGAGCTCAAATATGCCGAATGGAATTACGAACCTCAACAATGGCTGATGAACAGGCTATCAATCAACATGCATAATAACGCATCATTTTATGATAAAGCGATAATTACATTAGCCTACCAAAATGTTAAAGAGGGTAGAACAGACAGAAAATATAGAGATGACTGGTTGCAAAAACGCGAAGAACAGGTAAATATTTTTTCGATAAATACTGATTTCGATAAATTAATAGCAGCAGGTAACTTTATATACTACGGCTTGGAACTTGTTTACAATGATGTTCAATCGGATGGTGTTAAAGAAAATATACAAACACATGAGTCAGCGCTTATATCAAGTCGTTATCCCGATGGCGGAACAAAATTTTTCCAGTCGGGAGTTTACATAAGCTACAAAAGAAATTTCAGTAGTATACCTTTAACATTTTTAACCGGGTTGAGATATTCTTATGTAAGTTTGGATTCGAAGTTTAAAGACACTACCTACTATCAACTTCCCTATGCAGCAATAAATATCAGTAATGGCTCTTTAACAGGAAGCGCAGGATTAGTTTATCATCCGGGCGATTGGCAGTTTAATATCAACTTATCATCCGGTTTTCGGGCCCCTAACTTAGACGATGTTGCAAAAATATTTGATTCGGAGCCTGGTAATGTTGTAGTTCCAAATGAAAATCTGGAACCCGAATACTTGTATAACCTTGATGTTGGTATTATTAAAAAATTCAGCGAAAATGCTAAACTTGAGATCACTGCATTTTATTCCTACCTCGTTAATGCAATGGTACGAAAGAATTTTACCCTAAACGGACTAGATTCAATTATGTACGACGGCGAATTAAGCCGTGTGCAGGCTGTTGTTAATGCCGGTGGTGCAACAATTTATGGAGCAAGCATGATTTTCAATATTAAACTATTCAATAATTTAGCCTTAAGTACTGTACTAACTACCATTAAAGGAAAGGAAGATACCGGTGAACCACTTCGCCATGCACCGCCATTATATGGTGGGACAAAGCTTACATTTGAGAAAAACAAATTGAAAATGGCAGTTGGAGTCGACTATAACACAGAAATTAGCTATAAAAATCTCGCTCCAAGCGAGCGCGACAAAGCATACCTGTATGCTACTGATGCCGATGGAAACCCATACTCACCCGGTTGGTGGACATTAAACTATAACGGAAGTTATGCTTTTAATGAAAAATTCATTACCTTTTTCGAAATAGATAATATTATGGATTACAGGTATCGTACTTATTCATCCGGTATAACAGCCCCGGGAAGGAACTTCAAAATATCATTCAGATATAGTTTCTAAGTTTTACGTCTCCTTTACATTTACTAACTTTCGTGATCAGGATAATTACTGAAATTTCATCATTATAGTTTTTGTTTTCAACAATTACATGGATGTTTCATATTAGTTTTTCGTAAATAAAACCCAAATAATTTATCTTATCTCAAAAAAAAATTGTGAATATATAAATTTTGTTCTAAATTTGATTTCCAATTTCAATATTACATAATGAATGCTTCATTAATTAAAGTTTCTTGCGCTATTTTCCTTATTTTAACCCTACCTCATTTTTCAAGTTGTGATTATCAAAATAACAAGAATTCTGTTCAGATTGACGCACCAAAGCTAACCAACAACCCATCGTTTGATGTTATTTGTACTAATAATCAACCGCTACTATCTTTTTATAATTCTAAAGGCGGAATCGGGCAGTTGAGTTACACCATACATATATCTTCTGATAAAGATTTTACGGATATTATTGCTGAATACGATAATGTTGTTGCCAAAAACAAATTTATAACTACAAAACTTATTGAAGAAAACGACAGTTTGCCAATCGATAAACAATATTATTACTGGAGGGTAAAAGCCATCGACACCCAAAGTAATGAAAGCAATTGGGCAACATCAAGATTTTTTCTGGATACAAAATCCAATGACAGTTTTATGAACCTTGTCCGAGTTAAAACTGAAACGGTTGTAGTATCAGGCGGTGCAAATGCTAAAAACATTATTGATATTACCGATATTGGCAATACAACTCATTGGGAACCACCTCCTCCTGGCGACTCAATTCATTGGGTAGAGTTTAAATTAATTGCACCTGCAGAGATCAGCAGAATATGGATGCTTTCGAACCCTGATTCGAAAGAAGGATGGTTAACAAACTTTTATTGGATGTATAGTCTGGATGGTAAAAACTGGACTAAAATTGAAGGTGCTGAAATTACAGATAATGATACTTACAGAAATATAATAGACTTCGCTCCTGTAACTACTGCATATCTAAAATTAATAATTAATAATTACCTTGGATATGCCCCGCAAGTATACACTACAATATTTTATTCACCCGGTATACCTGAACCACCACATATTCCTGATAAAGATTATGTACTTATTGTAGGTGACCAGCTAAACGGTTTTACTTTTACCGAACTTGCAAAATTTGTTGAAGGACTTGATCTTAATTTGGAGACAGTAACCGTACCGCATTACGAGGTTTCATTAAGCATGGTTGAGGGGTTAAACCCACAGCCTGTTGCGATAATATTTAGCGGTAACAATGCAAATTACCCAAACCTTCCGATGTATGAATTTAATGGAGGATTTGAAATAGTAAGAAATAGTGACATACCAATTCTCGGAATTTGTGCCGGTCACCAGTTGCAAGTAATAGCATTTGGCTATACATATGCTCATAGCACCGGTTGGTTCGACAACACAATTATGGATATTGAAACTGATATTAAACCCGATTCTATTGAGATTGTTAAAGAATCGCCAATATTTAAAAATATTCCAAATCCGTTTTTTGGGGTTGAAATACACAGTTGGGCTACCGCAGAAGAGGTTTTTCCGCTCATCAGGTTTGAGCTGCTGGCAAAATCATCATATGTACAAGCACAAAAAATATCAGGAAGAATGGTTTTTGGCGAGCAATTTCATGCAGAAGTTGATATAAGCTCTAATCAGGGGAAACCGATGATTTACAACTTTTTATCAATGGCATTAATAGAGAGAAAAAAACGGTCAAACTAAATATTTAATTTAAGAAATAAACTATAAAGTATTCATGCTTATTAATTGAAGAACTTTTTATCGCAATGTTTATAATTCTCAAAAAAAAATTTAAACCAAAAAAAATACGTTTATGGAACAAAAAACATCCGTTAAAAAAATGATTGGTATTGGCGGTTTTATTGCTCTTACCGGATCAATGGTTGCAACGGTATACGGTTACCCTGCATTTGCAACCTCAGGTTTTGCTTTGGTATTTTATTTACTACTGGCAGGTATCTTTTTCTTCTTGCCCACTGCATTAATTTCAGCCGAAATGGCCACCGGAGAAGGGTGGCAGCTTGGTGGTGTATACAAATGGGTTGGCACAGCTTTCGGTTCGCGCTGGGGCTTTGTTGCAATATTCTTTCAATGGTTTCAAATTACAATCGGTTTTGTTACAATGCTATATTTCATTGTTGGAGCCTTATCTTACTTGTTTGATTCTCCCATTATTAATTCCAATCAGTTGTATAAATTTTTAGTTGTTATGGCGCTTTTTTGGCTTGTAACCTATTTAAACCTCAAGGGCACAAACTTTATCACTAAACTTACAAGCATTTCGTTTAGTGCCGGAGTAATACTTCCTGCTGCCTTGCTTATAATAATGGCTATTATATTTGTTGTACAGGGTAATACAATTGCAGTAACTATGAACTGGAATACTTTTTTTCCTGACTTTTCGCACATTAACACTCTGGTAGTTCTAGTTGCTTTTATGCTTTCCTATCTTGGCATTGAAGCGTCGGCAGTACATGTAAACGAGCTTAATAACGCTAAAAGGAATTATCCTATAGCCGTTATTATACTGGCTTTCGGAGCAATCGTACTTAATATTTTTGGATCGCTTAGCGTTGGGTTTGTAGTACCTGTTGATAAAATAGAATTAAATGCCGGAATTATGCAGGCTTTTGAACACTACCTTACACTTTATCACTTAAAATGGTTATTGCCTGTTTCGGCTTTTCTTTTGGCTCTTGGTGCATTTGGCGAGGTGGCTGCGTGGGTTTCAGGCCCAATTAAAGGTTTACAAACAACTGCTATGGATGGTATTCTGCCTGCCCGATTTAAAAAAGTTAATGAAAACGGAGTTTCTGTAAGTTTAGTTATCGTACAAGGTATTGTAGTTTCAATTTGGGCAGCTATACTCACTTTCGGAGGTACAGGAGGAAATTTATCCTTTTTATTAGCAATGGCTCTTACTGTAGTTGCTTATTTAAGTATGTACATACTGCTGTTTCTCACTTATTTTGTTCTGCGTCGTAAATATGGTAACGTTCACAGAGAATATATTGTTCCTGGAGGTAAATTTGGCCGGACTATAATACCATTGCTCGGCTTGATAATGACCATCGGAGCTTTCATTATTTCTTTTTTCCCTCCTTCTTCGCTTACATCTGCCCAGGTTGGTTCATACGAAACAATACTAATTATTAGTTTTGTTGTGATATTAATTTTACCACACCTAATCTATTATTTCCGGCCAAATAAAAAGAAATAGAAAATTCATATTATCAATGATTTAGTTAAAAACAATTATTAGGTTATAAAAGTAATTAAATATTAAAATTATGGCACTTCATGAAAAAAATACAATTAGAGAGGATTTGCTTGATGATGTATATGCGTCAGAAGATCTTTCTATAAAGCTACCTAAATTTAAATTTCCTCAAAAAGAGCAAAAATCAAACCATGCGTATCAGGTAGTACATGATGAGTTGATGATGGACGGGAATTCACGTCAAAACCTTGCCACATTTTGTTCAACATGGTTAGAGCCCGAGATTTATAAATTAATGGATGAGTCGGCGGATAAAAATATGATCGACAAGGATGAATATCCCCAAACAGCAGAAATTGAAAGTAGATGTGTGCATATGCTCGCCGATTTATGGAATTCACCTGATGCAAAAAACACAACTGGATGCTCCACCACCGGCTCAAGCGAAGCAGCTATGCTAGGCGGAATGGCTATGAAATGGCGTTGGCGCGAAAAAATGAAGAACGCCGGAAAACCTACGGATAAACCAAACATGATTTGCGGTCCTGTTCAAATATGCTGGCATAAATTTGCACGTTACTGGGATGTTGAGCTTCGTGAAGTTCCAATGGATAAAGGCAGATTAATTTTAAATGCCGAAGAAGTAATAAAACGCTGTGATGAAAACACTATCGGTGTTGTCCCCACACTAGGCGTTACCTACTCAGGGCAATATGAACCTGTAAAAGAAATTTCTGATGCATTAGATAAACTGCAACAAACCAAAGGTTTTGATATTCCTATTCATGTTGATGGTGCCAGTGGTGGGTTTTTAGCTCCATTTATTGAACCCGAGCTCCTTTGGGATTTCAGACTCCCAAGGGTTAAATCAATAAATGCTTCTGGGCATAAATTCGGGTTATCGCCACTTGGTGTAGGTTGGTGTATATGGCGCGACAAAGAAGATTTGCCTGATGACCTTATTTTCAAAGTAAATTACCTCGGTGGCGAAATGGATACTTTTGCACTTAACTTTTCACGTCCTGCCGGCCAAATAATTGCCCAATACTATAATTTTATACGACTCGGAAGAGAAGGTTACAGAAGAATACAGCAGGCTTGTTACGACACAGCCATTTATATAGGAAAGGAAATTGATAAACTTGGACCGTTTAAAGTAGTTTATGATGGAAAAGGTGGAATTCCTGCTTTACTTTGGCAGCTAAAAGATGGTGTTGACCCAAGATTTACTCTGTTCGACCTCTCCGACAGACTGAGAACCAGAGGCTGGCAGGCACCAGCATATTCACTTCCCGTAAATCTAACGGATGTTGTTGTTATGCGTGTATTAGTAAGGCATGGCGTTAGCCGCGATTTGGGCGACCTTCTCGTAGAAGATATTAAACGAAGTCTTGAGTACTTCAAAAAACATAGCATAACTACTCCAATGTCTGAGGAAGAAAGTGGTGGATTCCACCACTAGAGTTAAGTCAACTGTAAAGTGGCGTATAGAGATTGCTTCTTCCTCGTACCTCGTCATCGCAAAGACGTCACTGATAGAAAGAATGACGAAGTACTCTCCTTAATAGTTAATACTTGAGTTGATACTAGGATATTGGGAGTTTAAATATAAAATTCACTGGTTAGATACAGACCAGGATATAAAAATCAATAATACTTACTGCGAACAAGGTACTTTGTTACATAGTCAACAATACCTGCTTCGAGAGTAGTATTTGGTACATCGTAGCCAATACTCCGTAATTTATCCATTTTAGCTTCGGTGAAATATTGATATTTATCACGAATATCTATAGGTGTATCAATAAATTCAATTTTTGGGTCCATTTTTAGGGCTGCAAAAGTTGCATTTACCAAATCAAGAAAAGTACGGGCAGTACCAGTTCCAAGATTATATAATCCTGACTCAGGTTTTTGCTTCATCAAAAACAATATCACATCTGCAACATCTTTAACATAAATAAAATCACGAAGTTGTTCCCCATCCCGAAAATCAGGATTATGCGATTTAAAAAGCTTAACAATCCCTGTTTCACGAATCTGTTCATATGCATGAAATATTACCGATGCCATCCTGTCTTTATGATATTCATTTGGTCCGTATACATTAAAAAACTTCAAACCTGCCCAGAACGGAGGGGCATTTTCTTGTTTTAAAGCCCATTTATCGAATTCGTTTTTTGATTTACCATAGGGGTTTAACGGCTTCAATTTCTTAACAATGCTGTGGTCGTCATTATATCCATGCTCGCCCATACCGTATGTTGCTGCAGAAGAAGCATATATCATTGGTATTTCGTAATCAGTACACCTATGCCATATTTGTTTTGAATATTCAACATTTAGAATATTAAAAATATCAGAATTAAACTCAGTTGTATCAGTACGTGCTCCAATATGCAATACTATGTCAACATTAAAGAAATAGTCATCAAACCACTGAAAGAAATCATCTCTGTGAATTTTTTTTATGTACGCTTTATCACCAAGATTTCTATTCTTGTTCAAAATACTAAAATCATCCACAAGAATAAGATTACTGTAACCTAACTTGTTCAAACGCTCAACCAAAACACTTCCAATAAAACCTGCTGCTCCTGTTATTACAATCATTTTTAAAAAAATTTCACCAAATGTAATTTAAAATATTCAATATGGCTAAGTTTAAAATTTATCATGCTTTTTTCATTTACATTTAGGCAGTATATCAAATATGCGTAAATTTGTTTTGTGTATCCCTATCTTTTGAATTAAATACGATCAATTAAAAACACCTGTATGAAACATTTCACGCTCTTGCTTTCATTCCTAATAATCATTGTTTCAGGGACATGTCTTAAGAGTTTTGCGCAAATATCTATTAAGAGTATACCCATTAGTTACAATGTTTCGTTAACCACCGAAATCCCAACGATTGAAATACCTAATATAATCCCAAAAACAACTCTGATAGAAGAAAAAGCTCCTGTACAGGCAGGGTACACATTGCCTTTTGATTATGAATTATCATTAAATGGGAACTGGGAAAACGCTGATAACCTGTTTGTTTGGAGACTTGAAGTTTTTATTCCTGAGGCAGAGGCAATTAATTTATATTTCAATAACATTGGCTTGCAAATTGGGGAGAAGATTTTTCTTTACAATCCACACAAGAAAAACACACTTGGTGCTTTTACAAATAAAAATAACGGACTGTTTATGTGTACTGATTTTGTTTCGGGTGATAGGGTAATTATTGAATTCAATACTAATAAACGTTACAAAAACCTTCCGTTTTCGATACATGAAGCGGGAGTTTTAATTGCAAACGATATGCGGGAAGCCAATGGTTTTGGCGATGCCGGGAGCTGTGAAGTTCATGTTAATTGTATTGAAGGCGAAAACTGGCAAAATGAAAAAGGTGGTGTAGCAAGAATATTGGTTAAGCAAAGCGATCTTACTTTTTGGTGTACGGGTTCATTAATAAACAATACTAAAAACGATGGCACTCCTTATTTTTTAACTGCTAATCATTGTGGTGATTGGTCCGATTCGGCTGATTATGCTCAATGGTTGTTCTATTTTAATTTTGAATCAGAAAACTGTGAACAGCCATTGTTTGAACCTGAGTTAAACACTCTTTCAGGAGCATCATTAATTGCAAGGGCGCCAAATGGGACATTCCATGGTTCTGACTTCAAGTTATTACGGTTAAACAATAATGTACCTGTTAATTATAAGCCTTATTATAATGGTTGGGACAGAACGGGTTTGGCTTCACCAATGGGTGTTACAATTCATCATCCTGAAGGCGATTTAAAGATGATTTCAACTTATACAACTCCTTTGATATCCACCTATTATAATAATCCAAATGAAGATCCTGCCGGAAAGTATTGGATGGTCCACTGGACTGAAACTGTTAGCGGGCATGGTGTTACGGAAGGAGGATCATCGGGGAGTCCGATTTTTAGTAAGGAAGGTTATGTGGTTGGTGCGTTAACAGGTGGAAGTGCTTCATGTACATTTTTAAATGACCCTGATTATTATGGCAAGTTTAGTTACTCTTGGGACTCAATCGGTCAGGATTCAATAATGCAACTAAAATGCTGGTTAGACCCAATTGAATCCGGTGTTACAAAACTTGAAGGTACAAACCTTGATTCAATAAATATTTTCGCAGGATTTTCAGGTGAACAAACTTCAATTATTGTTGGCGAATCAGTTTCATTTATAAACACATCATTTGGTAACATTAGCGGATACAGCTGGTATTTCGAAGGGGGTACACCAGAGAATGTTGAAAGTAAAGAACCCGGAAGTATTAAGTATTATAATGTAGGTGAATATGATGTTCGGTTAATAGTATCAGCAACTGACAAAGTTGATACTCTTGTGAGAAATGACTATATAAAAGTTCTTCCAAATATTTCACCAAACCCATCAGATGGTAAGGTAAAAATATCATTTGGTGAATGGATTACTGATGATATTGATTATATTTTAGATAATACAAGAATTTTTAACTCCATTGGTAAAGAAGTAGGTTTTAGGAAATTAGCAGATGGTGATAATTATGCGATTATTGAGATTATACCAACAAAACAAGGATTGTATTTTATAAAGATATCCACTGCAAATATTAACAATACTTACCGCGTAGTTGTAGTTGGTTATTGATTAATAATCTATTGACTCTTTCATATTTGCAAATCCAGGAGCATAGTGCTTTGGGATTAATTTAATCTCCCTGTTCATCATCCGGACGGTTTGCAACATACCCGTCCCATTTGTGTAGTACATTAATCATATCTTCGGGCAAGTCAGATTCAAAATACATTTTTTCACCAGTAGTGGGATGAATAAAACCCAACGACCTAGCATGCAATGCCTGTCGGCTTATTGTTTTAAAACAATTTTGGACAAATTGTTTGTATTTAGTAAAAGTTGTACCCTTTAGTATCTCATTTCCACCATATCGTTCGTCATTAAAAAGCGGATGCCCGAGATATGTAAAATGAGCCCTTATCTGATGAGTGCGGCCTGTCTCCAACCTGCATTCAACATGTGTAACATATCCAAACCGTTTTAGCACCTTGTAATGTGACACTGCTTCTTTGCCGTATTCACCATTCGGAAACACCGTCATTACCCGGCGGTCTTTAAGGCTTCTGCCAATATGCCCTTCGATTATACCTTCATCGTTTTCCACATTTCTCCACACAAGTGCTTCATACGCCCTATCAACTGAGTGGTCGAAAAATTGTTTGGCAAGCTTTGTTTGGGCAAGTTCGTTTTTTGTAATCAGTAGTAAACCAGTAGTATCCTTATCAATCCGATGAACAAGGTAACCAAATCCGTTTTCAACTTTCGTTTGTTGAGTGCTGGCAAAATAATGAGCAAGCCCATTTAACAGTGTTCCGGTATAGTTTGCATAACCGGGATGTACAACCAAACCCGCCTGCTTATTAATAACAATTAGGTCTTCATCTTCGTATACAATGTTAAGTGAAATATCTTCGGGTAGTATTTCCACATCCCTCGGCGGGTATGTCATTACTATCGATATCTCATCACGTGGTTTAACTTTGTAGTTTGATTTAACCGGAATTCCATTAATACGAATTGCGCCTGCATTAGCCGACTGCTGGATTTTATTCCTCGAAACATTAACAATCTTGTTAGTAAGAAATTTATCAATCCTTAAAGGTGATTGACCATGGTCTACAACAATATTATGATGTTCGTATAACTCAAAACTATCTTCAACAGGTTCAACATTTTCTTTATCACTCATCGATTAATCAATAATTTTGCTGAATAAGGCCTGCTTTCATTAACTATCTTTATAATATAAATACCTGGCGGAAGATGGCTTATGTTAATCGATGTTCCCACCCCCGTTTGATTATGTACTTCATATCCGTACACATTAAATATCTTCAATTCAGCAAACGGGTTATTTTCAATTTTTTTATTTGATATTGAAAAGAAATTAGAAGTAGGATTGGGGAAAACTCTGATTTTATGAATATCACTTTCTGTAAAAAGATTATTAATTGAAAGTACTAAATTTGATCCAACAATTGGCCTAACCAGCAACGCTCCCTGTGTTGATGCATTGTACCAGTTATCATCGGTTTTATAGAAAATTTTATCCTGCTTATTATTATTCGCGTCAACACCAATATTCATATTATCCTGACCATATTTTTCCCATCCAACATAGAATGTTCCTGCTAACAATAATGGTTCGCTGAGCATATAAGGATAAAACTGATAAAGGCCATCTTCCCATTTTACCTTCTGATTTTCAAGCCTGTAAATAACTTCACCCGGCTTATTATTATTGTCGCTCCAAATTAATAAGTCGAAGTAGAATTCGTTTGCATCGTTTAAAGTGCGATTGAAGTACATTTGAACACCCCACAATGTATCAGCCATGCTTAATGTAAACTGATACGCAATTTGCGCACCGGCAGCACCATCAACCCCCCAACCTTTTTCAGGAGTGCCGTCATCATAGGCAAAATAATTGTAAAATCCCTGTCGGTATATTGCTGAATCAACTATTGAATTCTGGTCAGAAGAGTCACTTATATAATGTTTGATAAGGTACGATGTTGTATCTCTGTTGCCATCCAGTGAAAACAATGAGTTAACTGGCGGACAAGCGTGTGCTGACCCACATCCTTCACAATTTTGAAATCCTACCTCATAGAATGGTTTCAGGTTACAGCTACCTCCAAAATAATCATATCCAAAATCGCCATCAATTTGTTTTACATGGTATGAATATTTGGTGTTATGTTCAATATCATTAAGATTGGCAATATACATATGAAAAGCAGTTCGCGTATTATATGTTGGTGAGAACTTATATTGACGGTATGGCATTACTTCATAATCCTTTAAAAATGAAGGAGCACGCTGTGAAAATGTAAGAGCCCGGTAAGTTGTGTCGCCCGCCGACCGATTGTAGTTTAAATAAATATAGTCAACATTCCATTGATCACCGTTACTTCTCCATGATGAAGGGTAGTTTTCATTTGATAGGCTTGCATAGTTTCTAAACCTGAATCTAAAATTATCTTTAAAATAAGCAGTATCTGTAACAGGAATCATTATTTGGACCATATGCCTGTTGTATGTTTCCTGAAAATCGGCAAGACTCAAACCTTCAGAAAACCACATTCTATTCCATACAATTTCAGGAACAATAACTGAATCGCAGGCAACAGTGACCGAATCTCCCCATGCAATATTTACATAGGAAATAGTAAAAACTTCGGGATTACAACCCATTTCAGCCGGTGCCCAAAGTGTGTCGAGTGGTCTGATAGTATCTTCAGGACTTGGCAAATATATATTAGATATAACTGTGACTGAATCCATATGTGAAAAAACCAAATTACCTGTATACCTTGAAAACTCACAGATTAAAGAATCCTGTAATTCAGGGGCATCACCAACACCTTGTGGCTGATAAAAAAAGCTAATATAAACTGAGTCGGCCGGGGTCAACTTCCTTGCAACCGGAGTAAATATTGAATCGAGTCGGATGGGGTGGGTTATTAACATGTCGGCTTCAAACGGAACCCATGAGCCGGTACTATAAACATTACCCGAACTATCAATTGCATCAAAGGTGGCAGCACCAATATTTACCGGCATATAAGGGAAATCCTTATTCACAAATACCGATCTACCATCCCACAAATTCTGATTGGGAAATATATTGGAAGTTGAAAAATCATCAAAAAACGGAAGCTGTAATGTTTCAACCTGATTTTCAGAATCGCAATTACATGATCTGTTTTCAAGAGCAATTTTTTTTACTTCTATAACAACAGCTTCATTTATCTGAATACCGGTTACAATTTCCTGAGAATAGAGAAAAGTACTAATTCCCAAAAATATAAAAACAAAAAATATTTTAAAATTCATCTTCTTCAAGTTTAATTTCAACATCTTCCGGATCTGATGTTATTGTATCAGGTTCAAACTGCAACAGGTATTCCTTAAAATCGATAAGCTCATCCGAGCGATACCAAATATTAACCGGTTGTCCGAGGTAGAGCATATCTTCGCTTAATGCTTCAGGATCGGTTTTATAAACCCTGGCATGAGCAGTATCATCATCATCTAAATAATATTCACGACCAACATTTAATGAGTTATAATGGAGTTTTTGTTTAACTTCCGATTGTTTTAACGCTATTAAAAAAGGCATTGGCACCATAACAGTATAATCGCCCTTCCCCAATACAAGGTTAATGGAGGTTCCCTGCAAAAGCTCAGTATCCGTTTCAACAGGCTCTTCCCCAATAAGTTGATCAATAACTGCGTTTCGTGCAAAATACTCAATATACTCAAGGCGGCCAACAAGTAACCCAGCACTTTCTAGAGTAACCAGAGCTTGTCGTAACGAAAGATTTTTAAGGTTGGGCATTAGAACTTTTTCAGGTGATTGTGCTACGATGGTCAGATATACATGTCGCCCTTGCTTTACTTTTGAACCCGGTAGCGGGTTTTGTAGTACCACAGTTCCCTTTTCCCTCATTTTGAAGTATACCGAATCAATTATTTCAAACTCAAAATAAGCATCATAACCCTTGGCGTGTAATTGTTCCAATGTTTGTCCGTAAAAATCAGGGACAATGTAAACATCGCCATGTTGTGTAAAAATATCCATCGACTTAAGTACTACCCAAAACAGAAATAGCGACAATCCAATAGCAATTAGAAAATGAAAATAAAATTTTCTCCGCCCTAAAAAATAAAAAAACCCCATCTCAATTTATTAATTGAATCCTTTATAAACTAAAGAATACAGTTCCATAACTACAATCAATTGAAATTATTGTATGTTACGGCAAAGGTAAAAATTATTAATCATCATGATTAATACTTTATTCCTTCATCAAAAAAAAAGACATTAAATTTGTACTTTCAGAAATCATTTTTCGTTTAATCAGTTAATTAATACATATGAAAAACATTGCTGTTGTGTGCGGAGGATTCTCCGGTGAATATCAAATTTCTGTACAAAGCGCTGAAATGGTTAAGAACAATCTTGATAGCAAACAATATAACTCGTATGTTATAGTTATTGAGAGGGATAGATGGTATTATAAAGATGATAATGATAATAAACATATTGTTGATAAAAATGATTTTACACTTAAAATTAATAATCATATTGTAAAATTCGATGGTGTATTTAATGCTATTCACGGTACACCGGGTGAAGATGGAAAACTATTGGGTTATTTTGATCTATTGAATATCCCTTATACGTCATGCGGTATGGATACATCTGCACTTACATTCAACAAATATATGTGTAACAAGTTTGTTCAATCGCTGGGAATAAATGTTGCAAGATCATTTTCATTTGTAACGTGTGATAACATTGTGAAAGATGATGTGATAAAAACATTAGGATTACCCGTATTTGTTAAACCGGCGCGTGGTGGGTCAAGTGTTGGGGTTTCAAAGGTAAAAACAGCTGAGGAATTTAATTCTGCGATTAAAAAAGCTTTTAAAGAGGACGACAGAATTTTAATAGAGGAAACCATTGTTGGTCGTGAAATAACTTGTGGTTTATTTTTGAAGAATAATAAACTGATAGTACTACCGTTAACTGAAATTATTAGTAAACATGATTTTTTTGATTACGAAGCTAAATACACGGAAGATTTGGCAGATGAAATTACACCCCCAAATAATCTTTCGTTAGATCACGAAACAGATATAAAAGCAATTTCAGCACTCCTATATAATAAACTTGGGTGCAAAGGAGTAGTGCGAATCGACTATATATTAAGCCAAACCGACCTTTATTTTATTGAGATAAATACGGTGCCCGGGATGACTGAGGCCAGTATTTTACCTAAACAGGCTGAAGCTATGGGGATAACCATTGCTGAATTGTTTAATACTGTTGTTAAAAATATGTTTAATTAAAAGCACCATGTCTTTTCGAGGTAAACTTTCCTGATTTTTCATCAGGATTGCGACGAGAAATCTATTAAGGAAGCAACCTTTACACATAGGATTCCAACCTGCTGCCGGCAGGTCTCCCTCTGGTCGAGAAATGACAGTACAAATACTAGAAGCATTCTAATTAAAGCTCCTCATTCAAAAAAGCAATGAGTTTCTTAACCGCTTTGCCTCGATGACTCATTTTGTTTTTAGTATCGGCTGACATTTCAGCAAAAGTAATATCAAACCCATCAGGTTGAAATACCGGATCATAACCAAATCCACTTTTGCCTCGTTTTTCAGTTGTAATTTGTCCGGGAACCCTCCCCTCAAACTGAAACTCTTTTCCATCAAGAATTAAAGAAATTACTGTACTAAATTCAGCTTTCCGATTTTTATTTCCTTTCAACACAAGTAATATCTTATTTACATTTTCTTCATATGTGGATTTTTCTCCAGCATATCTTGCAGAATAAACACCAGGTTTTCCATCCAGCGCATCAATCTCAAGTCCGGTATCATCCGAAAAGCAATCAAGTTTAAATTGCTTGTAAATTGTTTGAGATTTGATTGAAGCATTTTCAGCAAACGAATTCCCAGTTTCAGGTATATCATTATCAAACCCAATATCTGATAAACTAAGCACTTTAAACTTATCTTTTATTATACTTCTGATTTCGATCAACTTATGTTTATTATTTGTGGCAAATACTATTTTTCTCATTTATTTACTTATTGAATATTTAATACTATGAAATTCAATATCATTGCTATATCCAAATAATTAATTACAACTATACTTATAAAATATAACTATCAACGTATAACAATTATCATATCTGAAAACAAAAATACTACAATACTCAAATATTTTTATAACTTTGATTTTTAACAATAATTTTGTTATTGATCACATTAGAAAAATTAAATCCTATTAACATGAAGACAATCAGATTATTATTTGTATCATTTGGACTATTATTATTTGTAAGTGCATGTAACAACGACACGAAGACCGACACATGGAGCAGTGAACAAAAAGCCACCTGGACAAAAAACTGTAAGGAGTTCATGAAAACTAACGGTGTTGAAGAAATGAATGCAGTTGACTTTTGTGATTGCATGCTTAAAAAAACTTCAGAAAAATACACTGCGGAAGAAGCAGCAAATATAACAGAAGTAGAAGAAAGAAAGTTGTGGGAGTCGTGTGACTACACATGGTAATTTAGTTTTGGGTCCTATTAAAATTATATCTTTAATCATTATAATAAATTATTGGAATCGAACTCCGATTAATATAAATTGTTCTTGTTAAACATTTTAGGAATTTAGTTGGCAAATAATCATCCAAAAATTGCCCAATTAAAAAGAAAATATTTATTTTTAAAATTGATGCATTATCAAAATTATTTTACTTTAGCTAATTAGTATTAATTAAAATTTGAAAAAATGAAAAGATTTACCCTATTATTTCTTGGAATCCTCCTCTCAGCAAATTTCTTAATTGCTGGTGGGTTAGTACATAACACAAATCAAAGCGCTGCGTGGTCGCGAATGTTGTCCAGAGGCGCTACTGTTGAAATTGATGCTGTATATTATAATCCTGCCGGATTAACAAAACTTAGTGATGGTTTTCACATTTCTTTATCAAGCCAGAGTATCTTTCAAACGCAAACTATTCGATCTTCATATAGATATCTAAATGACGCCGAATATATTGGAAAGGTTTCTGCACCTGTATTTCCTTCGGTGTATCTGGCTTATAAAACAGGTAAATTTGTATTTTCATTTGGCTTTTTACCACTTGGCGGTGGTGGCGGTGCCACATTCGACAGAGGAGTACCAATGATGGAAGTACCGATAGCCTCGCTTGTTCCTGCTTTTTCATCGTTTGGAGTAACAGGATACTCAGTCGACATGGAATTTCAGGGATCATCTGTTTACTGGGGAGCACAAGCCGGTATCAGTTATGCTTTTAATGATAATTTTTCGATTTTTGCCGGGGCCAGATATATTATGGCAAAGAACACTTATACCGGATATATAAGAAATATTACGCTTAAAACTGCTGCAGGTGATATGCGTGCAGATGCATTTATGATCGGTGTTTCGGAAACTGCTACTAATTATGCCGTTGTTGCTACTGGCGCTGCTGTTGGTATGCAACCAATTATGGATCTTGGTTATGGCGGACTTACATGGGATGAAGCAGCTGCTTATGGTGTTCTTACCGAGGAACAAATCCTTACCTTACAAGGTGGCTTAGTTCAGTTTGGATTTTCACCTGAACAAGTTGCTGCAATGAATCTGGCACAAGCACAGGGTTCATATTATGGAACTGCAAGTGCACTTAACACCCAGGCTGCCGAACTAAGAGGAGGTGCTGCTTTAATGGGTGATCAGGATGGTGATATCACTCAAACAGGAAACGGTATCACTCCAATTATTGGTGCAAACTTTTCATTTATGGAAAACGATCTGAATGTCGGTTTAAAATATGAATTTAAAACCGAAATGGATTTAGTTAATGATGTACCTCCCGGAAAAGGGTTTGTAATTGGAATGAACCCTGATGGTACTCCCATTGAAATGTTCCCGGATGGAGATACTATAAATGCTGATTTACCTGCAATGTTATCAGTAGGTGTTGACTATAAAGTAATTGAAGACCTTCGAATCGCAATTACTTATCATACATATTTTGATAAAAAAACCGGCTGGGCAAAAGAAGCTAACCAACCATGGGTGATTGATAAAAATTTCTGGGAATTAGGCATTGGCTTTGAATACTCAGTAAACGACAAATTTTTGTTAAGTACAGGATATCTCCGTGCACAAACAGGTGTTAACCAACATTATCAGTCGAACCTAAGCTACAGCCTTACAACAAATACTGTAGCGTTGGGCGCCGCTTATAAAATAAATGATACATTTAAATTAAATCTTGGTGGTTATCTTGTATCCTATGATAAAGCTGTATACAACATGTATGAAGGATCGGGCAATAATACATTACCGTATTACGAATCATACCTAAAAAGCACCTTTGCGGTAGCTCTTGGTATTGATATAAGTTTAGGATCGAAAAAATAAATATTTTTTTTTGCAGATCGAAAAAAATGCCATGAGTTCTCTTGTGGCATTTTTTTATACATTCAACTTCCAATTTATTAGCTCAAGGCCATTTTCTGATAGAATTTTATTTGCTTTTGAAAAATGTTTACAACCAAAAAAGCCTCTATGTACAGAAAAAGGAGAAGGATGCGGTGCTGTTAAAATAAAATGTTTGTTTGTATCAATCAGCCCGATTTTATCCTGAGCATATTTGCCCCAAAGAAGAAAAACAATACCTGCTCTGAGATCAGAAATTGTCTTTATCACCTGGTCGGTAAATACTTCCCATCCCCTACCCTGATGCGAACCGGCTTCTCCCTTACGAACTGATAAAGTGGCATTTAATAGTAGGACACCTTGTTTAGCCCAGTTTTCTAAATTGCCAGATAGCGGTGCCTGAATGCCGAGGTCATCATTCAATTCCTTAAATATATTTTTTAAGGAGGGCGGTAATGACACTCCCTCTGGCACTGAGAAGCTAAGGCCATGCGCCTGCCCAATTCCATGATAAGGATCCTGACCTAATATTACAGCCTTAACACTTGGTAATGGTGTGTAATTAAAAGCTGTAAACATTTGAGAACCTTTTGGGTATATGTTATATAATTTTTTTTCCTTATTTAAGAATGCCTTTAAATCATTAAAATATTCTGACCGGAACTCATCTTTTAATGCTTCTGCCCAGCTCTCTTCAATTTCAGGTTTCGTTTCCGACATTTCACTTTAATTTACATTTAAAAACAATAAAAGTATAAAATTCTTGTTATTTACTTAAAATCTGCTTTTCTTTGTCAATTGCAAAAACCATTATAGTTGTAAAGTTATGAAAAAAATAATTATCCTCATTTCTGCATTAGCATTGATAGCTGTTTTCGCCAGCTCGTGCAAATCATCAAATAAATGTGCTGCATATGGGGAAACTCAAAAATATCAAAAAGAAAGCAAATATTAATTTTGCACAGTATTCCGGCATTAAACTTATCACTTTGCTACCGGTTTCCGGCATTTCTATATTTAAGAATGAAAAGATTCGAGAAAATATTGTTTCTTTTCCTGCTGGTTAGCATCAGCTTTTCCTCTTTTGCCCAGTTTGATACTGAATTTCAGGATACTCTTGAGAATAAAATACTTTATAATCAGCAGAAATCGTACGGAGTAGTATTACATAGCCTTGGAATTGGGTTGAATTATCGCAGCGGTAAACGTTTGTCTATTTTTAAAACAAGAGTGCTTGAGTTTGAATTCGTTAGTATGAAATCATACAAGCAGGTTAAAATGATCAACCTCTATGTATTGAATTCAAAAAGATATGTTTATGGTAAATCTAACGATGCCTTCTTTCTAAGAGCCGGAGTTTTTTGGAAAAAATTATTAAACAGAAAACCATATTGGGGTGGCGTTGAGTTAAGGTTTATTTATGGAGGTGGACTAATTGTAGGAATTGCTAAACCATATTATTTGTACATTATTACAGATATCTCCGGAACGGGGGAAACATTTTCGATAATTCCTGAACGCTACGACCCAACAAAACATTCCAATACTGATATTTATGGAAAAGCTCCTTTTTCAAAAGGTATTAACGAAATCACAATTCATCCGGGTCTCCTGCTTAAAGCAGGGTTAAACTTTGAGTTCGGAACTCAAAGCACAAAAATTAAAGCACTTGAAATTGGTGCAGCAATAGATATACTACCAAGTGGGCTTACAATTATGTATTACGAAACAGATCAAATATTTTTTCCTACCCTTTATTTATCCATTTCCCTTGGAAAACGGTTTAACAAATATTAAATATTTTGGTGTTATGTTTTATTTGATCAGCAGCAGTTTGCTGACTACATTTTTGCCATTACTTATGGTTAGATTGTAAGCACCTTTGTTTAATTTATCAAGTACAAAAGGTATATTGTTATTTCCTATCTGACAATTAATTTCGGTTTCATTAATAAGTTTTCCACTAATATCAATTACTTTTATTAGATAATCATCATTAACAAAACTATTTATATACAGATTAAACTCACCATTCCCGGGATTAGGGTAAATATTTACTGCATCAGTGTTAAACTGCTCATCAATTCCAATATATCCCTCAGTTTTAAACCACCATGTAGCACTCCATCCAGACAATAATGGACCTGATTTTCCGCGAACCTTCCAGTAATAAACAGTATTTTTTTCCATATTTGTTTGACACTGATAATGAGGTTCGTCAACAACAAATATTTGAGGGTTACTAAATGCTTCATCCACATCAATCCAAAGCTCATATGCCGATGCTCCGGCTACTTCCTTCCATGTATACAATGGACAGGAAATAACTTGAACAGCTTCATTTAGGGGTCGTTCAAGAGTTATTGTATTTACAGTATTTATCGTCCTTATAACCGACCAATCGGAAATTTCCAAGGCATGTTGAGCAGCGACTCTCCAAAAATATTCTGTACCAAAAACTAAGTCATTAACCCAAAGAGTATCCTCATCCGGGGCAAAGTTCCTGGGATGTGTAAAATTAGCATTTGTATCTATCTCAAAAATATAATTTGTTGAACCTCCGTAGGCATTCCACTTAAATTTAACCAGTAAGTCGGTTGTAGCATTATTTGAAGGGGAATTTAGTGATGGTGATGCATAAGTATTAAGCGATTTAACACCCGACCACAATGAGGTATCTGCATCATGAATTGCACGCATACGATAATAGAATGTTTGTCCAAAAAACAACTCGTTTAAATCCCAACTTGATAAACCAGAAGAAATATTAAATGAAGCTAAATAAGGGCTATTGAACCCATTATCAACTTTTTGCATTATAATACCGTCATTACCTGCAATTAGTCCGTTATCACCGGCAATCATTACTCCGTGTAAATCTTTACTAATACCTGAAGTAACTTTATTCCATGTTCCATTAAACATAAGTATGGTTCCACTGGCGCCAACTGCATACCCGTGCATGCCATCAAAACTGAGCCCGTAAAGATTTTTTGTAGTACCTGAAGATTCCTCATACCAACCTACCCCATCCCATCGGTTTATTTTGCCTCCTTTAGTAACTGTCCATCCATTATTTTCATCAATCATAGCAATAGCATAATGATCTCTGGAGCCGACTTCATTTGCAAACCACTCAGCACCATTGTAATTAACAACAATTTTCCCGAGCCCGCAGGCCCAAATATTTGTGGGGTTAAGCATAACAACATCATATAGGTCATTATTATCACCTGTTACGGCTGCCTCCCATGCTCCGGTATTGTATAAAATTACTTCGCCCTCTTCTCCTACTACAACTCCATTATCAGTGTTAACAAAACTAACTCCCAATAAATTTTCTGTTGTTCCTACATCAAGTATTGTCCAGGTTGCACCATCATAAAATAAAACTGTTCCGCCATCACCAACTACGTAGCCGTTCGATGAATCAAGGAATGTAACATCATTAAGATTTTCTGTTGTTCCGGCATCCACATTTGACCAACCATTACCGTCATTAAAAAGCACTAAGCCATCGACACCAACAGCCCACATATTATTGTTGTTAACAATGTAAGTTGCATAAATATCATCGGTTACACCCGATTCATCAAAATTCCAGGCGTAAACAGTGTCAACCTCCAATTGATACCCTGTAACGCCAGTTAATTGGTACCAGCTTATGTTCGGATTAGCATATACCATTGCGCCATCATTGGGTTTATTCATAGTTACAGACCAAACTACAGTAAACGACCATGTTTCAGACCATGCAGAAAATATTTCTTCATCGTATGCCCTAACCCGCCAATAATATGTCCCCCCAAATAACAAGTTACTCATTGTTTTGGCTGTTACTTCTGTACGAGGAAAAGTAACTGCATCTATAAACTGTGGATTAGTCGCAATTTGAGCCTCGTAAGTAATTTCGAGCGTTAAACCGGTTACAGCATCCCAGTCGAGAACTGCGTTGGTCATCTGATTAATAGCAGAGTTCGCGGGTGCTTTAAGGGTAGGAGCATAAATTTTCGCCTGTCCAAATACTGATATTGAAAACAAAATCAAGATCACACTAAGAACTGAATAAATATTTTTCATATTCGTAGAATTTATAATTATTATCTAATTAATTAGCAATGAATTTTTGTGAATAAATATTTGAACCTATCACAACCTGAATGACATAAGTACCACTTTTCAAACCTGATAAATCTAAATTAATATTATTTATACCTTTTTTAACAACATGCGTTACATACAAAGCCCTACGTCCGGCAAGATCATAGACGAAAATATCAGCATTAGAATTGCTGAAGGCTTCGAGTTTAATAGTAGCAAAGTCAATTACCGGATTAGGGTAAATTTTTAATTCCATAACTTCACTATATTGATCATCGTAAATTTCTTCTAAACCAACAGGTCTTTCAAATATATTGCAGCGAAACAATCCTCTTCCAAAAGTTGCTGCATAAATTACTCCATAATTATCAGTACCGGGATATGATATTATGATTGTATCATTACCGTTTATTAGTATAACTTCATCCGGTGTTTTTGACACCATTTGCTGTTGCAACTGGAATACTTGAACACTACCCATCAGACTATCTTGTTGCATCCACACAGGTGATTCAGCTCGGATATTTTCAGTAACAAAAATTCCGTTCTCAGTACCCACAATTCCTATATCAGTATCTGACATTTCAATTACAGAAGAATAAACAGGCATCTGTGGTAAATTGCCCTGACGTGAATTAAAAACAGGAACTTCATCCAGAGCATTATCGCTGTAAAGCACATAATAATCATTTCCATAGTTTCCAAGTGTAATCATCACATTTGCAGGATTGTCAGGATCGATTGCTATAGATGTTATAACTTGACTAATAGGATCTGTTGTACCAGGAATATATATTGGAATTTCCTGAGTTGACACAATACATTCAGTACTATTTACGTCTGCACGATCATAATTATAAGCGAGTGCTAAGTTTGATATTCTGAATAACTTTCCTTCACGTGTACCAACAAATATATGATTTGCATCAGATGAGTATGAGATGCACTGTGAAGACCCAACAAAACCCACGGAATTATTTGATATTTCAAACCATTCTGGAGTTTTGTTAAACAGATGAAGCTCATTTGTCATATACACAATATCAGATGATGCAATAAAATATCGGGATGAAACAACATCCTGAACTAATATTGAATCTCCTGGTTGCATTATTACATCTATTGGGGTTGTATAATAGAAAGGTTGTCCGCTATTATTACTACGAACTTTTATCTTTGTACCGCCGGGAATTTCAACTTTAGCATGATACCAAAGTGAATCACGACTATTAGGGTTATTAAAATTTTCCCATAAAGCCATTGGTGTATTAAAAAAGTCGGTGTCAAGGTCAAGTCCTCCAACAAATTGAGTTGAGTAATTCACACCAGCATCTTCTGACCTTGCCATATTTGCTCCCGAAGCACTAGCAACCAATACATCTTTATTAATTAATGAAACTACACAAGCGCCACCATTACCGCCCCCTATTTGTCTACCTTGTTTAGTTGTATTACCATTGCCTGTGATAAGGATTGTTCCATTACCCTGAGCTCCGCCAACAACATAATTTTCAAGACCAGAAGGTCCTATATTATAGAACTGTGTAGTAAAATAGCTTCTGTTGCTTTCTTCAAAAACATAGTTACCACCACTAACAGTACCTATTGCAACACCGCCATCAGTACCAACGAAAAATGTATTGTTTGAACCTGGTCTGAAAACATAGGTATGATGATAAACAGGTAAGTAAAATTGTGATGAAATATTTACCCATGAAAACAGTCCGGTTTCAAGTATCTTTCTTCCTTCCCAGGCATTAATTCCTCCTAATAATATCTTATCAGGGTCTTCTGGGTATACTGTAAGTGCATTGTCATATACTCCCATGCCGTTCGAAGTTGATATATTGAAGATAGGAACGGCATTAGTTCCAGGCAGAATAATTCTCCATGTCAAGCCCTTATTATCCGAACGATACATATTATAAACATTTCCATTGTTTTTTACTACGCTGGCATATAATACGTTTGGATCTGATGGTGCAAACGCAAATTCGATTCGGCTTACATTACTTGATGGTAGGCTAATTGAATCACCGGTTGATCGGGGAACAAATGCGTCTACTGCTCCTGAAGGTGAAATATAGCAGAAATTATCAATGCAGGCAACAACTGCGCCATCCGAGGCAACTTGCACGTCCACCGAATTCATATTTAACTCGGTTCCTGCGGTGTCTTTTGCTACTGCCCAGGAAACTCCGCCATCATTTGAATATTTTAATCCAAAATTTGTTGCAGCATATAATCTTCCATTGTTTAGGTCAACAGCCAGTTCGTTAACAAACGCCCAATCACTATTGTCGTTATTAAACTCGGGCACTGTTGATGCAATAACTGAAAAGTTATCACCATCGGTTGATTTGAAGATACCTTGTCCCATGAATCCTCCGGTATAGCCCATTTCACTAAGACCTGAGAAAGTTTGTGCACCAAAGCTTTCTCCGGTTCCGGCATAAATAGTCCCGCTGGCATCCTGTTTCATGCATGAAACATTTAAATTGTAACTTTCACTATTAATTTTTTGCCAACTGATACCAAGGTTGTCAGATTTCCAGATACCGCCAGAAACACCAGCCGCATAAAGAGTTTTGGCTTCCGCATCCTGGTTATCGAACATAATGGCTCGTGTTCTGCCGCCAAAATTATCCGGACCTAATTGCCTCCATGATAAATCAACAAAAGAACGTGAATTATCAAAGTCTTTTAATTGATTTTGAACTCTGTTAAGATATTCAGGAGCTATTACACCAGTAGTTTGGTTATTACGAATAAGTGCAAGATACTCTACAGATGGTTCAATTCCATTTACCAGCGACTCACCAGGAGTAAGTCGTGGAAAGTATTTTGATTCGCTGAAGTTGTTAGAAAAGCCTACAAATATCCCTCCTAATACTATGGAAATCAACGCTAAGCCTAAAGGTAATTTTTTTCGTTTCATACTTTATAACTTTATTATGCACATAATGATGGATTCACATTTTAAAACGCACAATTTACAGCTTTTCTTTAAATTGAATTAATAATATTAAAAAAAATAATAAACAAGTATTAATTTTTAACGTTTTGCCCAGATTTGTAGTGACAAACCAGGATACATTAGCGAATTTATTACTATCTCCAATACTCTATTTAAGCTATTTTCTTAGATTAAAAATTCTTTTAGTATCGATTCTGTGTGTAATTTTGCTAATTGCTTGGGGGTTTCAACTTTTTAACAATTGATAATAATAATTATTTTTTGTTAATTTGTTGGAAACATTTTTTTTTGTCCAGACACATTATTATGGACGGGTATCCGGGTACTCAATATTATAGTCTGGTACAATTGTGTGCGAATAATTTACAATAAAGGAAAGGAATTAATTAAAAAGGCAAAAAAAGCCCCGCGATCCTGATATATATCGGGAGGCGGGGCTTAGAATATCTTT
>JACKQG010000219.1_pt1 | contig 83227 bp, 70 predicted proteins | sample 8237621 | NCBI WGS metagenome assembly JACKQG01 (sample SAMN15677084, study PRJNA649215) | marine metagenome | biome: marine; feature: Black Sea; material: saline water; isolation source: suspended particulate matter (SPM) from the Black Sea western gyre | collected 2013-06-09/2013-06-10 | depth...
GAGCAGCTGACTCTTAATCAGCGGGTCGCAAGTTCGAGTCTTGCACAGGGCATTGAATTGCTCGGGTCTGGTCCTCAAAAGCAAAGCGAAGCTTTGCGTAGGGACCTGACCCTAAGCAATTCAGAATACCCTGTGTGCCGTGGCGTTGCCACGGCTACGTGATTTGCAAGGCAAATCCCGCCATGCCTTCGTTCAATTTTTCGGCTGCGCCTCAAAACAGTGCGAGTCTTGCACAGGGCATTGAACCTAACAAAAACCTATCAGATGGGTGACAGTATGTCGTCAGTGGCATAGGCGATACTTCCTATATGCCAACGAGGACCCTTATGGTGGGTGGTCTTTTGAGGCGGAATTGAAGAACAGAAACTCTAATCAGGAGAACAGTAATGGTCATTCAAATTCAAGGGACAACATCATTCGGGAACGTACAAATGTTTCGAAATCGCCACACTGGGCAAGATCCCAGCTGCAAGCGACTGCATCGAATAGATAATCCAATGGATCGCCACCAAGAGTGGTTGTCAACTAGCCGTTCGATAGAAGTCGATGAGCCGCTCTTAACTGGTAACCTTGATGAAGATATTTCTATTCTTGATATTGTTGCATGAGCGATGCCTGCCTACACTAAGCAGGCAATGGCTGAATCATCGCAAAGTGAAATCAAGAATATCGAGCGAGCGTTGCCGACAACTTTTATTGAACGGTTGAAAAAGCAATTACATCATCATGAGTATAAAGTAGCACTAGAAAGTTTTGATAATCCGAAACCTGTAACAATTCGCTCAAATACACTCCGGTCCTCCGAATCAAAAGTATTGCAGGAAGTGTCCAATGCAGGGATGACCACAATTCCTATACCTTGGTGTCCTGGATGTCACTTGTTAACAAACGGAACAATTCGCAAACTTCAAGAACTTCCCTCATGGGATAACGGAGGTTTGTATATTCAAGCCGCTTCAAGTATGCTTGCGGCTCACGCGTTGCAAGTGGAACCAGGAATGAGAGTGCTTGATATGTGCGCCGCTCCCGGAAGTAAAACTTCACAAATTGCTGCATTGATGGAAAATCGTGGGATGCTCGTAGCAAACGATCGAAGCCGAAAACGGTTGTACAGATTACGAGAAATTTTGCAAAAACAAGGCGCTACATCAGCCGAAGTGCTTTGCGGCCCAGGCGAACGATTAGGTCAAACACACGCAGACTGCTTTGATCGTGTCCTAGTGGATGCACCATGTAGCGGTGAAGGGCGATTCAGAATGGATCGACCGATACGTCTATCACGATGGAGTGTTCAAGAAGTTCGCACTCTTGCAAAGTTACAGGAACAACTTCTTGTTGCAGCGATGCGGTGCGTGTGCGCTGGGGGTTTGGTTGTATATTCAACATGCACTTTTTCTCCAGAAGAGAATGAAATTGTTCTAGATAAGGTGCTTTCGAGAAAATCAATTAACGCCCAAGTCGTTCCTATTCCAACGCACCTTCGACCACCAACAGCCACAAATCTAATTACAAATTGGGGGGAAGTTGAAGTAAAACATGACGTTTCAAATGCAATACGGATTATTCCCGACAACACTACAACAGGTTTTTTTATCGCTTGTTTGAAACGGCTGTCTTAGACAGTATTAGACAGTAGCAGTTCCATACATGGCAGCAGTGTCTGATGCAAGTTGCTCGACACGCTGTGCGAGTAGTTCGGGTTTAACTACTTTGCAGTATGGACCCATAGAAAGTACCCACCATACAATTTCTTCAAGCCCTGAAACAGTGCAAGTAAACGTGCATGAATCATCATCGTGCCATTTGATTTCTTGCGTATTGTGCCACCTTGTATCGCTAACCGTTTGAGAAAAAGGTGTTTCAAAATTGAGCTCGACTTCGTAATCCTGATCGCCAGGAATCATGTTCCATGCGTTTCCGAGATGTTTGTCTACGTTGAATGTAGTTGGAATTTCATATTTTTCTGTTGTTGGTTCAATAGCTAAAAAGCGACTGAGTTTTAATGTTCGCATGTCATCTCGTTTTTCGTGGAACCCAACTACGTACCAAGCGCGAGTACCGAAAAATAATGCATACGGATGAAACATGAATGCTTCGTCATTTTCTGGGTTCGAAGTACTTTCGTATTTGCACCGTAATACTGTACGCTTCAGAAGGGCCGTTTGTACTTTGTCATATACATCTTCATACCCTTCCTCATCCATAGTTGCAGTGGTACGCAATTCCATTGTTCGCATTCGCTCAGTTAATTCTTCTCGAGCATCAAATGGAAGTTGAGCGAGAATTTTATTCATCGCCATTGATGCGGGACGAACGAATGGGATTGCTCCTTTATCTGCCATTGCTTCACACAACGCAGAAATTGCAAGTGCTTCTTCAAACGTTAACCGAACAGGGGGCATGAAAAATGTGCCGTTTATCTTGTAACCCGTCTCTTTATGATGTTCAATCGGAATGCCAGCTTCTTTAATTTGGTTGATGTCGCGGTAAATATTTCTTTCAGTGGTGTCGCAACGCTCCGAAAGCGTTTTTGCATTCCAGCCACGTTGACTTTGGACGAGAGAAATAATTTCTAGAAGACGGTGCACTCTTGTATATTTAATTGACATACGTATAGCGTACTCGCACAAGTTCAAGGATGCTACTTAGCACCGACCACTTGGTCGGTGCTAGGAGCAGCATTACTTATGAATATCGCCTCTTTTTAACAGTTAGCCCAGCAAGCAATAGCAAAAACGCAGGTGGTGCAGGCAATGAACTGTTTCCAGTAACTGAAGTATCAAATACCTGAGAATCATACAAATTATTACAGTACAGATGATTACCGTACTGCGCCAAGGATTGTTCCCACGCCGTGATATTCATATTGTCCACAGGTGAATAAACATGTAACCAACCAGTTGTATCTAGCAGAAAAACATCCATTGAGAACATGTCTTCTAGATTTACAAACTTTCTTGGAAATTCAGTTTTCTTTTTAGGTTTTGTAAAACCAGGTTTACCAGTAATGGATTTGTAAACAGGGTCCTGCCCAGTATGACCAAAGATGGTAAGTTTGATTGGATTTTCTGAATTTTCAGTGTCGTCTATTTCGCCGCTTGCAACGGTCGTGCATACGAGTGCTAATAATGTTATTACCGTGTATTTCAAATATTTCATCATGAACCTCCTCATGAATCTTTTATGATGTTTCCGCAATTCAGGATTGACCATCCTGTTTTACGAAATTGAGGGAATCTACCCATAGTTCCCGTGATGATACGAATGTCGTCACTGTCGATTACGATTGGAATGTCTTGTCCGGTCCATCCGATGAGACGTTGGCGGCCCTCAAATTGCATCGAGAAAACACGCTCACGCATTGCCCAATGATTCAGACAATCTGCAATTTCATCAGCCTTGTTTGTAAATAATGCCATGTAACGCTGGGTATCTCGTTCATCTGAAATATGCCGAAGAGTGAGATTACAGCCGATGATTGACCACCACCCGTAACTTTCAAGCCAATCGCCTTTCTCAACAACGGAAGGATTAACAACTGCACCAATAACATCTAAAACCCTTGCTAGCGCTTCTCTTGCATCCACTTTTCCAAGAAACACTTCTGTCTCTAGAATTCCAGCCCTGCAAGTATTCGCGATTCCTCCAAACGAAGGGTGAATGTGTTGAGCAAGGTTTTCATATAGATGCATTGCCTCATTAAGAGAGCACTGGGCGGCATGGGCATATCGAGAAGAATGTTCTGGTTCGATATCAAGCATCCTTCGTTGAGTATGCCCAAGTACATACCAAGCATGCGCTTGAGCGACTTTTGCTCTGTTTGTTTCAGGATCAGTGCCTTTGTAATGTTCGATGACTGTTTGTGCCATGCCTAAGGCCTCATCTAATTGCCACAAGGTGTAGTGAGCATTTGCAGCAGTTGTTTGAAGTAACAAACGTAAATCTGTTTGAATTGGATGTTCACGTAATCCAGCTTGTGCAGCTTTGAGCACACGGCTAAAGCGCCCTAAACCATCCCAACCTCCAGCGGCGCGGTTATATGCACGTGCTCTTTCATTTGAATTTGCAGCTACATCCAGAGCAGAATGCGCGATGCTCACCAGTTTCTTATATTCTCCTTTACGATGTGCGTCTTGTGCCTTTCGGTCTAGATTCTCAAACGAAGAACTACTCTTCTTCGTTTTTTCTTCTTCACCGAACCAAAGCCAATCTGCAACTTCATCAAGTGTCCAATCAATTACTTCTGAAATTTGAAGGATGAGGTCAAATTTAGGATTGCCACTATCTGGTGCAAGCTTTGTCGGATCTCTCCCAAGTTCCTCTGCTAACTCTTTTCGTGTCCAACCACGATACGCTTGCGCTAGATCAAATAGCCGTTCGAGTCGCTCCTTTCGATTGACGTTTAAAGTCTGTGCCATACGATTTCTCCTGTTCTTCTTAGAACATATTTCCCTGATCAACTCTAGTTACTATCCGCGATAGTGAACCCACCTTCGAGTTGAGCAATCTCACCATACACCTAAAATTTGCAATTTCTAGAACAGCATGCCTTTTTTCTTGCAACTTTTTTTTTGCTTCTAAATGCGAAAAGTCATCTATATAAAAAAACACAAAAAAAATGAGATGTCCTTTATTTATCCATTACAACTCATTGACGTTGATAGTGTTTGTCAACGAACTCTCGTGGAAACCATTGTCACATAGAGAGTTAGTTTGTTACGAACGGAATTTCATTACATAAGGAGTTAAACGATGAAAGCATGGATGCGAACAATAAGTTGTACATGTGGCACAATCCTTGCCACGGGAATAGGAACGGTTGAAATGGGGTGTGCGGGATCATACACCCTTCGAGCGCAGATTACGCCACTCGGAGGATTTGTAGAGATTACTTTTACGCCGCTTGATGAAAGTGATCAATACGATTTTGATGGCGTACCCTATGTCGTAATAGTTAGAGATGGAAAGGCATATCACTTCTATCCATCAAATGGAAGGATTGTTGATCCTGAAACAGGACAGGTGTATCAACTTGATGATGCAAGTTGGCAACGCTTACTAGAAGAATTAAATAACCAACATCAACAGGCAGGGCTTCCAAGGACACATACGATGGTCGACGAAGTAGATCGACAAGCGTTTGGAATATTTACACCCAATATAAAAGCTGGAATGGGTTTCTTGGATGAACATGTATCAATGCAACTTAGCCTTGAAGGTGATACTCCAATTCCTTCACTCGATCAAGAACGGTGGCCAACATTGCAAAGATCACTCTTTGTGTTCCCAGACGGCGAGGCGGGTTCTCCAGATCCAATGCGCTTAGAGTTGAATGGGGAACCATCAGATGTGTTTGGATATATGGCAGCTCTTGGAGTTACAGATGGTGCTACGACTATCGATGGTCACGATTGGTCTGTTGTGTTTGAAGAAAATCAATGGGCTGATGTATTTATTGATGACACTCTGTTTACTTCAGTGGCACTTCATTAATTCATTTACAGAACTTTTAAAAGGAAAACAACATGGTCCTCCTCCTCTTGGGTTTAGCACTCGTGCTAGCCACCAGTTCCTCCCTTCTCGCAACTTCTGGTTCGGGAAGGGGGGACAATGGCGGGAATCCCCCGAATCCCCCACCAACTTCGACTGACTTCCCAGAACCAGGTGAAATATCAGGTTCAGTTTCAGTAACCTCTGAAGGTGAGCTTATGCTCACCACTTTTATTGATCACTATTCGTTTCTTTCAGAAATAGAGGTGATAGAGAACCTTCAGGGACAACTAGAATATAAGTTCACAATGATTGGTATAGCAAAGGCGTTTGATATGGCAGACGAAAAAATTGATGATATAAATAGAGAAACTCAAATTCTTGAAGTGAAGTTTAGTAGTCCTGAAGAAGCGTCTGAAAGACTTGTCTCATTGGTAAAAAACTTGGGAATTGATCTTACAGAAGAATCAGTTCGCTCAGTCCCATTTGCGGTTATGGGTGGGTGGAGGTCGCCTGAATATTGCAAAGATTTCATTCAATCGCTCATGGATAAGCACTCGAAGGAATAACATGCATATTTCTTCTCCACAACTGTGGAGTATTTGTGTATTGTAGAAGTGTCGTGTCTTCCCCAAGCACAGAAAAGTTCCCAAATGATTCGCCTGAGGCCTTTGCTTTAGAAGAGTTATCTATCGGAGTGCAATGTTTAGAGTATAAAAATGACTGGTGTACTACATATATAAGTGAAAATGCATCAGTGATTCTTGGTGTGCAATCAACCAATTTAACTGAGATGCCAGAACTTTGGATTGGGCGAATACATCCCGCAGATGTTGATGCTGTAAGAGGTGCATTGAAAACAACGAATGAATCGAATGAAAAATTTATTTCGTTTAGGTTTCGAGACTCAAATGATAGTTACCGTTGGATTGGATTGCGCTGTAGGCTCCGAGACTCTTCTCTGATTGTTGGGGTCTTTAGCGATATAACACACCGAAGAATACTTGAGTATACAGACCGCATGCATTTCGCTGGAAGAAATTCTCTTCGATTACTTCTTGAATCAAGTGAATTAAACAACTCGATTGATGGATTCTTGGATTTGTTAGGAAATGCAATGCTCGCTGATCGAGCAAAACTTGTTCGAATCAGAAAAGATGGGCGCTCTTTTATTACCCACGAATGGGTGCGACTTAATACAGAAGGTAATCTTGAGTTACCAGTTCAATTATCAGAAGAGTTTGCAGGATGGTGGCAAACAAAATTAGACACGCTTGGCATCGTTTCGATTACAGATATTCACAAAGAAAAGTTTCCAAATGCGATTCAAGAAGAACTGAAAGAGAGTTCTATCGGTGCATTTATGGGAGTTCCTGCTTTCATTAATGGTGTGCTTGAAGGGTTCGTAAGTTTCGAAACAACAGGAAAGCGGACTTGGTTGCCCTTAGAAATTGAAGAAGCAAAACATGTTGTTGAAGGATATTCAAGATCTGTAGAACGACGAATCGAAGATCGTAAGCAAATTGCTGAAGAGTTTCACTTGAGGAGATCTGAAGAGCAATACAGATTATTGACAGCTCATTCACCTGTTATTTTGTTTGGCATTAACTCTGAAGGAATTTTTACGCTAAGCGAGGGATTGGGTCTAGAAAGTATGGGAGCAGGGGCTGGGGATGTAGTAGGAAAAAGTGTCTATCAAATCTATCGTAATTACCCAGATATTTTAGAACAAGTGAATACAGCTCTTGCCGGAACAGAAAGCCATGGACTTACTCATATTGGAGAGAAATGTTTTGAAGTTTGGTTTACACCGGTACGTGATGAAGAAAAAATAGTAATTGGGCTATCCGGTGTTGCAGTTGATATTACGATTCGCAACAAACTCGAACAGCAGCAAACGATTATGATGAGTGAACTTGACCATCGGGTAAAAAACAACATTGCTGCCGTGATGTCACTTGTAGGATTGTCGCGTCAAGATGCTCAATCTACAGATGAGTTTACCGAAACACTTAATGGACGCTTGCACGCTCTTTCCGTGGCACATTCAACCCTCGCTAAATCTCATTGGAATGGTGCTTGGATGAAGGATATATTGATTCTCACATTACAACCATATATGATTGGCCCGAGTGAGCGAATTCATTTTGAGGGGCATGATGTGGAACTTCCTGGCATGCTTGCTCGGCCAATGTGCATGGTAATACACGAACTTGCAACAAATGCTGCCAAACATGGTGCATTAACGGTAGAGAATGGTTCAATTGTGATAACAACTTCATTAAGCCACGATAAAAATACAGCACACCTTTCGTGGAAAGAGTGTGGTGGACCACCAATTACTTCAGATATAAAACAGGGCACAGGTACATCCTTGCTTGAAGGTCTTGTAGGTCATGAAATGCATGGCTCCATCGAAATGGATTATTCAATTGATGGTCTAGTTTGCGAAATCGATTTGCCCCTCGACACTAAAACGTAATCGCCTTCGTTACAATACGAAGATGTCAAATACGAGGCCATGTCCTGAAAAATGTAATGTTCTGTTAATTGGAGGCGGGGGCCGTGAGCACGCACTTGCGTGGAAATTGTCTCAATCAAAAAAACTAGGAACGCTGTACGCAACAGATTGTAAGAACGGTGGGATTGCTTCCCTTGCAACTTCTTGCGATGAACAATGGAGCCCCTCTCGGTCGTTTTTCTTCTCTCGGTGGTGTGATCAACATGACATCGATTTAGTTGTTGTTGGACCTGAGGTGCCTCTTGCTCAAGGCATAACGGATGAAATAACAACAGAACATCGTTTGGTATTTGGACCTTCAAAGGCTGCCGCGAGAATTGAAGCTGATAAAACGTATGCAAAAGAGTTAATGAGGCAGGCTTCCATTCCAACGGCAGATTCTCGTTCTTTTACAGATATCGATGCTGCTCGAAGTTATCTGATGCGTGGCTTGGACAAAGAACTTGAAAATGAGTTTAAACAAGAATTATCTCAGGAAGTATCATCATTCATTGACTGGTGTAGCTTCCGAGAAAAAAGCACCCCGTTTACGTTTTCAACTGAGTTGCAGACCTTGCTTGACAATCGGGAAGACCCATGCGTTGTTAAAGCTAGTGGGCTCGCTGCTGGAAAGGGCGTAATAATTTGCAAAACAGTTGGGGAAGCACTTAAAGCAGTGGACCTCTGCATGAAAGAACAAGCATTTGGAGATGCGGGGGGGAAGATTCTAATAGAAGAGTTTATGACAGGAAACGAAGTAAGTGTCCTTGCATTAGTTGATGGTAGTACTATTTGGGTGCTTGATATTTGTCAAGATCACAAGCAAGTTGGTGAAGGAGATGTGGGACCGAACACCGGTGGCATGGGAGCATTCTGCCCAGCAGCACTTCTTGATGAGGAGATGTTGTTACATGTTGAACGTGAAATTCTTGTTCCAGCAGTTGATGCAATGCGACGAGACGGGATTGAGTACCGAGGAGTTTTATACGCAGGACTGATGCTCACAACCGCTGGCCCTAAAGTATTGGAATTTAATTGTCGGTTCGGCGATCCTGAAACTCAACCATTGATGGCTAGATTCAAAGGTGACTTACTTGATGTTCTTTGGCGAACTGCTTCGGGAACATTAGATGGTGGCGAGATTGATTTTGAAGAAGATGTGTCGTGCTGCGTTGTAATGTGTAGTGAAGGATATCCTGGCCCATACGTAAAAGGGCAAACAATTACTGGTATTGAAACCGCAGAAGCCTCTGGCGACATAGTAGTATTTCATGCAGGAACTGATTGTAGTGGGAAAGAATTGGTTACTTCTGGTGGTCGTGTGCTTGGCGTAACTGCAATTGCTAATTCAATAGAAGAAGCTAGAACAAATGCAAATAATGCTTGTGGATTAATTAACTTTAACGGTGCATTCTGGCGAAGCGATATTGGATGCCGACAAAATGAATCCATAAACAAAAAAACTTCTACTATCGATGCCGTTTCCGGCGCGTAGCCTTCTTATTTTTTGGAATCGGGGTTCCTTCTTGGAGGGCGCTGATTTCATCTCGCAAAGTTGCTGCAAGCTCAAATTCAAGTTGTTTAGCAGCTCTAAGCATTTCGTTTTCAAGTGCTTCTATTCGTTCGTCTAAATCAAACTCTTCATCAGTGCCATCTGCATGAAACGCTTCCCGAGCAGTTTGCCGAGCAGACAATTCGTTTTCGATACCCTTGCGAATGGACTTCTTAATTGATTCGGGAGTGATGTTATTCTCTCGATTGTACTCAAGTTGTAATATTCTCCTTCGATCTGTTTCATCCATTGCATTTTGCATTTGAGATGTGATTGAATCACCGTAAAGAATCACTCGTGCATTCACATTTCTAGCTGCACGACCAATGGTTTGAATTAGACTGGTTTCACTTCGCAAGAAACCTGATTTGTCTGCATCAAGAATACAAACTAATGAAACTTCAGGTAAATCAAGTCCTTCGCGTAATAGGTTCACACCAATTAGCAAATCAAAGTTACCTTGCCGTAGTTCTCTCAATATTGTTAGTCGCTCAAGAGTTTCGATATCACTATGCAAATAGCGGCATTTGAGCTTTGTTTTGGAAATATATTCAGATAAATCTTCTGCCATCCGTTTTGTCAAAACCGTAACAAGGATTCGTTCACCTATTTTGACACGTTCTTTTGCTTCTCGGATTAAATCGGGGACTTGATCTGAAGCAGGTCGCACCTCGATGATAGGATCTAGGAGACCAGTTGGACGAATGACTTGTTGTGCAACAATTCCCTCACATTTTTCAAGTTCGTAGGGTCCAGGCGTAGCAGAAACATAAATTGTTTGAGGGATTAATTCTTCAAATTCATCAAACATAAGTGGTCTGTTATCGAGTGTGCTTGGTAGGCGAAATCCATGTTCAATAAGCGTACGTTTTCTTGCTTGGTCTCCGTTATACATTGCACGAACTTGTGGGAGTGTGACGTGTGATTCATCAATAAAAAGTAGCCAATCGTTTGGCTCTCGGTTTGGAATGTGACTAAAGTAATCAAGCAAGCAGAATGGGCGACTTCCAGCAGGTCGGTTTTCTAAATGTCTTGCATAATTTTCAATCCCGCTACAGTATCCAACTTCTTCAATCATTTCTAAGTCGTACTTTGTTCGTGCAAGAATACGCTGCGCCTCTAGAAGTTTGCCTTCATTTTTTAGGTTAATCACATGCATTTCTAACTCTTCACGTATGTCAACACACGCCCTTTTTAATCCTTCTTGAGGCATGACATAATGCACCGCGGGAAAGATAAACGCATCGGTTTCATTAGCAAGAGTTTCACCAGATACTGGGTGGATAAGTTCGATTCTTTCTATGACGTCTCCGAAAAACTCAACTCGAATTGCAAATTGTTCATATGCAGGAAATATTTCCATGACATCGCCACGAACTCGGAAGCACCCGCGACCGAATTCAATATCATTACGTTTGTATTGCATCTCTGTAAGTTCAAGCAGTAATTCTCTGCGATTAATAGTTTGTCCACAGGTTAGCGGGACGATTCTATTTTGATATGAATCTGGTGAACCAAGTCCATAAATACAACTCACAGACGAAACGATGATGACGTCTTCTCTAGAAACAAGACTGCTTGTAGCTTTTAGTCGTAATCGATCGAGGTCATCGTTTCGTGCAGCATCCTTTTCAATATAAATATCACGCTGAGGAATATATGCTTCTGGTTGATAGTAATCGTAGTAACTTACAAAATAGGAAACTGCATTATGTGGAAATAAAGCTCGCATCTCTTCGAAGAGTTGGGCTGCTAAAGTTTTGTTATGGCTTAGTATTAGCGTAGGTTTGTTTGTTTTTGCAATAACATTCGCCATCGTGAATGTTTTTCCAGTTCCAGTCGCACCGAGTAATGTTTTGTATTTTTCCCCACCTTCAATCCACGATACAAGTTGATCGATTGTTTTGGGCTGGTCGCCCTTAGGATCGAATTCGCTAACAAGTTGGAACATGGCGTGGGGTTAGATAGGGTACTTACCGTCGTAGGATGTTTGGTTCATGAGACCCTCGCAATCAGCAGATCCATCAACTCGAATTTTGACTAGCCACCCAGTTCCAAACGGGTCGCTATTAAGAAGTGAAGGGTCATCTGAAACAGAATCGTTTACTTCTATTATTTCTCCAGCGAAGGCACTCACAACGTCACTCGTGGTCTTGACAGATTCAACCTCGCATGCGGACCCATTTTTATCAAGAATTGTCCCGATTGGCTGCATCTCAACATACGTGATATCAGTAAGTTCGTTTGCTGCAAATTGAGTAATTCCTAGAGTTACGGTATCACCGTCAATTTTGAACCATTCATGAGAATTAGAAAAACAACAATCAGATGGGGTTGGCATAGAGAAGACCTCCTTTAGGGTTGATGTGGGGTGGTATAGTACCCCTTTCCTTCAGCACTGCAAATCCAAGAAATGTAGTTTGCCCAGAAACTTTTTATGACCGTATTACTCACGCTCGCAATTCAATCATTAAACCAACTCCTTGAAGATGGAAGTGTGGATGTCTTGGATGTACCACAATTATCATCGGAAAAATTGGACCTTAGGGGAGTGATGATAGATGCGGAGCATCTTTCGGGCTGGACGATTGATTCATATGATATTTTTCGTAATAACGCAGATAAGGCGAACTCGCCTTGTCTTCTCGTACGAGACAATACACCGATGGATTTGCTTGGTAGCAAGGAAGCATCCCTCGAACGAATACAACGGCTCTCGGTGGCAGCACATCGATTGGGATGCAATGCGATTGCAATTACTCCTAAATTCCCAAAAGAACAGAACGAAGTCGATACGATTGTTGAAACTATTAGGTTTGCAATGCATGGCGTAGAGCGGCTCGAACTTAACTTGCTGTTGCAGCCATGTGATGGGCTGTCTAGCAATCCAGATGAGCACATTGAAATAATCAAACAAATTGGGGGTTTTCGAATAGGGGCACTTCCAACTTTTAAATATGCGGGGGCAACAGGAGATGGCATTGATGCACTACGTAAACTTGCTCCTTACGCAGGAGGAATTGTTGCTGATTTTCCAAGTGGTTCAGGGAAGAAAAAAATTGATTTAATGGAAGGTCTAAAAGCTGTTCTCGAAGTTGGTTATTCAAACACTATTGCAATCAATTACACAGGGAAGGGCGATGCGATTAAAGAGATTCGTAAGGTAGCAAGAAAAATGCAAAAACATTTTGACGGGGGGAAGTAACAATGGAGCGATTGCAACGATTGGTGGTGACTATAGATGGATCTGCGGGCACAGGCAAATCGACTGTTGCTCAAGAACTTGCTAAGCGTCTGGGGACAGAGTGTCTTGACACAGGTGCTATGTATCGAGCAGTAACCGTTCTTGCAGTTGATCACGGTTTTGATCCAACAAATGGAAAGAGTCTTTCTACTGCAATTCGAGAGATAGGAATTCGCTTTGATTGGAAGCAGAAACCACCAACAATTTACTTGGGAGAAGAAAATGTATCTCAAAGAATTCGTGATCTTGAAATAGGCAATATCGTTTCTGTTGTTGCAAAACAACCAGAAGTTCGAGAAGTCCTCGTAGAACAGCAGCGTGAGATAAGTAAAACACACCCATTACTCGTCACCGAAGGTCGAGACCAGGGTTCAGTTGTTTTTCCACAGGCATCAGTTCGTTTTTTCTTAAAAGCTGATGTAGAAGAACGTACAAATCGCCGTCTAAAACAACTTCAAGATTCGGGTTCGAAGGCTGATACTGAGGAAGTTCGTAAAAATATCGAAACGAGAGATCATATAGACTCAACGAGAGAAGATGGCCCATTGGTTTGCCCCGATGGAGCAATTGTCATTGATACGTCAAAAATGACAATCACAGAAGTGGTTGATGCAATGGAATCAGAAGTGACAGCACTATTGAATTGTTGATGTTTTCATCTCTGCAAATACATCGACGAGCACCGGGATTAAGTGCTTGGAAAACCTTGTTCTGGTGGATATTTATGATTAGTGTTTTGCGGTTGCTACTTCGCATTTTTTATAGATATAAATGTTATGGACGAGAACATGTGCCACGAACTGGACCGATTCTATATATCGCAAATCATCAGTCAAACTTTGACCCAGCGATTGTAGGTGCCCTTGTCTCCGATAGACCATTTAAAGGGATAGCTAAAGAAGAACTCTTCAATTCAAAATTGTTAACAGCGTATATGCGTGGATTTGGAGTTATCTCAATAAAGAGAGGCGAAAGCGACATGTCGGCAATTCGAAGCGCTCTGGCAGAATTTGCTTTAGGCAGATGCGTCATGATGTTTCCCGAAGGCACGCGGACAAAGGATGGAGAAATTGGTAAGTTTCAGCGTGGGTTTTGGCTCCTTGTCAAAAAAAGTAAGGCGACTATTGTGCCAATTGGAATTGACGGCGCGTTCGATGCATATCCAGCTGGAAGTAAACCTAAGCTACGTGGTAATATTCATGCAGCAGTAGGCACTCCGATTACATCTGATGAAGTGTTATCGATGGGTGAAGAAGCCGGCACAGCGCATGTACGTTCAATCATCGAAGGATTGATGTTGCAATGTCGCGAGAATATTTCTCAATCTTCAAAATAACAGAGGAATTGATCCTGAGAATAATTTGTATCCAGCGACAACAACTAGCACCGAAAATACAATTCGTATCGCCTTACTTGGAAGTACCTTTGTAAGTTTTGCACCAATCCAACCTCCTATGAGAGCCCCGGGAATAATAAGTGCTGCAAGTTTGATAGATTCTCCAACATTTTGATCTGCACTTGGAAGTGAAACATTCTTAACAGTCGCCCCAACAATCGCTGTGACGAACATAATCGCAGAAGATGTTCCTATTGCTCGTTTGATTGGGAGTTTGCAGAGTCGATTAAGTAGGGGAACTTGAATTAACCCTCCTCCGATACCAAGTAGACCTGCAAGTGTCCCTGTAATCCCTCCGGTTGCGACAAATTGCTTCATTGTTGCATTGGAATTGGTGGGTGTAGTTTTTGATTTACCAACAATGCATTTTATTTGATCCCATAAAACCCAGATCAAAAAAACGGCAAATGTAAATTCAAGCCATGCTCCTTTAATTTGGTTGCTAAACCATGCAGCTAAAACAATAAAAAGGAGTGACATAGGTAATACTCGCTTGACGACATACCACGACACATTTTTATTTTTGTGATGCTTCGCAGCGGAAGAAATCGCAACTGCTGGATTTACTGACATCGCAATCGCTTGGGCGAGATGTATGCTCATTGTTGGAATGGAAAAAATAAGTACCGGAATCATGATGACTGATCCACCTATTCCAAGTAGTCCGCCAAGGGTTCCAGCGGCGAGTCCAAGGCCTACGAATAATAAAAAATCCATCTTAGGATATGGTACACGAATAGGTTGTAAAACAGTTTCCACTGCTGTTATCATGCAGTGATGGAGTTTTGGCACGTATTTGGTGACATAACAGTATTGCTTTGTATGGCTGTACTTCTGGGTATCATTGCTGAAAAACTCGGATTTAGTGGAGTTGTTGGATATCTTCTTGCTGGCACAATTGTTGGGCCAGGCATGTTAGATTGGGTTTCAACAGGAGAAGACGCAATTCGATCTATTGCCGAAATTGGCGTTTCTCTTCTCCTATTCACAATAGGGTTAGAAGTAAATGGGCGCCGGTTAAGACAAATTATGAGCAAGGGGATGTTCATAGGAATTTTTCAAATTGCTATTACCGGAGTACTTGGTTACGCCATCGCGAGGATTTTTGGCGTCCCAATTAAGGCATCCATTGTCGTTGGAGCTATGGGTGCGCTGAGTTCGACAGCAGTCGTGTCACGTGTACTCCAGGATCGAAGTGAACTCGACTCTCCACATGGTCGGCTTGCTTTTGGAATGTTGCTTGTGCAAGATCTTGCCATTGTTCCTTTTATGCTCTTAATTGCGTTTATTCAAGAATCTCCCGAAGCAGTAAATGTTGCTACTTCAATCGGTAGTGCTGGCGCGAAGTTGGTTGCTCTAGTTGTTGTAGTTTTTTTGGCAGGAGTATTGATTTTGCCGCGCTTCTTTGGTGCAGCATTGATACGGCGCTCCAGTGAATTTCCAGTGATTCTAGGGATTGTTACATGTTTGTCTTCGATGTGGCTTGCTGATGAATTAGAGTTGTCACCAGCTCTTGGCGCGTTTGTGGCAGGAATGATTTTGGCTGGTTCACCATTTGCTCCTCAAGTTCGTGGAGATATGGCGCCGTTCAAATATATTTTTCTTACGCTCTTTTTTGCAGTAACTGGAATGCTTGCAGATTTGCCATGGATAGTAGAATCATTCCATTGGCTTTGGACTATTGGAGTTGTTGCCTGCATAGTTATTGGAAAGGCAGTTGTGATTTGGTTACTCGCAATGGCTTGGAAGCAACCAAGGAGAGTTTCGATTGCGACTGGACTTTGCCTTGCTCAAATTGGCGAGTTTAGTTTTGTCATTGGTGTAGAAGCAATGGACACAAATTTATTAAGCGATAATATGTTTCAATTGATGATGAGTTCCTCATTGCTAACCCTCCTTCTTTCACCATTTCTCATAGGAAAATCTAGGAATATTGCAAAGGTATTGGATACTGCGCTTGGAGGAGAGCCAATAACAAAACTCTGTAATGATGGGGAAGCATTGCAAGATCATGCTGTTGTAATTGGTTATGGAGTTTCTGGTCATCTAGTTGTTCAGAGTCTTCTTGAGGCTGGACAACAAGTTCTCGTGATTGACATGGGTCCCATTGGTGTTAAGCAAGCGAGTGACGATGGAGCAATTTCGTTACTTGGCAATGCTCAAAGACGTGAAGTTTTGGAACAAGCCGGGATACGGACAGCAAAATTACTTGTGTGCATGCTCCCTGATCACAGGTCTTCAGCCCAATCTATTCAACAAATTAGAGCAATTTCTCCTTCGGTTCCAATTGTTGCAAGGGCGAGATACTCAATTCATGCTAGGTCATTAACAGATGCAGGTGCAGATGTAGTGGTTGATGAAGAGCAATGTGTAGGGCAATCAATCATAAAAGAAACATTGCAGCAAATTGGTTTATAAACCTGGTGCAAATCCACGACGCATTGTATTTTCACAAATTGCACGGGGTTCAACAAATTGCAAGAGGTAATCGCAACCACCAGCTTTCGAACCAACCCCTGACATTCCGAATCCGCCAAATGGTTGCCGGCCTACAAGTGCGCCTGTACTACCTCTGTTCAAATATAAGTTTCCGACTCTAAATTGTCTGCGTGCCTTCTCAAGATTTTCAGGTTTTCTGCTATACACAGCACCTGTTAATTTGTATTCGGTAGAGTTTGCAACTTCAAGGGCTTCGTCAAAATCTTTTACTCGAATAACAGCAAGAACTGGTCCGAAGATTTCTTCTTGAGCAATAATGCTGTCAGCCTTTATACCAGAGAAAATGTGAGGAGCGATGTACTCACGCCCAGTTTTTTCTTCTAGACCCACTGGAATTGGTTGAGCAAGTTCAAGTTTTCCTTCACTCTTTCCAATTTCAATATAGCGGCGAATTTCATCCGCGGCATTCTTGTCAATGACAGGCCCAACATCAGTACTTGGATCCATAACATCACCAATTACCAGAGTCCTTGTTGATTCTATTAAGCGTTCAAGAAAAATATCATGTGCTGAATCGACGACAATGGCACGACTACAAGCAGAACATTTTTGTCCTTGGTACCCGAAGGCACTTTGACGTACTCCAATGACTGCTTCATCCAAATCTGCGGAGGCATCGATTATGATGGCATTTTTTCCACCCATTTCACAGACAACCTTCTTCACAAATGGCTGATTTTCTGGAACTTTCCCTGCTGCTTCAAGAATATTTAAGCCCACACCCTTGGAGCCAGTGAATGCAATAATTGCAACTCGTGGATCTCGTACCATTGCAGATCCAATAATGGATCCAGGTCCTGCTACGAATTGTAATACATCTTTTGGTGCACCTGCTTCCCAAAGAATTTCACAAAGAAGTTTTGCAATGCCGGTGGTTTGGCCTGCTGGTTTTACAAGAACAGTGTTTCCAGTCACCAGGGCAGCGACTGTCATTCCACAACAAATCGCACTTGGGAAGTTCCATGGGCTTATGACGGCACAAACTCCACGAGGTTGGTAGAACTGCTGGTCTAATTCCCCAATAAATGCTCCAAGACGCGTGTACTCAAAAAGTGAAGGAGCCATTCTTGCGTAATAGTCACAAAAATCAATTGCTTCACAAACCTCTCCATCAGCTTCCCGCCATGTTTTTCCTGCTTCTTGCATGACAACACCGCAAAGTTCATCGCGTCTTTTACGCATGAGTTTTGCAGCTTTTACAAGAACTTGGGAGCGAATCAATGGATCTTCGTCTCTCCAAGCAGGGAAAGCATCGTTGGCACGCGAAATTACAGATTCAGCATCTTCCTTTGTTGATAGCAATGTGACTTCTGGAACTTTTGATGCTGCAATAGCAGCAGCGAAATTTTCTCGTTCTTCTGCAATCGAAAAATCACGGTAGGATTCTGTAAAGAACGGGCGGCCATCTCCAACTCCAGCAACAGAAAGAGAAAGGGCATGGCGCTCAGGTGCTTCTTGGATTCGTTGTACACCAGGGTCTACATCAGTATGTTGAATATGTGGCGAAGCGAGGAGTACAGATGCATCTGCATCATCTACAAAACTGCTACGAAGCCAAGACTCATTTGAAGTATTTTCTAAGAGCCTTCGAACAAGATATGCCATTCCAGGAATCATTTCGCCAACAGGAACATATTCTCTTAACCGTAATCCATCAGCAAGAACACCAGATTTTAATTCGTCAGCCATTCCACGAAGCATTTGTAATTCTAATGCTGCAGATGGAAGCCCACGTTTTTCTAATAGTGCAAGGGCGGTTGCAATTGACCGGATGTTGTGCGACCCGAGCGCAAGTTTAACGCCTCCTTCATTTTCTTTAACTGGAGTCGATTCAATGAACAGTGCCGCCATTCTCTCAAAGCATGCGTCTGTATCAACTTTCCGGCTCCAGACTGGAACAGGCCATCCCATTTCTTCAGCATGAATAGTTTCGTAATCCCAATACGCACCTTTTACAAGTCGAACAGTAATTTGTTTCCCAGTTCGTTTTGTCCACTCAATAATTTTCTTTGCGTCCTCATCTCCACTTCGCAAATAAGCTTGCATAGCTAGTCCTGCTGTGAAGTTTATTTCTTCGCAGCATTTCATGAATAAGTCGAGTGTAAGATCTTTATACTCGAATTGTTCCATATCGAAATTAATCAGTGTGCCATTCTTTTCCGCTTCTTCAAGTATTGGTCGAAGCGCTTCAAACAAACCCTGCACAGAAACATCGTGTGCAATCGGATCTGTATTTGAGAAGAGTGAACTAATTTTAATAGATACATTTGTCCGTGGAATTGAGCCGATGTGATCGTTTTCAAGTACTGGCTTAGTCTCCCAAGTAGATACCGTGTCAGGTAAATTCGTCAGTAAGTCCAAATACCGTTGTCGATATTCGGTTGCTTCCGAATCACTTACGCAAGCTTCACCAAGAAGATCGACGGAAAAAGCAACGCCTTCATCCCATATTTTTTCGAGTTCTTGAAGTGCTGAAGCAGCATCTGTTCCAGCAATAAAGCGTTTCGCCATTTTTGTAATTTGGCTTGTGACAGTTTTTGTCATTGTGCCTTGTGCGATTCCGCCCGCCTTTAATCCCAATCCAAGACCCGGAGGTAATTTGACGCCGGGTTGTGAGAGGTAATCAACAAGATGTTCGTGCACCTGCTCTGGTGTAACTAAAGTGGGGAATGTATCAACAAATCTGAAGAGTTGAATTTTAAAATCCTCATCTTCCATTGCCCAGTCCATCAATTTGTTAGACCAAAAAGCAGTGGAGAACCACGATTGCTTTTGTGACCGAGCATAATCGAGGAGTTGAGTTCCAATCGCTTGTATTCGTTGCTCTGTTGCAGAATCAAACACGCTTGCAGAATTGACTGAGGTTTGCGCTTGCGTGATTGTGACAGTGTTTTTTCGTTTGAAGAATGCCATAAGTTGAGCATTCTAGCCAACGCGAGCGAGATTGGTTTACGCTTTAGTAGCTCTTATAAACCGGTCATCCCCAAAGGCATCACGGAGGATGGTTGCATCTCGTAATTGTGCATTGGCATTCGCTATTTCAAGGACTTGATTCTTGATGCTTGACGCAAGTTCGATGAGCAAAATGCCACCAGAATTAAGACACGATGGGGCTTGCTCTAGGAGTGGTTCGATGACTTTAAGACCGTTTTTTCCACCCCACAACGCGAGTTTTGGCTCCCAATCCTTGACATTTTGGTCGAGTAGTTCCATCTCAGCGTCTGGGATATACGGTGGATTTGAACATATGACATCAAATGGCTGGAGCGTTTGAAGTGGCTCAATCACATCCCCATGAATAAATGTAATGTTCTCATCAACCCCGTGTGTTCTGGCATTTTCTTGAGCAAGCGTTAATGAATCTTGAGAAATATCAGTGGCGACGATTGAGCAGGGTTGAGCGTGCAATGCAATTGAAATGGCAATGCACCCACTGCCCGTACCGATATCAGCAATACGTGGTGGATTTTCGAATTTATGGTTGTTGCAATATTCTAAGCATTGGTCAACAATAATTTCGGTGCAGGTTCGAGGAATCAAAGTCGAATTATTGACTGCTATTTCAATTCCATTAAACCATGCCTTTCCAACGATGTATTGAACTGGCTCATGTTCAAGAGTTCGTTGAACATACGTACGAAGTTCTTCACGCTCAACTTCAGTTGCGATTCGGTTTGCATTTGCATAAAGATCAATTCGTTCTCCTCCAAAAACGTGGGTGAGAAGCATTTCTGAAATTAGTCGCGGAGAATCAATCGAATGTTCTTCAAACCGTGTAGTCATCCATGATAAAAGCGAGCGTGTTGTCCATTGCTGTGTATTCGCGTGTTTCACTATAGGAATTGTATTCGCAAATACTTTGGAACCGTTAGCAGCCTGCGGTTTTTCTGCAAGCTTTTTTCACAGTTTCCACCAGCTGGTCAGTTTTAAATGGTTTGAATAAAACTGTATGCATTCCTTCTTGTGTTGCACGCATGATGGAGTGGTGGGGGTCATATCCAAACCCTGTCATGAGAATGACTGCTTGATTTGGCCACATATCTGTTGCTGCACGAAAAACTTCATATCCGTTACATCCAGGCATACGAATATCAGAAATAATTAAGTCAAATTGTTTTTCAAGTCGTTTTGCTTCTTTTAGCGCATCGATAGTTTCAATTCCATCTTCACATACGACAACCGTGCAGCCTAGTTTTTTGAGGACGACCTCAACACCAAGGCGAATGGTTTCTTCATCGTCAGCAACGAGGACTGTCACGTCTTTCATTTCAGCGTCCGGTTGAATGAAATTGGCCCTGTCGGCATCAATAATTGTTTGTGGGCCAGCTGTACAAGCAGCAAGTTTTTGATGAACTGATTTCGCTACATCGAGCAGTTTTTGCCCAAGAGGATGATCTTTAGCGATTAGTTCTACTGCTAATGCATCAATGGATTGTAGTGGTTGAGCAAGCTCACTCAATAACATTTTCGAAATTTGTTCATTTGTTGTGTACCGTTCAATAACAAGAAGATCTAGTGTATGCATTGCGCTTGCAATGTATCTTCCAAAAATTTCTGTAAGCCGACGGTCGTTATCATCAAAGGCATCGAGAGAATTGGACTCTGCATTAAACACGCCAATAATACTATCGTTGAGCCAAAGTGGAACGGTGAGTGAAGAGGAAGCCGATTCGAGTCCAGGTCGATATAAAGGTTCTTGGCTTACATCGGGACAAATGTATGATTTTCCTGTGACTGCAACATTTCCGCAAATTCCATTATCGCTTTCTTCTGCTCTAATGACTTCGCCGATTTTTAGAGGTGATAAATTTTCTGAGATGACTAATTCTAAATTCCCATTTTGTTGATCGAGAAGTCTAATCTCAAAATTGTCCATGTCTAATAATTCGTGGACATATTTAACAACCTTCTCTTGCATGAGCTTTAATCGTTGGGATACATTTAGGGATTTCACCGTTCCAACGTCAATCTGGGAGAGTTCAATACCCGCATCGCAGATGGCATTAATTTTCGCTTGCATCTCTCCACCACCAGTAAGGACAAGTTCACAATTGCTTGCTGACTGAACAATATCAAAATGTTCTGATAGTGCTTCTTCAATCTCTGGTGAGAGTGAAGCGTCGAATGAGATATGAAGACGGTGGCGTTTTTCTGCCATAATGATTCCTACTACCAAGACTACACCCATTTTGGCAAGTTGCAATCCCGATTGCATCGGAGAATTACCGGTTTTGGCTTGACAAAGAGGGCACTTTGGGGAGAAATTACCCACTTGGGGCTCGTTTTGTGAGACCCTACCCCGAATCATGTTGCAAGTAAGGCAGATTAGTAAAACTTTTGGATTATCAAGAGCAGTTAATCAACTCAATTTAACGGTTGAGAAAGGGCAGATATGTGGGTTACTCGGTCCAAATGGTGCGGGGAAATCGACAACAATTCGCATTATTTGCGGAGTGCTAATTCCAAATTCTGGAACGGTTGAGATTGATGGAATTGACCTTGCAAAAAATCCGAGTCGTGCGAAGCAATCTTTAGGATATGTTCCTGAAGGCGCACCGTTACCACTTGAGTTATTGCCATCGGAATATTTATCAAGTATGGCTTCGCTCTATGGGTTGACCGGCACTCAAAAAAAGGAAGCTATTTACCACTGGGCACAACGGTGTGATATCTCAAATGTACTTCAAAAGCCAATAGGAACTCTTTCGCGGGGGTATCGACAACGAGTTGCACTTACTGCGGCTTTGCTTCATGAACCAAAATTATTAATACTTGATGAGCCATCAACAGGGCTAGATCCAGTACAACGGGCAACATTTCAATCTTTGCTAAGAGAGGTAGCAGAGCATGCTGCAGTTTTATATTCATCACATCATCTTGCGGAAGTAGAAGCAACTTGTGATGTTACAGCGATTATAAATCACGGTGAATTGATTGAGAATCATCGGTTCTCAGAATTGATGAATAAAGATAATCAAACCCTTGAAGTTTCATCTAAAGAAGTTGCTATATCTATCGGCGGGGAAGATTTAGAGGAACTTGAAAATGGGTGGGTGCGATGTTTAGTGGAACGAAGCGCAGAAGAGATTGTTGAGTTAGTGCAAAAAAATGGTGGGAATGTTCGGTTAATTCAACCAACAACACAGTCTCTTGAATCGAGGTATCTAGAACTTATTTTAGATTCAGAGGCAGGGCAATGAAGAATATTTTTCGCATCTGCATACGTGATACATGGTCTTTAATAGTCGTTCCAACAGGCGCAATCGTTGCGTCTCTGTTTGCTTTTTCTTGCGCAATAGTGTTTGTTTCGCAAGTTCTTGAACCAAACGCTTTTGCTTCACTGCAGCCAATGTTTGAATTTGCTGCTTGGCTACTGTTGTTGTTGTGCCCAGCAATCACGATGAGGTTAGTTGCCGAAGAGAGGCGTGTTGGAACGTGGGAACTACTTTTAGCTTCACCAGTATCTTCGTTTGAACTTGCAAAGGGAAAAATTCTTTCTTCTATGGTATTCCTTTGCTTTGTCTTGATGACAACCTTTCCGCTCGTCTTAGTTTTAGAGTTTTATGCGAGTGTTGATTATGGCGCGGTTGCAAGTGGTTATCTCGGTTTATTACTTCTTGGTGTAGCCGTCATGAGTACTGGACTCGTAGTTTCTGCTCTGGCAACTTCTCAAACGGTGGCTTATTTAGTGACAGCGTTTATTTGGTTGACCCTTTCGTTATCGATGAAAGTATTTCCTGCGTATGTCCCAACCAAATTTGCAGACATTTTCTTTGCGATTGATCCAGATCTGAGAATGGCAGCATTTTCAATAGGACTTATTGATACTGCAAACATTGTTTATTTCTTATCAATTTCCTTATCTATGGGTTGGATTGCAATTGTTGTAATCCAAAGGACTAGGCAAGTATCTTCATCCATTTGGAAAATTATCCTTTGTGGGTTGATGTTATTGGTTTCAATTGCAGCGATTAATTCTATTTCATTGAACAACAACTTTCGTTTGCGGATAGATGCAACTGGATCGAGGTCGTATACACTAAGTGACCAATCATTAAATCTCTTGCAGAGTATTGATGAGCCATGGAAAATTGTTATTTTGCTTGATGAATCAAGGGCAGGTAGATCTGTTACAGGCCAAGTTGATGAGGTACTTAGGAGATATTCTGAGGGTTCCAAGTGCATTTCAGTACAGAGAATTGATCCATCAAATCCAAGTTCTATTGGAGAATACGACACACTATTGCGTGAGTTGATGGAACTTTATGGTGATGAATTAACACAGGCGAGCGCAGCGATTCAAGAAGGAACGGAGCAGTTTCGTGCCTTGATGATGTTTGCATCAAGTTCATCTGTGTGGGCTCAGTCCCTTTCCGAAGTTCCATCCTCTAAAGACGAACAAGAGACCTTACGCACGCTTGCTGGGGCATTTTCACTGCTGGGTTCTGAAGGTAGTTTGATTCTGGATGAGGTTGATAAGGTACTTCGTGTTGATGAGAGCCAACCGCTTCCTCAAATAGCACTTGCCAGAGATATTTTGGTAGCTGCTACAGGACAATGGTCGAGAGAACTTGCTGAGGTAGCTTGGTGGTTATCTCGAGGAAGAAGCGAATCAATTGCAGAGAGTTGCAGCAGTGAAGCAACTTCGTTTGAACAGATGGCGGCACAATTAGCCCTAGTTGATGACACACTTCGACGACTAGGAGAATTGGAACTTGGTCATTTGGCAACACAACTGACAACTGGCGAGGGAGCAATTATTCTTTCAAAGAGCAGGGCGACCATGATTCCTGCAAGTATGTTGTTCCCTAAACAAATTGGTGGGGCAAGTACGATTGCAGTTGATCAACGATTCAGAGGTGAGCAAATCATTTCTTCCGCAATGAGATCATTGCAATCCGATGTACTGCCAACAGTTGTTTTTGTACACGCAGAGAAAAATTCACTTCTTGGTCAGCGTCAAAATAATAATGATGTTCGTGCGGCAATGGGTCTCTTAGAAATGAGTAGGTTTGGTGTTGAGGAATGGATTCCATTTGATGGGCGTCGCCCAACAATTGATCACGGTCCAATTGTATGGATTGTTATACCTCCATCAAGTAGGGTTGGTTTTGAACCGTCATTGCGAGAACAAAAATTACTCGATGCGGTAGAAGGATTAATCGCTGAGGGGGAGGCAGTTATGCTTAATGTGCAACCAAGTTTGTTGCCTAGATATGGGCAACAGGATCCATGGAATGTGATCGCTGAATCTGTCGGGATTACTCTCGATACAGAGAGGGTACTTGTTGAACGTGTAGCAATTGGACCGAACAACCTTGAGGTACAACGTTCTCAAATGATTAATAGAACAAACAGCGAACATGTCATTGCACGCGCAGTAGAGGGAAGACAAGTTTTTATTCCACTCCCAATTTCCATGAAGGGGGGAGAATCTTTGATTGTTGTGAATCCCTCAGATGATCGCTGGCTTGATTCGCAATGGGAACGTGAAGTTATAGATATTGCAGGTAAAATTCCACTAGATGAGGATGTAACAATTGCTGCTGCAACCAAACATCACGGTGGAGCTCGAGCAGTTGTTGTTGGATCAGGTGGCTGGTTGCTTTCCTGGGCTGCTGACCGAGCAGTTTCGTTGGGAGGCGGTCAAGTTGCAATGTTAAATCCCGGGAACAGTGAGTTACTACTTGCTTGCGTAGAGTGGTTGTCTGGGCTCGATGATTGGATTGCTGCAGGCCCGATCGGACAACAGTCAAGCAGAGTTGATGCATTATCAAGGCAAATGTATCTCGCTTGGACTGGGATTCTTGTACTGGGTATCCCGATTTTGCTCCTTGCTTCTGCATTGTTTATTTCAATGAGGAGATATAGACAATGATTTTACGAAGAGATATTTGGATACTCTGTTGTATTGCAGTAGTTTCTTCTGTGTTTGCAATAAGTATTCATAATAAAGAAATTGCAAAATCATCGGAGACCTCTGAGCACCTTATCCAAACACAATCACTACATTTTGACGCAATCCAAAAGATCGTGCTACATAAAAACGGAAGAGAATTGGAGTTTACATTTAACGATGGCGAGTGGTGGCAAGTTCTACCATTTGAAATGCGGATGGATTCTGCTTCCATGCTAGCTTTGATTCGATCCGTTCAAGGAGTGCAAAGGATTGGAGATATTACTGAGGAAACCAAATTGCCTACGCTTGGCTTAGGAGATAATTCAAATTGGATAGCACTTTCGGATGGGAATGAAACAATAACGATACATTTAGGAAGGAAAACTCTTGCTGGTCGAGCATATGCACAAGTGGGTGATTCGCCTCCGGTTATTGTTGATCAGTCATTGCATCGTCGAGCTATCGATATGGACCACAAATTATGGAGAGATGTTCGCTTGTTACCAGATTTTACAATAGATGGCGAGAGTATCGAACGAGTTGTCAGAGGAGACCGATTACATCTTCAACAATCTGGTGGTTCATGGGAGATGAGGGAGCCAGTTAATGCTCGTGTTGATTACGATATTCTCACTGAGTGGATTGGGCGAATCGCAGCAATGCGAGTAGGTTCATTTGTGATTGATGAACCAACTAATCTTGATATGTTTGGCTTGCTCGATCCAGTGGCAACATTTTCTGTGAGTAATCGTAATGGGACAACACACAATGTTCTTGTTGGATCGCGAGTATCTGCAAATTCTCAAGATCGCTATGTTATGCTTGCAGATAGGCCAGTCGTATTTAAAATTCAGTGGAAAATTTTATCGCAGTTGTTTCCTGCGTCCGAAATTTTTGTTGATTCAACTGGAAGCGCAGTTTCAAGGTTTGATGTTAAACGCGTTTCGATTAGATCAAACAATTCTGAGGTACTCCTAATACGAAACGTAGAGCGATGGCTTGATAAAGATGGAGTGCCATTCGACACGAACCAAGTAGATGACTTGTTAACATGGTTACTCGAAACAAAACCACCAAGCGTAGCTATTGGGCAATATCCAAAAATTGATGAAATTGCGACAATTACTCTTGAGGGGTATGACTTGAAGCCACTAGATACAATTCGGGTTGCTAGCAATCCGGACGGAGGAGTAATTCTCGAAAACGGAGATAATGTTCTTAGACTTCATCCAGATGAATCTCAAGCCTTCCTTCAGCCATTCCTCAAATAAAAATTTCTGAGGCAACCCGTTTATGTTGCTTATTTGCAATGGTTTACGAGATATCGTTCAACGGTGTCTACCCCGGATGGTTCTTCCTCTATGCGCGTTGTGGAAAGGGTAGTAAGGAGCGAATTCATATTGATTTTAGGCGTCATGTTGGACCGGTTCTGTGCGGTGAATACCCAGAGTTCATTGGCTAGATTCTGTTTGAAGATGTGTTGGAACAACGTTGTTCCGCCTTCAACCATGACATTTGTTGCATCATATTTTGTTACGAGATGCCGAAACAATGGCGCAAGATCGAGTACTTCATTAGTTCTTGGGAGGGATAGAAGCTCGTAGTCTGAAAACTCAGAGGTCTCTGCACCTTCTGCATGAACTATTAAAGTAGGTGCATCCTCGTTAAGAATTTTAGATTCAAGTGGTGTACGAAGGGCCGGGTCTATCACAACTCGAATTGGTGTTCGGTGTTTTATTGCTCCTCGTACAGTCAATGTTGGGTTGTCTGCAACAACAGTTCCAACTCCAACTACAATCGCGTCGACGCAACCACGTTCTTCATGGACAAGTTGCTGGCTTTCTTCACAGCTAATCCATTTTGACTCATTTCTTGGAGTTTCGATGCACCCATCTTTTGTCTGCGCCCACTTACATGTAACCCATGGGAGACCTGTTTTGATTTTGTATGCAAATGGAGCGATGAGTTCAGCGCATATTTCATCATTAGCAATTTCTACTTCAATAGAATTTCTTCGCAAAAAATCAATCCCACCACTAGCGTCTTCGTTGGGATCACGAACTCCGATGACAACTCTAGCAACACCTGCTTTGAGTAATGCTTCTGAACAGGGTGGTGTTTTCCCCTGATGGTTGCACGGTTCTAGCGTGATGTATGCCGTACTTCCTTGCGCATCGTCTCCGGCCTTTGCTAATGCATTTAATTCAGCATGTGCCTCACCACATTTTTCATGGAATCCTTCTCCAACAATATCTCCATCACTGTTGGTGAGAATGCAACCAACCATTGGGTTTGGTTCTGCAGTACCGTGCCCCATTACAGCGAGCCGTGCTGCTTGATGAAGGATAGAAAAATCAAATTCGGATGACATGAGAGGTACAGATTACAAAAAAAGAAAGCCCGCAGGGTAGACCGTTGGGCTTTCTTCGGGGGTTGGGGCAAAAAATGTAATTATGTTTTTAGAACTTCTTTCTTGAGATTTTCTGGCATCAAACGGTACTCAGATGGTTCCATCGTGCTAGAAGCGCGACCTTGGGTCATACCACGGAGAACAGTTGTGTACCCAAACATTTCTGAAAGTGGGACTTCAGCATTGATTATTCTGACAACACCTCGAAGTTCAGAGTCATTGATTTGGCCACGACGACTAGATAAGTCACCACTGACTGAACCGAAGAATTCATCTGGAGTAGTAATAATTACTTTCATGATTGGTTCAAGCAAAGCAAGTCCAGCTTTTGTGCATGCTTCTCTGAAACCTAAAGCGCCAGCTTGTTCAAATGCAACTTGGCTCGAGTCAACTTCGTGGTATGAACCATCTATAAGCTCGCAGCACACATTGACCATCGGGTATCCACCAAGGATTCCTGATGATGAAGCATTTCGTACACCATGTTGTACTGAGGGAACATATTCACGTGGAATTGAACCATGTGAGATTTTATCTACGAAGACAATCCCATTTTTCATGACGAGTTCTTGTTCTTCGGCTTCTGCCGCGGTCATTGGACGAACATTCATGACAACATCGCCAAACTGACCACGTCCACCAGATTGTTTCACAAACTTGCCGCGAACATTTTCTGCAACTCCCGTAATAGTTTCACGGTAGGAGACTCTTGGCGTTCCAACATTCACACCGATTTTTAAATCACGTGTAAGTTTATTCTTAACGATTTCAAGGTGAAGTTCACCCATTCCCGAAATAATTGTTTCGCCAGTTTCATCATTGTAGTTTGCGTGGAACGAAGGGTCTTCGCGACGAATAGTTGTAAGTGCTTCACCAAGTTTCTTCTTGTCATCGTTAGTAATTGGTTCGATGGACATTGAGATTACAGGGTCAGGGAAGTGCATTCGTTCAAGAATAATTGGGTTATTCGTATCACAGAGAGTGTCACCAGTTACAGAGTTTTTTAAACCAATAACAGCAACGATTGATCCAGCTCCAGCATAGTCAAGTGCTTCACGATCCTTCGCGTGCATTTCATAAATACGGGATACGTTTTCCTTGCGACCATTGCCCGGGTTCAAAACCCGACTTCCTTTTTCAAGACGGCCTGAGTACACTCGAACATAAGTCAAGTCACCGTGTGAGTCGCTCACTACTTTGAAGACTAAACCAGAGAATGGTGCATCTTCGCTATTTGGGCGAGAGAGCTTTTCATCTTCGTCTTTAGGGTTTGAACCTTGTACCTCTGGTACTTCTGTTGGATTCGGAAGATATTCAATTACACCATTTAGGACGCGCTGGACGCCGATATTCTTTAGTGCCGAACCGCAATATGTTGGAAACGCACGCATATCGATGGTCGCTCGTCGAAGAGCAGCCTTTAGTTGTTCCTCAGTAATTGAAAACTCATCTTCAAGATAGAGCTCAGTCAATTCATCATCAAGTTCAGCAATTCTCTCAATGATGTCGTGTCGCCAAAGATCCGCCATCTCTTGCATATCTTCAGGAATATCACGTTGTTCAACTACAGAACCCATGTCACCACTGTCAAAGTAGTAAGCTTTCATTTCGATGAGGTCGATGATTCCTTCAAACGTATCACCAGCACCGATTGGTAATTGCACAGCAATTGCATTTGCCCCGAGGCGTTGCCTTAGTGTTCCGTAACTGAATTCAAAATCAGCCCCGATTTTGTCCATCTTGTTGATGAGACAAAGTCGTGGCACGTTGTACCGATCAGCTTGGCGCCAAACTGTTTCGGATTGTGCTTCAACGCCTTCCTTTCCATCAAAGACAGCAACGGCACCATCAAGAACTCGCATGGATCGTTCAACTTCAATGGTGAAGTCAACGTGACCGGGAGTATCAATTAAGTTGATCGTATACTCTTTGTTACCATACTCCCAAGGGCAAGTAGTTGCAGCAGACTGAATCGTAATGCCACGTTCTTGTTCTTCTTCAAGGAAGTCCATCGTTGCAGTACCTTCGTGTACTTCACCAATCTTGTAACTCTTTCCTGTGTAGTACAGGACTCGTTCGGTAACGGTAGTTTTGCCGGCATCGATGTGAGCACAGATGCCAATGTTTCGTACGTAATTTAAATCTTTAGCCATAATTCTTTACCAATCAGACCAAAATGGTCATAACTTTGATATCCCAACACCCATCACACGCGTGGCGGGTAATACTATTTCTCTTTTTGTTGTAACTAACACTTTTTAGCCCAAGCTTTCCTGAGCGTTCCTTTTCAGGATCCATTCAGTGCAGCCGGGCCTCTTCTTCATCTTCTTGCAACGGTAAACTCCTTCCGCTGCGTCTTAGCAAAGCTATGACTGAGGCCACGTAACGCCATCAACAAGTTGCGACAATCGCAAAAAGAGAGGCAAGCCCCGTATTTTATACGAAAAAAAACGTTAGTCAATGATTTTTTATGAAGATCGGACGAGTAGTTCACGATTTATGCCTTTTTTAGACAAAATTGGCTCGATTTCCTTAAGAAAACGCCTTCCATCTTGTGTATATCCTGCAGTTGGTTTCAATTCAGGCAACTGATCTGCAAAATACTTGTTAAACCGAACCATCATTAGTTCACGAACATATTTTGCAATCATGGAAGCAAGCGCAACAGGCATATGGCGTTCATCACTTTTTGAAGCGAATGTGATGGTACACAGGGATCCCTCAATATCAAGACGGTATCTGCTCAATTCTTGGGTTTCAGCGAGCACTTGAATTTGTGCATGAGGCCAGCAGAGTTGTAAATCATTTCGATATTGAATTCTGCCTCCATGCCTGTCAATCATTATTCGTGGATGCTCATTTGCCCATTGTTTGGTGATTGCAGCGACATGCTGCATGGCGAGTGAAAAATTGAGCGCTGCTTTTGAAGAATGCTCTGTTCGCTCATTATATTTTTCAGCATCTACAGAAATGCAACGAAGTAATGCACAACGAATATTTTCCTTTGCAAGGCCACGCCTGAGAAGCGACGAATCAATTTTTAATGATTGCTTGTCATTGCTGTATGGAAGTGGAGTTTTCGTATTGCACCAGAGTTCATCAGACACTTTGCAGTTGGCTGCATTGAATAGTTGTTCGTCATCAGAAAACTGTTGTCCCATCGTTGCAAAAAAAGAAAGCACCCCTCGTTCAAGATGCTGCAATCCTTTTTTAGTAGAGCCAGATTTCAACTTCTTAGAATCGTTTACGGCAATCTTTTTTTTGGCGTCTCGCCTTGTTTTACAAATGCAGTGCTTAAGCATTGACCATACATCTGGCTCGCCATCTGCGGGGTCATATTGCTCTAAGACAAGGACAGAAGCTCCAACACAAAGAGGTCCGAACATTGGACCATAGCCGGCTTCATCAATTCCTGCATACACGAGCATTTGCTAATCATACCCGTAGATTTATTAACCCGCGGTTAATTAAACTACAATACAATTCATGGCGAAGGTACTTATGGCAATGTCTGGGGGGGTCGATTCATCGGTCGCTGCTGCATTATTGACGCAAGAGGGGCACGAAGTGATTGGTTGTTTTATGCGCCTTGGATCAGTAGGCGATGAGGTTGATCAAGAAATTAAAATTGGGCACAAGGGGTGTTGTTCAATTGATGACTCAAATGACGCAAGGACTGTTAGTGCAAAACTTGGCATGACATTTTACGCGCTTGATTTCAAAGATGACTTTGGAAGAATAATCGATTACTTTGTCGACGAATACAACGCAGGACGAACTCCAAATCCTTGTATTCGTTGCAATGACTGGTTGAAATTTGGCAAATTGCACGAATATGCAAAATCGATAGGAGCCACATTCGTTGCATCAGGTCATCACGCTCAAATTTTGCAAGGAGCAGATGGTGCTGAATTACATATGGGCGCAGATATTGGCAAAGATCAAAGTTACGTTTTGTTTGGGGCTAATCGGAAGCGAATTGGCGAGATGATGTTGCCTATCGGTCACTTGCAAAAAAGTGAGGTTCGGGAGTTAGCGAAAGAATTTGACTTACCTGTTTTTAATAAACCGGATTCACAAGAGATATGTTTTGTTCCTGATGACAATTACGCAAACTTAATTGAAAAGAAATCACCCGGAAGTTTGAGACAAGGCGAAGTACTCGATGCTCAGGGCAACGTCATCGGCGAACATGGTGGGCAGCAAAAATACACAATTGGACAAAGAAGGGGGCTTGGAATTGCGATGAGTACTCCAATGTACGTAGTTGCGAAAGATCCCTTGATGAATACAGTCACGATTGGCGGGGAAGAATTACTCAACACGAACACAGTGCTAGCAAAAGATGTGAACTGGCTGATTGATGCAAGTGAATCATGGATTCCCTGTACTGCAAAAATTCGGTACAACACACCTCCTTCACACGGAAAAGTAAAAGCGGTAGGTGATTTTCTCGAAGTGCAATTTGACGAGCCACAGCGAGGTGGTGCCACAGGTCAAGCGGTAGTTTGTTATCAAGGTACGAAAGTAATCTGCGGTGGATGGATTGAGCGTGTCTCATGATTGATTGGAAACTTCCATACGCATCAAATCGAGAACCCATTGTTGGCAAAAACGTTGTTGCATGTTCACAGCCACTTGCTTCCCAAGCAGGACTTGAGATGATTCGTCTTGGAGGAAACGCTGTTGATGCAGCACTTGCGGCAGGCATTGCAAGCACTGTTGTTGAGCCATGCGCTAATGGAATTGGTGGTGACGCATTTGCAATTGTGCATGATGGAACCAACATTTATGGCATTAACGGTTCAGGGAAATCTCCGGCACTTATGCCAACTTCGATTGATGGTGAAATTCCATCGGTCGGCTGGTTGCCGGTTACTGTTCCCGGAGCAGTTGCAACATGGATGATGTTACACGAGCGTTTCGGCAGTTTGGCTATGAGCCAAATTGTAGCTCCAGCAGTTTCGTATGCGCGAAACGGTTTTTTAGTTTCACCTCAAACAGCTACAAGATGGCAAAACGGAACTGATAGGTTTAGAGGTGAGAAAGCATGGTGTGAGACTTTTTTATTCAATGGGAAGGCGCCCGAAGTTGGGCAGTGCATTACGTTGCCTGACCATGCAAACACACTTGAAGAAATTTGTGAAACTAAAGGCGAATCATTTTATCGAGGAAACCTTGCGCGGCAAATGGACGCCGCTTCACTGGCTGGAGGAGGTTATCTTCGAAAAGAAGATTTGGAAGCACACAAAAGCGAGTGGGTTGAACCACTATCTGTCGAAGTTGGTGATTCAAAGTTTTATGAACTTCCACCAAATGGACAAGGGATTGCTGCACTTATTGCAATGAAAATTGTAGAAGAAACTGGTATTGATTTAACAAATTGTGATACACCTGAAGTACTCCATATACAAATCGAAGCTATGAAACGCGCCTTTGCAGATGCACATGCATTTGTTGCTGATCCAGACATCTCAGGTGACTGTTGTGATTTGCTCCAAGATGCAAGAATTACAAAACACTGCGCATCGATTTCAAATGAAGCGACTGGTATAGATGCGAACTTGATTCCACGTTATGCATCGACGGTCTATCTTGCAACGGGTGATGAAAATGGCATGCAGTGTTCGTTCATTCAAAGTAATTTTGAGGGTTTTGGTTCAGGTATGATTGTTCCGAAAACTGGGATAGCATTGCAAAATCGAGGACGTGGATTTTCACTAGACCCAACGCATCCAAACTGCATAGGTCCCAACAAGAGACCTTTTCACACAATTATTCCGGGGTTTCTTGAGCAAGGTGATTTGAGAACTCCTTTTGGGGTTATGGGAGGTCCTATGCAGCCCCAAGGCCATTTGCAAGTTGTTTGCAGAATGGTGTGTGCAAAGCAAAATCCTCAGGCATCTCTCGATGCTCCTCGCTGGAAATTGCTCGGGGGTAATAAAGTTACGATTGAGCCAGGTTTTCATGAAAACATCTATGAGAAACTACGTGAGATGGGGCATGAAGTAATACTCGCTGAAAGTCGAACAGTAGCTTTTGGTGGGGGGCAAATCATTCAAGGAATCGAAGATGGTTACGCTGGTGCGAGTGATTCAAGGCGTGACGGCCAAGCAGTATGTTCCTGATATAATGCCTCACTTAAACAGGAGATACCCATGACTACTACCACTGAATATCTTGGCTCAAACGCAGAAAATCTACTTTCTTATAAAGCTAAGGTCTCCTCGGATTTGCTACATCTTCCGGGAAGCGACTTTATAGATCGCACGTGGAAAAACAGCGATCGGAATCCACAGGTGTTGAGGAACCTTGCTTCAATTTATAACCATGGTCGGTTGGGTGGCAGTGGGTATCTATCCATTCTTCCTGTTGATCAAGGTATTGAGCATTCGGCAGGTGCTTCGTTTACTCCTAACCCTCTCTACTTTGACCCTTCAAACATTTGCGAACTGGCCGTCGAAGGTGGGTGCAACGCAGTTGCCTCCACTTTTGGAGTATTTGGAACAGTTGCTCGCACCTATGCTCACAAAATTCCTTTCATTGTCAAAATAAATCATAATGAACTCATTACGAGCCCAAACAACTTTGACCAAATCATGTTTGGTACTGTTGAAGAAGCTTGGAACTTAGGCGCTGCAGCAGTTGGAGCAACAATTTATTATGGTTCTGAAGAATCAGGACGTCAAATTCAGGAAGTTGCACACGCATTTTCACTTGCACACGAACTCGGGATGGCGACAGTGCTGTGGTGTTACCTGCGAAACAGTGATTTCAAAGTAGACGGAACAGATTACCACGCATCTGCTGACTTGACTGGTCAAGCAAATCATCTTGGTGTAACAATTGAAGCAGACATCATTAAGCAAAAGCAGGCGACGAACAATGGTGGTTATGTTGCGATGAACGAAGTAGGAACTTCCTACGGTAAGTTCCACAAGGGAATGTACGATAATCTGTGCACCGATCACCCAATCGATTTATGTCGATATCAAGTGCTGAATTGCTACAGTGGTCGCTGCGGTTTAATCAACTCTGGCGGAGCATCGGGCGATGATGATTTTGCTCAAGCTGTTGAAACAGCAGTAATCAACAAACGCGCAGGTGGATGTGGCCTTATAAGTGGTCGTAAATCATTCCAACGACCAATGAAGGACGGCGTGCAATTACTTGGTGCAATCCAAGACGTCTTCCTAGACGATTCGATTACGATTGCTTGAGATTAAACCCCAAACAAACTATCCAGCAGCAAAAAAAGTGTTGAAAGAAACGCCACAAATTAATAAACGACCCGTGGGATAGTTTATTTGTGGGTCCAAGGTGTTAACTTGTTGCGATTTGACGAATTGGTTTATGTACGCGAGATTCTTCCAAACGGCGTTGGGATTCAACAACCGAAGTAAACTCTTCACCGAAACGAATCAAGCGTAAACTGTTTGCGATAACAACAACATATCCAAGTGCGTAATAAAAAGGCGTAATCCAAATATTTATGTTTCCTGTTGCTGCAAGTGCAAGACCAACAATGGCAAGCAAAAGCGACATGCCAATGTTTTGCCCAATCACGTTTTTTGTTTTTCGAGCAAGAGAAATGAGGAATGGAATGTTGCGAAGATCATCGTTCATCAAGGCAACTCCTGCGCTATTTGTAGCAATATCAGAACCACTTAAACCCATTGCGACACCAACATCAGCTGTGGCAAGAATCGGACCATCGTTTATACCGTCACCAACAACGAGAGTACTGTGCCCGCGACTGATCAAATATTTCAATTCTTCATGTTTTTCTTCTGGCAAGCATTCTGCTTCAATGGAATCAACCCCTACAGATTCAGCAACACGCTTGGCAACATCGAGACGGTCGCCAGTAAAGATAGAAACTCGTCGAACACCATTTCGCCGCATGTTTTCAACAGCTTCTGCAGCGTGTGGTCGAAGTTTGTCTTCTAGACCAACAGCACCCATGTATTGTGTGCCACGCATGATATGTACACTTGACATGCCTTCAATTTTTTCAGAAACTCTCATGACTTCCTGGGCAACATTGGCATCAAGATCGGTGAGCCACGCACCACGACCTGCATAAATATCAGCGCCATCAGTATGTGCAATGACACCACGTCCATGAATTTCCTCGTATTTATCAACATTCCCTGGTGTGATGTTTGCTTGCGTTGCGGTATCGAGAATGGATTTCGCAAGCGGATGGTTGGAATGCTGCTCAGCATCTGCTGCTGCTTGTAGCAGTGCGGCTCCTTCAACCCCATCTGCTGGGGCAAGTCGACTGACAGCAAATTTACCAGTTGTAAGAGTTCCTGTTTTGTCCATGATGACAGTGTCAACACTAGCGGCGGCTTCAAGTGTTTGAGTGTGTTTAATCATGATGCCAAGTCGTGCAGCTGCAGCGAATGCAGCAACCATTGCGGTAGGGTGCGCAATGAGTAAACCGCCGGGACAGGTTACAACTAGCACGGTAATCGCGCGAACGGCAGCTGCGCCCCTAATTGCTTCGTCAGCACTTCGACTTGTAAAGAACCACACTACTGCTGCAACCATGACGACTATAGAGAAGTAATACGAAGCGAGTTGCTCGATGAGTTCTTGTCGTTGGGTTCGTGTTGATTCCGCTTCGCGGATGAGCGATTCTACTTTACCGATTGTTGTTTCTGCAGCAATTGCGGTAACCTTGACGTCAATTTGGCCAGTGAGGTTTGTTGTACCTGCATATACTTCAGTTCCGCTTGATGCTTCAATAGGAACAGCTTCACCAGTAAGTGAAGCTTGGTTGATATCAGAATTTCCTGAAACAATTACACCATCAACAGGAAGATTTTCGCCGGGGCGGATGCGGACAATCATACCGATTGCAACTTCTGAAAGTGGAGCATCTCGTTCAGAATCGTTTTCTATAATCCTTGCACTTCCTGGAGTAAGGTCAACAAGATTTCTGATTGCTCGTTGGGCACCCCAAGCTGTGCGGCTAAGTATTAGATTTGCCATCCACAGAAATAGTGCTAGGAATCCAGCAGCGAGATACATTCCAGCAGACAAGGCCGCTACGACAGCAAGGGATGCAAGGGCGTCGCTAGATGGTTTGCCTTTTTTAATTTCACCACACGCTCCTGCTAGGAGTGGGATTACAAGAATAATTGCACCTATTGAAGCTGGGATATCTGAAACGAGTGCATGGGCGCCTAGGAGGTGCCCAATCCACGATACAGCAAGTAAAACACCTCCACTGAGTGCAACTAAAAGTCTGCGTTCGAGGCGACGTGCACCCTCCATTGCGCCTGATTGCATGGCATCATTAGCAGAATTCCCCATATTCGTCTCGTTAGAAGTGATTTCAGACATGTTTTTAGGCTTCCTCAGTGATTCTTACCTACTATAGGCGGTTTCATGGGTGATTGTTCGTGTAGGATTCTCGTAATCTTATGAGATATAGTCCGAACATGGAAGCAGGTACCCTATGACTAATGTAGCAGTGATTGGCGATGGACAAATGGCATTGGTAATGGCTGATGCCCTTACTGCTCGAGGAGTACATGTTAGGCTCTGGGGGCCGTTTCCAACACATGTTGATGACCTCGCAGAACGCCGAAAATCTGCGAGATTGCCCCATTTTATGCTTTCCGATGATGTACGAGTTACTCCAAATGCAGAGGAAGCGCTCAGTGAGGTGGATATTGCCCTTAATGCGATTCCAACTCAGTACATTAGAAAAGTGTGGGGTGATATTTCAAACTATGTTCCTACAGGAGTTCCAGTTGCATGCGTTGCAAAAGGAATTGAGATTGGGACAAATGTATTGCCTACGCAAATTATTGAAGAATTGTTGGGAGAAGGTCATTCTACTTGTGTCCTCTCTGGCCCGACAATCGCAACGGAGTTAGTTCGCAGGCAACCAGCTGTGATGGTATCGAGTTCGATAGATGAAGCAGTTGCGAAACAAGTGCAAGATTTGTTTGACGTGCCTTGGCTCCGGGTATACACACATGGCGATCCACTAGGCGTTGAACTTGCAGGAGCATTAAAAAATGTGATTGCGATTGCTGCAGGTATTTGTGATGGAATGGAACTAGGTGACAATGCAAAATCTGCAATGCTTGCAAGAGGACTTGCAGAAATTTCACGGCTTGGGGTTTCCCTAGGTGCTCAACTTGAGACTTTCTTCGGAATTGCTGGTGTTGGTGATTTAGCAACAACATGTTTTAGTCCACATGGTCGTAACCGAACGTGTGGAGAGCGACTAGGCAAAGGGGAAGAATTGCAAACGATTACTGAAACAATGGGTTCGGTGGTTGAAGGTGTTTCGACAACAAAAGCAGTTCATTCATTAGCGCAGGAACAAGGTGTAGAAATGCCGATTGCATCTGTGATGTATCGCGTATTATTTGAAGGACTCTCGATACACGATGCAATCAGTTCTCTGATGTCGCGAGATTTGAGAGCAGAGCAACTTCGACGTTGATTAGATGAATCTTACTCGTGGAACTCTGAAGAAACTAAAGCCGTGAGTTCGGTGATTGCGTCGTCTGCATCCTCACCATTTGCGTTGATGGTGAGTTTTGTGCCTTGTACGGCGGCAAGCATCATTAATTGCATGATGGATTTTGCGTCAACCTGATCACTCTTTTCATGACCCACAGTAATAGATGAGCTGAATTTTCCTGCTATTTCAGCAAACAACATCGCAGGTCTTGCGTGCATACCAAGACGGTTGTTGATGGTGATGGTTGTTGAAGCAGTGGGCATAATTAGGGGAGGGTCTTATAGGTTTGGCAACTCTTGTGAGGTGCGCTTTGCAAAAAGGTGGAATGGTTACGAGTTAACGAACCGCGCTATCTGTTTCACCAAGTAAGGTGAGTACGTCTTCAATTGATGTTGCTTGACGCAAGAACCGCCTGAACGTGTCTTGGCTTAGACTGCTGAAGATAGCTTCCATTGCGTCAAGGTGGTTTTCTGGTTGATCTTCTGGGCTAAGTAAAAGTACCACTGAATATACCGGCTCACGGTCAAGTGCTTTGAAATCCACGCCATCTTGACTATTGCCTATAGCGATGTGCATCGTTTTGATATCAGCATGTTTCACGTGAGGAACAGCAACTCCATGCCCGAAACCAGTCGAACCCTTGTTCTCGCGTCGAATTATTGCTTTTGTAAAATCCACACGTTGGTCTTCAGTTACACATCCTGATGAAACAAGCGCATCTACCATTTCGGAAATGACACCATCTCGATTAGTGGCTTTGAGTTCTGGAATAATTGCGTTCTGTACGACTATATCCATTAGTTTCATCGGTCTGTACCTCCAGTGGGGGTGTTATGTTTATGATCCCGAAGTTTACTTTTTAAGTCTGTAAGTTGACGGACACTTCGATCAACGGAACCATCAATTGCAGCGTACATATCATCATCCTCATTAGTGGAAACGATATTGTTATGGTGCTCAACATTTGTGAGGATTTCAACCATAAATCCATGGCTCGTTTTTTCTACGATGACATCGATTTGTTCAATTCGATCATAGAACCGAGTGAGTTTGCTCGCCTTTGCGTTGATATATTCCTCAATTTCTGGCGTCATTTCAAATTGTTTGCTACTGATGTTGATTTGCATGGACTCTTCTTTCTTTATTCCTTGTTTGGGTTCTTGGGTTCTATTTTAGCAGGTTCTTTACTCTGCACGCCGGCTTCGATTTGGTGATCTGGAACCAAGACTCCTCCACTCACCGCGAATCTGATGGCTTCTTCTACTGTGATTGGCAAGTCAATAGTGTCCTTCCTCTGGACAGTAATGGTGTACCCAGTAAATGGAGTAGGAGAACTTGGAATAAAAACAGTGATGGAGTCGGGAAGTTGTGTCTCGATAGATTGCAAGGATCCACCTGTCATAAAACCGACGGACCAGATGCCTTTGCGGGGATATTCCACTGCAACAACTCGGCTGAATTTCGGTTTGTCCTCATCGCTTATCAGAAAATCAACAAGTTGTTTGATATATGGATACACCTTGCGAATGACTGGAACTGCGACCATTATTTTTTCAATTCGTCTGTATAGAGCCCGCCCAATAAACCCACCAACGAGGCGACCTGACACATACACAATAATTGCAGCAACAAGTAACCCAAGAAGGTTCATCCAAGGGTGATCTACCCACCATGAATTGACCGCATCAGCGAAGAGAGTGTTTGACAACTCTTGCATTGCTGTGGTGTCATTTTTCGAAATGTGTTGGGCGATTGCTTCAGCATCGAGCGTATCTTGATCCGGCGTAAGTGCAAGGGACTCTGCAAGATTTGGAAAGTGTTTTGGGATTTGGCTAAATGCAGAGCGAATTCCACGATTGATTGGTTCGGCAATTGTAGAATCAATAAATTGATACGCTTTGACGAGGAGCCATAACGTGAGCACAGAGGGGAGAAGGACAGCAAGTCCCCTAAGAAAAGGTCTGGATTTTTTAGATTCACTCATTGTTCGTTCTTTATCATACCCTGAGTTGCTCTGCCGCTATTTTAATTGCATCTGGATACATTTCACATTCAAGGGAAAAAACTCGGTCGGCAATTATCTCAGGGGTATCACTTGGGAGTACAGGGCAAGTTCTTTGGAGAATAGTTGGGCCATGATCGTATTCTTCATCAACATAATGCACTGTGCAACCGGTTTCCGTGTCACCCTGTTTGACCACGGCTTCATGGACTCGCATCCCAAACATTCCCTTGCCCCCATAATTGGGTAGAAGAGAAGGATGAATATTGATGATTCTTCCTTCCATCCATGGTTCAATTGAGAGGAGCCGAAGGTACCCACACAAGCAGATTAAATCAGGACGTGCATCGTTTAACCATGCTTGGACTCGTTGATCTCCTTCTTCAGGAGATTCATCCGAACTGCGAGCCACGGCGATATCAAGGCCACGGTTAATCAAACGTTGAATTCCTGCAATGCCAGGTCGTGATGCTATGGCTAGTGTGATGTGAGCATCAAGTGTCTTTTGTTCGATGCACTCGAGAAGGTTGAGAATCGTGCGTCCACCTCCGCTGAATAAAACTGCAATGTTCGTTGTCATTCACTTTCCTTTGAAGAAACAGTGGGTGGAGAAGTAAATGGAATAGCATGGCCATTTTTGTCGACACTTACCATCGTCATAACCGCTTTGGTCACGTTGTGGCGTTCTGCTGAAGTAAATCGTTCAGCTTCCACAGAGACTTCGATTTTCACAGAGGATTTGCCAGTTTTAATCGTACTTGTGTAAAAACGTACGATATCTCCAACATATACAGGTTGTTGGAAATCAACTCTGTCGATTGAAGCTGTTAACCATCGGTGAGTTCCATGCTTTCTAGCTTCGATGAATCCTGCCTGGTCAATGTATGAAAGAATGATGCCACCAAAAATTGTCCCGTAAACGTTAGAGTCTCGAGGCATCATGACGACGCAAAGTGCTATTGAATCAACCATGTGCATATCATCGTTCCTCTTGCAACAACCCGCAAGAGAAGAATGTCCACCATTTTTGTCTTGTTTTGTGATTTTCCAGTAATGCAAATGGGATTTGATTTGCAATTTCTTTTGAAAACGTTTTGGCAATGATAATTGCATGTTCTGGGTGAGCCCATTTGTCATGTTGTGCTGTCTTGATCAAGATTGGCATGAACCGTTCTTGGTCAATAATCATGGCAGCAAGGGCAATATCAGGGTCTATGGTGCCATCAGATTTATGCAATGCTCTCCAAGCAAGTTTGTAATTGTTTTCATTGATGATTTTTTGCATTGTTGCAAGCGATTCATTTTGCGTTTTAATATCCAGAGTTGGCAAACCTTGGATTGCAGAGAGAAGTACTGCAGCTTTTTGACGTTCAAGATCGTAGTCCTTTTCCCATGCTTGAATTAACGCTCTACTTTTGTGGGATGCAAGTTCGTTGATGGCAAGTACGCTGAGCACAACGCTGCCGTCTCGATCACGTACCGGCAAACTCACTAGATCAGGATATGTCGCTTCTCTATTCATGGAAGGGTACCAAGCGAGCAGTTTTTCTATCCATGGGGAGGGATTACTAATGATATTTAAGCGAGGAGTTGGATTTTCTCTTTCGGTATTCCACCATAATGCGGATTCGTACAATTCTGGGTCGATGCTAACGCCTTGTAAATCTAAAATGCGATTTTCTTGAAATGCATGTTTCACGAGAAGTTGTTGCGCCATTTCTGAGGAGTCTGTGTTGCTATCTAAGATGGGCTCTAACAATGGAAGAAGTTCATCGAATGTACTTTCTTTGAGTAATTCAATACCTCGGAGTTGGTCAGTCGTTGATGTGGAGGTGAGCAATTTGTGGATTTGAAATTGTGATTGAAAATTGGCCACAAAAAATCCAGTAATGACAGCAATACTAATTGTGAATAAGAATGGCAAGAGGCGTTTCACATTCGCAGTGTAAGCGATTCATATCAGTTGGTTAAAACAAGTTGCATAAGTTCTTCAGCAGCACTTTTCGAGTACCCATGTATTCCCCATGCGGTTTGATTTAGGAGTGCATTTCGAATGTCGCAATCAATAAATATTACTTTTCCCTTGCCGATTTTCGTTGTAAGAGGAATAGGCAGTTTTTTACGATTGAATATTGACCATCCTCTTCGACCCGAGATTTTCTGAAGTTGAATATCCGGCTTCACAATAGTACGTGTTTGCTCTGCAAGCTTTTCTCTTGTTGTTGCAGCGAAATGCCCTTGTCCTCCAATTGATTCAACAATTATGGTTGAACCTGAAGACGCAACTTCAATGAGTTCTTCGATTAACGAGGCAGTCACCTCCTCTGATTCGATTCCGCCGACCCAGACAGTTTGTTTTTTTATTGCTTCTAGCAGTGGCATGGATTTGGTTTTCCAATGAAGAAACGCGGCAACTTCGGCATCCCATCGTCCCTCATGCTCAGCAATAATAAATGGAACTGACGATGATGCTAGTTCTTTGCTGGCAAGTCGCGGCTTCCATCTGTCAAGTTCAGCAGCACCACAGCACAAATTTGTAAATAATGTTGAGAGTGCTGAGTTTTTACTACGAATAATTTTTTTTGCATTTCCTTGAATTGTAATAATACGATCACGTATTCCATCATTCCAAATGGTGAGTCGGACATTTTTTGCTTTATTCAGTAATTCATGTGTCCAATGCTCAGATTGTTTTTCAATCGGTTCGATGTCCGGACATAGTAACGATGCAAAAGTGTTACATGCACGTAACTCCTTTCCCGTAGCGAGCATTACGAGTAGGCCGCCTCTGTCAAGATATTCCTTGCATTTTGAAATGTCATCTGGAATGGAGTTGGTGTCTTGAATAAAAAGAAATGGAGCATTAAGCCATGTGTTTACGTTTTCATCATTTGTAACAAGTTGCCAACTTAGATTACGTTCAGTTTTCATTGCAACTCGTTTCGTAATTGTGTCAGCAACCCTAAGAGGATCTACAACCCCTTTCTTTTGTACGAGTTCACAAAATGCAATTGGAGCACGACCTCGTGTTAAAAACAGAAGGGCAAACGATAAATTAACTGTGCTTCCTTTCGCTTTCCGAACTCCGCAGTGCGAGTCGAGTATGGCTCGAGTTCCATCAATAAACCAATCTCGATTTCGTACCTTAGAAAGCCCACACGACATTGCAACTCTTTCTAATGCATACAAATAACTCATAAGCGCTGTTCCGCCAGTATTTTTTGTGGTTGCGTGTTTATCGAGCCATGAGAGGGCGTTGTCTATTGAGGTTTGTAACAATTTTGATTCATTGGAATTTAACTCATTTCCTAAGACTTCGTCTACGCCAAGTAAACAATTTAATCCCGCAACTGTCATGTTTGGTGTTGGAGTACCCCGTGTTGAACTTTGTTCATACGACCATCCTCCATTTGGATGTTGCGTTGCAATCGTTGCGTTTGCTATCGATGCTAAGCATTTTTTTGGAATGGATTCGCCTCGGCGCTGAGCTTCCCGAAAAGCAATAATTCCAAACTCGCGTGTAAGTGGTGAGGTCGATGAAACAGAGAGCGGGTTTTTAGCACCTACCCCCCAGCCACCATATTGAACATGCATGGTTTTTATAAGTCGTTTGGTGTCTTTTTTGAGGCGACGATTATATGTATCTGGGAGCATTGCCCAAATTGATGTTCTGAGGGTGAGTAAGTACGAACTTGGTTCATCGATATTCCAAATGTAATCAAGAGCGTTTTTGATTTTTGGAGAATTCGGTGATTCTCCAGCAGATAACATTGCTAGTGTTGCAAGAGCGGTCGTTCCGCCACGATGTTTAGAAAGCCAACCGTGCGAGGAATCAGCAGAATCCCAACACCGTTCATTATCGTGTCTTGAATCAAGTTCCTTGACAATCATTGTGATTGCATTAGTCACATCGACATCATTAAGTTTTGGCGCACCGATTGCGCAGGTGGCTGAAATAGCCACCGAAAGCAAGAAAAATTTCATACAAAAATCCTTTGTTATTGGTTATATAAATACATGAGTTTTGGCATTGAAAACTCTTGAAGTATTGATTGAAGGTCTGAAGCTGATATGCCTTTTGATTTTGCTCCAAACAAACCACCAAGCATCGGGGCTCTGCGGCTTAGAGTAAGCACGGTGGGTTCTTCATTTGTAATACCCGCTCTTTGCTGGGCTATAACTATAGCATCATCGAGGTAACCAATTTGATCAATGAGCCCATTGCTTAGTGCTTGTTGGGCGGTGTATGCAGAGCCATTTGCAATGGATTCAAGTGTTTTTGCATTTGTTACTACATGACTTCGGCCTTCTTGAACTCGGCTGTAAAAGACAGAGTACATTGCATCGAGAAAGCCTGTAACTTTTTGTTTGTCTTTAGTAGTCCAGTTTCGGTACACACCATTTGCAACAGATTTTTCTGGGGAATCTTTTGCAATGAGCGTGACAGGGCTTACGCCAATTTTTTCAAGTAGGTTTTGAAATGTCATAATATTTGCGATGACACCAATCGAACCAGTGATTGTTGTTTCTTGCGCAATGATGTGGTCTGCATTGCAAGAAATGTAGTAGCCACCTGAAGCTGCGATCCCACCATAACTTGCGATGAGTGGAATTTTTGCTTCTTTAATTTTTTGAATGTAGTGCCATATTTCATCAGATGCGGTGACACCACCTCCAGGCGAATTTACTCGGAGAATGACTGCACGGACATTTTTATTTTTCACAATTTCTTCGACCGCCTGTCGAGAGAATTCTGCATTTGAACCATCGATAATACCACTGATGTATAGAATTGCGATTGTTGAAGAAGTTCCTTCATGAGTCACAGAAGATTTAACAATGCCAGTATCTTCGGTAGCAGAAGCGAGCGCTGAGACGCCGGCAACAATTCCAACTATAAAAACAATCAAGAAAATGAACATTGCCGATAGGAACGCGACAAACGAGCGAAAGCCACCAGTTGTGGCAACGACTTTAATCGTGGCAGGTTTTGTTTCAGACATGAATATTAATCTCCTTCTTCAAAAATGAGGTGTCACGTATTGTAGTATGATTTTTTTGTATTCTTTACTTTACTGCGGAACTTCTTTTTTTCGAAGAATTATGGTCGCATCATGCCCCTGTAAGTACATTTGGTTGAATGAAACAAGTGGGGTTAGTGAAAAAGCAAATCGTAGAAACTCCAGAGTATCAAATCGACTTGCAGGGGTGAGATCTTCATTTTTTGGGTTACGCCAACTTTGATTTGAGAGGAAATTAAACGCAATCCCAAGAGAACATTTATCGAATGCTACACTTAGGAGTTCCTTTGCAAGTTCTTGTGACATTGTGTTAAGACTTCCAGAAAAGACAATCCAATCCTCATTACCTATTGAATCAAACTCATTCAACACATCTACAACTTCAAAAGTAGAGCGTTGCAGTTGACGATTTTGTGCTGTTTGAATCATTGCGTCTATGGCGTCGATTCCACGGAATGATCTAAAATTAACTGAAGATTCGTGCAAAAAGGATGCGAAGTCTCCAATTCCACAACCAATATCCAGAATAGATGTCCCAGAAAAGTCTATCTCACTAACAAATTCGTTAAAGCGCAAAGTTTGCCCATGCTTGGAACGCCAGAGTGTTGCTTCAAACGTTCCACCAAATGCTTCTGCAGCTTCTTGATATGGCTTGAGATAGTTCGGAGTTCGTTTCATTGCTGACAAGACTAATGCCGTTGTCGATGCAACCGTGTATGTACAGGCATCAATAACTGAGAGATAGCATCAAAAAATCGATCCGTTAAGCGTTCGTAGTCATCGAATAATTGATTAGTATCAGTTTCAATGGCATTACCATCGATGCCGACTTCAGATAATGTTTGAGCGTCATCTGTAATCCATTCGGAAATTGTCTCACGTGAACACTCAGGATGAAATTGTATTGCGTACGTATTCACGCCTTTCGTCCATGCTTGAATATTACAACGTTCACTAGATGCTAGGTTTTTAGCGCCCTCTGGTAGGGAGGATGTTTCCCAATGATGCCATTGCAGTTGTGGTCCCGACCATGGTTGTCCAGAGAAGAGTACATCTTCACGACCAGCTGGAGTAAGTGTAAGTTCATACCATCCCATTTCTGGTGCAGAACACGGTCCAATTTCCCCGCCAAGTGCTCTTGTAAGAAGTTGAGACCCTAAGCAAACGCCCAAAAGTGGGAGTTGCAAAGCATCAGCTTCACGAAGAAGTTGAAGTTCTTGTTCGACCCAATTTTCATTGCAATCGGGTGCCTGAGGACCACCAAATGAAATGACCCCATCAATTTCATTAAGATTTGCTGGTAATCGTTCTCCGAGATGTACACGTACAGTTTGTAATGTGTGCCCGTCTTTTAAGAGACGTTCTCCAAGTCGATTTGATCCAGATAAATTGCTGTGTTCAATGATGAGTATGGACATGGTAAATACGTATGTTTCTAAAGGGATAATTTATGAAGTAATCACAACAGGAGACTCACTCTGTTGTGTATTGAGAATTCTTTCAGCAACGTTTGCGATCGAGGTAGCGTCAATGCCCGCTTCTTCAAGTTGCTCTTTTCGTGATCCGTGCCCAATCCAATAATCTGGTAATCCAAGAGTAGTAATGAGTGTGGTATCGAGTTTTCGTTTTACTGCTTCTTCGATAACTGCAGATCCAAAACCGCCAATTACACTGTGGTCTTCTACAGTGATTATTGGGATTGATGCTCCAAGTAGTGACTCAATCAAATCGCCATCGACTGGTTTTGCAAATCGTGCGTCATAAACGTCGATGGAATTCGAATCAATTCTACTTGCGGCATCGATGGCATCAATTGCGGTTGTGCCATACCCAAGAATTGCAAGTTTAGGTTGGTTCGTACTTAGAAGTTGATGCGCTTTGCCGAGTTCAAATGGAGGAGAGTTCGGAAATCTGTCTGTAACAACGTCTCTCGGATATCTGATTGCAGAAATAGCAGAATCGAACGAATGCATGAATTTCATGCCATGTTGCAAAGTTCTTTCATCGATTGCTGCAAGTAATACTGAATCTGGGAGTACGCGAAGAAGTGCAATGTCACAGAAACCATGATGAACAGCGCCGTCGCCACCTACTACTCCTGCTCTGTCTAAACAGAGTCGAACTGGCAACCCTTGCAATGCAACTTCTTGAAATGCTTGGTCAAATGCACGTTGAAAGAACGTTGAGTAGACGGCAAAAAATGGTTTGCAACCAGTTTTTGCCATACCTGCGAGCATATCGAGTGCGTGAGATTCGCAAATGCCAGTGTCCCAAACACGGCTTGGAAATTGTTCAATGACCCTATCAATTCCAGTTCCATCTGGCATTGCAGAAGTTGCTGCAACAACTTTGTCATCTTGTTTCATGATGTCAATAAGAGCATCTGAAAATGCTGTTGTAAAAGAACGCTCTGAAGGTTGGACTTGTACCTTGTCTTTATTTACTTCAAATGGTTTGGAAGAGTGAAATGCAGTAGCATTTTTCTCGGTGTATTCAAAACCCTTTCCTTTCACAGTGTTCGCGTGAAGGAGAAGTGGTCGATCAACATCTCTAACCTCAATCAACATCTCAATGAGAGATGTCAGGTCGTGACCGTCAATGGGACCAACTGAAAGAATACCGAAATGCTCAAACCATGAATCTTCAAAGATTGCATCTTTAAGCATCTCGGTCATGCGGTGAGACATATCTTCAAGCATTGATCCGCCAGGGAAACCTCTCATCATTTTTTTCATTGAGCTTTTCATCGAACGGTAGGTTGAACCAACTCGCAGGCGATCAAAGTAGTCCGCAATAGCCCCTTGAGGATTTGCGATACTCATCCCATTGTCGTTGAGGACGATGAGCATCTGTCGCTTAAGTGTGCCTGCATTATTTAGTCCTTCCATTGCAACACCGTTGACAATACTTGCATCTCCAACGAAGGCTACGACTCGACGCCCATCACGATTTGTTTCAGGATGGTAGGCCTCTCCCTGCAACGTGTCGCCGCGAGCCATTCCAACTGCGGTTGAAATTGCTGTGCCTGCGTGACCAACAGAAAAAAGATCGTAGGGGGATTCATCTGGTGAAGGGAAACCGGACATACCACCACGTTTTCGCAAATTATTTAGTAGGTGCTGCCTACCGGTCAATAATTTATGTGGGTAACATTGGTGTCCAACATCAAATAAAAGTCTGTCATTTGAAAAGTCAAAAACATAATGTAATGCAATCATTAATTCCACAACGCCTAGGTTTGGAGCGAGGTGCCCACCAGACTGTTTGACCTGTTCGCAGATGGCATGTCGTATCTCAGTTGCTAACTTTGGTAACTCTGGGATTGGAATCTTGCGAAGATCTGCAGGGGATTGAATTGTAGAAAGAAGTTCTGTTTGCATCGGGAGTAGCTTATTGTATGCTCAACGTGTTCGGTGAGCCATCCAAAGATTGAAAGAACGTAGGGTTTCTCCCTGTTCTCCTAGTACCGAAAGTGCGTCATCGGCTTGATCTTTAAGCATTGAAACTGCTTCTATTGAGGCCTCCACGCCAATTAACCCAGGATACGTGGTTTTTCCAGCTTCAGCATCTTTTCCAGTTGCTTTGCCAACATGTTCAGCGACACCGTTGAGGTCGATGAGGTCGTCAACAATCTGGAACATTAAACCGGTTGCTATTCCGAATTGTTCAATAGCGTGGTGCATTTTAGGATTGGCCTGGCCACAAATACTTCCCATAACACATGCGCATTTGAATAGTGCACCGGTTTTGTTTCGATGGATGACTTCAAGAGCATCTTGTTCAGAAAGTTCCTCGGGGATTCCCCCAAGAGTGTCATATACCTGCCCCACAACCATGTCACGTGTTGCTTGTGCAAGTTCATCCATGAGAAGGACTTGTTGGTTGGGCACGTAATTGCCACGGGAGAGCTCTTGAAAGGCGAGTGGAAGCAATAAATCTCCTGCGAGAACAGCCATAGCCTCCCCAGCGTGAATGTGCAAAGTTGGCTTTCCGCGCCTGAGATCATCATTATCTATGGCTGGTAAATCGTCGTGCACAAGACTAAAGCAATGGATAAATTCAACCGCAATTGCCGCAGCCATCGCTTGATCTTGGGTTCCACCAACCGCCTGAGCGCAAAGGAGCGTAAGGGCAGGGCGGACACGTTTTCCTCCATTGACAACAGCATATTGAGCTGCTTCATAGATGTGTGGAGGCAAAGCAGACGCTTGAAGACTTTTATCAAGATTTGTCTCGATGACTTTTGCTGCATCTTTGAGCGTTTTTGGGGGAGTATCTGTTGATGGTGGAATCACAATACAGATTGTACGCTTAAAACCTACAATCTACGGATGGAACAAGAAGTAATGCAAGATCTATCGACACTTATCGAAAAAGGTGGCTATGTAATGGTTCCTCTTTTTATATTAAGTGTAATCAGTGTCGCCTTAATTTTGGAACGATTTTGGTTCTGGATATTGGCCGGCGGATGTTGTTCAATTCAAAAAAGCATGGTTCTCAACGCTCTTTTACGGCGTGGAGATTTCTCTAAGGCAAAAACTCAAGTGAAAAATGATTCTTCTCCATTTGGTCTTGTTGCAAAGTCAATTCTTACGGATGGCGTGAGTGATGCAGTAGCGATGGAGGCGATAGAATCTCAACGCCCACGCATCGATCGATTTATGGTGGCACTCTCCACAATTATTACCGCAGCACCATTACTTGGTATTCTTGGAACAGTACTTGGAATTATCCAATCATTTCGTTTACTCGGTGAACAGTCTGTGCTAACTGATCCAACAGATGTTGCTGGTGGGATTGCTGCAGCATTGCTCACAACAGCGCTTGGTTTGATTATTGCATTGGTGACATTGTTTCCGTACATGTTGTTTCGCGGTTGGTCAACTCGTGCCTATGGTCGTTTAGAATCATTGATTGCAGCAGCTCAACAAGGAGAGAAAGCATGATTACACTAGCCATCAGTTTAAGTTTGTGCTTGTCAATACTTTTGCAGGATTCTGCAGTACAAGACGAGAAATTTCAGGGGTGGGCACGAAAGAGTGAAAGTGAAAACAAAGTTTCTCTCGAGCTTGTTTCAAGGAGATTCCAAGCAGAGGGAAAGCCAGACTTATGGCTAGTAGGTGTTGCGCATATTGCTGATGCTTCCTTTTATGAAGAGGTAGGATTATTACTCGATGAAATGGATATTGTGTTGTATGAATCCGTTCGACCGACCGGATCACGCCCACCTGCGGGATTGACAGATGAAGAACGAATTGCAACGACAATGAAATCTATGGATTTTGTAGCAGATGTTGCAATGAAAAGCACAATAGACGCAGGTGCTTTACCAGAAACAATAGAAGATGTTTTTTCAAATGCAGCATTAATTGACAGCCGATTATCAGTTTGGGTTGAAGATGCCTCAGTTGATGCGTGGGGGAGGCCGTATTCAATTCAAATTGATGGTGAAAACAATACTATTGCTTTTTGGTGTTTTGGCTCCGATGGAAAGGTTGGCGGAGATGGAAGCGCAAAAGACCTTGTTGTGTCAAGGACAATTGAATTTAGAGATGACGCGCTTGAAGAAGATAAACAAAAGGGAATGCAAGAAGATCTCGCAGATATATTAGGGCTTGAATTTCAACTCGAAGCACTTTCATATGCAAGCCCAAATTGGTTTTGTAGTGATTTGACAATTGGTGAAGTAGAAGAAAAACTAATTGAACAAGGAGCAGACTCAGCGATTCTCGGCATAATTACAGGTGAGGCGTTTGCAGCAAAAATTGCCAGCGGGATGATGAAGTTAATTCCATTACTAGATGCCCTCGTAGGCGGTGGAATCCGAGAAACTGCGAGATTACTGATGATAGAGATGCTTTCTATGGATGGAGCAGACCAGATGCTTGAAGGGATTGAGCCCGAACTCGCGAGAGTAATCATTGTCGAACGAAACACCGAAGTACTCGGAGATATTGCAGCAACTATTGAAATAGTTGAGGACGTGTCTTCGATTGGTGTGTTATATGGTGCAGGGCACATGAAAGATTTAGCAGAAAGAATACATACATTGTTTGGATATTCTCCAGTTGAAGATCGCTGGATAATTTCAATGCATGTTAACCCGAATGATTCACTTCTAAATGAGAACGACTTGAACCGCATGCGATTTGCGTTGCAATATCAGATGCACAAAGCTTCAGAAGCAAAAAAATCAAGTGAAAAAGATGATGTAAAAGCAGAAGACAATTAATCTACGGTGTGTGAAAATTCACTCGCGGGGATATCGTCAATTGTTCTTGCTCTTGGAATCCACAATTGTTGATTGACAAGCTCCTGGTACATGATTGTTTTTGTTGAACCATCTGCATTAGTAATTACTGGAGGTCCATTTCCTCTTCCAAGTGGAACATGTGTTTCCGAAAATACTTCGAGTTTATCTTCAGAGAGAGGAACCCATTTTGTTACCCGTGCGAGAATACTTGGTGCTGCAAAGTAGGAACCTGGTGTATCGTTTTCCATATTCTGGTACACACCTTGGCTTGCATAAAATGTACTACAAAACACAATTTGGCTTGATGGTTTTTTTATCGCAGATGAAGTGGATGTAATCATGTTCGCACGATTCCCATCGGTCAATTGAACTGAACTAAAAAGACCTTCTGGTTTATTGGAATGGTTGTCTAGGCTCCACCATCCTCCTAAGTAAAAACCGTTGTATCCAAATGCTGGCTGTGTTGCAATTACCTCTGAATGTTCTCTAATTCCGTTTGTTGTCCACTCATCGGTGTCTCTGTAATTCAGCAGCGAGCGCCAGTCGTAATCGAGATAATTGAGGAGACGCCAAGTCCAAGGACCAGCATTATTTGGAAGGTTGTAATCATAAGTAGGCGCTGGAAAAACAAGAGTTTCATCAGGAAGTGCCCAAGCGAGCTTTCGATATTCTTGAACTTTCGTGCTTAGATAACCTGGAAGAATTTTATCTTGGTGATCACCGAGGTACATCTGCCATGCTTTTCCAACCTCACCGATTTTTGCAAGTTCTTTTACTTTTCTTGCTCTTGATTGAGTGCTGCGAAGTGAAGGAACGAGTATTGCGAAAAGAACCGCAATGACTGCAATAACAACAATCAATTCAACAATTGTGAAGCCACTTTGCTTGAATCTCTTCATGGTTGGTGACCTTCAACAGTTACACTTGATGGTGGTGGGGCAATAATAGAAATCGATTTTTCGCCAAGTTTTGCGCTTCCTTCTCTTATTTTAGCTTGAAGAGTTTTGCATTCTTGGAGAAGCCGATCGAGGATTTCATCTTCGGGAACATTGGCAACTCTTTCGCCTTGGACATAAATGATTCCACGGCGATCTCCGGCAAAAACAGCGACATCTGCGCCTTCTGCTTCGCCTGGTCCATTGACAACACAACCCATAACGGCAACCTTGATTGGAATTTCTATATCGTTTTGGAGTTGATTTTTTACTTCATTGACAAGAGAGAATAAATCCACTTGGATTCTTCCACAGCTTGGGCAAGCAATAAGTTCGGCGCCTATTCTGTCGCGGAGACCTAAACAATTTAGTAATTCGACACCATCTTCAACTTCAAATATGGGATCACTTGCGTAACTGATTCGAATCGTGTCGCCTATACCTTGAGAAAGTAATGAACCAAGGGCAGTGATTGATCGGATAGAGCCCGTTTCTCGAGGACCCGCGTGTGTTACTCCAAGATGGAGTGGATAATCAAAACGTTTTGAAATTTCTTCGTAGATATCTATAACGAGTCGAGCATCCATTAACTTTGCGCTTAAACAGATATCACGAAAGTTTCGAGCTTCGAATATATCAAGATACTCTTCAATTTTTGTAATCATCATTGCAAGGAGTTGCCCATGCTTACGGTCAGCAAAAAATGAGGTGAGTTCTTCTTGTCTTTTTAGTTTGTCTTTGCGTTCAACAATAGAACCCTCATTGACCCCAATGCGAATTGGAATATTTGCATCTTTGCAAGCATCGATGACGGCATGAACTTGCTCGATATCTCCGATGTTTCCAGGGTTCAGCCGAATTTTATGTACGCCGGCTTCAATTGCTTCAATAGCACGTTGAAAATGAAAGTGGACATCGGCTACGATTGGTACAGTGACTTGCGAAAGTATCTCAGTAAGGGCTGAAGTATCTTTTTTTTCAGGGACTGCAACTCGAACAATATCTGCCCCAGCATCCGCAAGTTCGTTAATTTCTGTAACACATTCATCAATATCGTGTGTATACCCAGAGGTCATCGACTGCACAGAAATAGGTGCATTTCCGCCAATCGGTACATCCCCAACCTGTATTTGCCGAGTTTTCTTCCGTTGCATAGGTACATACTAACGACACTCTTGGCTCCTGGTCAATTTGGCTCAGAGCCAAAAAAGTGAGCCAAAAAAGTAGAAGTTAGTATATTTCAAGTTCCATTACTCCACCCTCAATGAGTAAGTCTTCTATGGGTGTGCCCTCAGGGATTTCCATTCCACTTAGTGTCGTAATCTTAATCTGTGGGTTCGCTTCCATGTGTGCTTCTAGCGCCGCTTCAAGCTCTTTGCGAACGTCATCTTCAAGAGTTTTCATGCCCATGCGTCCTTTGCATTTTGGGAATGTTGAGCAACCAAGCCATGGACCACGTTTACCAAGTCGTAAATTCATCGGACTTTCACATTTTTCACATTGCAGTGATTCGATAAGTAGGGCTGGTGGGGAGGGGTATTTGATACCGCCCTTTTTGTCAAGATTTACGACAGTTTTAACCTCAGGATAATTCACTGAAGCGAGGAATGGTCCAAATCTTCCGGTACGCTTTTCCATCGCTGAACCATCTTCAGGGCATGCGACGTCCACTCGTTCAGGTAGCAATGGTTGTCCCTGACGGTCAATTGGTGCAGCATACTTACAATCTGGATAGCCAGTACACGAAAGAAATCGTCCATTTTTCCCGAATCTATATTCAGTTTTTTCGCCACAAGTAGGGCATTTGTAAATCGCAGGTTTTGTTTCTGCTTTTGCGTGAGGCATTTCGTCGTAGGCAGTCTTTAATCTTTTGCTGAAACGACCGTAAAAGTCATGCAACATATCAACCCAGTTGGTTTCACCTTTTGCAACCGCGTCAAGTCGGTCCTCAAGTGTACGAGTGTATTCAACGCCCATTAGAATAGGAAATGCTTCAATCAACTTTTCTGTGACTACTTCACCGAGGTCGGTTGGGTGAAATGAGCGATCAATTTTTTCCACGTATTTTCTGTATTGAATGACATCGATAATAGAAGCGTAGGTAGATGGTCGTCCGATGCCTTCTGATTCTAATTTTTTAATCAATGATGCTTCGCTGTATCTCGAAGGCGGAGAAGAAAAGTTTTGTATTGGCGAAAGGTTAAATGGGAAAAGTTCATTACCTTCTTCTAATGTTGGTAAGTTTTGTTCTGTATCAGAAGATGGGACGCCACTTGCTTTATAGAAACCGTCAAACGCTAACGTTCGGCCACCAACCTTAAAGACGGCTCCAGTATTTTTATCATCGCGTTCAAAGAAAAATTCGGTTTTTAGCCAACGAGCAGGAGTCATTTGGCATGCCAAGTAACGAGCCCAAATTAAAGCATAGAGACGGCGTTGGTCCTCGTCTATTTTTGCAGGTAACGTTTCAGGATGTAGCCCAACATCTGTAGGGCGAATTGCTTCGTGTGCCTCTTGAGCATCTTTATTTGCTGAGGAATAAACATTAGGTTTTTTAGGAAGGTACGCATCACCAAACTTGTTTCCAATATATGTTCGAACAGATTGCAACGCATCGTTAGAGATGTGTGTTGAATCTGTACGCATATACGTGATTGAACCAGCCTCATATAATCCTTGTGCTGCACGCATTGTTCTCTTTGCGCCAAATCCAAGTTTTGTGGAAGCGTGTGCTTGCAAAGAGGAAGTAATAAATGGCGAGGAAGGTCGAGAAACAGTATCTTTTTGTGTGATGTCTCGAATTTTGTAAGTGACATTGTCAGCAATATCACCCTTGAGAGTTATGCAATGTTTTGCAGGGCCCTTTCCCTCTTTGTCTTCTTCAATAGCAATAGTCGGGTCATCTAGGCCTATTGCATTTCCAACCTCAACCAATCGCGTTGTGTGCGCTTCGATATTGTTATCGCAATCTGCAGGGCGTGTTACTTTAAATGGTTCTCCTGCAACTTCAACGAGCATTGCTTCGACAGCACCATTCTCACTTAGGAATGTATAGAGTTGTTTTCGTGTTGGGCCTTTTCCGCGATCATCTTTCTTGTCTAAGAACTCTGCCAACTTCGTTGCAAGTGACGATGTTTCACTTGAGTCGAGTGTAAAACGTCCAACCACACTCCATGATTCATCAGGAATATGTGCTTCAATCTCTTTTTCGCGCTCGACAACAATACGAACTGCAACCGATTGCACGCGACCTGCACTGAGCCCTCCCGCAACGCGTTTCCACAGCAGCGGAGAAACTTTATACCCAACGATACGGTCGAGAATTCGTCTTGCCTGCTGGGCATCTACAAAATCCATATTGATTGGGTGAGGGTGTTCAAATGCTTCTTCAATTTGTTTCTTCGTGATGGCGTTAAAAATCACACGCTTTGCTTTTGAAGGATCGACCTCGAGTAATTCAGCGAGATGCCACGCAATTGCTTCTCCTTCACGGTCGAGATCGCTCGCGAACCAAACAGCGTCGGCTTTTTTTGCCGCTTTCTTCAAATCGTTAGCGAGAGTACTTTTGCCTTTGAGTACTTCGTATGTTGGCTTGAAATCATTTTCAAGGTCGACTCCCGGAACTTCTTGCTTCACTCCTTTTGGAGCTCTTGCGGGTAGATCACGAATGTGTCCGACCGAAGAAGTTACAGCGTATTTGTCACCGAGATACTTATTGATGGTTCTAGCTTTGGCAGGGGATTCGACAATAACAAGCTGCTTGCCTGTTGCATCTGGCACAGAATTGCGATTTGAGGTCGTCTTTTTCTTAGAAGTCTTTTTCTTTGAAGTCTTCTTTTTTGTTGTCTTCTTTTTAGCCAAAATAGTTGTCCCTGAGTTACTTTCTGTGCCACATTGCATCGGTCAGGCAGGTCAAACCGCTTGCCTATGGCGGAGCATTGAAACGACTTTTCTCAGATTGTCAAGTGTACCCACGGAATAATTTTTATGCGGATATATGCATAAGTGCTTGTGTAACAGCATATTGCGTGCCTTTATTCTCCATATCAATAAAATGTGTTCTAGGCAATATTTTGAATCTTCGAAGCCAAGACCGCTGTTGTTTGGCATATCGACGGGTCATAATCTTGATTCTTTCCTTGGCCTCTTCGAGGGTACATTCACCTCGAAGGTGGGCAAGAAGTTGCTTATATCCGAGCGCTTCAGATGCCTGTTTGCCGAGTTGTGATTGAATGGTTGTAACCTCCTCAAGGAAACCATCCTCAAACATCGCTCGTACGCGTGAATTTATTCGGCGGTTAATTGTTTTAACTGGCCAAGTAAGCCCAATCATAATGGCATCTTCGCGTGGCATTGGCTTTCCCCACTGAGATTGCAGAGATGAAAGTGGGTGTCCTGTAGCTTCACAAACTTCAATTGCACGGATGAGCCGTCGTTTGTCATTTATGTGGATTCGACGAGCAGCATCTGGGTCAAGAGTATGTAATCGATCTAGTAATGTGGAATTGGTTTCAGCATTGAGTGCATCACGTTTGTCTTGGTCGCACTCTGGGCCATCGAACATTCCAAACAATAATGATTGCACATAGAGATTTGTTCCGCCCACGATGATGGGCCATTTGCCACGCTGCCTAATATCTTCAATGGTTTGCTCAGCAAGTTTTAGCCACGTTTCAACTGTGAACCCATCTTCGCATGGGTCGACTATATCAACAAGGTGGTGAATTGCTTGCGATTGTTCTTCTTTGGTTGGCTTTGCTGTGCCGATGTCCATTCTCCTATAAATTTGCATCGAATCTGCACAAATACATTCACCACCACCTTCCAGTGCGTTTGCAAGGGAGATGGCGAGCGTAGTTTTTCCACCAGCGGTTGGTCCAAGAATGAGAATAATTGGTCGCATGCGGTGTATATCTTATGAGCATAAGATAGTGAGCATGAAACAGACTATTGAACAAATTGATGTTGCTGGAAAAAGGGTGCTGATGCGGGTGGACTTTAATGTTCCTATGACAGATGGGGAGATTACTGATGACCGAAGGATTCAAATGGCGTTGCCGAGCATTACTAGCGTCCTTGACCGAGGAGGGAAACTTACGTTGATGAGCCATCTTGGGAGACCGTCTGGCGATGGTTTTGAAAAGGCATATTCCCTTGCCCCGATTGCAAAACGTCTTGGTGAGTTGCTTGGTCGCGATGTAGTTTGCTCTGATGATGACACTACTTCAGATGTTGTACTAGTGGAAAATTTACGATTCGACAAAGGTGAAAAAACGGGAAATGAAACATTTGCCAAATCGCTTGCAGCCAAAGGAGACATCTATTGCAACGACGCATTTGGAACGGCGCATCGAACACACGCATCCATGGTGGCAGTACCACTAGCAATGGAAGGAAAACCACGGGTTGCTGGGTTGCTCTTAGCAAAAGAGTTGCAATATTTAGACCATGCAATATCAAACGCTAAAAAACCATTTGTAGCAGTGTTGGGCGGAGCTAAAGTTTCTGACAAAATGGGAGCAATAGAAAACTTACTTGGGACAGTTGACACAATTTTAATTGGTGGTGCAATGGCGTACACGTTTTTGGTTTCTATTGGCGAACATGTTGGAAACAGTTTAGTTGAGCATAATCGTCTTGAAGATGCATCTAAAATAATTGACGCAGCAGTTGCAAGTTCTACCGATCTACTCTTCCCACAAGATCATGTATGTGCACAAGAAATTGTTCAAGGCACTCGAGTACAAGTTACTGCCGGGTCAATTCCAAAAGGTTGGATGGGGCTCGATATTGGTCCCGAAACAATTTTGAAGTACACACAGATTCTTAGAGATTCAAATACGATTATCTGGAATGGTCCCATGGGTGTCTTTGAAATGGAGCCATTTGACGTGGGAACGCGTCAGATTGCACAGGCAATAGCATCTGCAACAGAAAACGGTGCAACATCTATTGTTGGTGGTGGCGATTCCGCAGCGGCGATTTCTGCGTCTGGTTTAGAAGGACAAATGACTCATATTTCCACTGGAGGGGGTGCAAGTCTACAAATGCTTGAAGGAAAGTCATTTTCGAGTGTTGCTCTGCTTGATGATACCGTATGATTTACAATTGCTATTAATGTACAAAATGTACAAAAGGAGTTTTTTTAATTATGCGAATACGATTACTACTACTTGCGTTTCTTTTTTCCCTTCTCTCAACATCTATCGCCACAGCGCAACGAAGGAATAGACTTGAACTAGGTTCTCCGGCTCCAGTTATTTATGCTACATGGGTAAAAGGCGAATTTAATTCCTCTGATATAGAAGATGCGGTCTACATAGTAGAGTTTTGGGCAACATGGTGCGCTCCGTGTAGAAGGTCGATTCCTCATTTAACCAAACTTCAAGAAGAATACGGCGAAGATGGCCTAACGATTTTTGGTATTTCTACTGATCAAAATCAAGATCTTGTAAAGCCCTTTGTGAAACGACAAGGGATGAAAATGGGATATACCGTTGGCATTGATGACAACAATCGAACAAAGAGAGGATGGATGGACGCTGCTGGCTTAAAAGGTATCCCAGCAGTTTTTATTGTCGATCGGAATGGAATTATTCAATACATTGGCAATCCGTTGAACGCTGATTTTGACGACGTTATTGAGTTAGTGATGGCTGGTCGGTACGACTTAAAGAAGCAAGCTGAAGCAGCACCATCGATTCGAGCAGCAAATTCGTTCCGTTCGGGAAACAGTTGGGCAGAAGCTCAAAAAGCGTACGAGAATGCAATTGAGATTGACAAGATGGTATTTGCAGAGTTGTATATTGATCTAATTAAAATGTTGCTTACTGATAAAAACGACCCAACCGCAGCATATGCATATATTGGTGAGGTGATCACAAATCGTGGCTCTGATGATCCAGAACTCTTAACATGGATTGCACGATACATTGCAGAGGACGAAGATATACCAGAGCAAAATAGACGAATGGATGTTGCTATGGATGCTGCGAAAGCCGCGCTCTCATTTGCAACAAGAAAAACAGATCCAAAATATCTCTCAACTATTGCGTTTGTGCATTTCAATAACGATAACATCGATAAAGCGATAGAGTGGCAACGAAAAGCATATTATTCAGCACGCCAAAGTAATAAAATAGAGTACAAAAAAGACCTTGTTAGTTACAGAACTCGAAAACAACGTGTTAATGCAGGCGAGTAACCTGTAAATGCAAACCCAAGAAACAATGAGTGTACTTACATCACCTCCGTCGCTGCCACTTGTTGCACCATCGATTCTGTCAGCAGATTTTGCACGCTTAGGTCAAGAGTGTCGCAAGGTTATCGAAAGCGGTGCAGATTTGTTACACCTCGATGTGATGGATGGGCATTTTGTTCCAAACTTAACAATGGGACCCGCGCTCTGTAAATCATTGCACACAATGTTGCCAGATGTGTACCTTGATGTTCACTTGATGGTTGAGCGACCAATGGAGTACATTGATTCCTTTGCTGGAGCTGGGACGAATTTATTTACTGGGCATGTTGAGGCAGATGATGATCCTTTTGAACTTGCCAAAACTATCCACAACGCGGGTATGGACGCTGGGCTAGCAATCAATCCGCCAACAGATGTTGAAGAAATCCTTCCTTACGTGGAAGCATTCGACTTGATCTTGGTGATGAGTGTCAACCCAGGTTTCTCAGGACAAGCATTCATTCCAGAGGTTTTATCCAAAGTTGAAACCATCTCAAAGCGATTGCGTCCCGACCAGCGCCTTCAAATGGATGGCGGTGTGGGACCTAAGACCTGCGAATCATGCCGTGATGCTGGATGTGACGTACTCGTTGCGGCTTCAGCAATTTTTGGTACAGACAACTATGCAGAAGCAATTGCGGGACTTCGTGGTCATTGACCGATACCACCTAACATTGAGATGTAGGCATCAATGAAGAATAAAGAGCAAACACAACAATGGGCTGATGAAGCATCATCGCCAGCAAAAAGACGATCGATTCCAGAGGGGCTCTGGATGCGGTGCGATTCTTGTAGTGCAATCTTGTTTCGCAGAAGTGTCGAAAATAACTTATGGGTTTGTCCAGAATGCACTCGCCATTTCAGAATAGACGCAAAGCAAAGAATAGAACAATTAGTAGATCCAGAAACGTTTGAAGCATTTGACGAAAATCTTGCCCCGCTAGATCCGCTTGAATTTAAGGATTTAAAAACGTATAAAGAACGAATCGAATCAGCTCAAAAGAAAACGAAATCAAAAGATGCAATTCAAACAGGATATGCATTTATTAAAGGGCGAAAGGTAGTTCTTGGAGTTATGGACTTCACTTTTCTTGGGGGGTCGATGGGGAGTGTAGTTGGTGAAAAAATTCGACGTGCAGTTGAACGCGCCGCAGATCAAGACTTACCATTGATTATTGTTGCAGCCTCTGGCGGAGCGCGGATGATGGAATCTGGGTTGTCCTTAATGCAGATGGCAAAGACATCTGCTGCATTGGCACGATTCGATGACATGGGTGGCTTGTTCATTTCTGTATTAACAGACCCAACAACTGGTGGCGTGACAGCAAGTTTTGCGATGCTAGGTGATGTTATTCTCGCTGAACCCAAAGCGTTGATTGGTTTTGCTGGCCCAAGAGTTATTCAACAAACTATAAAACAAGATTTGCCAGATGGTTTTCAACGAGCAGAATTTTTACTTGAATGTGGTTTTGTAGATTGTGTAGTTCCACGAGATGAGTTGCGGAGCGAAATTTCTAGCTTAATCGATTACGCTGGTAAATAATGAAAACTTGGCTTCTCGTTGCGATCGCATTGGCATCCGCCTTATGCACGTTGTTGGCATCTGCCCCCATCGGTTCTGGGTTCGCCGCGATTGCAGCACCAATGTTCTTAATTTTGATTGCCCTCTACGCAAAATCTGCTCGGAGAGCATTTCTCATCATATTTGTTTTTCAAATTCCATTGTGGCTTCTATTGCATGCATGGGTAATCGATATTGCATTTTTTGGTTGGCTAGGAATTGGGCTGTATATGGCTCTCTGGGCTCCTCTATTTGTATGGCTCCTGAGAAAAGTACAATCCATTCCACGCATTTCTGTTGTTATCTCAGCACCGGTTCTATGGGTCGGACTTGAGTGCTTACGAGGAATAGTGATTTTTGATGGATACCCTTGGTATCTTGCAGGTACAGGATTAGTGGATTGGCATATAGCGAAAGTTGCAACAATTGGAAGTGTTTGGCTCGTAAGTTATCTTGTTGTAACGCTCTGTGCTACTATCGCAGGAATCAAAATAATTCACAGGTGGACTGTATTTGCTGTCGTGATTTTATCTATTGGTTTGTTTGCACGTCAGTATGGGTACTACATGTTAAATCGGCACCGAATTGTCACGAATGTTTTACTCATTCAGACAAACGTCCCTCAGAGCAACAAAGTGGAGGGGTCTTGGGAAAGACAAATAGAAGATGTTTCAGGTGCTATTGAATTGACAAGGCGAGCACTTCAGGAAGTCGAAGAGCCACCTTCTCTCATTGTTTGGCCAGAGACAATGGTTCCCGGCACGGGATTTGAAGTGAACCGATTTGATTTTGCGCCTTGGGATGAATCGTTCACGCCATTATGGTTTTGGGCTGAAAAAATTCGTTCGTTAGCAAAAGAAATTGGAATTCCAATTCTTGTGGGTTCACAAACATGGACAGGTATTGAAGTAGTCGAGGATGAAAAGTATTTACGAGTTGAACCAGAGTCACAATACAATTCAGCCGCGTTGGTGTATCCAGATGGCACCTCTGAACGGTATGACAAAACATTTCTTACCCCATTTGGGGAACGAATTCCATACTTAGAAAATAGTACAACAGTGAAAGCATGGGTACGAGAGACCTTTGGTGCAGCAATGTTGTTCGACCTGAAGAAGGGTGGTGTGCCAACTCGTTTTAGTATTCCTGCGGTACACCGCAATAGTGGAGCCCCTTCTGAGATCAAAGTGGCTACGCCAATCTGCTTCGAAGATACTGTTTCAAGTGTCATCCGAAATCTAGTCTGGGAAGATGGTCAGCGAAAAGCAAGTGCACTCATCAATCTGAGTAATGACGGTTGGTTTGGAAGTGATAGTAGTGCTCATGAGCAACATGTTCGAGAAGCACGAATGCGATGTATTGAATCTATGACACCAATGCTTCGGGTGGCGAACACCGGGATAAGTTGTTCGATTGACTATTCTGGTGGAGTGAGGCAAAAACTCCCGATACTTGAGAGTGGATACTTGTTCGTTCGTTTGACTTCCGCCCAACAACTTCCACAGAGTAGATATATTGGCGATTCAGTTGCATGGATTTGCCTTTTTGGAAGTATCCTGCTCGTACTTGGTTCTTTTATGAAAAGGAGTAAAGAACATGATGAAAATACTTCTTAGTTTAGTTTGCTTAATCGTTCTATTTTCTTGTGGACCAGATCCAATTGATCGAGCGAGTGAAGAGCCGTGGAGTTCCAAAAGTAAATCGGTAAAAACAATGGGTGAAACAGGGGAAAGACCAAAAATCCCGATGCTCGTCGATGGAGATACAGTTCACGATGTGGCGTTGTCAATTCTTCGTCAAGCAACAGTTTCACCAACACCTCGTTTGCGAGCAAATGCAATTGAGTCCCTGAGGTTCGCTCCGCCTAGTGTTCTCGAGGCAGCAGTAAGAATTGGGCTCGGAGATGAAAATCGAGGTGTTCGATTTGTTGCAGCAATGATGATTGGAGAGAAACAGCTTTGTAGAATTTCTATGTTACTTGAACCGATGTTACTTGATGATTCTGAATCAGTTCAAGCAGCTGCAATGTTCTCAATTTACAAATGTGGAAGACAGGTTGATTTGAATCCACTTGCTGCAATGCTTAATAGTGAATTGCCTGAACTTCGTGGAAATGCTGCGATGGTTTTAGGAAGGATTGGAAATACATCTGCAAAGCAACTCATCCGCGAAGCGGTGAAATCAACACCAGATTCTATTACTCCAATTCGACGCCGATTAATTAATATGCAAATGGCTGAAGCGCTAATACTTCTTGGAGATCGAGATGAGCTTGAAGTTATTCGCGCCGCTATTTTTAGTTCGTCACAAGAATCTGAAGTTACTGCCCTAGCGTGTCAGATTTCAGGTCGTTTACGAGATGTTGAAGTTACTTCAACACTTGAAAGTATTACTGTGACTCCAAAAAGATATCCAGACGAAATTAGGTTAGTTGCAGCAGCAGCGCTTGCAGAAATCAACCCAAGCAGGGTTCCTATGGATGAAGTGTTGAGGTTTACTTCGAGTGATTCCCCGAACCTCAGGTCACAATGTGCCTCTGTTCTTGGAGCACATGGGAATCCTCTAAGTCTTGGACCTTTGGCGTTGATGATGGAAGATTCCGACCCTTTAGTACAAATTTCTGCGGCAGAAGCCGTTATTCGCATCAATAACCCCGATTCTATGGCAATTGCGGATTGACATTTGTACTCTAAGTGGGTACAAATGCAACAGGATTAGGTTGTTGAAGGGCTTGGATCGTCTCTCTGTTTGCCGGTCTTCATGTCTCCCCTTGTGCTACTGTTTTGAAAAGGTTTACTCGTGCATATTTTGACAAAAATTTTCATCGTTCTCGTTACTCTCCTAGCAGTAGCAATAGTTCCCCTTGTTGCTACTTATACAACAAACGAAAATACGTATCGGTCTAAATTCCGATCAGCTGATGATCAGCAACGTGTTGCAATGATTCGAGCAGCTGATGCAGAAACTGCATTGTTCGCACAGCGAGTTCAATTGCAAAATGAAATTGATACTCGCGATGCAACTATAGGCACACTTCGTGGTGAACAATCAAACACTCGTTCATCTCTAAGTTCCCTAAAAGCACAGATAGGTCGACTTGAATCACAGCTTTCTCAAAGTAATGCAAACCTTCAAGCGCTATCAAGTGCCAGTGAAGTCAACAGTGAGTTAAAACAGCGATTTGTTGTGGAGAATTATACCTTACGCCAAAACGTCATCGACGCAGAACGTATGATTATGGACATGGAAGACACACTAGAAGACGCACGGATGGAAGCCCAGGGCGCTATGAGAGCAGAGCAAAAAGCCATCGAAGAACGCCACGAAATGGAGAAAGAGATCGATGCAATTCGATCTAAACTTGTATCGTATGTCTCTAAATTTGGCGAACTCGAAACTCTCGCCACTGTTATTACAGGAACCGCACCCGATCGATCACTTTCTTCAACGGTATTGACTGTTTCAAGAGATGGTGGTGAAGTCCTCGTTGAAATCAACTCAGGTTCACGTGATGGGGTTCAAAAGGGGTGGATCATGACTGTGGGTCAAAACGGAACATTCCTTGGAAGACTTCAAATTGAGGAAGTTGATATTAATAGATCAATCGGTCGTATTTCGCTCGAAGACCCATCAAGAGGTCTCGTTATGCCGGGCTCATCCGTATACGCGGTGAAAGGACGGAATTGAGTATGACTCAGTTTGATACCCAGGTAGCGACTCGAAAATCACCACCTGACGTCTTTACAGTCCTGCTTGTTGTTGCGACATTATTGCTTGCCGGCGGCGTTGCTTGGCTGTACCTAGTGAACAGTGAGCACTCAAAGGTCGACAATCGGTCTGACGGTGGACCTCTCGTACTAGTTGATCAGCAATAAGTCAAATGGTCATCGCTGATTTCGCGTATCATTTGCGAAGTTAAGTTTGAACTGTTCGAACTTGGGTATTGCTAAGAGGAGCGAACGTCGTGTTTGACAAGTTACTAAGTTGGTTTAGTGTAGATATGGGGATTGACCTTGGGACGTGCAATACGCTTGTTTGTGTCCGAGGAGAGGGAATTGTTTTAAATGAACCGTCGGTGGTTGCAGTAAAACGTGGAACAAATCGAGTATTAAATAATGGCAATGCCGTTGGATTTAGTGCAAAAGAGATGCTAGGAAAAACGCCTGGCTCGATTACGGCGATTCGGCCATTGAAAGATGGTGTCATTAGTGACTTTGAGATAACCGAAGCGATGTTGAGTTACTTCATCCGAAAAGTAAGTGGGCGAGGTCGAATTATTGGTCCACGAGTTGTAATTGCTGTTCCATCAGGAATTACAGCTGTTGAAAAACGGGCGGTTCTCGACTCCGCAGAACGTGCAGGGGCACGCCGGGTGTATCTTGTTGAAGAACCAATGGCAGCAGGGATTGGTGCAGATCTTCCAATTGTTGAACCCAAGGCATCAATGATAGTTGATATTGGTGGCGGTACTACTGAAGTGGCAATTATGTCTCTTGGTGACATCGCAACCTGTGAATCGGTTCGTGTTGCTGGTGATGATCTTGATGAAGCAATCATTAACTATATGAAAAAGAATTACAGTTTGACAATTGGTGAGCAAACCGCAGAGCGAATTAAGATTGAAGTTGGTTCTGCTGCTCCTTTGGAGAAAGAAAAATCTATTGATGTTCGAGGCCGAGATAATATCACTGGCATGCCCAGAAAAACAACAGTAACAAGCGAAGAAATTCGCGAATCAATGCATGAACCTATTCAAGCAATTGTTGAAGTTGTGAAAAGAACACTCGAACGAGCAGAACCAGAACTTTCAGCAGATCTTGTTGAAAATGGAATCGTTATTGCTGGAGGTGGCGCAGAACTACGTGGCATTGATGTAGTTATATCTGAAGCTACGGGACTTGACGTTACAATTGCAACCGACCCATTAACTTGCGTGGCAAAGGGAACTAGCATTTATCTTGATAATCTCGAACTTTGGAAAGCAGTCCTTGAATCAGACATGGATGATTAAACAGTCTGATTTTTGATGTATTACCTTGAGCAGTTACGGAATAACTCGTAAACGCACCAATGTCTTACCAATCGTAATTGGCATGACTATTTTTTTATCGCTAATTCCTGCATCTTGGTTGGGTTGGACTTCAGACTTAGCAGCGCTTGTCCGCATCCCTGTTACACCTATTTCTCATATCGGAATTATGTTCACAAGTTGGGTTCGCCCATCCTTGGAACCATCAGATTTACCATCAGATGAAAAAGAACGGAACGAATTAGCGATTGCAGAACGAGATCATTACAGGCAAATGTATCATGCTCAGATGCTTCGAGCAACGGAGTTAGCAGATCAACTTCGCGAATTACAATCACTGCCCGAAACTGCGTTGAGAAATCCACAACCTCCAATAATTATTCAAGTTGATGTCACCGGAAACAGACCAAGTGACGTTTCAGGAACAATCGAACTTAAATTAATCCGAGAAGCATCATCGCGAATTCGTGTTGGTGATATTGCGATTGTTGGCCGTGATATTGTTGGAAGAATTTCTAGTGTAGGAATGACAAGAATTGGTTTGATGCCAACAACGAATAAAGAAATGGGATTAACCAGAGCAGCAATTGTTCCCGCTCATCCATCAAACACACGGTCGCCCTTGTTAGCAGAAGTTATTCTCCAGAGTAACGGTGAGGCACAGATGTTTGCTGAAGTCGTTGCAACAAGTGGTGTGAAGAAAGGTGACCTTGTACAACTCGATGATTCATCATGGCCAGAGATTGGTGCGGGATTGACGCTTGGAGTCGTGGAAGATGTTATGCCGCTTGATGAAGCTCCGCTTCGTCAGAGAGTCATCATAGCTCCACGGCGGATAGCTCGAAATGTTTCAAGAGTGGTTGTACTTGGAACAGGTGAGGACAAAACAGAATGAGGGCGTACGTAGCAATTATTGCCACAATTCTCGCTTTGGCATTCGATTCTAGTTTTGGAGGGGTATTAACATTACGTTCAGTTGGCTCAATTACGCCCCTTGCAATGCCATGTCTCCTTGTATTTATTGCGTTGTTCGCACCGGAGACAGTTGCTATCTTAGTGACGCTCTTGCTAGGTATTCTTGTTGATTTATCACCCGGGCATGGTGAACTATCTGGGGGAGCTCACCTCATTGGCCCACACGCGTTGGGATTTTTAATTACCACATTTCTTGTTTTAAAAATCCGTAACATCGTATTTCGTCGACGAGTTCTCACAATAGCTTCTTTAGCAGCTATTGCCGTCATCATCACAGGTGCAACAGAAGCACTTGTTTTACTAATTCGTGGCATATTGCCATGGACTCCAGAAATTACAAGTGGTGGATTTAGCGGTTTAATAAAACTATTTGGTACAGCGATCTATTCTGGTCTTCTTGCCGTACCACTAGGGTGGTGCCTCTTGGGCACGATTGGAGTGTGGAAATTCCATTCTCCAACAGGGCGTAGAGCAACATGGAGATAATTAGACAATGACTCAATGGATTATCAAAGATGACTCCCCAAATCAGATGGCTCCACTTTGTGATCTCCGAGCTACTTTTGAACAGAGGACAGGCGGAAGAACTACCCTTGATAGATTGACACAACAAATGGGCTGCGCTCCCGCTGGCTTTCTCTGTGATGATGATAAACGGGCAGCAATGATTTCATCACGTACAGGGCTCAAACGCACGGTTGACGAAGAGGCAACGGTGGTTAATCATCCACGAATCGAAACGCCTTGGGATATTCTCGACCACTTGCCTGGATTACTCACTCTTGATTTAGAAAATGCCAAACCACTTGATGGTGAATATGTTGTTGCGAGTTATGGAGACCATCGGATTGATGTTCATCCTTCAGCGAAGATACTTCCTGGAGCAGTCCTTGATTCTTCTGCGGGAGCAATTCGAATTGAAGAGGGCGTAGTGATTCGTCCAAACGCAGTGCTTTGTGGACCATGTTGGATTGGAGAGAACAGCACAATTATTGATGGCGCATTCATTAAAGCAAACACTTCGATTGGTCCTTGGTGCAAGGTTGGAGGTGAAGTTGGCGGAACAATTTTTCAAGGGTATTCAAACAAATCACATGACGGTCATTTAGGAGATAGCGTTATTGGTGAGTGGGTGAACTTTGGTGCAGGAACAACAAATTCAAACTTACTCAATACGTACGGTGATATTATCGTGACGGATTTTGAAAGTAAGAGGCACAGAACAAACAGGAACTTTGTTGGCTGTTTTGTAGGTGACCATGTGAAGTTTGCAATTGAAACAAAAATTATGACTGGTGCAATGATAGGAACAGGTGCCATGGTTGCAAGTTCGACTCCAACACCATCGCCAACCAAACGTTTTGCTTGGATAACCGATGGAGGCGAACGAATATACAACATAGATAAGTTTATTGAAGTAGCTAAAACAGTTATGAAACGTCGTGAGAAGCATCTTGATGATGCGACTGAAGCAATACTGAGAATACTGGCAAGCGAGTAATGTCTTCCTTGTACATTATTGATGGGCACGCACAATTTTTTCGTGCGTATTATGCAATTCGAACACCTATGACTACCCCAGTATCTGGTGACCCAACCAATATGGTGTATGGATTCACTTCAATGTTATTGAAGTTACTTCGCGAAGAAAAACCTGAACATATTGTCGTTGTAATTGATGTTGCAAGTGATGAAGAGACATTTCGAAGTGAACTTGATCCAGAATATAAGTCCAACAGGGAAGAGGCACCAGATGATTTTGGAGACCAAGTAGATAAGTGTCTCGATATTCTTGAGTCTCTCGATATTCCTGTCTACGGAGAGCCAATCGTTGAAGCAGACGATGTGATTGCGTCACTTGTAAAAAGAATGCGTCGGGAACAACCCGACCTTGATATTAAAATTATCTCTCGAGATAAAGATCTTTCACAGCTTATTGATGATCATGTCGAATTGTTTGATGCTCATAAGGGTCAAGCTGTTTTTCCCGACGATGTGTTTAAAACTCCCGGAATGGGTGTACCGCCATCTAAGGTTGCTGATATTCTTGCAATGATGGGGGACGCAAGTGACAACATACGTGGTGTGCCGGGGATTGGTCCTAAGACTGCTGCGAAGTTAATTATGGAGTTTGGGTCAATTGAGGGTGTGTATGAACAGATCGATCAAATCAAAGGAAAGCGTAAAGAGAATCTGCTCGCAAGCCGGGACATTCTAAAATTAAGTAGGCAGTTAGTAGAATTGAAAGATGATGTTGAATTTGATTTTGATTTGAAAGATGCTGTGTTTAACCCTAAGAGTTGGAATGTCAAAAAAATAATTTCATTATTTAAAGAGTATGGTTTCAACCGTTTTCCTGAAGACGTTATGCAACTTGCAAAGAGTGGTGATGCAGAAGAAACCCCACCAAAAACGAAATCAACAATTGTTGGCGGTTTATTTGATATGGGTCCAGATCGTACTCATCCAGCATATAGCGCTGGATATGTACTAGTTGATACAAAGAACAAACTTGATGAACTTATAAAGAAATGCGAAAAAGCAAAGATAATTGCAATCGATACTGAGACCACAGGTCTAAACCCTATGACTGCGAAGCTTTGTGGTATTTCAATATCACTAGGCAAAGGCAATGGCTCTTACATTCCAACTAAGTGCCAAGAAAATCATCTTTCACAAGAAGAAGTCATAGAATCTCTACGAGGGGTATTAGAGAACAAGGACATCGAAAAAATTGGGCACAATATTAAGTATGACTTAGTTGTTCTGGAGAATGCTGGAGTCAAGGTGCAAGGCCAACTCCATGACACACTTATTGCTGCATGGATTCTGGATGCTTCTAGATCTGGTTATTCAATGGATGCAGTTGCCCTTGGAATGCTTGATTACGAATGTATTTCCATTAAAGAATTAATTGGATCTGGCAAAAATCAAATTACGTTCGATGAAGTGCCCCTCATTGATGCGTGCCCATATGCAGCAGAAGATGTTGACATAACGTTTCAGCTCTGGAATGTTCTTGAACTACAACTCGAAGGAGAGTTATGGAAGTTGTACGAAGAAATAGAAATACCACTTGTGAGAGTCCTCGCTTCGATGAGAGTTGCGGGTATAAGGTTAGACCCAGGTGAACTTCAGAGTCAAAGAGAAATTATTTCAGCCCGTATTGATGAACTTAAAGCAGAAATCGAGGAAGTTGCTCCATATTCATTTAATCCCGATTCTCCTAAGCAACTGTCCGAAGTGTTATTTAACGAATCGCCCGGTCTTGGTATTAAGCCGATAAAGAAAGGCAAATCATTTCATTCAACTAATGTCGAAGTGCTCGAAAAGTTAGCGAGTGATCCAGACATCGAGACAAAATTGCCAACGCTAATCCTTGAATATAGAAAGTTAACAAAGTTAGTGAATACATATTTGGTTTCACTCATTGAAATGATTAATCCTAAAACGGGGAGAATTCATGCTTCGTTCAATCAAACAGGAACTTCAACTGGTCGTTTAAGTAGTAGTGACCCAAACTTGCAGAACATACCAATTCGTTCTGAAATTGGTAGAGTAATTCGCAAAGCGTTTATCCCCGAGAAGAAGAACGTTTTTGTATCGGCAGATTATTCACAAGTCGAGTTGCGTATGCTTGCCCATTTAAGTGGAGACGAAGCGTTGTTGCAAGCATTTCGAGATGGTCAAGATATTCACAAAGCAGTGGCATCAGAAGTATTTGGAACTGCAATTGGTGAAGTATCCGATGAACAACGCTCAGCAGCAAAGGCGGTGAACTTTGGAATCGTGTATGGAATTACGCAGTGGGGACTATCAAGGCAACTGAATTGCACACCAGACAGAGCAATGCAAATCATAGACGAATACAAGGCAAGGTTTACTGGAATCGATACTTTTTTAGAAGCTTGTGTGAAGAAAGCACAAGAGTTTGATTATGTCGAAACAATAAAACACAGACGTAGACTAATTCGAGGAATTCATGCTACGAATCAACAGCAACGAGCACTTGCAGAGAGAGTTGCAATTAATAGTGTTGTACAGGGGAGTGCTGCTGATTTAATAAAGGTAGCGATGAATAATGTGCACCAACGACTTTCAGATGACTTTCCAGATGCTCGCTTATTAATGCAGATTCACGATGAACTCGTTGTTGAAACAGCAGAAGATGATGCTGAACAAGTTCGTGATTTGCTCGTGGATGTGATGGAGTCCGCGATGGAACTCGACGTTCCAATTGTTGCAGATGCAGCAATCGGCTCAAACTGGTTCGAGTGTAAATAAACTATCCCGCGGGTCGTTTATTCCTCTGTCACAGTGCAAACATACTTAACAGTTCGCTAATGGGACACCCATGATTCCACCGCAATCGGTGGAATTGGATTGATGTCCCCACAGCAAGGAAGTTCTGTCGCATGAGTTAAAAGAAAAGACCCGATGCTTTGCATCGGGTCTTAATCTTATTCTGAAAGCGAGGCGGACGGGACTCGACACTTTTCTCCTGCCATCAGCAGGAGAAAACTGCGAAAGCCCCAGAGTGGCAAAGCCACTCGCGTGTGACTTGTCACACGCAGTTCGTCTCGCGAGAGGAATAGAAAAGACCCGATGCTTTGCACCGGGTCTTAATCTTATTCTGAAAGCGAGGCGGACGGGACTCGACACTTTTCTCCTGCCATCAGCAGGAGAAAACTGCGAAAGCCCCAGAGTGGCAAAGCCACTCGCGTGTGACTTGTCACACGCAGTTCGTCTCGCGAGAGGAATAGAAAAGACCCGATGCTTTGCACCGGGTCTTAATCTTATTCTGAAAGCGAGGCGGACGGGACTCGAACCCGCAACAACCGGCTCGACAGGCCGGTACTCTAACCAATTGAGCTACCGCCCCAACTGGGAAAGGGGATTTTAGCATGCTTGAGTAACTGGTCAAGGGGTAATAGAAGATGAATTAATCGTCTATATTTTTTCATTAATATCCAAATTAAATGTATCAACTGCAATAGTAACAGTATGTACTCGTTTTACATTAGTGCAGGGACGGAACATGCTTTTTCAAATAGTCATATCTCTCCTCCTAACCTTGGCGGGCAACGCGCTCGCCGAGGTTATTTATGTCGATGCAGACCGAGGTGGATGGAAAACTACTTATTCGACTTTGCATGATGCTTTAAAAGCCGCAAAAAAGGGTGACGAAATTTGGGTCGCAAATGGAACATACAAAACGAACGGTTCATCGTTTCAGATGGTTGATGGAGTCAATATTATTGGTGGTTTTTCAGGGAACGAACGTTCAAAAAATAGCAGTGACCCTGATCGCAATGCCACAATTCTCGATGGCGAAGGCAAGACCGACCACGTCGTCATTGGGGCAAATGATGCCTCATTAACTGGCTTTACTATTACTGGAGGTAATGCTCGTCGTAATGGTGAGAGAGGTGGAAGAGACGCGGGCCGCGGGAGCGGGGGGCAACGCAGACCACCGCGTGGCTTGCAAGGTCGACCGCCAACGAGAGGTGATTTCGGTCAACGAGGCGGAAGTCACACAACCCCAGATCAAATTGCTCAATCTGGAGGAGCAGGAGCAGGTGGTGGCATGTTGAATTTTGGGGTTTCTCCTGAAGTCATTGATTGTATTTTTATTGACAACCGTGCAGGTAAGGGCGGAGGTGTGTACAACGCAAACAATGCCTCACCCATTTTTCGTGGGTGCACGTTTGAAAATAATTCGAGTGAACGTCGAGGAGGCGGTGTGACAAACGATTTGCAATCGAGTCCACAATTTATTGATTGCACATTCATCGGAAATTCTTGCAACGAAAAGGGTGGTGGCTTGTACAACGATTTCATGTGTAGCCCAAAATTAGAGCAATGTTTGTTTGTTAATAATACTGCTGGAACTCGTGGTGGTGCGATGGCAAACGATGGAAGTTCTTCTCCAGTTTTGATTCACTGCACGATTACGGACAACACAGCGAATGATCTTGGTGGTGGTTTATATCAAGGCACTTACAAAGCAGGCGGAAGTGGTTGTAACCCAACTCTGATTGACTGCATCGTCTGGGGCAATCATGCAACAGGGTATGAAAACATCAGCAATTGGCATGATGATATTCCGATCATTGTGCATAGTGATATTGGCGGCGGTGCACTGGGCGAAGGCAATCTAGATATCAATCCGAAATTCACAAGCAACTATTCACTTAAACAGAACTCGCCTTGTTTAGAGGCAAGCACGACAAAAGGTCCAATAGGAAAGACAACAAAATGATTGAATTACTACTTGCAACAATAATGACTGCTCCGCTCGATGGATACACATTGATTTCACCAATCCAAGAGACAACCACGTACTTAATTGACATGGATGGGAAACCAGTTCATACGTGGGAAAGTGAATATCGTCCAGGACAATCTGTATATCTGTTAGATGATGGTACCCTTCTTCGAACGTGTAATACGAGAAACCGAAACTTTCGAGAGGGCGGTGCGGGCGGAATGGTGCAAGCGGTGAACTGGGATGGTTCCGTGAAGTGGGAATACGAGTTAAGCACAGAGACTATGTTGCAGCATCATGATATTGCACCATTACCAAACGGAAATATATTAGTTTTGGCGTGGGATGTGAAAAGCAAACAAGAAGCACTCGATGCAGGTCGTAGCGAATCAAAAATTCACGGCGATACTTTTTGGACTGAAACAGTATTAGAAGTTGAACCTAAAAGTGGAAAAACAGTATGGCGTTGGGATGCTTGGGATCATCTTGGTAATGGTAAAGGTGAGGTTGATATCACTGCAGGTGGATCAAGAAAACCTGGTCCAGACTGGTTGCACATCAATGCCATTGACTTCAATGAGAAGACAGGTGAAATTGCTTTGAGCGTCCATGGTATGAATGAAATATGGGTTATTCAACGAGGAAGTGATGCTGGTATTACGTATCGGTGGGGAAGTGGTGAGTTGAATGGTCAGCACGATTCTAGTTTTTTAGAAAATGGAAACATATTAATTTTTGATAACGGCACTAGGCAAAGTCGTGCTTCAAGTGTGGTTGAACTCAATCCAAAAACAAACGAAGTTGTTTGGGAATACGAAGGCGACCCTCCAACAACATTTTTCTCAGGGCATATTTCTGGAGCCCAACGGCTATCAAACGGTAACACGCTTATTTGTAGTGGCGAGAAAGCGAGAGTATTTGAAGTGACTCCTGAAAAGGAAATTGTTTGGGAGTATGAATATCCAAAAGAATTGTTCCGAGCTACCCGCATACAAAAAGAGGCAAAGTTTCTCGCGAGTAAAACGCTCACGCCAATTACTCTTGCATCAAAACAAGAACCAAGAAGTCGACCACCGAAAGGTGGCTCGGGACGTTCCGTGGGTTCCGTGGGTTCGGGGGGTTCCGAGGGTTCCGAAGGTAATCGGTCTGGTGGTGGTCGGTCAAAATCTCCGAGTACTCGGCCCGATATGCTCGACAAAACAAATTTGCAAGATGGTAAGCCACTGCAAAACGCAGGAACGCTTGAAGTCTTTGACGAATCTGGAAATAAGCACAAACTACTTGATGTACTCGCAGGTAATAAAGACACGGTGCTTGTGCGTGGTTGTTTAACTTGCCCAGTATTCCTTAATGTATACCCTCAGGTCGAAGCAATGGCAAAAGATTTTCCAGAAGTTGATTTTTACTATCTATATGGTTCCCTCGCGCATCCAGAAAACAACGGATACGTGCAACCAATCACAATCGAAGAACGGTTAATGCATGTTGCAGAAGCCAAAGAAAAACTTGGTACGAATGTTGCGTGGTATTGCGATGACATGGACAACGCAGCAAAAGTTACCCTCGGCAATGCACCAAACAGCGGATACATTTTTGATGGGGAAGGAAATCTTGTTCTAGCCCAGAGTTGGTTTGACCCAGAAGTTATTGGGCAAACGCTTGGCGAGCGTCATGGCGAACTAGAAACAAGAACGAGTATTGAAAGTTTGAACCTTCCGCACTTCGATTCAATCTCATCACCCGCAAGTGGTGTTGTTCCTCGTGTTCAAGTTGAAGAACGCATGATGGCGTTGACTGTTAATCCAGTAGATTCTACTGAACCGTATTATGTGAAACTCAGAGCAGAAGCAACCAGAGACGCAACATCAACTGGAAGTGGAAAAATGTATCTCGGTTTTCATGTTGATCCAATACACGACGTACATTGGAATAACTTGGTTGATCCAGTTAGGTACGAATTTGCTTTGTCAGAAGGCACTTCTATTTCACCGAGTTCAGGTGAAGGACCAAAAGTTTCGCAAGCAACAGACATTGATCCCCGCGAATTTCTTCTGGAGATTACAGATTGGAAGCGTGGAGAAACTGTAATGTGCACCGTGAAATATTTTGCGTGCAGTGATGCTGAAGGTTGGTGCAAACCAGTTACTCAACAATACGAAATCACACTTGAACCCGATAGGCAGGGAGGTAGCGTGATGTCTCGCTCTCCTAGACCTAGCGGTCGCCAAGCAGGTCTTGGCGGGCAAGATCAGCCAAGAGGTCAGGGGCGTGGGCAGGGTCCATCTATCGATCGTATGGACAAAAATGGTGATGGAAAACTTTCTAAAGACGAGCTACCAGAGAGAATGGCGCAACGGTTTGATCGAATGGACACCAACGGTGATGGGTTTATCGATGAGGAAGAATTTGCAACGTTGATGGAACGTCGCCAAGGTCAAGGCGGTCGTGGTGACCCCGGAAGTGGCAGGGGTGGACGGGGTGGACAAGGTGGACAAGGTGGACAAGGTGGTGGGGGCGGGCAAGGAGGTAGAGGTGGTGGAGGTGGTCGTTAATTATCTCTGCACAATACTTCTTTCCACAACATGGAACGTTTCCCCAGATGGGGATGGTTCGCAATCACTCGTTGGCGCGCTTTTAAAAGCACGTTCTGGCGACACGATTCTTGCTGCACCAGGAATTTATTTTCCCGGAACAAAACGCACCGACTCGTTCAAACTTAAAAAAGGTTTAACACTTAAAGGTGCGGGTGAATCTTCAGTGCTCTCTGGAGAAATTGGCAACGATGGTATTGAAGATAATTCCTATCACGTTGTCATCGGTGCACAAAACTCAACCCTTGTTGGGTTCACAATTACGGGAGGAAATGCAAACGGCCAAACAATTCCAACTGTTAAAGATGCTCTGAAAAAAGCAAATCAATGGCCACCAACACAATCGAGGGGAAGATCACGGCAATCTTTTTCTGAACCACAAGTCGATGCAAAAGGCGGCGGAATGCGTAATGATGGAATTGTGATGACAATTGAAGATTGTTTGTTTGAATATAACAATGCAATATATGGTGGCGGAATGTATAACACTAACGAAGCCAATATAACAATTACAAATTGCAAATTTATTCGCAACAGTGCAAAAGAAGGCGGTGGGATGTACAACTACAACTTGTCATCACCAACTATCGACAGTTGTGTCATCAATACAAACACTGCAAGTAGAGGCGGTGGAATGATGAACCGTTACGCTTCATCGCCAACAATTACGAACTCTCAGTTTGTGACGAACCACGCTACTGTTCATGGTGGTGCAATTTGTAATGATTACGGCGCATCTCCACAAATTCAAAATGTTGCTATTTGGCAAAATACTTCTGATGGGGATGGGGGAGGGATTTTTACTGACGACACAGCTTCCCAATTTGGTAAAACTGTTCCTAGAATCACGTCATGTAACTTTATGGATAACATTGCAGCCAATAACGGCGGTGCCATCGCAAATTACAACAAATGCTCTCCAGCTATCGAATTGAGTACGTTTGCAAAAAATGAGGCCAAATCTGGAGGAGCAATCAGTAATCGGCTTGGTGCCACCGCCCAAATTACCCAATGTGAATTTTTTGCAAAGACCGATACCGTAGAATCAAATAAACAGTAGAATAAATGCCGTTTTTTATCATATAAAACTGGTATTTGTTGTAAAAAACAGTACTCTTGCAATATTATGGGATATTTTTCTCGGTTGTGCTCTTTTTGTACGCAACCGTTTCCATTAGTACGCGAATGCGTATATGGCTCCATGGTGGGGCCGAGTTAAATCAGGAGAGTTACATGCCATTTCCAACCACAATAACGAGTATCTGTACAGCAACTGCCTGTTTCATGATGACTTTATCAACCGCAACCTATGCTTCAGATGCCTCTATTGACGCTGTACGACCAATTGATCGAGCAATAAACGATACGCTCAAATTGAAGGCTAGTTGGAATACAAGGTTGCGGGTTAATGAAACACCTGAGCAAGATATTCGTGTTTCTATTCCAATAGACAACCTTTCGTACACACTTGAACTTGAGCCATACTCGACAAGAGATGATTCGTATCAAGTTATGATGCAAAATGATGAAGGTGAATTGTATGAAGTTCCTGCCGGTCCAGTTCGTACTTTACGTGGATCAATAGCGGAACTTGATGGTAGTGTTGCTGCCGGTTCACTTATGGAAGATGGGCTTTACGTTCGCATACGACTAGCTAGTGGTGAAGAAATTTGGATGGAACCTGTTGGTGCAAAAATCGATGGTGTTGCATCCGATGTGTATGCACTCTATAGAACAGATGACATTATTCCATCAGGTGGTTTGTGTGCTGCTGAAGATCACATGGATGTCGGTCGGATTCTGCAAATGCAAGCAAATTACCAAACGCAAAACTCTCAGCGTGGGATAATTATTTGTACAGCTCAGTTAGGCGTTGACACAGACTATGAGTACTATCAGGATTGGGGAAGCCAAACTGAATCACGTATCAACCAAGTCATTAATAGCGTCAATGTACAGTATGAAGACGAAGTTCAATTATCACATTTGATAACGACTATCATTGTCCGCTCAAGTTCTAGTGATCCCTATAGCTCATACACTGCTGAGACTATACTCGACGAATTTAGAGATGAATGGAATTCCAATCAGGGTTCGATTGCTCGCGATGTTGCCCATTTGTTTACAGGGAAAAATATTTCAGGCGGAACAATCGGTATAGCTTGGCTTGGTGTTGTTTGTTGGACAAACTCTGCATACAGTTTGGTGCAATCGGATTGCTGCGGTAGTTTTGGTTGCACAACAGACCTCTCTGCTCATGAACTCGGGCATAACTGGGGTGCTGGGCACGTAGAAAGCCCTTCCTTTAACACAATGTACCCTTCCTTGCAGTGTGCTAATCTTTTCGCTCAAAGTTCGATTGATACAATCAACTCTTATGCGTCTGGCTCAAATTGTCTCTCATGTGCAAACCAAGCACCAACTGGTGCATGCTGTGTTGGAAATAACTGTATTGAAATTTATCAAACCAACTGCGACGCTGGTGGTGGAATTTGGCAAGGCAACAATACTCAGTGTGCAAATGTAAGTTGTTTAGCCCCAACAGGTGCCTGCTGTGTGGATGGAACCTGCTATGTCTATGAGGAAACAGAATGCAACAGCGCTGGTGGTTCATATGCTGGTGATAATGCATTATGTGCTGACACAGGCTGTACACTTGGTGCTTGTTGTATAGACACAAATTGCTCCTTAACACTGCAACTTGATTGTGGCGGTAGTTGGTTCGGAGATAACTCCAATTGTGGCGATATTACATGTGGTGCGGGAACAGACCAATTAAACTACGAATTAAGTACATGGTCACGAAGTGATGGTCAATCAATGGAAACATACGACTTGTTCTTCCCAAGTACTGATCCAAACACTCGAATGGTTTCTGTCTTTGGCGAAAACGCTGACTATCTAGAAATTAGACTGTGGTCGAATGCTGACTTTGATGGCTCAGCAAGTCCGGTTGCTTTGCACCACTCCCCATATGGATCGGATATCCCACATGATCGACAACTCGATGCCCCATTTGGCGATGATCTTGTGTACGACTCCTACGTCACAGTTGGATCGACAGATTCTGCAGTAGGAGAGCCAATGTTACTTGGATTTGATAGCGCTGGATTTAACAGCAGTGCTGGTGTCTACATGGATAACGGTATTTGGTTTGTTATGCCTGATGATCCAATAGCATCGTTAGGCGCAGGTAGCGCTCTAGGTCACCGGCTCGCCAGCCTCTCGGTTGAATCGGGTCAAGGAATCGAAATACTTACGAACGTTCAGTGGTTCGATGGAACAGATACTGAGCATCAAACTCGTAATATTGCATGGAACAACTTTGGTCTCGGTGGCGGTTCTAACTGTCCAACCGATATCGATGGTAGTGGTGCAACCGACGTTGGTGACCTTTTGGCGATGATTGCTGACTGGGGACCATGCAGTGGTTGCGCAGGCGACCTCGATGGCAATGGCTCAGTTGATGTTTCAGACCTCTTGACCGCTATTGGCGCTTGGGGACCTTGCGAGTAAGACTCGTTAATACGTAATCTAACTCAGACCCTCGCCCTTATGGCGGGGGTCTTTTTTTATGAGAGCGAGTGCCTCAAGCAAGATCCAGATTTCAAGTACTATTGCCGCGATACCCATTGCAAGCAATAACCAGCGCTCTTGGGCGAGCCAACTCTCCGCAGCGTTTGTGCCAACAAACGCTTGCATAATCATCGCCCACATAGGCATTGCAAGCATGAAGATTGCAGGCAACACGATAAACCAGATTGGTTTTTTTCGATGCCATAGATATGCTGCTATGACGAGAAAGGCAAGTCCTGCAAGCAATTGATTAATAGCACCAAAGAGTGGCCAAAGAATCAGTCCACCTGTTCCCATTTTTGCAACGGTCCATTCACCACTTGCCGGTATAGCGGCAAGAAGGAGTGCAAGCAAGACGGCAAAAAGAGTTGCCACATGTTTATTTCGCAGAGTAGTAAGTGGTAACCGAGGTGTCCTTGCAATTTCTTGTACAACGTACCTTTGCAAACGGCAAGCGGTATCGAGGGTTGTGCCAGCAAATGAAGCAACAAAGACACCCATGAATGCAACTGCGATGGAAGATGAAATTCCCATTGAAGCGATAAAGTTCGCAGAGCCATCGACAAACGCCCCGACTTTTGCACCAAGACCACCCGCTGTAGCCCACGATTCGTATCTAGCGTTCCAGGCTTCATTGCCAACCAAAATGCCTTGTTCGCTATCGATGCCAAGTGATAGACCCGCAACGCAAGCAAGGATGACAAGAGTCGCAAGGAATCCTTCTGTAAGCATTGATCCATACCCAACGAACTTTGCATCTGTCTCGCAAGAGACCTGTTTACTTGATGTACCACTAGCAACTAAACAGTGAAATCCGCTACATGCACCACAAGCAATTGTAATAAACAAAAATGGAAAAATAAGCGGAGCGTCTGCAGGGTCAATATCAATCATCGGGGCGGATATGAGAAGTTCTGGGCGTGTGCCATCTATTGGTGCGCCTCCAGCAAAAGCAGCAACGACAAGCCCAACGACAATTAGTGCGATGACGGATAACAATTGCAATGCGTTGATGTAATCTCGTGGTTGCAGCAGGAACCAAACAGGAAGTACAGATGCGATGTACGAATATGCGAGTAGAATCACAACCCACGCTATCGTTGGTAAGGTCGCTAGCGTGGCATTGAAAGAGCCGAGCATGCCAACGTTTCCAAAAATGACGGTGAGGTACATGACACATAAAGCAAGCAGAGATGGAATTAAGATTCCAACTCCTTTTCGGTGGAGCCAAGTCCCAATGAAGACTGCGATTGGGATTTGCACAATGCAAGGGAAAATGGCGGAGGGGTACATGCGAAAGACGGATGCGATTACTAAACCGAAAATTGCCAGAACAACTGTGAGTCCCAAAAATAAAACAAGCAGAAAGAGCATTCTCGTTCGTGGTGAAATCAGATGTCCAGCAACATCTCCAACACTTTGTCCTTTGTTTCGCAAACTAACGACGAGTGAACCAAAGTCATGGACGGCACCGATAAAAATTGCTCCAAAGACGACCCAGAGAAGGGCGGGAAGCCAACCCCACATAACGGCAATTGCTGGTCCCACAATTGGTCCAGTACCAGCAATTGAGGTAAAGTGATGCCCAAAAATTATCGAGCGAGGAGTTGGTACAAAGTCCACATCATCGCGAAGTTCAGTCGAAGGACAAACAGCCGATGCAGAAAGACGAAATACCTTTTTGCCAAGCCACTTACCGTATGTGTGGTACGCAAGAATAAACCCAAATCCAGCGGCAAGAGCAATGATGAGTGTTTCCATAGTGTGATACCGTACAACATTATCGAACAATGCCCACGTTAAGCGTCATTTTGATTACAAAAAACGAGGAAGTGGATTTGCCCGCTTGCTTAAAGAGTGTTGCATTTGCAGATGAAATTATTATTGTTGATAACGGGAGTACCGATAGAACCCCAGAGATTGCTCAAGAATTCGGAGCTAAATTTTTTACAGAAAAATGGCATGGATTTGGACCGCAAAAAAATCTTTCTCTGAGCAAAGCAACATGTGATTGGGTTTTTTCGATTGATGCAGATGAAGTTGTGCCCGAGAAACTTGCAAATGAAATTAAGAAGACAATCGAAAACCCAGTGTATTGCGGGTATGACATTTCACGAACTACAACCTTTTGTGGAAAGAAAGTTCGTTTTGGTGATTGGGGTCGTGATAAAGTTTTGCGACTTTTCAGAAGGGGAAGCGGTTCGTTTACAAATGATCAATTGCACGAAAGAGTCGTTGTAACAGGCGTAGTAGGAAAACTGAATTGCTCGATGATTCACAACAGTATTTCTTCAATTGAAGATGCAAAAGAGAAGATGGTTTCGTATGCTACAATCAGCGCAAAGGAAAGAAAAGGTTCAATGTTAAAGGCAATCACTCGTGGGTTTTGGACATTTTATCGTAGTTATATTTTGCGATTTGGATGGCTCGATGGATGGACAGGGTATCAAATTGCTCGCTTAAGTGCGAAGGGCACGTACCTTCGGTACACCTTGGCCAAGAAAAAATGATTTCAATACCGATTCTTTCTTATGCTATTGTGTTGTCAGTAATTATCACTGCAATAATTACGCGCAAATTAAAATCACGTTGGGCTGGTCTAGTTCAAGGTGTTTCATTGCAAATGACCATTGCGATACCAATCGCAATCCTGCAACTAACTGGTTTTGTGTGGAAAAGTTGGTCGATTGATACCGCTGAAGCAATTAAAGTGTTTTCGCTTTCGGTTTTATTTGACATGGCGGGGTGGTCTGTCATTACTCCATTTGAATGGTTAGTGCCAAAACGCCAGACATGGGTTTTCAGTAATTTGGGTGAGTTCGGAGTTCTTTGGATTTCTAAGGTGTCACTTGTTGCAGTCTTGATTGCATGGAGAAGAGAACGCACAAACACTCTCTGGAATTGGTCTACTTACGTGATACTACTCTTGCTTTTTGTTGATGCTTGGCTCACCCGCGATTTCCCGTGGTGGGGAACGTAGGCGACGGGCGAAGTGTGACAGTCACTCTTCGATCGATACGATTTCGAACTCAGTGCGGCCGGCGGGTAAATTTACACCAACAGTATCGCCAACGCGCGCTTTGAAAATTGCCATCCCGAGTTCCGAGTTAGTCGTAACTTCTAGGTAGTCCATGTCAAAACGTCCAGAGGATTCACCAACAAGCATATACAAGTCCTCTTTGTTGTTACCCAAATTTTTTAGCTTCACTGTCGTGCCGAGAAAAACCATGTCATCTGGAACATGTTCGGTATCAGCAACAGTCACTTCAGCCAAACGTTTTTCTAAGTCTTTGA